>Ga0335082_10003945_pt1 | contig 16147 bp, 13 predicted proteins | sample Lox_Sample_41_FD_206718 | JGI IMG/M metagenome (GOLD analysis project Ga0335082, IMG submission 206718) | Soil microbial communities from Loxahatchee National Wildlife Refuge, Florida, United States - Lox_Sample_4.1 | ecosystem: Environmental > Terrestrial > Soil > Wetlands | place: USA...
GATCAGCACCACCTCGAGGTTTCGACCGTCGGACTGCGCGCTCACGCGCATGTCGTCGACGAGACGCTGATAGTCGGGCGTGGCGGTATCGACGAAGACGAGCTCGTTCGCGCGTTGGGCGGGCGCTGCCGCAGCCGAGATCACGACCGACGGCACACCGGTGTCGGTGAGCGCACGGAACTCGGCGGACCGCGTCGACGGCGTCGCGAGCAGCGCGTCGGTCGCGAGCGGGTTCAAGTCGGCGGAGAGCAGGAGCCGCGGCTCGAGTTCCTCCAGCACCGCTCTGCGCGCGAAGCTGGACACACTCGCGCGGATCGGCGCGGGCGTGCGTGCGACCGGCTTGCTCGCCGGCGCCCGACGGGCGCGCGGACGCGCGGACGCGATGGACCGTCCGGAGTTCTTCGCGGCGCGCTTCGCCTTCGTTGCCATTGCCGGTGCGTCCGCCTGACGGACCGCCCCCCCGCGAGTGGTTCGGTCACCGCGCGAGCAAGATGCAAGCCCGAGGGGAAGGGAGGTTCGCGCTCGAACGCACTGATGCAAAAGGGGAACGCGCATTCGCGATGGGCAAATGCCACAGATCGCTGCGACTCGGGACGCGCAGCGTCACTATCTGCTCGCGGGCGGTGCATCGCGTGCGATCGGTGTGAACTGCTGCGTGCGTCAAATGTCACGGCCGGCGGCATGCGCGATGAGCGGCGCGCGCCGGCGTTGACGAAACGCGGTAACGGTTGCCGCTTTTCCGCCATTCGCGCGGTACGCACTACGACTCGTCGCTCACGCCCTTGCCCTCAAATGCGCGCGTCCGCAAGAGGTCAAACGCTGCGGGATGTGAACATTCGCCCCTCGGGCGCGTGCAGTTCGCTGCCGCCATCGGCGCGGTCGTTGCGATCGTGCCTTGGCCCATCGCTTGCTCGCTGCGATCTATTCGCGGGATGGCGGAGGGATCGTGGCGACAAGTCGACACACGGAAGCGTCCGGGCCAAGCACCGGTGGAACGACGCTCGCCCCAGAGGAGTTGCTGTGGCTGACGGCGAGCCTCGCGCGGCTCCACCGGCTACCGGTCGACGCGACGCTGCTCGCACAGCAGTTCCCACCGCCGCATTCGCGGGCGTCCCTCGCCGCCGCGGCGGCGGCGATCGGGCTGCGGCTCGAACCGATCCCGGTCGGCGCCACGGGACTCGACCGGTCGATCTCGCCCTGCGTCGCGTTCGTGAAGACAGAGGCGGACGCACCGGCGCGCCCCGCGATCCTCGTCGCCGCCGATACGGAGCGGCTGCTCTGCTTCGAGAGCGGCCGCGAAGCGCCACGCACGGTCGCGCGCGCAGAGTGCGAGACGATCTTCGAGGCGGAGGCGTTCCGCGCCGCTAGCGCCGCGCCCGCCGCCGACGATGCTGCGTCGCAAGCTCCGCGGGAGCCCTTCGGTTTCCGATGGTTTCTGCCCGAGCTCGTGAGGCATCGCGTGGTATGGCGCGACGTCCTGCTCGCGTCGCTCGTTCTCCAGCTCGTCGGGCTCGCGACACCTGTCTTCACCCAGGTCGTGATCGACAAGGTCGTCGTCCACCGCACCGAGAGCACCCTCGCCGTGATCGGCATCGCGCTCGTCCTCTTCCTCGTCTTTAACGCGGCGATGACCTGGGCCCGCCAGTATCTCGTGCTCCACACCGGCAACCGCATCGATGCGGTGCTCGGCGCTCGTGTGTTCAAGCACCTCTTCGCGCTGCCGCCGCCCTATTTCGAGAGCCGCCCGACAGGGACGCTGACTGCGCGCCTGCAGGGCATCGAATCGATCCGCGAGTTCCTGACCGGGGCGGCGATGGCGGTCGTCCTCGATCTGCCCTTTACGCTCATCTTCCTCACAGTGATGTTCTGGTACAGCTGGCAGCTCAGCCTGATCGCGCTGGCGCTCGTGGGACTGATCGCGGTGTCGAGCGCGGCCGTCACGCCGATGCTCCGTGCGCGCCTCAACCGCCAGTTCCTCGCCGGCGCGCGCAACCAGGCATTCCTTACCGAGTACATCGCCGGCGCCGAGACGGTGAAATCGCTGCAGATGGAGCCGCAGCTCGAGCGTCGCTACGGCGACCTTCTCGCCCATTACCTGGCGGCGAGCTTCGCCACGCGCTCGGCGGCCAACGGCTTCAACGCGCTCGTCCTCGCGCTCGAGCAGGCAATGACGGTGGCGATACTGGTGGTCGGCGCACTGTTTGTCATGGAAGGCGACGGCTTCACGATCGGAATGCTGGTTGCGTTTCAGATGTTTGCCGGGCGCCTCTCGCAGCCGATGCTCCGCCTGGCTGGCCTGTGGCAGAGCTTCCAGCAGGCGACGATCGCCGTGCGACGCCTCGGCGACGTGATGGACGCGCCGCCCGAGCCGGTCGCCCTCGTGCCGGCGCGCACGCTCGGCCGCGAGGGCCGGGTCGAGATCGAAGGTCTGAGCTTCCGCTACAGCGCGGGCCACTCTTACCTCTTCCGCGACTTCGCGCTCGACGTCGCGCCCGGCCGGGCCGTCGCGGTCATGGGACCGTCGGGGTCGGGCAAGAGCACGCTCGCCAAGCTCCTCCAGGGGTTCTACGCACCGTCGGACGGCACGATCCGCATCGATGGTCGCGACATCCGGCATCTGGCGGCGAATGAGCTCCGCCAGTACTTCGGTGTCGTGCCGCAGGAGACGCGGCTCTTCTCCGGCACGATCTTCGACAACCTCGCGGTGGCGAACCCGCTGGCGGGCTTCGAGGACATGGTGCTCGCCTGCGAAATGGCGGAGGTGCACGACGTGATCGAGAGCCTGCCGCAGGGCTACCGCACGCCGATCGGCGAACAGGGGGTCGGGCTCTCCGGCGGGCAGAAGCAGCGCCTCGCCATTGCCCGCGCGCTGCTGAAGCGACCGCGGATCCTGGTCTTCGACGAGGCGACGAGCCAGCTCGACCACGCGACCGCCGAGGCGTTCGCCCATACCATCAACCGGCTCAAGGGCCGCGCGACGATCCTCTTCATCACCCACCAGCTCCCGCGGGCGCTTAAGGTCGACGAGATCGTGCAGCTCGGCGCCACGCGGGCGGCGAAAGAGGGGGCGGCGCCGCTCCGCGCCGAGGCATAGTCATGGTTTCGCTCCGTGCCGTCTTTAGCGCGCTCTTTGGCGCGACGCCCGCACCCGAGGTCTTCGCGCCGGACGCGCTCGCGCACGAGGACCATCCCCGATCGCCGCTGCCACGGTTTGTCCTGCGCGCCTGCAGCGCGCTGGTCGCGGCGCTCCTCGTCTGGGCCGCGTTCGGCAAGCTCGACATCGTCGCGGTCGCCGAGGGCCGCCTGATCCCGTCGAGCTACCTCCAGATCGTGCAGCCGTCCGAGGCGGGCACGCTGCGCGAGATTCTCGTCCGCGAGGGCGAGCGGGTGGCCGCGGGCCAGCCCCTGATGCGCATGGACCCGAAGCTCGCCGACGCCGATCTCTCTGTGGTGCGGCAGGAGCTCGCCCTGCGCCGGCTTCAGCTCCGCCGGATCGACGCCGAGCTCGGCGGCGGGGCACTCGGCCAGGAAGAGGGTGACCCGCCGAAGCTCTACGCCGAGGTCGCGGCGCAGTGGATGGCCAACCGCCGCGCGCTGGAGGATGCGCTCGCGCAGGAACGGACCGTGCTCGAGCGCGCGCGCCAGAACTACGCGGCGGCGGCCGAAATCAAGTCGAAGCTCGAGCAGACCCTGCCGCACTACCGGGCCCAGGAACAGGCATTCGCGAAGCTCGCGCGCGAGGGCTACGCTGGCGCGCTCGTCGCGCAGGAGAAGGAGCGCGACCGGATCGAGAAGGAGCAGGACCTGCGCAGCCAGGGGCACGCCATCCAAAGCGCGGAGGCGACCATGGCGCAATCGGAGCGGAAGCTCGCCCAGATCCAGTCGGAATACCGGCAGCGGCTGCAGGCCGAGCGGGTGGACGCCTCCGCGCAGGCACAGCGGCTCGAGCAGGAGCTCGGCAAACAGGAGTACCGGCAGGGGCGCCTGGAGCTGCGCGCGCCACAGGCCGGCATCGTGAAAGATCTCGCGACGCACACACCGGGCACCGTCGTTACCCCGGGGACGGTCGTCATGACCCTCGTCCCCGCAGACGATCAGCTGCGGGCGGAAGTGTGGCTTTCGAACGACGACGTTGGCTTCGTGCACCCCGGACAGCCGGCGAAGCTCAAGCTCGCCACCTTCACCTTCCAGAAGTACGGGATGCTCGACGGGCGGGTGACGCGAGTGAGCGCGGATGCCACCGACCGCTCCGCCGGCGCGAGCGGGGGCAGGCCCGAGCGTCCGCTCGCGGCTGCCGCCTACAAGACGCTGGTCGATCTCGGGGCCCAGCATCTCGATTCCGACGGACGGCGCTACGAGCTCGCGCCGGGAATGGCGGTCACCGCGGAAATCAAGCTCGGCGAGCGCACGGTGCTGGAATATCTCCTGTCCCCGGTGCAGAAGGCGTTCCACGAGGCGGGGCGCGAGCGATGAGCACCCTGGCGGGACATTTGCTTACGAGTGGGTAACGACAAGTCATATCGGCGGGTTTCGCGCCGGAGCGATGTCCGATCAATAGACTACGGACACGCGGGTCGGCGGAACGCGTCGGCGGGATGACCGAAAGCCGTCGGGGCGCGTCAGGCTCGTGACGCGGCGCGGCAGTTTCGCGGCGCCGATTACGGATGGGGGGCAGGGCCAATGCTGATCACTGGAACGAGCGGAAACGACGTCCTGAACGGGACAGCAGGCGACGACACGTACGCTTTCGGGCCCGGATCCGGAACGGACACGATCGTCGATCCGGGCGGCAGCAACGACCAGGTGCTGCTCGTCGGCGGCCTCACCCCCGCCGACGTCACCGTGGAGCGCGCAGGGAAGGGCCTCGAGATCGTCGTCAACAGCACCGGCGACACGCTCCTCATGCCGAACTGGTTCGCCTCGCCGATCGAGTCGATCCAGTTCAGCGACGGCACCGTCATCGGCTACCAGGCGATCGTCGACGCCGCGGACAACCGGCCGCCGATACCGACGGACGATTTCGCTACCATTCTCGAGGATGCGACGACGCCGGTCACGGGCGACGTGCTCGCCAACGACGTCGACGACCCCACGCAGCAGCTTACCGTCGCGAATCCGGGCTCTTATCAGGGAACGTACGGCACGCTCTCGCTCGCGGCCGATGGCGCGTACGGCTACACGCTCAATTCGGGCCTGCCGGCAGTCCAAGCGCTCGGCGCCGGCCAGACGGTCACCGAGTCGTTCGCCTACGGCGCGTTCGCCTACGTTGTGAGCGACAACGTCCTGCTCAACCCGCAGCAGGCGACGGGCTACCTCACGGTCACGATCCAGGGCGTGAACGACGCACCAGTGGTCGCGAACCAGATCCACGATCAGGCCGCGACGGCGGGGCAGGCGTTCTCGTTCGCGGTTCCGGCCGGCACGTTCACCCAGGCCGATGCCGGCGACACGATGGCGCTCTCCGCCACGCTCGCCGACGGCTCGGCGTTGCCCGGCTGGCTCGCGTTCGATGCCGCGACGGGGACCTTTAGCGGCACGGCGCCCACGTCCGCTGGCGGTACGACGCTGCAGCTCGACGTGACGGCGACCGACGGATCGGGCGCCACGGCCTCCGACCCGTTCGCGTTCGCAGTGGCCGGCGCGCCCCCGCCCCCGCCGCCACCGGTCACCGACTCGCCAGCCGAAGCGCCGCTTGGCCGGCACATCGTCGGCACCCGTCACAATGACCGCCTCATCGGGACGGCGGGCGACGATCTGATCGAGGGCCGTAACGGCAACGACCGCCTGCGCGGAGGCCACGGCGTCGACATCCTCCAGGGCGGCAAGGGCAACGACGACCTGAAGGATCGCGACGGCAACACGGTCTTCGACGGCGGTCGCGGCAATGATCGGATGACCGGGGGTCGCGACGCCGACTTCTTCGCCGGCGGACGCGGCAACGATCGGCTCTACCTCGGCGGCGGCCACGACGTGGTCGCGTTCAACAAGGGCGACGGCGTCGACCGGCTCTTCGGCGAGCGCCAGGACGGCGTGCTGAGCCTCGGCGGTGGGATCCGCTACGAGGACCTCCGCCTGCGGAAGCAGGGGGACGATCTCGTGCTGCGGACGGGCGGCGGCGACCAGGTCGTCCTCGAGGATTGGTACCGCGGCAAACAGTCAATCGTCACCCTGCAGGTGGTCGCCGAAGCGATGTCGTGTTTCAGCCAGACCTCGCACGATCCGCTCCGCGACGACAAGGTCGAGCTCTTCGACTTCCGCAAGCTCGTGGCCGCCTACGACGATGCGCGCGCTGCCCATCACCACATGCGGAGCTGGAACATGATGAACGAGCTCCTCGCCGCGCATCTCACCGGCGGCAGCGACTCCAGCGCGCTCGGCGGCGATCTTGCCTACCGGTATGGGATGACCGGGACGCTCGCCGGGATGGGCTGGACCGCCGCGCGCGACACGGTCGCGGCGCCCGGCTTCGGCACCGAGCTCCAGACGGTACACGCCCCGGCGACGGTCGCAGCCGCCCGGGCAAAACTCGGCTCGATGGCCCGGCCACCCGTTGGGGGGCCGCCGGCTCGCGCCGCCCGAGCGTCCGGCCCGCCCGACCGGAGCTCCACGCGGAGCGCGCCAGATACCGCGCTACCAGTTCGTGTACGCGACCGAGAACCCGAACACGTTGTTGTGGTAGGTCGGGCTCTGGTGCCCCGTCAGCAGCACGCTGTTCGTCGCGAAGGGGTTCCCGGGAAACGCCCAGTCGCTCGAATTGAGGTTCTGGTAGAGATAGTTCATGCGGAACAACAGGCTCTTGGAGTACTGGTATTTCCCGTACAGCTGAAAGTAGTTCGAACTCATCGTGACGTCTGGGATGGGCTGTGCGCCGGCGGGGGTGACCTGTCCCGGGGCCGCCCACGGCCCGGCGATCGAGTAGCCACCCGTCCCGTTCGTGTACACGTACTGGGCGCCGACGTCGTACTTGTTGTCAGCTGGTTTGAAGTTGATGCCCAGACCGACGGTGTTGTTGCTGTTCTTGATCGAGTCGTTGAAGTCCCGGTTCGCGTCGATCGCGGTTGCCGAGGAGCTAAACGACCGGCTTGACTGGCCGGTCGAGAACTGGTTGTAGGTATAGAAGGCGAAGGCGTTCCAGCCCTCGGCGAACAGCCACGAGCCATCGATCGAGTACGCCTGGCCAACCACGTTCATGAGGCCCTGACACTCTGCGGGCATCGGGACGTTCGGCGGGATCTGATCGGCCGAGCCGCCACAGTTCGGCCCCTTGTACTGCGTCTGGTACCAGTTCGCGTTCAGGCCGATCGAGACCCGCTCGATCGGCGTGAAGGTACCGGTCGCGATGACCGCGTTCTTGTTGTAGTCGGCATAGAGGAACTGGCGCAGCGTCGGCAGGTTGTCGATGTTGTTCGTGCTTGCGACCCGCCCGGCGGTATAGGCGGCGTAGTACAGGTTCTGGGACGCGAAGTCGGCCCCGCGCCGCTGGTCGTACACGTAGCGCAGCGCCCCGGTAAAGCTCTCCGACATGATCCGGCGCAGCTCGACCCCGAGGAGGTTGTTCTGGGTGTTGGCGCGGAATGACCAGTCGGACGGGCTGTAGCTCACGTTCGTGTACTGATACCAGCCCCGGAGCATCGTGCGCGCGAAGATCTGGTAGTCGGCGTCGAGCTTGACCCTGTTCTCCGTACTGTTGGTCGGGAGGTTGGTGACGATCGCCGCGCTGGTGTTCGCGTTGTTGATCGGGGTGGGCTGGTTGGCCGCATCGCCGACAACGTACGCGTACTGGTTCGACGGCGCGTTGTTGTTGCGATCCATGTAGTGGTAGTTCAACTTCAGCGACAGCTTGGAGACGGGGCGGGCCAAGAAACTGAGATCGACCAGCGTGTTCTTGATTTCGCCGTTGAGCGAGGTGCGCGGCAGCCCGACCGGCACAAGCAGGCTCGTCCCGGGGGTCTGCGTGGCCGTGTTGATGGTGTAAGGCAGGAACGGATCGTTCTGCGACATCACGTTGTAGGCAACCGTGCCCGTAAGCCGCATGGTCGGCGTGAAGTTCCACGCCCCGGTCGCCTGGACCTGCCAGAAGTCGTTGCTCGGCATCAGCCCCATCCGGCCGAAACCCGTGGGGAAGCCGCTCCCACCAGGGAAGTTGAGTGCCGTGCCGCTTGCGTAGGGGTTCTGGAAGACCAGGGAATTCGAGTCGTTGTTGTACTTCGAATACCAGTAGGAGAGGTTGAGCTGCCCCTGCGTGCCGGTCCACTCCGCCTTCACGTTGACCTGTTGCTGCGTGTCGTCGATCTGAAAGGGCAGGATCATCGAGCGCCCGCCGGGGCTGACCCCCATGACTGCTCCGATCAGCTGCGAGCCGCTGCGGTCGATCTGGTTGTAGTCCGCCGAAATCTTCCAGTCTCCGATGTGGAAGCCGCCACCCCCCTTGTACACGTCCCAGTCCTGCTTGATGTCGAACCCCTGCAGGAACGGCGAGAATTGTCGGGCAAGGGTCGGATTGTTGACGCCGGCGTTCTGCGGCACGTTCGGGAATCCCAGGTTGGTGGTCAGCTTGCTGCCCCCGAGTCCGCCCAGGATGAACTGCGTGTCGTTGAATTGGGATCGCGTCAGCGAATCCCATCCGGCGTTTATCCAGTAGAGGCCCTGGCGTCCGCCTTCGGCCGCCAGCTGGAACGAGGGCAAACCGAAGTTGTACGCAGACGCGTTCACGTAGTTCGCACCATCGCCGTAGCGCTCCCGCACGTTCGCGTTGCCGATCAGGAACCCGCCCGAGTGAGTCAGGCCGGTAAACTCCCCGAACTTGAACGAGCTGTTGCTGTTGTAGCCCCAGCCGAGCTCGAGATAGTTGGAATCGTAGCGCGTCATGTCCGCGCCGGTGGTGAGCGGAACCTGAAACATCGGCTCGGCGAGCGCTACGCCCGGCGTTGCCAGGGCGAGCGCGACCGCGGAGACCAGAGGCCTCAGCGAGAGATCTTCCCGTGCGCGATCCATCGCTTTCATGTTCATGCCCCCTTATTCGCTCAACGAAGGAAGAAACGACCGGATGGATGGTTGCTCCCATGCACCTTGGAGTGGCAGTTCGCGCACCCCTGACCGAGCATCTGGGCCCCCGGCGCTATGGGCGGAGTCCCCGTCGCCCCGGGGTAGGGCGGAATGTTGCTGCCGCTGTAGAGCGTGCTCGCGTGTTGGGCGCTCATGTGGCACTGCTGGCAGAGGAACGGCGGGCGCACCTTCAGCAGCGAAGGGTTGTTGGCGCCGTGCGGGTTGTGGCACTCGACGCAGCTCTCGCGCGCCGGCGCATGCTCCCAGAGGAACGGGCCGCGCTTGTCCCCGTGGCACTGGTAGCAGGTCTCGTTGACCGTATTGCGGTTCAGGTTGGCTTCCGCGACCGAGCCATGCGGCTGGTGGCAGGACGAGCAGGTCATCCAGCCGGTGCGCAGCGGATGGGTCGAGAAGCTGAAAATCTGCGCCCGCTTTTCCTTGTGGCAGGTGAAGCACACTCCGGCCTGCGTCTGCGTGACGAGAACCTGGTCACGGGCCGCATGAACCGTATGGCAGGACGCGCACGAGAGCTGCGACCGCTCGTGGCCGCTGCCCTGGAAGTGAACGCGACTACCGCCCGAATGGCAGGTCAGGCACGCCGCGTTCTGCACCTGGGGCGGCGTCGTGTCGTTGTTCCGGATGAAGATGCGGTCCGGCTTCGGCCGCTCCTTCGCGTCGGCCGGCTTGTTGATGTGGTTCTCGCTCTCGCCGTGGCAGCTGGTACAGGTCGGCGTGCGCTGGTCCGCGTTCACGCCGTGGCGCGTCTTGGCGATCGCGAGGACCGGGTACTCGTCCTCCGCGTCGTGACAGCGCGTGCACTTCGCGTCGCCCTTCAGGACGAGGTCCTTGGGGGCCTCCTTCTTGGCCTCCTGGGCCTGTGCAGCGAGCACCAGGCCAAGGGCGACGACAACACCCCCCAGCGCGGTTCCGAACCGGCCGATCACCCCTTCCATTTCCATCTCCTCTCCCTTCGCGGCGCGCGGCGCTGGCCCGCTCTTCACGCCCGGGATCGATGCAAGTTACTTCTCGATCTTCAGCTCCTGAGGTCCCGGCCCGCCTTCCGGTTCGTTGTGCGCAATGCCAAAGTGGCAATCGATACAGGTCTTGCCCTCGGCCTTGCCTTTAGCGTGTCGCGCTTTCGCGCGCTCGGACTGCAGATCGGAGCTCATCGCGTCGTCGTGGTGGCAGTTGCGGCACTCGAGCGAGTCGGTCTCCTTCATCCGGGTCCAGACTTTCTTCGCGAGCTCGTACCGGTGCGCCAGGAACTTCTCCCTCGTGTCGATCACGCCGGTGAGCTTGCCCCAGATCTCGAAGGTGGCTTGCATCTTGCGCCAGATCAACGCTGCCGGCTCGCGCGGCACGTGACAGTCCGGGCAGGTCGCGCGCACGCCGGTGCGGTTCGTGTCGTGAACCGTGCCCTTGAACTCCTTGTAGGGGTTGTCGCGCATCTCGTGGCAGGAGATGCAGAACTTCTCGGTGTCGGTCCACGCGAGGCCCGCCGCACCGGCGACGACGAGCCCCCCGCCGAGCAGGATGATCACGGCGGCCGTGATCGCGATGCGCACCGCGATCTTCAGGCGGCTCTTCGAATCCCCCCGGATCGCCTCCCAGATCTTCCTGAACATCGCCGCTCCCCCTGCGTGCGACTTATGTTCCGGCGCTCAGCGCGACAGGATCCACTCGATCACGTTGTTGATCTCGCTCTCGTTCTTGGTCTTGAGGGCGTCGTGCAGCTCCTCCTTGCCGTCGATCTTTATCTTGGGATTGGTCGTCAGATGGACGAAGAGGGTCTTCTGCGCGTCCGGCTTGTCCTTGTATTTGGCCGCGATCTCCTTGAACGACGGGCCGTCCTTCTTGCGGTCGACCGAATGGCACTTGAAGCAGTTGCTCTTCTTCATCAGCGCTTCGGCCGCGCCGGCGTCCAGGGCAAACGCGCTGCTTGCCACCACCGATCCGAGGATCGCTGCGCAGCCACAGCCGATCACCGTCCCGAAGACCTTGCGTCTCATCCTAGTCTCCCTCGCCGAATCCGCCTTCTTCTTCGGAATGACTGTTGATCGAAGGGAAGGGCAGGTCAATTTTGGTGTACGGGGGCCGCTTGCCGTCCATGGCTGCGCCGGCGGAAGGGGTGCCGACGACCGCGCGGGCGACCGCGTCGTAGGCGCCATACCTGCCGTCGCGGGAAGGAGCCTGGGTACCGCCTTGCTCGAGGACGGTCCAGAACTCCTGCGAGATCCCCGGCCGGGGGGGCGGACCGTGTCGCCACACCTGGCATCGCTCGGACCACCAGGGCTGCAGCGCGCGCGTGACGGGCGCCGGCAGCGCCAGCGCCTGCGGCCCGAGCAGCGCGGCGAGTGCCCGGCCCAAGTCGCCGGCGGCAATTGCTCGCAGGTATGACTCGATAGACTCGGCGTTCGAGGGGCGTGCGCGGCGCGCGTATCGCGGCACGACTGCGGAACGAAAGCCCCTGACAGCACCGCCGCGGGACCGCAGTTTGGGGAGGCGCACCGGCACCCGGCCGATGCCGGTGACGATCATCCGCTCCGGGTGCAGTCCGTTTCGGACCACGCCACGCGAGCCTTGCGCGAGGCCTGGCTGAACGGGCTGTCCCTGGAAGTGTCGGAGCTCCGCGTTGATCGCCTCCACGATCAGGGATCGCGCGCTCTCCTGCAACAGGGTGAGCAAGGCGGCGATGCCATCGCCGGACAATGCCGGGGTCGGCGATAACCAACCGCTCTGCCCGTACAGGGCCTCGCATACTTGCCCGAGGTTTCGATCGACGCCCATCGCATGCTAGATTACTTTTAGTGCGCCGCAGCGCGGTTGACGAAGATCAGAACCGGCGGCGAAAGCTCTAGAGCAATCCTGATGTTGATGCAACTGCGCGACGCGGTAGCTTCGCTGAAGTCGCGGCGGAGCGTGGCCGGCGCCTATCGACCGTGCTCTGCGCCGTACCGGCTCTCGGAGGCCGGACTCGCACCAGACGGGTCAACCGCGCGGGCCATTCGTGTGCGGCTGCCGCGCGCGTCGAGCGATTGATTCAGGTCAACTCGGCAAGCGCGAAAGAGAGTCTCCTTCAACGTAGTCGGTTTTGAACGTGGGGGTTGGTCAGCGAGGGGACGCTTATGAACGACGAACTGCGCATCAGCCGGTGTTCTCCGCGCGTCTTGACAGCGAAGCGGCTCGGACGGCTCGCATGGGCGATTGCTTTCGCGGCGCCCGTCATGTCGCAAGTGGCGGTCGCTCAAGGCACCGAACGGAGCGGCAAGGACGTGGTCGAGACGGTCTGCGTCAAGTGCCACGGGACCGGCGCGCAAGGCGCGCCGAAGATCGGCGACAGCAAGGCGTGGAGCACGCGCGCTTCGCAAGGGCTCACCAGCCTCACCGAACACGCGCTCAAGGGGATCCGGCAGATGCCCGCGCATGGCGGCAGTCCCAATCTCACCGATCTCGAGATCGCGCGCGCGATCGCCTACATGGTCAACCAGTCGGGTGGCCACTGGGTAGAGCCGGTCAGCGCGAAGGATCTGACGGTCGAACGTACCGGCGAGCAGATCGTCACGGCGCAGTGCGCCAAGTGCCATCGGACCGGCGAAGGCGGCGCGCCCAAGATCGGCGACCGGAATGCCTGGGCACCGCGAATGGGGCAGGGCCTCGACAATCTGGTTCGCTCGGCGATCAAAGGGCATGGCGGAATGCCCGCTCGCGGCGGCATGGCCGATGCGACCGACGCGGAGATCCGAAGCGCGATCAGCTATATGTTCAACCCCGCTGCTGCGGCCGCAGGCGCGCAGAAGGCCGGCGCTGCGACGAAATCGGCCGCGGCGACGCCTGCGAAGCCGGGGGGCAAACGCGTGACCGTAGGCGGGATGGACGTCTACCTCGGGCTGGTCTCGGCGGAGACCCTGCGCGCTTATCCGCGAGACGCCGTCGAGCGATCGATGCATGGCGGGGTTCCGAGCGGAGCCGGCCAGTATCACGTGAACGTTTCCCTGTTCGACGCCAAGACCGGGGCGGCCATTCCCGACGCGCAGGTGGAAGTGGAGGTCGACGAGGTGGGGATGTCGAGCGAGTCGAAGAAGCTCGAGCCGATCGTGATCCACGATACCGCGAGCTACGGCAACTACTTCAAGCTCAGCGGAAAGACCTCTTACGTGATCATCGTGCGGGTTCGAAAGCCGGATTCGTCGAGGGCCCTCGAAGCCAAGTTCGAGTACAAGACCAGCTGATCGGTTCGCATTGGGACGCTCGTGCCGCGGCGCTACGGCACGGCGGCGCCGATCACGACCGCGACGCCGGTCGCGCCGACCTTCACCGGTTTCGAGACGCCCTGCAGGTCGCCGCTCTGCGGCATCGGGTTGCCGGACCGCGAGATCCGCGCGCCCACCACCACTTCCGTGGCACCGGAGAGCTTGCGGTCCGATGCCATGGCCATCGTGTCGTCGAGGGAGAACTCGAGCGGGAGGTCCTTGACCTGGCGCCGCAGCACCGCGAGCGGCGGGCCGGGGCCGCCGGTGGCGCGCGCGAAGACGAACACGGTGTCGGTCGGCGCGGCTTTCGACGCGAGCTCGGCGGCGAGGCGCACCGTACCCGCAACCTTGGCTGCAGTGGCGACCGCCTTGGCGGCGGGCGCCTTGGCGGCGGGCGCGGTCGCCGGCGGCGCGGCCGCCGCGAGCTCGCGCGCTTTCGCGATGCTCGCGCCGACGGCGTGTGCCTCCTCCGAACCCGGCTCGAGGCGCGACTGCACTTTCTCCCACTGGCGGATCGCACCGGCGTAGTCCTCGCGCTGGAACGCGACCGCACCGCTCAGCATCAGCCCGAGCGGATTCTCCGGATCGAGCTCGAGCGCACGCGCGACGAGCTGCGCCGGTTTCCCCTCGAGGTTGCCGCCGTGCACGAGCGCGAGCGACTCCGCGTAGTCGACGAGGAGCCGCGAGTCGTTGGCGACGACCTTCTCCGCCTTGGCATAGGCCTGTGCGGCCTCCTCGTTGCGTCCGAGCACGCGGTACGAGCGGCCGAGCATCGCCCACCCTTCGGCGTCGTCGGGCTGGTTCTGCAGGCGCTGCGCGAGCCTGTCGACCATCGCTTCGATGTCGGCCCGCCCGAGCTGCGGCTGCGTCTGCTCCGGGTCGAGGGCCCCCGGGGTACCGAGGAGGAAGTAGAGGCCAGCCGCGGTGACCGGAAGCGCGATCGCGGTCGCGACGGCGGCAATCGGGCGGCGGCGCGCGGCCGACGGCGCGCTCTCCGCGACCGCGGTGTCTTCGAGCAGCCGGCGCTTCAGCTCGAGCTTCGCCTGCTCGTACTCCGGGCCGGCAATCGTGCCGGCCGAGTGGTCGCGCTCGAGCTCGGCGAGCTGGTCCCTGAGGACGGCGGCATTGGTCGCCGCGGTGTCGGCGGTCGCAGAAGCGTGCGGCGCGCGCGCGAGCGGCCACAGCAGGAACCCCAGCGTCGCCGCGACGAGGGCGAGCGCGCCAAGCGCGAAGAGGATCATGCGGGCCGGTCGTCCCCGGCCTCGCCGAGGAGCCGCGCGACGCGCGCCTCCTCCTCGGGCGAGAGCGCCGTAGCCGCCACACGCGTCCGCCGGCCCCGGATGTACCACGCCAGCCCGAGCGCCGCGACCGCGAGCAGCACGAACGGCCCGACCCAGAGCGCGAGCGTCTTACCCTTGAGCGGCGGGCGATAGCGGACGAAGTCGCCGTAGCGGTCGGTCATGTAGGCGAGGATCTCGTCATTGGACCTGCCCTGCTTGATCTGCTCGCGGATCTGGCGGCGCAGATCCTGGGCGAGATCGGCGCGCGAGCCGGCGAGCGATTCGTTCTGGCAGACGAGGCAGCGCAGCTCCTCGGCGATCGCGACCAGGCGGCCCTCCACCGCCTCGTCTTCGGCGAGCGGCTGCGCGGTCTGCGCGAATGCAGGGAGGCAAACAGCGAGCCACGCGAGGCCGACGAGCAGGAGGCGCCTCACTTCGCGAGCTCCTTGAGCAGCGGGGCGATCTTCTTCTCGACCGTCTCGGGCGTCACCGGGCCGATGTGCTTCAGGCGGATCACCCCGGCCTGGTCGATCACGTAGGTCTCGGGCACGCCGTACACGCCGTAGTCGATGCCGACCCGGCCGTCGGCGTCGACCGCGCTCGCGACGTAGGGGTCGCCGAGCTGCTTGAGCAGGGCGAGCGCCTGGTCGTGCTGGTCCTTGTAGTTGAGGCCGTAGATCGGCACGGTCTTCGATCGCGCAAGCTTCATGAGTACCGGGATCTCGTCGCGGCACGGCGCGCACCACGACGCCCATACGTTCAGCACCCACACCTTGCCGCGGAGCGCTTCCGGGGAGAGCTTCTCCGTCGACGTGTCGAGACGCGGCAGCGAGAACGCCGGCGCCGGCTTGCCAATGAGCGGCGAGGGCACCTCGCTCGGGTTGAGCGAGAGACCGACCGCGAGGAGGACGACGAGCAGCCCGAGGACGCCGAGCGCGACGACGAGGCGCGTCATGCGCCGGCCCCGCTCCCGGCAAGCGCCGCGGCGAGGCGCTCCCGCACCTTCATCCGGTAGCGGCGGTCGCTCGCCGCCAGGAACCCGCCGAGCGCCATGAATAGCGCGCCGAACCAGATCCAGTCGACGAACGGCTTGTGGTGCGCCCGCACGCTCCAGGCGCCGCCGTCGAGCGGCTCGCCGAGCGAGACGTAGACGTCGCGCGTGAGGCCGGTGTCGATCGCGGCCTCGGTCATCGGCATCTGGGAGGAGAGGTACGCACGCTTCTCGGGTTGCATCGTGCGCAGCATCTTGCCGTCGCGCGCGAGCTCGAGCTCGCCGCGACTCGCACGGTAGTTCGGTCCGTCGACCTCGCGGACGCCGACGAAGCGCAGCGTGTAGGGCCCGATCGCCACCGTTTCGCCCGGCGCCATGCGCACGTCCTTTTCGCTCTCATACCCCTTCACCAGCGTGACGCCGGTGACGCACACCGCCAGTCCGAGGTGAGCGAGGTGCATGCCGTACCACGCGCGTGGCTGATGCACGCCTCTCGCCGCGATCCGCTGGCGGACGTTCACGACGGTCGCGCTGGCCACCCACGCGGCCAGCGCCAGCCCGAGCGCCGCAAGCGGCTGCCA
>Ga0335082_10003946_pt1 | contig 16146 bp, 10 predicted proteins | sample Lox_Sample_41_FD_206718 | JGI IMG/M metagenome (GOLD analysis project Ga0335082, IMG submission 206718) | Soil microbial communities from Loxahatchee National Wildlife Refuge, Florida, United States - Lox_Sample_4.1 | ecosystem: Environmental > Terrestrial > Soil > Wetlands | place: USA...
CGGAAGAAACAGCTTCGGCGATTAAGACGCCGAAATGGGTTGCGCCGCCGCCGTTCTTCCCATTGGCGCCGGTACCTTCGCCGACAGATTTTCCACAATTTCGGGTTCGAGCTGTCCGGAGTCGTCGGTAATCATGGTTGCACTGAAGGAATGACGGTACCGATCCGGCACGGAGAACATCGGGCTGTAAAGAGGCCCAAGCGGTTGGGTAGTGGTGATGTAGGTCAGGTTGTCGTCGTCGGTCGACGCTACGGTACGTCTCTTGTTGATGAGCCTGGGAAAACTGTTCGCGACAGTAAAGGCGATCTGCTGGGCAGAAAGCGAACGCCAGTACCGTCGCAAGAACCCAAACCCGCGACGTGCGAATTCGCTGAAGCTCCCGTCGAGCTCGACGAGACTTTTCACGAAAGGAAGCACCAGATCCATGTTATCGAGTGGCTTCGTCAGGAGAGTGAAGCCGTCCATGTCCCGCAATTTTGTCAGGGGAAGGAAACTATGTGACTTGACCCGGTCCTGGAAGAGCGGCGTACCGAGCAGCGGGATCGTGAGACTCGTGAATGCGGGCAGTGGTATAGCATCGCAACGAATCACAAATTCGAGCTCATCGCGCATTTGCTGCACGTGCTGGGTGGTAGGATCGAAGATCAGGCCATACTGAAATACGACGCCGGCTTCGTAGCACGCTTTGATGACTTTGATCTGTGGCAAAAGATTCTGCCGCTTGTTGTAGGACTTGATTTGATCGGCATTGAAGCTCTCAACACCGGAAAACAGACCGATGCAGCCGGCCTCGCGCGCTCTATCCACATTCTGGGGATCCGCAAAGAAATCACCAGTGACCAATGCGATCCAGCCTGGCAGAACACCTTCCCGCACCAGCGATCTCAAAAGATCGAGTTTTTGAAGGAAGTGCGACCGATTGTTCCCGTAGAAATTGTTGTCGATGAACAGAACCGGCTTTTTCCCAGGGTAACTTCGGATCTGATCTTCTATGTAACCCAGATCATAGGTTTTGTAGTCCCGGTGTTCCGCAGTCAAAGCGCAAAAAGTGCAGCGAAAATTGCAATAGCGGCTGGTCTCGACATAGTTCACCAGGCTTTTCCAGGTCAGCAGGTCAAATCGTGGGCGCATGGTGTCGGCCACGGAGTCGGCACCGAGCACCTCGCGCGCGATTTCAGCGAGTTCCTCAATGTCGCCGTGACAGGCATAGTCAAAAGCTGCGGCACTCGAAACCGGCAAGTTGCGAACTGCCGGCCCGCCGGCAACAATGATGCAGCCGGGCGACTTAATTCGAGCGTAGGCGGCGAGCTGCCGCATGCGATCAAACGAAGAGGTAACGCCGGTCAGCACCAGCATGTCAGGCCAGGCGAAGGCCTGCTCGTCTTTCAGCGGCCCGCTGTGAAATTCGCTGTAGAGGCGCACCAAAACGTTCTGGTGATGAAAGGCGCCCGCAAGAAATGCGTGGCCGAGTCCCTGCGGAATAAAATTGGGCCGGCCGTCCGGGTTGCGGGTGTCATCGAAATGAGCCACCACCAACAGGACACGGGGCTTACGGTAGCGCGACAGCACCTCCCCCTCCACTGGCTAGCGCAGCCGCTACAAGTTCAGCAGTTTTGCGGAACTCAGAGTCACGATCAAGCAGTGATGCATCCAGGCGCTGCGCGGCCGACAGCTCGGCGTCAGTCAATGAGAAGCCGCCTGCGCGAAGCCTGGCAAGTGATGCAAGGGCGTCAGCGGGCATACTCATAAGAAGAGCGTTCGGAAGTGCCTGGCGCCAGAGTTTTGCCGCGCGTCGGGTGTTTCCCAGGCTGGCTTCCAGGTCACCCTGAAAAAGCGCAGCGCGCGGGCGCCCGATCGGGTAGATACGCGCAAAACGGCCGAGATTCGCAGCGCTGGCGCTCGCGAGGCTGGAACGAATATCACGCGCGGCCGCCGGCTCGGCATGCCCGGGCTTGCGCATTGCGGTCTTGAACGCGGCACTCAGGGCAGGAAGAGTGCGTGACTTGATGGCAGGGTTGACGGCCTTGATCGAAAGCGTGGCCTGCTCGAGCCAGTGCTGCCAGGCCGCGGCGTCTCCATGATCGAGCGCGGCATCGGCCAGATAGGCCGCTCCCTCAAGCCTGTGGATCGGCTCGAGTTCGGAAGAATGGTCGCGCACGAGCGTTGAAAGTTCGTCCAAATATGCGCGTGCACGCATGTCCGCGCCAAGGATACGATGGCCGCGGACCGCGCCAGTCAAGCCGCAGCCGAGGATTTGCGGATCACCGCTTGTGCGCCCGGTCTGACAAACTTTATCGACCATCTCGTTCCAGAGCTGCTTGCCGTCATAACTCGGATTGAGGAACCACGGGCTGATGATGGTTTCGAGACAGACGCTGATTTCACTCCAACGCCGGGTATCGCCAAGCTTCAAGGCTTGCTCGAGTGCAGGTTCGAAAAGTGACTTGGCTCTTTGCCACTCTCCGATGCTCGTCCAATAGAGGCCAGACAACAGATTGGATTTGGTGGTTACTGTCGGAATACCCAAATGATCGGTCAACCCGCCGGCGAGCTTTAGATAGTGCTCGGCCCGTTTGCGCAGCGGGATGACGCCACAGATCGCGCCAAGGTTCGAGTATTGCACTGCCAATACGGGAGCGAGCTTGGCACGTTCGGCCAAGTTGATTGCGCGCAACGTAGAATGAATGATTTGCGCCTTGTCCCCGAGGAAATAATAAATGTTTGTCAAATATTCATAGGCCCGTACCGCCTTGGACACGGGGTCGTTGACCAAAGCGGACGCCGACCGCCACCTCTCTGCATCAGCCCGCGAGCTACCAGGCCGCCCGGAACGAATGAGGTGCTCGGTGGCCTGTTGGATGATGCTGAGCGCGAGACCAAGCTTGGTCCGTGGCATCGGCAGATTGAGCAGACGCAGGCCGTCCTCGAAGCTTGTTCGCGCCGCTTCCATTCGACCGAGGTTTACCTGAGCCTCACCAAGCACAAAATGGGCGGCTGCCAATCGACTGGGCGGCGCCGAAATAGCTTCTTCCTCGGCAATTTTCAGGAATGCTTCGCTTTGTGCAATCGCGGAGGAATTTTCGAACTGCCGCAGTCTCAGTTCGGCGACGCGGTCGAGATATTCAAAGGTCTTGCGACGGTCTCCTGCCCGCTGCCATTGATTGAGAATCAGCGGCAGCGTCTCCGCTTCAGACAGGCGTCCGCCGCGCTCGATTGCTCTTGCGATGGCGACATGTGCCTCCTGCTTTTGCTCGGACAGCATGCTGGCATAAACGACGTCGCGGATAATCCTGTGGCTGAAGGTAAATCGGGCAGGATTGACCGTTACCGCTCTAAACAGATTGGCGCCCGTGAGGCTGGCAACGCATTCGGCCGCGCTTATTCCCGCATTGTTGATAAGCTCGATCGCTTCGATATCGGCTACGGTGAAAGTCGGCCCCATGGCACTCGTGACCTTGAGAACGAATTGCTCGTCGGGCAGCAGGGTGTCTGTCCGGTTCAGAACAGCGGCGCGGGCAGACTGGGGCAGCGCTATCGAATTGTCTTCGTCAAAAGTTTCAACACGTGGGACAATCCGCGGCCACGTTTCCGGTCGGCGCTGCTTGATCATCCGACAGATTTCGCCGACGAAAAACGGATTTCCGCTGGTGCGCTGCCAGATTGCTAGCTGTAGCCAGGCAGGGATATCGGCCTGTTCGAGCGACGAACTGACGAGTTCTGCTGTGCCGGCCTCATCGAGCGGGTTGAGCGTAAGACAATCAATGTCGGTGACGCGTTCAAGGCCCCTGACAGAGTCGGTTCGCGAGGTCAGGACCACCGTAATCGGTTTGCCGGTCCGTATGAGATCGGCAAGCAGCGTCGCCGAAGCGGCATCAATCCAGTGAACATCCTCAATAACAAGAACGCTTGGTCCCGCCGATAGCCCATCGAGGATCAAGCTCTTGAGGAGCCGCCGCAAATTTTCAGATCGAACGCTACTTGATAGATCATCGATGGTCGACGTCCCTTCAAGCCCGATGTCGAGCACGTCTCTAAGCAGAGGAATAAAGCCGATTTGTTCAGGCCGCCGCGCAAGCCGGGCCTCGATGCGCTCGTAGGCTTCGCGCCCCTGCAATTGCTCCACGTCGAGCAGCCGCCGGATGATGCGGCGAAAAGCAAAGTATGGCGTGTTGTGCTCAACGTCATCGGCAAATCCATCAAGCACAGCAACGCCTGTTTCGACGCAACGCTTGATGAACGCGTCGACAAGCGCGGATTTTCCGATACCCGGTTCCCCGACGATGATGGTGATCTGCGCCTTGGAGCGGCTGCCTTGGTCAAGCAAGGTGTCGAGCCGGGTCAGCTCCTCGTTCCGGCCAATCAGAACATCACGTTGTTCCAGGATGCTATCGCGCTTCGCTCGCAGCGCGACGAACGTCGAAATTGGCGCCCGAATTCCCGGGACCTGCATCGACCACGGGCCCTGAAAGGTAACGAAGCTTGAAGACTCTTGAGCGGTCGATTCATCGGCTAGCGTGCGACCCGCGGCGAGAGCGCAGAGTCGCGCCGCACGATTCACAGATTCTCCAAGGACGGTATATTCGGCGCGGCGCTCGGTTCCGATTGCCCCGCAGAAGGCGTCACCGGTCGCAGCGCCAATCGATGCGTTCAGGCCAAGCCGGCTGACATCGGCCTGCAGTTCGAGTGCGGCGAGAATTGTCCGGCGCGGGTCATCTTTATGGGCATTGCCCGGCAATCCGAACACGGCAAGGCCCTGCAATCCTCCCTCGCAGGCTGTGATCCGCAGCAGATCGCCGTGGAACCTGGTAATTTTTGTCTCAAGGATATTGAAAGCCTGTTCGAGCTTCGGGAGGTTATCCAGCAGGTCGGGTCCGGTGATCCGAACAAAGCAAGTTGTGACGGTGCGCAGCTCGGCAAGCCACCGGGACAGCGACGAGGCAAGCCGCGACCGTACGACGACGGGCAGATAGTTTGCGAGATCTGGTCCCTCTGGCCCTGTTGCCGGACGAACGCTATCCAGGGGCGGTGGCGTGCCGATATCAAGCAGTTGCACGGGCCCACTCACCATCGGGTGCCCCTTTGCATGCTCGGCGACATGCTTCCATGCATCCGATGACACGAGCGTTTCGCCGCTTTCGGCCAATTCGGCACAGCGCCAGACTGCTTGAACCCCGGGTCCGGTCAGGATGACCCGGGAATTCGCGGCCTGCGCCAGAAGATGGACGAGATAGGTGGGCCCCGCCGCGATACCCGATCGCAGTGTGATGATCTCGTCTTCAACAAGCGTTTGACCGATTTCGCGCTGCAGGGACAGGGCACAATGGCAACTTCGCCAGACGGCAGTTGCAAGTGCAGCGGACTCCGGCTCCGATTTCCAGCCTGCCATGAGCGAGTCGCCCTCGAAGCTCAGGATCGCACCGCCTAGTCTTTCCACGGTGCCGATGAGTGCCGATACGAATCCGTTCAGGACGAGACCGATTCGTTCGGCACCAACCTGACCGCTTTCGCGTGACAGCTTCGCGGTGAGCCGCGTAAAGCCGGATACATCGGTTATCATCAGCGCCCCGACATGCATCTCCCGGAGGCGCTGCGAAGAATCAATCGCGGGCCGGGCCGCCCATTCAACGAGCGCTCCTGGCAAAAATCGCGACAAATGGTTCAGAGCTTGTTCGGCCAACGTTGCCACATGATTACGTTAGCAATGGTTGAATATCATCATATCAGATCAGTTCATCCAAAGGACAGCGCGGGCAAACCGCAGGTTGCAGGGCCAAAGGCCGCAGCGGAGACACTGAGGCAATCGGCACCAGCGCCGAATGCCAAACAAAAACCCCGGCCGCGCTATTTGGACGGCGCCACCGGTTGGCGCCATACGCGTTTCACCGACGCGACGTGCGCTGGCAATCGTGCTGTAGGCAAAATCGTCTTGTTCGGCCGTTTTGGCGGCGGCAATTCGAGCTCCACAACGAACGGCGGGGATTTGCTTTCGCAATATGCCGCAACGGCTTTGGCAAATTCCCCGAGCACAACGCCAAACTGGTCGCTTGGCGGTGGTGGAAGAAGGTTTCCCAAAACCCAGACCGTGTGACACTGTTTTAGAACGCCGGCGATCGATCCCAGGTCGTTTTGAAGCATCTCCTTGAACCGTCCAATGTTGGCTTCGCGGTTCTGTTCGCTGGCGGCCAGCATCGGCCCGATGCCGTCAATGATCACGACCTGAGACTGGCTCCACGGCCAATAGTCGATGGTCGCCGGTCCGGGATCATTGGGGAACTCATTGCCCTTCACGTTCGTGGCGAATTCGAGCAGGCAATCGAGGCCGAGATATCGGACCTTGTGGTTTTTGAAAGCAAATTCGGTGCCGATCCCGGATGCCAACGAAGTCCGGCCGGACCCGATCGGACCGCCGACTATGACTTGACATGGGCGCGTGGTCGGAGGCGCACCGGCATCGATCAAACCCTGCAGAGCCTCGGCACTTTCCTTGTCCATGTTGGGCGCCGCGTCGGCAAGACGAAACAGATAAGGTATCGATGCCTTTTGCCAGATAATTTTTTGTCGCAGCCAGCGTGGCGCGAGCAAAACAGCAGCGACCACGACGATTGCGGAAACCAGCAGTGCCGGGATGAGCGTCAAATGAAAAGCAAACCCTACCAGTCCCCCCAACGCCATGTAAGCCGTAGCGACGACCGCGTTGTCGCGCAGCAATTTTGTATCGAGTGGAAAACGCCCGGTCGCCTGTTTCGCCGCATCGCTATAGGCGCGCCATTCCCAAAAGGCCGGCCCGGCAATAGCGAAAAAAAGGCCGTACCAAATCCCGGTATCGTATTTGAGGTTCTGGATCTGGAAGCCAACTATGAAGAGGCCGCACACGGCGGTGGCGAAAAAGTTGACAAGAATTCCGATGCAGATATGGCCGAACTGATCCGCCAGCCAGGTGTATGAATAGGTTGCGGCCGTCTGCACCTCCTTGCCGTAGGCATCGGCCCAGAATTGCCGCAAGAGGTCCTTCGCGGTAAGCCTTGGCGCGCTCGGTCCGACTGGGGTTGGTGTGGCGGAGACCATAATTTCCCCCGGGTATTCACTATCGTATCTTACCGTGGATACGGGTGATAAAGAAATAAACAATTCTTAATCTCCGCCGAAGTGCTCCGGGGTCTAAATCCGGGTCTGGCCGCACGTCGACATTTATCCAGATCGGTCGACGCTGTATTGGTAGAGTCTCCCTGACCGCCCGCAGTTCAAAGCCTGTGGCCGGCAGGGCGGGGCGGGCGTCGAGCGAGGCAGGGGACGAGGATGGAATTTCTCAAGCACACTGAATGGCCCATGTGGTTCGGTTATGCGGCCGTGGCGTCGAGCATCGTCACATGCGCCATGAAGACAATGATTCCGTTGCGCGTTGTGAGTATGACTTGCAACGCCCTCTTCATCATCTACGGCTTTTTTGGCGGAATATATCCAACGCTTGTATTGAACCTGATCCTTCTTCCGCTCAACACCGTACGTCTGCAACAAATGCGAAAACTCATTCAGGATGTGGAAGCCGCGGCATCCTTTGGCGAAACGTCGATCGATTGGTTGAAGCCCTTTATGTCCCGGGAGCGGTTTCATAAGGGCGACATCGTATTCCGGAAAGGCGATGTGGCGGATGCAATGTACTATAGCGTCAGCGGTCGGTACCGACTGTGCGAAATAGGAATCGAAATTCCAACTGGCCAAGTCTTCGGTGATTTGGGACTCCTCGCCCCCGGCAACAAGCGTACGCAGACCATCGAGTGCATTGAAGACGGGGAGGCGCTCACGGCGAGCTACCAGCAGGTCAAAGAGCTTTATTTCCAGAACCCGCAATTTGGATTTTATTTTCTGCGGTTGACGAGTGAGCGTCTGTTCGAGAACATTGCCCGGCTCGAACAGGAACTTCAGAGCAAAAATGAAGCACTTGCACTTCTCGCTCAAAAACCGGCTTAAAGGCCGAGCCGATCAGACAAGATTTACCGATGAGTTTTACATCGCAAAATTGTTGAACGCATTCTTTTGCACAGATTTCACAGCACGTCCCGGCCCTAACGCCCTTAAATAGTCCCCGGAAGTCTGGATACCATTTTCCGTTAGTTGACATTGAGCAAGGTCGTTTGTCACCTAATCCTGACGATTCTGGGCGTGGTGCCGTGGAAGACAAACGAAATATTTTTCGCAAACGCGTACTTAAAACTACGCAAATCGTTCTGAGCGACAGGGCACCAAAAACTTGATTGCGCAGTTCCGGAATCTTTCGGATACGGGCGCGTGCCTTCAGGTGTCGACCACGTATGGCATTCCCGCGAATTTCGACGTCATTATCGAAGGGGAACGCCGGACCTGTCGGTCAATCTGGAGAACGGATACGAAGATAGGTATTACGTTCAACTAGCAACGGTTATCTATCACAGGCGTTTGCGCTATTGACTATTCAAACGAAACGCCAAGTTTTTTGCCGTCGGTCCAGACCACTCTGCAATGCCTGGTTTCTATTTCACCATCAACGGTCAGTCGGAAGACCTTTGGCAACCCGAAAGTGGTTGCAACCTGCAAACCAGCGCCGACCAGGGTCAGGTCGTCAACAGTGCACGGAAGTTCTTGTCCCGACGGTCCGAATTTGATGATCCCCCGCCGATGCGAGGGGATGCGGTCGTCTTTTCTGCGATCAGTCGTTGTTGAGACAGATTTCATTTGGCATGTCACTGGGCGCGTTGTGTGGCATCAATTTCATACACAATGACGTCAGGCTTGCCGGGCAACATGTATGTTCGTGTGCGCTTGCAGGAGTAGCAGACGTAAGTATTTCGCTGCATGCTGCGCACCACCGGATGCGGCGTTACGGCAACATGGACCATGGTCGTCCGACACTTCGGGCAGATTGCCTCGGTATCGACTGCGTCAGCAAGGGACATCGGTCACGCCAAATAGTCCGCCGAGAGCCTATTCTCAGTTTCGGCGGCGTAATCCCGATAAATTAAGATAGGAAGTTTAAGAATTCATTCATGAGCAAACATGCTGATTTTTGCGGTTATTTCGCCCCTGGTCCCGGTAGAAGTATCGAGGATGCAAGCGCGATGTGCTTGAGAGGTATGCTGCCGTGCTGTGCGATTTTGTCGTATGGTAGGCCCTGTTTAAAAAACTTGCTTTGGTGAAACGTCGCATGGCAATGGGCTCGCCTCCTAAGACGCAATCTTTCGACAAGCACTCGTTGCTACGCGCCCATCCGTTTTTCAGAGATTTGGGCGATGCAGTCATCGATAGTTTGGCGCCTCGTGTCATAACCACCAAAATAAAAAAAGGCGCGGTCATTTTTAGAAAAGGGGATATCGGCTCGAAACTTTACGCCGTTCGCGCCGGTGCGGTGAGGATCAGTGCGCCTTCCGAAGAGGGAAAGGACGCGATATTCAATTTGGTTGTTCCGGGTGAACTCTTTGGGGAAATTGCCTTCCTCGACGGAGGACAGCGGACAGCAGATGCCGTTGCTATAGATAACTGCGAATTGATGGTTATTGAGCGTCGCGATTTCATTCCTTTGATCCGAGATAACCCCGAAGTTGCGATAAGGCTGATCAAGATACTGTGTGCTCGTATCCGGAAAACGAGTGAGCAAGTTGAAGATATCGTATTTCTCGGCTTGCCAAATCGTCTCGCCAAGGTTCTGCTACACCTCTACCAACCGTCGGCTGCTGATTTGCCATCCAAAAAAATTAGCGTCACTCAGCGTGAAATCAGCCAAATGATCGGGGTCTCGCGAGAAAGCGCGAACAAGCAATTGCAGGACTGGCAACGCAAGAAATGGTTGAAGCTCGAACGCGGTGGGCTGGTGATTTTTTCGCCCCAGGCACTGCGTGATCTCGTCTCCAAAAACCTGGCATGATGACTTTCATTTAATGTTGTGCTGCTCGTGCCTCTCCGAATTAACTTCATTCGGACAGCGTGAGTGAGCGAGAGAGCCTGTACCTGAGCGAGAGCGCCGTAACGCAAAATAAATCATTAACGGGCGCGGAGGTTCTTGGTGCTAAATCGAGAACGACCGCCGGTGTTTCAAATAACGGAAAATCAATGGCTTTTTGCTAATTATTTCAAATGATTGATGACGGCCTTCAGGTTTCGTGACGTTCATCAGATGACGAGTTTTAAAAAAGTTTTGCACGCCCTCATCAGGCATCGATCGGTGCTGCTCGGAGCAGTCCTGATCAGCCTCGTTTGGATGACTCTGTTCTTTTTCCTGAAGAACGAGCACGACAGCGCTGAACGGGCCGCGATTCAAAATTCGACCAATCTGGCCGGAGCGCTTGAGGAACACCTCTCGCGGTCGCTCAGCGAGATAGATCGTTCGTTAAAAATCATCCGCGCGCTTTACGTGCGGGATCCCGCCAGGTTCGATCTGACGGATTGGCTGAAATCGAGCCGGAGTCTGGCCGGTGGTGTTCTACAGGTCAGTATTGTCGACCGCGATGGACATGCGAAAGTCAGCAATAATGCTGAAACGCCAAATCAGATGTCGGCGAATGTCCGCGATAAAGAATACTTCCATGCTCATGCAAACGCGCAAAGCGACGAACTTGTTATTGGCAAACCGGAGATCGATTCCAGGAGCGGGAGCTGGCTGCTCCACCTTTCGCGTCGCATCGAGGACAGCAATGGATCCTTCCGGGGTGTGGTGGTTGCGACACTCGATCCTTCGTATCTGACGCGCATCTACAATTCCGTAAATATTGGCAGCGAAGGCTATATACGTGTCATAGGGTTTGACGGCATCGTCCGCGCGACAAGCGGGCACGCGGTTGCTGTCCTCGGAAAGGATTTCTCGCAGGCCGATCTGTTCAAACGAATTCCCGTAGCGTTGAACGGCTGGTACTATACGGGCAGCGGTCTGAGCGATAGCGTTCAGCGGCTCATTGCTTACAGATCCGTCGACGGTTATCCGCTTGTTATCACGGTCGGCTTGGCGGCAGATGAAATCTTTTCGCGTCTCGAAAGCCAAAGGCAGTCGGGCTACATACTCGCGACAATTCTAACCCTGCTGATACTGCTGGTCGCCGGTCTCAGTCTGCGCGGCCAGATATCGCGTGATGGCGCCAAAAAGCGTCTCGAGCATACCAACATGCTTTTGAACGCGACGCTGGCAAACATGCCACATGGAATTTGCATGTTTGGGTCGGACAAACGGCTTGTACTGGCCAACGACCTCTACAGCACGATGTATGGCCTGGATCCGAAGCAAATAAAGCCAGGAACGACACTTCCGCAAATTCTCCAGGCCCGGGTAGCGACCGGGTGCTGCCCGAAAGACGCGCAGAAATATGTCAATAACCGCGTCGGGGAAGCCTTTCTTCCCGATCCGGGCTATCTGATTGACGAGCTAAGGGATGGCCGGACATTTGCCGTCAGCCGCCGGACGATGCCGGACGGCGGATCAGTCGGGGTTCATCAGGACATCACCGCGCAGCTGCAAGCCGAAAAGCAATTGCAGGAGGCCAAGCAGTTTCTAAATTCGATTATCGAGAACATTCCAATTGCAGTCGTCGTCAAAGATGTGGCGACACGTAAGTTTGTCCTCGTCAACCGGGCGTTTGAAACAATGCTCAAGGTGCCGAGGAATGAAGTGCTGGGGAAAACCGTATTCGACATTTATAGGCCAAAGGACGCAGAACGTATCGACACGTCGGACAATGAAGCCCTTGCCGGAGAATTCGGCGCGTGCTCAAGCGATTATGAGATTGAGATGCCCGACGGCGACTCGCGTGTTCTCGCGACCAACCGGCTCGTGGTCCGTGACAGCGAAGGTGTGGCAAGGCACCTCATCGTCGTTATCGACGATATCACGGAGAGGAAGAGGTCCGAGCAGCGGATTGCGTTCATGGCCCACCATGACGTTCTGACGGGCCTGCCAAACCGCCTGGCCATTATGGAAAAAATAGAAGAGGCGATCGGGCGCCACCGCAGGCGGGGCGATTCATTTGCCGTGTTGCTGCTGGATCTTGACCGCTTCAAGCATGTCAATGACACATTGGGGCACGCTGTGGGCGACGCGCTGTTGCGGGAAACCGCTGTGCGCCTCAAGGCTTCGCTGCGGGAAACCGACGTACTGGCGCGGCTGGGCGGCGACGAGTTCGCGATTGTACAGGACCGCGACAACGATCAGCACAACAGTGCCTGTGCGCTCGCAGACCGAATTATCGAAATCTTTTCCAAGCCATTCAACATAGAGGGCAACGAGGTCAACATTGCCACCAGCATCGGCATTGCCTTGGCGCCCGAACATGCGGCGAGTTCCGAGAGCCTGATGAAAATGGCCGATCTGGCTCTTTATCGCGCAAAGTCCGCTGGACGAAACGGATATTGTTTCTTTGACCCTGAAATGAGCATGGCTGCGAGCGCGCGCCACGAGCTTGAGAACGAGCTGCGACGCGCCATTCAACAAGACGAACTCGAACTTCACTACCAGCCGATTATCGACACCAAGACACTTCTGGTCTGTGGCGCCGAAGCGCTCATTCGGTGGCGCCATCCGACCAAGGGCATGATCTTGCCTGACCAGTTTATTCCGCTTGCCGAAGAGACGGGAATGATCACGCAGATCGGCGAGTGGCTGCTGCAGACCGCTTGCACTGAAGCTGCCACCTGGCCGAGCGGAATCAAGGTCGCTGTCAATCTGTCAGCAGTTCAGTTCCGAAAAGACAATCTGGTCGATGTTGTAATTTGCGCGCTTGCTCAATCGGGGCTGCCGCCCGAGCGTCTGGAACTGGAAATTACAGAAACAGCGCTCATTGAATCCGCTACCGAATGCTTGCCTGTTTTGCGACAGTTCAAAAATCTCGGTATCGCGATCGCCCTTGATGACTTCGGGACCGGGTATTCTTCGCTGAGCCAGCTGATGATGTTTCCTTTCGACAAGATCAAGGTCGACAAATCGTTTACGCAGAACCTGACCAAACGCACCGAATGCGCCGCCATTATCGCGGCAACGCTGACGCTTGCCCGCAGTCTCGATATAGCAACCACTGCTGAGGGCGTGGAGACAGTGGAACAATATCGCCTCCTGCGGCTGGCCGGAGTGACGTCCCTGCAGGGGTATCTGTTCCAGCGGCCTTGCGCGTCGGCGCAGTTGGACTTCGATCGGACCTACAAATTTCCGGAGATCGAAGATGCCGCGTAGTCTCGCATCGGAACCTGAGGCTCCGGAAGACCGGCGGAACCGGAATGCCGGCGAACAAAAAGGCGTGGCGGCTCACCGGTCGCTCGTTGACGAGCTGGAAGCGGCAATTTCGCAAAGGAATATTGGCTCGCGCGCCGACATCCTGCGTCAGATCACGGATCTGTTTGTGGTTGGCGCCGAGCATTTCGACAGCGAACAGATAACGCTGTTTGATGACGTCATGAGCCGCCTGGTGAGCGAGATCGAGCATTCGGCTCGTGTTACGTTCGGGGAAACGATCTCGACGATTGCGAACTCTCCGCCCAAAGTGACGCGAACGCTCGCACTCGATGATTCGATCGAGGTTGCCGGGCCCGTCCTTCGCCGGTCTGAATGCCTTGATGACGAGACCTTGATTGCCGGCGCAAAGACGAAAGGCCAGGATCACCTGCTTGCGATTTCGCAGCGCAAACGTCTCAGCGAAGGCGTTACCGACGTTCTCGTAGAGCGTGGTGATCAAAATGTGGTCATCAGCACGGCCAAGAACGCCGGCGCACGGTTCTCCGAATTTGGCTATTCGAAGCTCGTCACACGGTCCGAAAATGACAGCGAACTTGCACTCTTGGTGTGGACGCGCCCCGAGATTCCACGCGAATATCTGCTGACCCTTTTCGAGACCGCTTCGGAAACGGTACGGCTGAACTTCGAAACCGCCGATCGGAACAAGGCAGAGTTGGTCCGCGAGATGATTAAACAGGCGGCGGACAAAATTCAGACGGATTTGCGCGAACATTCAAGCTTTGCGAGCGCGCTGGCATATGTCGAGAGGTTGCACAAGAGTGGCGAGCTCAATGAAGCCCAGGTTTGCAGGTTTGCAGAGCTCCGAAAATTCGATGAAACGGCGGCGGCTTTGTCATTGCTGGCCGATTTGCCGGTTGGGGCGATCGAGCGCGCGCTCGTCCACGATACGGGCGATCAAATCCTGGTCATCGCGAAATCCATTGGTTTTTTCTGGAAGTCGACCAAGGCCATTCTGTTGCTGAGCGGAGCCAAATCCGGCGACTATCTCGACAGCTTCAACAAACTCAAGCCCGAGACGGCAAAGTCCGCTATCCAGTTCTATCGGTTGCGCGAGCGCGCCACCAAGGCAAAGCCGAGATAGCCGGCACTCTTTCAACGTAACCCGGAAAGTATCGGCTGCCCCGACATTTTCCCGGGAGCGGGAAGGGCCGGGGCTAATCGTAAAGCGCGTGCCTACGCCTTTCGCCCGTCGATCGAATAAGCGCCGGCGCCGCACGCAACAAACGCCAGCGATCCGCCAACGATCGCCATATTCTTCATGCAAAGAGAAAGCTGAGAGCTCACGGCGTCTGCGCAGCCCGCTGGCCAGCGGTGGTGCCCGCGATCTTGCCGAATACCGAGCCTGCCATAAGGCCGGTGCCGCCCGGATAGTTGAAATAGAACAATCCGCCGACCAGCTCGCCAGCGGCGTGCAGGCCAGCGATGACCTGGCCATCGGTATCGATGACGCGGCCCGACGTATCGATCTTTAACCCTCCGAAGGTGAAGGTAATACCGCAAGTCACGGCGTAGGCCTCGAAGGGCGGTTCATTGACCGGGTTCGCCCAGTTCGATTTGTTGATGGCCAGACCCTCGGTCCGGCGGCCATCCTTGACGTTGGGATTGAACTTGATGTCGGTGCGCACCGCCTTGTTGTATGCCTTGATCGTCTCCAGCGCGCGGTCGGCATTCACGTCATCGAGTTTCCTCACAAGCTGTTCGAGTGTATCGGCGCGGACTTTGGTGACCTGTTTGATACGGTATTCGTCGCGCAGCATCGGGATGATCTTCTTGTCGAAGACCTGCCAGGCGAATTGGCCCGGCTGCATCAGGATCACGCGGCCATATTTGGCATAAGTGTAGTTGCGAAAATCCGCCCCTTCGTCGACGAAGCGCTCACCGTTGGCATTGATCATGATGCCCCACGGGTAGGAATGCTTCTGGAAATTGTCGCCGACGGCAAGGTCGCCAAACTCCGGAGCGTTGCGGTCCCAGCCGACGGCGTGGCAACCCGACCAATTGCCCGTCGGCATGGCGCCGATGTCGAGCGCCATGCGGATGCCGTCACCCGTATTGAATCGCGTTCCGCGGATCTTGGCGAGTTCCCAGGTGGGGCCAAGATAGCGTGTGCGCATTTCGGTGTTGGCCTGGAAACCGCCGGCTGCGAGCACCACGCACTTCGCCTTGACCTCGACAGTGCGGCCATCGTGTTTCACGCGTACGCCATGGACGCCATCATCATCGGCGATCAGCGACAGCGCGCGCGCGTTATACGCGACTGTAACCCCGTTCTTCCTTGCTATCTTGGTATGCGCCTCGACAAGGCCCGGACCGCCGCCCCAGGCTTCGACGGTGAGTCCGCCCCAGAATTTGAATTTTCCGTCGATCTTGTAGGCTTGCCGTCCATAAATCGGGATAAATCGAATGCCCTTCTTCTGCATCCAGCGCATCGTATCCTTGCTGCGCGTAATCAAAAGTTCGCAAAGGTCTGGATCGGTCCGATACTCGGTGACGCGACCCATGTCGTCGAAAAATTTGTCCTGGGTGTAGGTGCCGAAGTCGGTATTCGCGACCTCTTCATCTGTCAGATCGGGCATCAACGCGCGTAAATCATCGACGCCGTCGTAAACGCAGCGAAACGCCCCGGCCGTGAAGCGGCTGTTGCCGCCGGATTCTTGTTCTGAGGCACGTTCAAGGACAAGAACGGAGACGCCGTGCTCGGCGGCTGCGTGAGCGGCGCAAAAGGCCGCATTGCCTGCACCGACGACGACAACATCGCTTGAAGAAGGCAGCATGACTTTCAATCCATGTTACGTGCGTTGAGACGAGGGGCGTTCGATGCTGCCGCGAGGGTGGCTTCTTGCCTGAGGCAGCTTGAATCGTGCTTTGTGGTGGCAAGGCATGTATTTTACAAGCGGTTTTCAGAG
>Ga0335082_10003947_pt1 | contig 16145 bp, 13 predicted proteins | sample Lox_Sample_41_FD_206718 | JGI IMG/M metagenome (GOLD analysis project Ga0335082, IMG submission 206718) | Soil microbial communities from Loxahatchee National Wildlife Refuge, Florida, United States - Lox_Sample_4.1 | ecosystem: Environmental > Terrestrial > Soil > Wetlands | place: USA...
GAGGTGCTGATGGAGGCCATCCGCCGCTTCCCCTTCGACAACATCCTGATGGCGGTGAACGCCGCCGATCCTCACCACCTCAGTTTCCGCGAGAAGCTGCTGCCGCTGGCGGTGGAGCGCGGCATGGGCATCGTGGGCATGAAGATCCCGGCGCGCGGGCGCATCCTGGCCGCGCCCGCCACCGCCACCACCCCCTACAAGTTCCCCGAAGGCATGAAGCCGGGGACGCTGGCCATGCGCGAGGCCCTCTACTACGTGCTCTCGCTGCCGGTCTCGACCGTCATCATCGGCTGCGACACCGTGGCCCAGTTGGAGGAGAACGTCGCGCTGGCGCGCGCCTTCACCCCCCTGAACGAGAGCCAGATGGCGGCGCTGACGGCCAAGACCGAGCCCATCGCCCGCCAGGCGCTGTTCTTCCGGAAGTGGGCCTAGGGGATTGCAGATTGCAGATTGAAGATTGCAGAATGGGTCGCAGTGCGATACTCAATCTGCAATCTGAAATCTGCAATCTGAAATCGGCTGCGCTACCATAAGAGGATGCGAAACCTAGGTTCCCTCCTCCTGCTGGCTTCGACCCTCACGTTTGCGCAGGCGGCGCAGCCCGCGCCCCAGCCGCCCACCGAGATTTCGGCCGACCTGGGCTCCTGCAGCGCCGAATTCCACGTCACCGACCTGGCCGGCCACGGGCTCTACAACGCCAAGATCCACACCCTGATCCGCTACGGCTTCTGGAGCAAGCGCAAGCTGGAATTGGAGGTGGGCACCAACGCCGCCGGCCACGCCCGCTTCGTCAAGCTGCCCGACCAGATCAAGAAACCCATGGTCTTCGACATCCACTACCAGGACCAGAAGGTGACCCAGAGCTACGATCCGGGTGTGGACTGCCACGCCAGCTACGACGTGCCGCTGAAGGTGGACGGGAAGAATGCAAAATGAAGAATGGAGAATGCAGAATGAAAGACACCTGATACGCTCATTCTGCATTCACAATTCTTCATTCTGCATCGGCTCTCCCTCAAGGGCCGAAAGCACCTCCTCCTCGACCTCCCACTTCTTCAGGATGGCGAGGGCGGTGCGGCTGGCGAAGCCGGCGCGCAGCAGGGTGCGGAAGGTGCGTGCGGCCTCGCGCCCGTCGCGGGGCTTCTTCACGCGCTTGCGCGCCAGGAAGGCGCGCGCCAGTGTTTCTTCGTTCACGCCGGCGTAGGCCTCTTTCACCGCCTTCTCGATCACCTCGGCATGCACTCCCTTGGCTTTCAGGTCGGTGATCACGCGGCGCCGGCCGAATTTCTCGTTCTCCTTGCGGTAGGAGGAATAGGCGGCGGCGTAGAGCGAGTCGTTGAGGTAACGCTGCTCCTTGAGCTTGGCGACCACCGCTTCCACCAGGACCTCGCCGTCTTCGGCGCCCGCCACCCGCTGGCGCAGCAGGCGCTTGAGTTCGGCCACCGAGCGCATCTTGCGTCCCAGCGCCCCCACCGCGTACTCGTAGAGCGCGGGCGCGTCGTAGCTCTGGCGGCGCCGGAAGGTCATAGAAGGATTATTCACCACGGAGGCACAGAGACACAGAGGGAAAAAGAGAGGGCGCGCCGCAGCGCGCCCTGGCCGTGCGATCGCTTCTGTTCTTATCCGCCCTGGCGCCCGAAGCCCGCTCCCTCCATCTGCTCGCGCGCGGAATCGGCGGTGGAGGCGATGCCCTGCACCCGCAGCTTGAAGTCGTCGGGGTTGGAGGCGTTCTCCAGCGCCGTCTCGTAGGAGATCAGGCCCTGGGTGTACAGATCGTAGAGCGACTGGTCGAAGGTCTGCATGCCGTACTGCGAGGTGCCGGCCTGCAGCGCTTCCTTGATCATCCGGGTCTTCTCCGGGACGATGATGCACTCCTTGATGTAGGCGGTGGTCATCAGCACCTCGACCGCGGGAACGCGGCCGGTGCCGTCGGCGCGCCGCACCAGGCGCTGGCTGATCACCGAGCGCAGCACCGCCGCCAGTTGCAGGCGGATCTGCTTCTGCTCCGGCGGCGGGAAGACGGCGATGATGCGGTTGATGGTCTCCACCGCGTCCAAGGTGTGCAGGGTGGAGAAGACCAGGTGGCCGGTTTCGGCGGCGTGCAGCGCGGTCTGGATGGTCTCCAGGTCGCGCATCTCGCCCACCAGGATGGTGTCGGGGTCCTGGCGCAGGCTGGCGCGCAGCGCCGAGGCGAAGGAGGGCGTGTCCACCTCCACCTCGCGCTGGTTGACGAAGCCCTTCTTGTCGCGATGCAGGAACTCGATGGGATCCTCGATGGTGATGATGTGCTCGGGGCGGGTGGAGTTGATGCGGTCGATCATGGCCGCCAGGGTGGTGGACTTGCCCGAGCCCGTGACCCCGGTGACCAGCACCATGCCGCGCTGCTCGTCGCAGATCTGCTCCACGATCTTGGGCATGTAGAGCTCGTCCAGGGCGCGGATCTTGGTGGGAATGACGCGCAGCACCAGCCCCACGTTGCCGCGCTGCTGGAAGACGTTCACGCGGAAGCGCCCCAGCCCGGCTACGCCGTAGGCCATGTCCAGCTCGGCCTGCTCTTTGAACTTCTGTTTCTGGCGGTTGGACATCATGCTGAAGGCCATGTTCAGCATGTCCTCGGCGGAGATGCGGGGATGGTCGGTGAGCGGCACCAGTTCCCCGTCCACCCGGATGTGGGGGTAGTTGCCGACCTTCAGGTGCAGGTCGGAGGCCTTGCGCTCCATCGCGATGCGAAGCAGATCGTCAATATGCATGGGCGTCCCCGTTTGGGAAGCCGGTCCTGCGCCGCCAGTCCCCCGCAGGGCGCAGTTCCGCGGCTCTGAGTGGCCTGAAAGTACCACGGAGACAGGGATTTATCAATGCAGGAAGGGGTGCGGAGGGGGCGGGAGGCGATTCCTCTCTCCCGCCCCCGGGTTCGCCCTTAGCCCTGCCAGGGCTCGTCGGCGCTGCCCCCGTAGATGCTGGGGATCTTCGAACCCATGGGACGCAGGTAGGTGGAGAGCTGCCCGCGGTGGTGGATGGTGTGCTTGGCGATGAAGCTCAGGTACATGGCCGCCGGGAACTGAAAGGCGCCATAGAAGTCCAGGACCTTGGTCAGTTGTTCTGCGGTCATGGCCTTGATCTTGTCCAGGGCGCGGGGGAGGTTCTTGCCGTACCACTCCGCCAGATCGCGCACCGACTTAGACTCGTTCTTGTAGCGCTCTTCCATCTTGAAGGCGCCCTCCGCGATCTCCTCCGCGAACTGCACCTCCACGCAGACGATGTGCCAGGCCAACTCCCAGGCGCTGCGGGCCTTGGGGTCGGGACGGTAGTCGCGCTTGGCGTCGGGGATGGCCTCGATTACCTTGCGGGTGACCTCCATCTCCCGCTTCAGGTCGCCCAGCATGAGATCACGGTAGCAGAGAGCGAATTCCTTGTTGAGGGAAGGGGCTTGGGTGGCGGTAGCCATAGGGTTCCTCCTTTTCCGGTAAGAGCGGACCGGGCGCGCGGCCGCCCGCGCCCCGGCCACGGCGGGATGTTGGTTGTCTAGACGCCCACCGGCTGTTTGTTGCCGACCGGCACCGGGGTGAGCCAGCCGAAGCGGTCCGCGGCAGTGCCGTTGACGATGCCGAAGAAGTCCTTCTGGATGGCCTTGGTGATGGGCCCGATCGTGCCCTTGCCCACGCTGATCTTGTCCACCGAGCGGATGGCAGTGATCTCGGCGGCGGTGCCGCTGAAGAAGACCTCGTCGGCGATGTAGAGCATCTCGCGCGGCAGGGCCTGCTCCACCACCGGGAGGCCCTGGTCGCGGGCGATGCGGATCACCGAATCGCGGGTGATGCCGGGGAGCACCGAGTTGCCCAGAGGCGCGGTGTAGAGCGCGCCCTGGCGCACCACGAACAGGTTCTCGCCCGAGCCTTCGCTCACGTAGCCGTTGGCGTCGAGTGCGATGCCCTCCACGTAGCCATTCATGATGGCTTCCATCTTGATGAGCTGCGAGTTCATGTAGTTGGCGCCCGACTTGGCCATGGCGGGCAGGGTGTTGGGGGCGATGCGCGTCCAGGAGGAGATGCACACGTCCACGCCTTCGTCGGAGCCGTGTCCCAGGTACCTGCCCCACTCGTAATTGACGACGTAGACCTCGGTGGGCGAGTTGAAGGGGTTCACCCCGGCCTCGCCGTAGCCACGCAGGACGATGGGCCGCAGGTAGCAAGGCACGATGCGGTTGGCCTGCACCACCTCGGCGAAGGCCGCCACCAGCTCCTCGCGGCTGTAGTCCACGTCGATGCGGTAGATCTTGGCGGAGTCCAGCAGGCGCTGGGCGTGCTCGGACGCCCGGAAGATGGCGGCGCCGCCCTTGGGCTGGGCGTAACAGCGGATGCCTTCAAAGACCGAGGAGCCGTAGTTCACCACGTGCGACATCACGTGCAGCGTGGCCTGGTCCCAGGGAATCAGCTTGCCGTTGTGCCAGATCTTCTCCGTCTTCTTGATGGCCATGCGGACGGCTCCTTGGTGGCGCGAGTTGACTGCGACAGCCCGGGGCGGACGCGTCAATTATATCCAAGCGTGGGGGGCGGCCAAGAGCCATTTTCGCCCGGACCAAGGCCAATCGGGGAGGAGCCCAAGCCGCGGTGGCGGCGGTCAGGGCAGGCCCGCGCCCGCCGGGGCGGCGGGGGCGGGCTCCGCCTCGGCGCGGCTGTGGGCGGGCAACTCGTCGCCGCGGAAGTAACGTCCCTTGCCGGCGCGCATCGCTGCCATGGCGGCGAAGGGTTTGCTGTAATCGTTGCGCGCATTCCAGAAGAGGAAGCCCACTCCGCCGCGCGCCCGCGCCACGCTCACCTGCGTCTCCACGTATCCCGGGGAGTAGGTCTTGGTGCGCCAGCCGAAGGCCTGCAGCCACGGCCGCAGCACCACCCCGCTGCCGGTGGTGATCTTGCCGAAGCGCTCCATGGATTCGGAGATGAAGTGCTCGGGGGCGTCGCCCGGCAGCTTGTAGCCGTCCATGCCGAAGAAGTGCGAGGGATAGATCATGGGCGAGAGCACGTCGCACTCCTTGGCCATGCGCACGATGTCCTGCCCGGTGTGGGCCAGGTCCACCTCGCGCTGCCAGGCCATCACCCCGAAGACGTCGAGGGAGAGCAGGGCGCCCCGGGCGTGCACTTCGGCGTAGGCCTGGTGCAGGAAGCCGGCGATCACGTCGGCGCGGGTCCACTTAGGGTGCGAGCTTTCGAAGGCGAAGCGCGCGTCCTTCTGGTCGCCCTCGGCGGGGAAGCGCACGTAGTCGAACTGGACCTCGTCGGCGCCGGCCGCGGCCGCCTCCTGCGCCAGCGCCAGGTTGTACTCCTGCACCTCGGGGCGTGAGGGGTCGGTCCACACCAGCTTGCCGTTCTCCCGCCAAGGCTGCCCCGTGCGCCGCGACTGCACGGCCAGCTGGGGATGGTGGCGCACCAACTCCTCGTCGCGGAAGATGGCGATGCGGGCGATGCCGTGCATCCCCAGCCCGTGCACGAAGCGCATGAACTTCGCCAGGTTGGGGATGACCGGGCGGTCGCCGGGCGCCAGCCTGTGCTGGAAGGGAATATTGACCACGCCGTTGGAATCCTTCACGTCGAAGACCACGGCGTTGCCGCCCGCCGCCCGCCACTCCCGGAGGATGCGCAGGCCGTGCTCGCTGCCTGCCATCAGGCCGGTCAGGTAGATGGCGCGTACCTCGAAGTCCTTTTTCACCGGGATGATCTTCTCCACGATGGGCTGGTCTTCCATGCCCGGGATGAGCACCGGCCCGGGTTTGAGGAAGGGGCCTTTCAGGTGGTTGGCCTGGGTGATGGCGGTTTCCAGCTCCGCCGCCGTCATGTAACGGCTCTGGGGCAGGTAGAGGCGGACCAGCGTGGCCAGCGTGGCGCCTTTCTGCGCGGTGTAGATCTCCACGTGCGTTCCGGCGGGCTGGAGAAATTCAGGGGGAAGCGGAGCCAGCGGCATCGCCGGCGTGGGCGGAGCCACCCCCGCGGGCGGCCTCGGAGGCGGCGGCGTGACGGTCGCGACCGCTGGGCTCACGGTGGCGGCCGCCGGAACACGCACGCGCTCGCTCGCCGGCGCCGCCAGAGGTGGAGCCGACTCCAGCAGGACCACACCGCACAGTGTCAGCAGGGATAGTGCTGCGGCCAGCTTACGACCCGGATGCCCTTTCATGAACACCACATTCCCGAAGGTTGAGGGAATACTATCACGGGGCGATAGACCCCTTGAGTAGCGGCCCGGATGCGTGGCGGGAGGGTGGTTGCGGGCTGCCTCGTGTCAGCGCATTAGACGCCGTTGCCGCGGGCCGGGTTGCGGGATATTTCTTTTCCCGGCTCTCACCACAGCCGTCCTGGCGCTCACGAACCATCCTCCAGAGGCATCTAAGGGTACTAGGTAGGAAGAAGGACATGAAGACCGGACTCAACACCGTGCTCGATCCCACCCGGCGCAGCCGCGAAGTGGAGGACTTCGAGGCCTGCCTGCGCCGCAAGGTCGTCGGCCAGGACGACGCCATCGCCAAGGTCACCGCCGTCTACCAGACCTTCCTGGCGGGGCTGAACCCGCCGGGCCGCCCGGTCGGCAACCTCTTGTTTCTGGGACCCACGGGCTCGGGCAAGACCCGGGTGGTGGAGGTCATGGCCGAGGCCCTCTTCGGCGACCCCCGCGCCATGCTCAAGATCGACTGCGCCGAGTTCCAGCACAGCCACGAGATCGCCAAGCTCATCGGCTCGCCCCCGGGCTACCTGGGCCACCGCGAGACCCATCCCCTGCTGACCCAGGAGTCGCTCAACCAGTGGCACAGCGACAAGCTGCGTCTTTCGCTCCTCCTCTTCGACGAGGTGGAGAAGGCCTCCGACGCCCTCTGGCAACTGCTGCTGGGCATCCTGGACAAGGCCACGCTCACCTTGGGCGACAACCGCCGCGTGGACCTCTCCCACTGCCTCATCTTCCTGACCTCCAATTTGGGGGCCGCGGAGATCAATGGCCTGGTGGAAAGCGGCCTGGGCTTCGGGCAGAAGAGCGTGGATGGCGAAGCCCGCCTCGACGACCGGACTACGCGCGCCGCCCTGGAAGCCGCGCGCCGCAAGTTCTCCCCCGAGTTCCTGAACCGCATCGACAAGGTGGTGGTCTTCCAGCGCCTGCGCCCCGGGCACCTGGAGCGCATCCTGGAGATCGAATTGGGCATGGTGCAGCAGCGCATCCTGCAGGCCGCGGGGGAGCGCCAGTTCGTCTTCCGCTGCACGCCGCAGGTGAAGCGCTTCCTGATCGAGCAGGGCACCGATCCGCGCTATGGCGCCCGCCACCTCAAGCGCGTCATCGAGCGCGACGTGGTCTTCCCGCTCTCCAACCTGCTGGCCACCGGCCAGGTACGCATGGGCGACTTCATCCGCGTGGAGCTGGACGGGCGCGGCGCCCTCAGCTTCGTCAAGGAAGCCGAAGGGGTCATGGTCCCGCTGCTGGAGAAGTTCGGGGAAGAGTGGGCTCCCTCCGCGGCTGCCGGGCGCGCCTCCCGCGGGGCCGCCGCCGGCGCCGGTTCTCCCGGCACTCGCAAGTAGAGCGTCGCCATCCCTCGGAGTAGAATCCAGAGGTGGGGTTGCACGCTGGGCGCTTGATTGCGCCCCCCGGGGAGGGACTATGAGACGCCATCCGCTGCGCAAGCGTTCCCTGGTGCTGTTTCTAGCCAGCCTGTTCTTCGCGGTGGAATCGGTGGCGGTGGCGGCTGCGCCCGAATTGCCCAATCCCGGCCGCGTCTCCTACAGCAAGGACCAGCAGCACCAGCTCGGCCTGCAGGCCTCGCAGGAGGTCTACAAGCAGATGCCGGTGCTGCCCGACTCCAGCCCCGTGACCCAGTACGTGCAGCAGTTGGGGCGCAAGCTGCAAGCAGTCATCCCGCAGCAGGATTCCTGGCCCTACGAGTTCCACGTGGTGCAGCAGAAGGAGATCAACGCCTTCGCCCTGCCCGGCGGGCCCATCTTCATCAACGTAGGCACCATCACCGCCGCCGACAACGAGGCCCAGCTGGCTGGGGTGATGGCCCACGAGATGTCCCATGTCTACATGCAGCACTCCATCAAGCAAGCGGAGAAGGAGCAACTGGCGCAGGGGCTGGCGGGCCTGCTGGGGGCGCTGATCGGCAACTCCGGCGGCCTGGTGGGCAGCCTGGCGCAGGCCGGCATCCAGATCGGCGGCGGCATGGTCATGCTCAAGTACTCGCGCAACGACGAGGCCCAGGCCGACTCCGTAGGCGCCATCATCATGTACAAGGCCGGCTACGATCCTCGCGCCTTGCCCGCCTTCTTCCAGAAGCTGGAGCAGCAGGGGGGGCAGCCGCCGCAGTTCCTCAGCGACCACCCCAATCCCGGAAACCGCGTGGCCGCCATCGACCAGGAGATCACCGGCTGGCCCGCGAAGAAGTTCCTGGCTTCCAGCCAGGGCTTCGCGCTCGTCCGGCAGCAGGCCCAGGGAGTGAAGGCCTACAGCGCGCAGGAGATCGCCGACGGCGCCAAGCAGGGCCTGTGGGCGCGGCAGAACGCGCAGGGCGGCGCCGCCGTCCCCGCCGGGCAGCCCGCGGGGCAGCCGGCCCCCTCCGCCGGCACCGCGGCCCCCAGCGCCGGCTCGGTCAAGCCCAGCGGCTCCTTCACCACCCTGAACAACAGCGTGCTCTCCATGAAGTACCCCGACAACTGGCAGGTCACGCAGAGCGACGGCGGGCTCACCATCGCTCCCGCGGCCGGGATCTCGCAGAGCGCCGTCTCCTACGGCGTGATGCTGGGCGGCTACCAGCCCCGCAACAGCAGTGGGGACGCGCTGGGCAGCGGCACCCAGGAGCTGGTTTCCGTCCTTACCCAGAACAATCCTGGGCTGCAGGCCACCGGCCCGGGAGACGACATTCGCGTCAACGGGGTGGCGGGCAAGTCGGTGGAGATGAGCGGAGCCTCACCCCTGGCCGGCCCCGACGGCAAGCCCCTGCGCGAGCGCGACTGGCTGGTCACCCTCGTGCGCAGCGATGGCACCCTGCTCTTCCTGATCTTCACCGCCCCGGAGAAGGACTTCGACCAGTTGCAGCGCAGCGCCTTCGGGCCCATGCTGCGCAGCGTGAAACTCAACTGAAGTACTCAGTACTCAGAAAAAACCAAAGGCCGGCTCCCCGCCGGCCTTGCTCTTCTAGAAACTAGAAACGAGAAACTAGAAACTGGTCCTTCAGCCTTTCTTCAATTCTACGAGCACCTGGCGCGCAATCTCCTTCAGGGTCTCGAAGACGCCGACGCCCTGGAAGGCCACCGCTTCGAAGACGGGCTCGCCCTTCCTGACCAGCTCCTTCTTCAGATGCTCCACCGGCAGCACGTTGGGCAGGTCGCGCTTGTTGAGCTGCAGCACGTAAGGGATCTTGGCAAAGTCGTAGCCGTATTCCTTGAGGTTCTCGTGCAGGTTGTCCAGGGCCTCGATGTTGGCGTCCATGCGCTCTTCCTGGGAGTCGGCCACGAACACCACCCCGTCCACGCCTCGCAGGATGAGCTTGCGGCTGGCCTCGTAGAACACCTGCCCGGGCACGGTGTAGAGGTGGAAGCGGGTCTTGAAGCCGCGCACCGTTCCCAGGTCCAGGGGCAGGAAGTCGAAGAAGAGGGTGCGGTCGGTCTCCGTGGCCAGGGAGATCATCTTGCCCTTCTGCTTCTCGGCGGTCTTGTCGTAAACCACCTGCAGATTGGTCGTCTTGCCGCCCAGGCCGGCGCCGTAGTAGACGATTTTGCAGTTGATCTCGCGTGCCGCGAAGTTGATGAAGCTCAAGCCTAGCCTCAATCGGGCGCGCAACGATCGCGGGGGGCAGGCGTCACGCGCGGGGATTCCGACCAGTTCCTGGGGGTAGCCATTGTTTTATATCACACCGCTGGGGTCTCGGAAAGCGCGCGGAACCGGCCCTGCTACTGCCCCGCCGCGCCCCTCAGCGGGTGCGCGCGGGCAGAGGATAATAGCCGCCCTTGGCGTAGACCAACAGGTCGGGGCGGTGCACCCGCACCTCGATGGAGCGATAGGTGTTGGCCACGCTGCCCGACGAGGTGTAGCCCAAGGTGTACTGGTTGCGCGCCACCTCGGTCACCCGGGCATAGGCCGCCTCGATGGCGTCGCGGGTGAACTCGGCGAACACCTGCCCGCCGGTGGCCGAGGCGTAGCTGGGGAGGATGTTGCCGTAGCCCATGCGGGGAACGTGAATCTTGCCCAGCGTGTCATAGGCGGGGATGGCCGCCGCGTCCACTCCGATGGCGTAGACCGAGACCTCGTCGGAGAGCAGCACTTTGAGGACCTGGCCGTAACTGGCGTGGCTGCCCTGCTCCGCTCCGTCGCTGATGACGAAAATGATCTTGCGGCGCCCCTTGTCGCGCTTGGCCAGGTCCTGGGCCGCCTCCAGGATGGCGTCATTGAGCACGTAGGCCTCGCGCGAGTAACTCTGCACCGGCGGCCGGCCTGGATCCACCGGCATGCCGTTCACGGTGGGGCCGGCGGCCATGGGCCCGCTGATCACCGGCACGCCTCCCGTCCTCCCCGTGCGCCGCGAGCGCTTCAAGCCGGCCTCGATCTGCTGGCTGGCGCTGGTGAAGTCCTGGGCCTGGCTCACCGAGCTGCCGTAGGTGTAGATGGAGACCTCGTCGTAGGGACTGAAGGCCCCCACCAGCGCCGGCAGGGTCTCGTTCACCTTGCGCATCACCGTGTCGGAGAGGTTCAGGTCCAGCACGATCGCCACCGACAGCGGGAAGGGGTCGCTGGTGAAGAACTTGATGGGCTGCTGGTTGCCGTCCTCAAGGACCGAGAAGTCTTCCTTGGTCAGCCCTTCCACCAGCCGTCCGTCGGAGTCCCGCACCGTCACCGGCACCACCACGTAATTCACCGTCTTGATGAAGATGTACAGTTGTTCCTGGCCGCTTCCGGGCAGCGGCGTGGCGCCCCCGGGGGGCACGGTGGTGACGGTGGCAGGCGGCGCGGCCTGGGTCGCGGCCGGAGGGGCGGTGGCGCCCGTGGGGAAGGGGGAAGGGGCCGGCTTGGTGGCCGAGGGCGCGTCGGGGATGGGCTGCTGCTGCGGTTGCTGTGATTGCGCCGGAGGGTTCTGGGGCTTAGGCTGGTCCTGGGCCAGGAGCGCTCCCCCGGCCAGCACAACCGCCGCCAGCACCCACCTCATCGCGGTTTGTCCGCCCATGCTCCCCGTCCTTGGACTGTCTCTTTGTCCGGCCGCCGATCGCTGTTCTACACTAATCGTGGTTCGCCGAACCCGCATCTAACAACCTCTAGTCTAGCAATAAAGGCGGAAAAAGTGTTGATGCCCACCGGCCCCCGTTCCCGCGTTCTGGCACCCTGGCTGCTCGCCCTCCTTCTGGTCACCCCGGCCCTGACCCGGGCCCAGCAGCCACCCCCGCCGCCGGACTCCTCGCAGCAAGGCGAGGATCAGAAGCCCGTCACCACCCTCAAGGTCGAAGTCAACGTCGTCAATCTCTTCTTCAACGTGAAGGACAAGCACGGGGCCCTGATCCCCGGCCTGGTCAAGGACGACTTCCAGGTCTTCGAGGACGGCAAGCCGCAGACCGTCAAGTACTTCTCCGCCGAGAGCAACGAGCCCCTTACCCTGGGCATCCTGATCGATACCAGTTACAGCCAGAACCGCGTCCTGCCCATGGAGAAGGAGGTCGGGGCCGACTTCCTGCAACGCGTGCTCACCAAGAAGGACCTCGCCTTCGTCATCAATTTCGACGTCCAGGTGACCTTGGTCCAGGATTTCACCAACAACGTGGGCGAGTTGCGCGAGGCCCTGAACAGCACCCGCATCAATGCGGGCGGCGTGGGAGGCGGGATCCCCGGCATGGGCCAGGGGCCGTTTCCCACCCAGGGCACGCCCAAGGGCACGCTGCTCTTCGACGCCGTCTATCTCGCCTCCCAGGAGAAGCTGGCCAACGAGGTGGGGCGCAAGGCCATGATCCTGCTCACCGACGGCCAGGACCAGGGCAGCCAGACCCGCATCAAGGAAGCCATCGAAGCGGCACAGAAGGCCGACACCATCTGCTACGTGCTGCTCATCGCCGACCGCGGCTTCTACTGGGGCTACAGCATGGGCTACACCGGCGAAGGCGACATGCGCCAGATGGCGGAGCAGACGGGCGGCCGCGTCATCAGCGTGGGCAACAAGTATGAGAAGCTGAAGCAGGCCTTCGACGAGATCTCCAACGAGCTGCGCAGCCAGTACAACATCGGCTACGTGCCCACCAATTCCCAGCGCGACGGCAGCTTCCGCAAGGTCGAGATCAAAGCCAAGCAGGATTACAAGATCCAGTCGCGCCGCGGCTACTACGCTCCTCTGCCCCAGTAGCCGTCAGCCACCGGCTCTCAGCCGTCCTCCGGCGGAATCGGGACAGGGCGCGGCCTTCGTCGCACCGCACTGAGTTGGGTTGATTTGCCTGACGGCTGACCGCTGCGCGCTAGGGCAGCGGCGCGTAGTAGCCCTGGCGGGCGCGCACGTGCAGCTTCTTGTTGCGGGCCTCGATCTGGATGCTGCGGAAGCGTCCGTTGGGCACGAAGTCGGCGGGCTTGTAGTCCACCATGTACTGGCTGCGCAACTCCTCCTGCACCGCCTGGAAGTAGTCGGCCACCTCTTCCAGCCGCATGGGGAAGAAGACGCGGCCGCCGGTGGACTCCGCCAGCCGTTCCAGGTTCTTGTCCCCCGGCCCCTTCATGCCCATGATGTTGGTGCTGATGGCGTAGATGATGACCTCGGCGCGCTGCGCCATCTCCACCGCTTCCTCGCGGGTGACGTGGCTGAAGTTGTCGTCGCCGTCGCTCACCAGCACGATGGCCTTGCGCACGGCGTAGGGCTCGCCGGTCTTGCCCAGCTTGTCGCGGCAGGCCCAGTAGACGGCGTCATAGAGCGCCGTGCCCCCGCCCGGGCGCAGCGCCCGCACGCCGTGGCTCAAGGACTCGGTGCTGTCGGTGAAGTCGGCGGTCAGCGCGCGCTCGGTATCGAAGCCCAGAACGAAGGCCTTATCGGCCTTGGGCCGCACCGTCTGGTTGAGGAATTCGATGGCCGATTCCTGCTCGAACTTGAAGCGCGAACGGATGGAGGTGCTGGTATCGATCAGCAGGCCCACCCGCAGCGGCAGGTCGGTCTCGGCCTTGAAGTACACCACCGCCTGCGGCGGCTTGTGATCGTCGAGGACTTCGATGTCGGCCTGCTTCAGGTCCTTCACGAAGTGGCCGTGCTTGTCGGTCACGGTGAAGATGACGTTGACCTCGTCCACCCGCTTCTTGATGGTGGTCACGGTGTAGCCGGTATCGTCCTGCGGCTTCGGCGCCTGCGCCGCGGGCGCCGTCTTGGGGTTATCGGCGGGGGCGGAGGCCGGCGCTGTGCCCGCGCCGCTCTCGGTCTTGGGCGCGGCCGGGGCGGCGCTGGCCGCGGCGGGAGACGCCGTGGGCGCGGGCGCTGCCGTCGGCTCCAGGCCGGTGGGGGCGGGCGCGGGGGGCTGCTGTTTCACGCTCGAGGGCGCTTCCGGCAGCGGTGTCGGCTTGCTGTCCTGCGCGGCCGCACTTCCCGCTGCCAGTGCTCCCAGCAGCAAGAGGGTAGGGATGATCCGGAACTTCATGGGAGTTTTCATTATAGCCGTATTTCACCGGCTGCGACGCAGCCCCCGCAGCAGCGCCGCCAGCTCCGGCGGCAGTGGCTGCTCGAAGCGCAGCTTCCTCCCGCTGCGGGGATGGGCGAACTCCAGCGCCCATGCATGCAGGAAGTTCCTATCCAGAGACACCGCCCCGCTTGCTGGTTGCACGTTGCCGGCCATCTTGGGGCCGGCCACCGTTTTCTTGCGGCCCGGCACGTTCTTCAGCACCCGTGGCGCCCCGTAGAGCGTATCTCCCACCACGGGATGGCCCAGCGAGGCCAGATGCACGCGGATCTGGTGAGTGCGCCCCGTATCGATCCTGACCTCCAGCAGGGAAAATCTTCCCAGCGGCGATTCCAGCCGCTCCCGCACCTGCCAGTGCGAGACCGCCTCGCGCCCGCCCGCCCGCCGCGTGGTCATGCGCGTGCGCCGCACCCGATCGCGCTGGATGGGGCTCGAGATGGTCCCGCGCTCCGTCTTCATCCACCCGTGCACCAGCGCCAGGTAGCTCTTCTTCACCGCGCGCTCGGCGAACTGACGCGCCAGGGCGTGGTGGGCGGCGTCGTCTTTGGCCACCACCAGCAGCCCGCTGGTCTGCTTGTCCAGGCGGTGCACGATGCCCGGGCGCAGCGGCCCGCCGACTCGCGAGAGCCCGGCGAAGCGATGCAGCAGGGCATTGACCAGGGTGCCGCGGTTGCGCGCGCTCTCGGTGGGACCGGCGCCGGCGTGCACCATCATGCCCGCGGGCTTGTTGACTACCACCACGGCGTCGTCCTCGTAGACGATTTCCAGCGGGATGTCCTCGGGGAGGGCGCGTAAAGGTGGCCGCTGTGCTTCGCCCAGCACCGCGACTTGCTCGCCGCCGCGCAGCCGCGACGCGGCCCGCGCCTTGCCGCCGTTCACCCGCACCTGTCCCTGCGCGATGAGCTGCTGCACCCGGGCGCGGCTCACGCCCTCGCTTTGCAGCCGCGCCGCCAGGAACTGGTCCAGGCGCCGCCCCGCGTCCTCCGGCCCTGCCAGGAATGTCTTGGGAGTCCCCACCAGATGAATGTACCGCCGCGACCGGCCCGCCCGCAGCCAGTTTCGCTCCGCCGGCTAATGCGCGCCTTCGGGCCAGGGGCTGAAGCCGTCCGGGCCAAGCACGGTCACCGTGAGTCCGTAGGAGGACTCGGAAGATTCGGAGCCCGGCAAGTAGCAGCTCTCCGGGGCCACATTCAACACCGTCCCTCCACTCTCCCAGTGCATGTTCCAGCTTCCGGAGGCCTGGCCGCAGCCTTGGTATTCGGAATAGAAAGGCTTCACGTGATCGATCAGGAAGCCCGGCCGCATGCCCGAAAAATCGAACATGTCCCCTGCGATCATCAGGGGCCCGCCGACCCGGTTGGCCTTGCGCGTCACCGTGAAGCCGACGAAGTCCTTCTGGAGGCTGTCCGCGCTGCGATAGCTGTACTGCTGGCTGCCGGCAGGGAGGAACCGGCTGCGATAGACCTGCCCCTGGAAGACCGCCGCTCCCATAATGACATGGCTGATCGGCATCCACGTCAGGACGCTGTATACCCGCCGAGCATGAAACTTCAGGTGGGTGGCTTCGGCGACTTTGTTCTTGAGGGTCACCAGCCGCAGCCGGATGTTGTCCTGGTCGAGATGGAGGAAGTACTCGGGAACTTGCACTTGTACCTGGTTCCACGACCACGCTTCGCGTGTCAGCTCGACCGTGGTGCCGGGCCCCGTCTGGCCCTGGGGTGGAGGAAAGTCGAGGTAGGCCTTGCCTGAGATATCGAAGTTGCAGCCGCGCACAAGGAACATCTGGCTTGTGGTCAGGGTGTCGAGTGCCGTGTCGCTATCGGCGTATGTGACACGGGCGATGGCCGGTTGCTGAGCCATCGTGCAGGGAGGCAGAGGGGCGGGAGCCGTGCTGTGAGCGCTATTCCCTCCTGATTGCTGGCTGGAGGCTGGCGCCGCCATACCTTCCGGCCCCTGGCCGGTTTCCCCCGCTGCCTCGACATGGCTCGGTCCAGCGGTTTCCGTCCCGTGAGGCCCCCAGGGATTGGCTAGTGTGGCGCCGGGCCGCAGGTTGGCGATGGAGGGCGGCTCGCTGCCCCCCGCCGCGGGCTGCGTTTCCGTCGCCTGAGGAGTGGACGCGGCGGTGCCTCCACCCCCGCCGCCGCAGTTGGTGATGTCGGGCTTGATGTCGAAAGGGATGGCCGCGCCCGGCGCCACCTGGGTGGCGCGGATCTTCCCTCCGAAGCGCCCGACGCCGCTGGCGTCCAGCGGGATCTCCGGCGGCGGCGCCTGCACCAGCACCACCGGCCCGGTCACGCTCACGCTCACGCAGGCGCGCACCGAGCCGTCGCCGAACTGCACCGTGTACTGGAAGTCGGCGCCCTCCTGGCTGCGCAGCTTGGAGCGGTCCAGGGTGGCGCTCAGGATCTTGAAGACGCCGCCGGTGAAGCTCTGCTGCTGCCCGTTGCGGTCGAAGAAGCTGAATTTGACCGGGCCGGGCTCGAGGTCGCGCGGGGC
>Ga0335082_10003948_pt1 | contig 16138 bp, 14 predicted proteins | sample Lox_Sample_41_FD_206718 | JGI IMG/M metagenome (GOLD analysis project Ga0335082, IMG submission 206718) | Soil microbial communities from Loxahatchee National Wildlife Refuge, Florida, United States - Lox_Sample_4.1 | ecosystem: Environmental > Terrestrial > Soil > Wetlands | place: USA...
TTCCTCCGAGCTCCAGCGTCCCGCGCTCTCAGGCATGCGGGATCACCTGGCCCCCGTCGAGCGGGATCACCGCCCCGGTCATGAACGATGACACCGGGCTCAGCAGCAGGGCGATCCAGCGCGCGACCTCGGCCGGATCGCCGATCCGGCCGAGCGGCACCTGGCTCTTCAGCCACCGGTAGGCCTCATCGAGATCGTCGGCCCAGGTGGCGTGGATCGGCGTATCGGTCGGGCCGGGCGCGATGCAGTTGACCCTGATGCCGGCCGGGGCCAGCTCCCCGGCCAGCGACTGGGTCAGGTAGTCCAGGGCGCACTTGGTCATGCCGTACACGGACTGACCGGACAGCCGCAAGGTGCCCGAGGACGAGCTGATGTTGACCACCGAGGAGACCGCAGACTCCCGCAGGGCCGGCAGCGCGGCCTGGATGAGGAAGTAGGGCGCCCGGATATTCGTCGCGACCTGCTCGTCGAATCCGTCGGCGTCCCACTCGGGCAGCGGCCGGTGCTGGCACATAGCCGCGTTGTTGACGAGGCCGTCGATCCGGCCGAACGCGGCCAGCGCCGCGGCGACGATGCGGGCCGGACTGGTGCGATCGGCCAGGTCGGCCGGTACCGGGACGGCACGGCCGCCGGCCTGCTCGACCGCGTCGGCGCTCTGCCGGAGCGGGCCCTCCCGCCTGCCGGCCAGCACCACCGATGCGCCCGCCGCCCCGAGCAGGCGCGCGGTGGCGGCGCCGATCCCGCTCCCCGCCCCGGTCACGATGACCGTGCAGCCCTCCAGCGCCAGGTCCACGGAGCCACCGGGAACGGCGGATGCGGCGGTGGCCATAGGCTCTCCTGTATAGACCGGGCTGCCAAGGACTGTCATAACTCATTCTGAGCAAATGTCAACACTATGAGCAATCGCTCGGACGGAGGCTAGCTCGCCGTCGGTGATGAACGCCCGGCGGGGGTGCTGCACCGAAGCCAGCGAGACGATGTCCCGGCCGAACAGCGCGGCGGTCAGCCAGATCGCCAGCACCCTGATCTTCCGCTCCCAGGTGGGAACGGCCAGCACGTGGTACCCGCGATGCATCAGCCAGGCCGGGAACCCCTTGATCACCAGGCGGCGGTACTGGAAGATCCCTCGCCCGAGGCCCAGTGTCGCGATCGTTCCGAGGCTGTGGTGCACGTACGCCTTCGGCTCTCGCCCGCGCAGGGTGGCGGCGATGTTGTCCGCCAGCAGCCTTCCCTGTCGCACCGCGTGCTGGGCGTTCATCACCGTCGCGGCCCCGGGCCGGTCCGCGGCCAGATCGGGAACCGCGGCGTTGTCACCGGCACCCCACGCGTCCGGCACCGGTTCGGCCTCGGTGCCGGCCCGCAGATCGGCGCGGACAATCAGCAGTCCGCCCTCGTCGACGGGCAGATCGGTGTGGCTGCGGACCATCGGGTTCGCGGCGTTGCCCGCGGTCCACACGATCAGCCCGGAATCGAACTCCTCACCGGTCGACAGGACGACGTGACCGTGGCGCGCGGAGACGAGCCCGGTATTGAGGTGGACGTGTGCGCCACGCTCCTCCAGGGAGCGCACCACCCACTGACCGGGCCGGCTGGATACCTCGGGAAGGATCCGGCCGCGGGCCTCTATCAGGTGGAAGTTCAGGTCCGCCGGGCTCAGTTCCGGGTACGACCGCAGCAGCGACGTCGCCAGCGACAACAGCTCACCGAAGCCCTCGACGCCGGAGAAACCACCCCCGACGAACGCCACGGTGAGCAGTCGCCGGCGCAGCGGACCCGGCTCGAGCGTCGAGGCGCGGTCGAAGGCCGTCAGCAGGCGGTCGCGGATCGCCACCGCTTCCTCGACGTGCTTCATGCCGATGGCCTGCTCCGCCACGCCGGGTATGGCCAGCCTGCGGGTCACCGCACCGGCGGTGACCACGATGATGTCGTAGCCGAGCGCGAAATCGGGTCCCTCGGCCGGATGGACCGTGACCGTCCGGTGCGCATGGTCGATCGCGGTCACGGTCCCGGCCACCAGCCTGGCCCGGCGCAGGTGCCGCCGCAGGGACACCGCGGCGTGCCGGGCCTCGACCGATCCGGCCAGCACCTCGGGCAGGAACGGCTGATATGTCATGTACGGCCGGGGATCGACCACCACGATCCGCGCCTCATCGCGGCGAAGTTTCTTTTCCAGCCGCCACGCCGTGTAGAAACCGGCGTAGCCGCCGCCAACCACCAGGATCGTCCGCACTGTGTCCTCTATTCTGTCGTCTCATCAGCTCAGACCGGGCAGCATGCCGGTTTGTGACACCCCCGCGAACGGTGCGAAATAAATGCGACATTTCAGCACGCACGCTGGCCCGACGCACCAGGCAAATTCCCCGGTATCTATCGACTTCTGTTCTGTTGTGTGGGATAACGGACCGGTGCGCGAGACGGCCTAATCACCAAGCCGTGGTGACCTCGCGCACAGGCCATGCGCCCGTGCTCACCCCGTCCGGGTGCCAGCCATCGTCAAAGGAGCGGAATTGACTGTGTTCTCCCGAAGGCCGGCGCGCCGCGCCGCAGCCGAAAGCCGCGCGGCATCGCGCCGCCGGTCCGCGCTCGCGCGGGTAACCGCCCGGGCCGTTGTCCCCGTGGCCGCGGTCGCCGGGCTCGCCGGGCTGTCGCTGGCCGCCCCGGCCGTGACCGCGGCGGCTCCCGCCGCCGCGCACCTGAGCTCCGCCCGGGCCGTGCCCGCGATCGCCCATCCGATCCTCACCAAGGCCCTCACGGCCCCCATGTCCACCACGGACTGCCAGGCCCAGCTGCACATCGCGTGCTACTCGCCGGTGCAGTACCGGGTCGCCTACAACCTGAATCCCCTGTACAAGGGGGGCATCACCGGCGCCGGCCGGACCATCGTGATCGTGGACTCGTTCGGCTCCCCGACCATCGCGAACGACCTGCACGTCTTCGACCAGCAGTGGGGGTTCCCCGACCCCGACCTGCAGGTGATGAAGTTCGGCAACGTCCCGCCGTTCGACTCCACTAACCCGGACATGGTCGGCTGGGCCCAGGAGACTACCCTCGACGTGGAGTACGCGCACGCCATCGCCCCCGGCGCGAAGATCGTCCTGGCCGAGACCCCGGTCGCCGAGACCGAGGGCACGACCGGCTTGCCGGAGATGATGAACGCCGAGAAGTCGCTGATCGACCGCGGCATCGGCGACGTGATCACGCAGAGCTTCGGCGCGACCGAGAACACCTTCCCCGGCTTCGACAGCGGCGACTTCTCCAGCCTGCTGAACCTGCGGTTCGCGTTCAAGGACGCGCTCGCCCACGGCGTCACCGTGCTCGCCTCGTCGGGTGACGCCGGCGCGACGGACTTCGAATCCGACGCGTCCACCCTGTACCCGTTCCGGGTGAACTCCTGGCCGTCGTCGGACCCGCTGGTCACCTCGGTCGGCGGCACCCAGCTGAACCTGGACAACAGCGGCAACCGGCTGTCGCCCGACGTGGTGTGGAACGACGGCTTCGGAGCCGGCGGCGGCGGCCTGTCCGGCGTCTTCAAGCGCCCGCTCTTCCAGGTCGGCGTGGCCAAGGAAGTCGGCAAGAAGCGCGGCACCCCGGACATCTCGATGAGCTCCGCGGTCAACGGCGGCGCGTGGGTTTACTACTCGTTCATCAACCCCGCCTCCCCCTGGCACATCTTCGGCGGTACCAGCGAGGCGTCGCCGATCTTCTCCGGCATCGTCGCGCTCGCCGACCAGGTGGCCCATCACCGGCTCGGCCTGATCAACCCGGGGCTCTACGCCCTCGGCGCACTCAGCCAGCACGGCGTCAAGAGCACCGGGATCGTGGACGTCACCTCCGGCGACAACACCTTCGGCGGCGTCACCGGCTTCACCGCCGGGACCGGCTACGACCTGGCCAGCGGCTGGGGCACGATCGACGCGGCCAAGTTCGTCCCCGCGCTCGCGCGCTTCGGCTGACCCGCGGGTCCAGCAGAAGGTCTGGCATGAAACCAAGCCGGCCCGGGTCCACGTGACCCGGGCCGGCTTGGTCGTGTCTGGGATCCCCTCAGAGGCTGTTCCAGCCGGTGACGATGGGAGCCTGGTCGGGCCCAGCCGGCAGCGCAGGCTGATCTGGCCGGACGGGACCTCCTCGGCGCTGCTCCGTGCCGGGTAACCCCGCGGCGGTGCGACCAGCAACGCTCGTCGATTCGTGCGTGATCTGGACGTGGCCACCGGCGATCCGCGGTGGGCGGACTGGTCGGCGAGCCGGATTGCCGAGGCCCTGGACGCGGGCCGGGTGGTGATCAACCCGCTCATCTACGCCGAGGTGTCGGTGGGGTACCGGTCGGCCGAGGAACTCGATGACCTGCTGCCAGCCAGCGACTACGAGCGCGAGCCGCTGCCCTTCAGGGCAGGCTTCGCCGCAGGCAAGGCCTACCTCCGGTACCGCCAGAGCGGCGGCGGCAAGCGATCCCCGATGCCGGACTTCTACATCGGCGCGCACGCGGCCCTGGCTGGTTACCAACTGCTCACCAGGGACGCGAGCCGGTACCGGACCTATTTCCCGAAGCTAGAGCTGATCGTGCCCGGCGCCTGAGTCGCCGGCCACCCTTCCCGGACCCGATTGCACCGTCGCGGGACGATTGCCGTCGGCGCGCGCCGCACGCCTGGTGCGCGTGTGCTGTTCGGGACCGCTGATACTCCGCCCGCCACCCGGTCTGCTCGTTCATACGACATGGCTGCGGCATCCATGCAGTCAGGAGATCCGCCTGGTGACCACGCCTTCCCAAGGGCGAAGGACACCGGGTGACAGCGGTGCCTGCTCGGCCGACGTGGTCAGCAGGACCTCGCCCGCCTCGGCGGGCATGTCCGCCGGCTGATCGGTGAAGTTCGCCGCCACTACCAGGGGGCCGGTCCGGTACGCCCAGGCCCCCCCGGTCACGGCCAGGTTCTCGAAGTCCGCCAGGCCGCGGCCGAGCTCGGCCCGCCGCAGCGCCAGCAGCCGCCGGCACAGGGACAACGTGGAATCCGGCTTGCCGCGCTGGCCGGCCACCGTGCGGTCTGCGGGATCGGCCATGGGCAGCCACGGCGTCACGCCGGGACCGGTGAAGCCGCCTCCCGGTGAGGCGTCCCACGGCATCGGCGTCCTGGCCCGGTCACGGTCGGCGCCCCCCTCCAGCTCCAGTGTGGCGTGGTCGCGGCGCAGCGCGACCGGCACGTCCACGTCGGTCATGCCGATCTCGTCGCCGTAGTAGAGCACGCTGGTGCCGGGCAGGGTGGCCAGCACCAGCAGGGCCAGCCTGATCTTGCGCTCGTCGCCGCCGCACCAGCGGCTGGGGAACCGGCCCAGGTCGTGGTTGGAGCCCATCCACACCGGGCAGGCGCCCGGCGGCAGCGCGGCCAGCGTCTGCTCCACGATCGCGGCCAGCCGGGCCGGGTCGAGGCTGGCGAAGGCGAACGGGAAGTTGAACCCGAGCTGCAGCTCGTCATCGTCGCCGTAGTAGGCGGCCAGCTTCTGCGCGTCCGGGACCCAGGTCTCGCCGAGCAGCAGCCGCTCGGGGGAGTAGCTCTCGGCGATCTTCCGCCAGTCGCGGTAGACGCCGTGCGTCTCCGGGCGGTTGAAGTTATAGACGAAGCGCAGGCCGTAGTCGCCCTCCATCGGGTTCGGGGGGGCCAGCGGCGGGTTGTCGCGCAGCTCGGCGTCCTTGTACAGGCCGTTCGCCACGTCGACGCGGAACCCCGCCACGCCCCGCTCGAACCAGAACTCCAGGATGCGGGCGAACTCCTGGTGCACCGCGGGCTCCCGCCAGTTCAGGTCGGGCTGCCCCGGCAGGAAGTTGTGCAGGTAGTACTGGCCGCTGTCGTGCCACTGCCAGGCGGGCCGGCCGGTGAAGTCGACCCAGTTGTTCGGCAGGCCGCCGTCCGGCCGGGCGTCCGCCCACACGTACCAGTTACGGTGCGCGGCCTGCCGGCCCGACGCGGCGTCGGCGAACCAGGGGTGCGCCGAGCTGGTGTGGTTCGGCACCAGGTCGAGCAGCACCCGCATGCCCCGCTGGCCGGCCTGCCCGATCAGTTCGTCCAGGTCGGCGAGCGTACCAAGCTCGGGGTGGACGCCGGTGTAGTCGCTAACGTCGTACCCCCAGTCGTCGTCCGGAGACGGCATGGTGGGCGACAGCCAGACGCCGTCCACGCCGAGCTGGGACAAGTAATCGAGCCGCTCGATGATGCCGCGCAGGTCGCCGTACCCGTCGTCGTTGCTGTCCCGCCAGGACCGTACGTACAGCTGGTAGATGACGGCACCGTGCCACCAGCGGCGCCCGTCCGCGTTCTCGCTCATCTGCTCTCCTCATGAGGGTCGCCGTGCGACCGGCGCCAGCCTACGCTCGCGCGGTCTCGCGCTTGATTTCGCCTGCCACCGAGCCGACACTGGTTAGGTGAATCCGGTTGTCGCCTACCTCCTGCTGTTCGCACTGCCCACGGCGGTGGGATTCGCGCTGATCGGCGCGTGGCGGGCGGCCAGGTGGCTCGCCGAGGCCCGTTACCGGGCTCGTTTCCAGGCCCTCCCCCCGGAACCGATCGAGCGTCTCCAGGCCGACCTGCGTCGGCTGCGCTCGGAGCTCGAGGACACCGAAACCCGGTCCGGGCTGACCGCCAAGCACCACCGGGTGCAGGCCGTGCGCGGCGCCTACCTGGACACGCTGTCGGCGGCCTGCCGGCGGCTGGATATCAGCCCGCCGCGGGGCGGCGACCGCGCTTCGCAGGCCGAGATCTACCGGGTGGAAGCGGCGCTGCGGCACGGTGGCCTCGAGGTACGCACGCAGGCACCGGAAACGGCCGCGCACTGAGGGCACCCGCGCGCTGTCCGCGCATGAGGGTACCCGCGCCCGTCCGCGCCCGTCTTATGATCGGGGTATGGTCCGCGTGCTCGCGGTCTCCGATGAGGTCGATGATGCGCTGGTGGCTGACCCGACCGCGGTGCGCGGCGCCCAGCTCATCCTGGCCTGCGGTGACCTGCCGTTCGAGTACCTGGGCTCGCTGATGAACGCGCTGGACGTCCCGCTGGTCTTCGTGCCGGGTAATCATGACCCTGACGTCTCCGGGTACCGCTCGTCCCGGGCCGGCCTGACGCTGAAGGCCGGCCTGCCCGCCCGGCCGCCCTGGCCGGCCGGCGCCGTCAACGCCGACGGCCGGATCGTCGACGTGGCCGGCCTGCGGCTGGCCGGGCTCGGCGGAAGCCGGCGCTACAGCGACGGGCCGAACCAGTACACCGACCGGCAGCAGACCCGGCGCGCCCGGGTGCTGCGAGCCCGGGCGTGGTGGCGCCGGCAGCGGGACGGCCGCGGGGTCGACGTGCTGCTGACGCACGCCCCGCCGCGTGGCGTCGGGGACGGCGACGACCCGCCGCACCGCGGGTTCGGAGGGCTGCGCGGCCTGGTCACCGCGCTCCAGCCCGCGGCGCTGCTGCACGGCCACGTACATCCCTACGGCGCGCACGTCCGGCTGGGCCGGCTGGGCCGCACCGCGGTGTTCAACGTCACCGGGTGGCACCTGCTCGAGCTCGAACCGGGCGCCGGCCTGACTGAGCTGCTCCCCGGGCATCGCCATGCCTGATACCGGCTTCCCCCGCGCCGACGTCGAGAACGACTTCCTGCGCGCCCGGCGCCGGCAGACGCTGGCCCGGCTCGCCCAGTGGCTCCGCCGTGGGCCGGATGACGTCAACCTCATCCTGCCGTTCGACGAGGTCGTCGCCGCCCTGGGCATGCGCGGCGAGCGGCGGCTCGGCCTGCAGACCATCCGGCTGGACACGATCGTGGGCACCCTCGACTCCGGCCGGGACTTCGACCGCCGGTTCCGGCCCACCAGCGGGCGGGTCAGGGAGCGGTGGGAGCGGCTGGCCCTGGCCCAGCGCCGTGGCGAGCCGATCCCGCCCATCGACGTATACCGCATCGGTGACCTGCACTTCGTGCAGGACGGCCATCACCGGGTCTCGATCGCGATCGCGACCGGGGCCACGACGATCGAGGCCTACGTCACCGAGATTCTCACCGTCGTGCCCGCCGCGGGCATCCGCCGTCGTGGCGACCTGCTGGTCAAGGACTACGAGCGGCTGTTCCGGGCCCGGGTGCCGCTGCCCGAGCAGGCCTACGCCAAGATCGCCTTCAGCGATCCGTGGTCGTACGCCGAGCTGGGCGAGGCCGTCGAGGCCTGGGGATGCCGGTGCATGCAGGACAACCGCCGGTTCATGGACCGTGCCGAGATCGCCCGCCGGTGGTTCGCCGACGAGTACCAGCCCGTGGTCCGGATGCTCCGGGGCGCCGACATGATCGGCTCCCGCACCGAGGCCGAGGCCTACATGCGGATTGCCGCCGAGCGGTACCGGCTCATCCGGACCCACGAATGGAACGACGAGATCATCGAGCGCCTGCGGCGCACGGTCAGGTAGCCTCCCCGCCCTGGCCGGCCTGGCCGGCCTGGCCGGGAACGGCCCGGATGTCGGTGGCCGTGGCGTTCGGGTCGCCAGCTTCGGGTTGCACAGCTTCCGGTTGCACAGCTTCCGGTTGTACGGGCTCCGCCTGGCTCGAGACCGTCTGCGCGGGGGCAGCCCCGCCGTCACCGTCGCCGTCACTGGCCAGCGACAGGTTGCGGCCGGTGGCCGGGTCGAAGATGTGGATGGCCCGGCCGTCGACCCAGAGCTCGGTGTCCTGGCCCTCGGCGATGCGGGTGGCGGCGTCGAGCCTGGCGACGATGGTTTCGCCGCTGGCGCCGCCCGCACGTCCCGAGTCCTGGGCCAGCTCTTCGAGCTCGGCGGAGCTCACGCCATGCTCGCGCCCGTGCGTGAAGTAGACGAACACGTCGGAGCCCAGGGACTCCAGGACGTCGATGGTGGCGTGGAACGTGATCCCGTGCGGGCGGTTGTCGGGCGAGACCAGCGCCGCGTCCTCGAAGTTCTCCGGCCGCAGGCCCACGATGACGTCACGCCCGGTCCCGGAGCGCTCCACCTCGCGCCGCAGCCGGTCGCTGAGCCGGAAGTCCCCGAGGGTCGTGCGCAGCACGCCGTCCTCGAGCGTGCCGGCCAGGAAGTTCATCGCCGGCGACCCGATGAAGCCGGCCACGAACAGGTTGACGGGCCGATCGTAGAGTTCCTTCGGGGAGGCCGCCTGCTGCAGCACGCCGGTGCGCATCACCGCGACCCGGTCGCCGAGCGTCAGGGCCTCGGTCTGGTCGTGCGTGACGTAGACCATCGTGGTCCCCAGGCGCCGCTGGAGCCGCGACACCTCGGTGCGCGTCTGCACGCGCAGCTTGGCGTCCAGGTTCGACAGCGGTTCGTCCATCAGGAACGCCGCCGGGTCGCGGACGATCGCCCGGCCCATCGCGACCCGCTGCCGCTGCCCGCCGGACAGGTTGGCGGGCCTGCGGTCCAGGAGCTGGGTGAGGTCCAGGATCCTGGCCGCCTCGTCGACCTTTTGCGTGATCGTGGCATGCGGCGTCTTGGCCAGCTTCAGCGCGAAGCCCATGTTCTCCCGCACGGTCATGTGCGGGTACAGCGCGTAGCTCTGGAAGACCATCGCGATGTCGCGGTCCTTGGGTGTCTTGTTGTTCACCACCTGCCCGCCGATGCGCAGCTCACCCGAGGTGATGTCCTCCAGGCCGGCGATCATGTTCAGCGTCGTCGACTTGCCGCAGCCCGACGGGCCGACCAGGATGACGAATTCCCCGTCGGGGATATCCAGGTTGAAGTCGTTGACCGCGAGCGATCCGTCCGGGAACCGCTTGGTGATGTGCTCAAGCACGATTTCGGCCATTTGTCTCTCCTTAACTCCGCTAGCCCTTGACCGCGCCGGACGTCAGCCCGGCCACGATCCGGCGCTGGAAGAACAGCACGAAGATGATGATCGGGATGGTGATGACCACCGCGGCGGCCGCGATCGGACCCGTCGGAATGGTGAATACCGATCCGCCGCTGAAGTACTGCATGGCGGCCGGCGCCGTCCGGGCGCTGATCGTCGAGGTGAACGAGATCGCCAGCAGGAAGTCGTTCCAGCAAGCCAGGAAGACCAGGATCGCCGTGGTGACCATGCCCGGCGCGGCGAGCGGGGCGATCACCCTGACGAACGCCTGGAAGGGGGAGGCGCCGTCGACCTTGGCGGCCTTCTCAAGCTCCCAGGGGATCTCACGGAAGAACGCCGACAGCGTGTAGATGCCCAGCGGCAGCCCGAACGCGACGTACGGGATGATCAGGCCCGGCCAGGTGTTGAAAAGCCCCAGCGCGCGCTCGATCGTGAACAGCGGGGTCACCAGCGCGATCAGCGGGAACATCGCGATCAGCAGCGCCATCCCGATGAGCACGCTCTTGCCGGGGAACCGGAGCCGCGCGACCGCGTAGGCCGCCATGGAGGCCAGGATCACCGCGATGAGCGTGGAGATGAGGCCGATGCCGATCGAGTTGAGCAGCGGCCGGAGGAACTGCGACGAGGTCAGGATCCCGTGGTAGTTCCCCCAGGTCCACTGGGACGGGATGAACGACGGGTCGAGCACGGCCGTGGGCGTCTTGAAGGACAGCGAGACCAGCCAGAGCACCGGGATCAGCGCCAGCGCGATGACGACGAAGTTCGCCGTTGCCCAGCCGGTCCTCTGGCGGGCAGTGATGGCAGCCATCAGCGGGTCACCTTCTTTCGATGTCAGTGCCGGGGGCTGCGGTGCCGAAGCCCTTGATGTAGATGAAGGCGATGATCGCGACGCAGATGAAGATCAGGATCGAGATGGTCGACCCGATGCCCAGGTTCAGCGCGTTGAACAGGTTGTCGTAGCCGAGGATGGAGACCGATCCGGTGCCGTTGGCGCCCAGGGTCAGGATGTAGATGTTGTCGAAGATCCGGAACGAGTCCAGTGTCCGGAACAGCAGGGCGACCAGGATCGCCGGCTTCATCAGCGGCAGCGTGATCTTCGTGAAGCGCTGCCAGCCCGTGGCGCCGTCTACCTTCGCGGCCTTCAGCAGGTCTTCCGGCACCAGCGACAGCCCGGCCAGCAGCAGCAGCGCCATGAACGGCGTGGTCTTCCAGATCTCGGCGATGATGATGACGATGATGGCCTGGAACTGATTGGTCAGCGGCGCGCTGTTGTTGAATATCGAGGACAGGTAGCCCTGGCCCGGCGTCCACGCGTACTGCCAGCTGTAGGCGGCGGCCACCGTCACGATCCCGTAGGGGATGAGCGAGGTGGTGCGGACCAGACCCCGGCTGAATATCGTCCGGTGCAGGACGAAGGCCAGCAGGAAGCCGAACACCAGCGTGATGGCCACCGAGAAGACCGTGATGATCACGGTTACATACAGCGCATGCCACCAGTACGGGGAGCTGAGCACCGCGCCGTAGTTGGCGAACCCGATGAACTTTTTGGCCTGCGGGAGGGCCAGGTTGTAGCGCTCCAGCGACAGGTAGATGGCGTAGACGACCGGGTAGGCGGTGACCGCGATCATCACGATGACCGCGGGCGCGATCAGCGTGAAGCCCAGCCTGCGCTCGGCCCGCGCGCCTTCCGATAGCTGCGGCTTGCGCTTGGGTGGCGCCTCCGCCGGGGCGCCGGTGGTGACCGTCTCAGTATTGGTGCTCACCGTTCCCCTCCTTTCCTCGCGGCCTGGCCGCCATCTGCTCGGTGGCGGCTCACGGGACTAGGCCCTTCGATTGCAGGGCGTTGCTGAGGGAGCCCTTCATCCCCTGCAGCGTGCTCGTCGGGTTGATGCTGGAGGCCGGCGAGATCTGGTGCGAAATGTCGATGGACACGACCTGGTAAACGGGCGTCTTCGGCCGCACGCTCGCGTTCTGCAGCGCCTTCAGGATGTCGGCGTGGAACGGGTAGTTGGCGAACAGCTTCGGGTCGTTGTAGAGGCTGGCGATCGTGGGCGGGACGCCGCCCACGTTGGCGCCGATGAGCTGGTTCTCCCGGTTACGCAGGCACAGCGCGGCCTGGAAGGCGAGGTCCTTGTGCTGCGAGTAGGCGCTCACCGCCAGGTCGATGCCGCCGATCGTTACCTTGGCCGGCACGCCGGGGTTGACCGACGGGTAGAGCGCCCACTTGAAGACCTTGAACAACTTCGGGTTGTCCATCTTCATGCCCGGATACACGAACGGGTAGTTCAACATGAAGGCGGCGTTGCCCGCCTCCATCTGCAGCCGGTTCTCGTTCTCCTTCTGTACCGACATGCTCGGGTCCGCGGCGGTGGAGTCAGCGAGCTGCTTCATGATCGTCAGGGCCTTGACGGCCGGCGCGCCGAGCGTGATCTTGGTCGCGTCCGGATTCAGCACGGTGCCGCCCGCACTGGACACCATCGTGTTGAACCAGACGGTTGCGCCCTCGTACTGCGCGCCCTGGATCTCGATGTAGTGCGGCTTGCCCTCCTTGGCCAGCTGCTCGGCATCCGCGATCATCTCGGCCCAGGTGGCCGGCGGCTTCGGTACCAGGTCGGACCGGTACCACAGCAGCTGGGTATTGGTGTTGTCGGGCACCGCGTAGAGCTTGCCCTTCCACATCGCGGTGTTCAGGGCGGGCACGAGCGTGTCGGCCACGGCCTGGGCCTTGTACGTGCCGGTCCACGGCTCGATCCAGCCCGCCGTCGCGAACTCGGCTTCCCAGGTCACGTCGAGGCCCATGATGTCGATCGAGGCGTCGTGTGCGGCCAGCCTGCGGACCAGTTGCTGCCGCTGGCCGTCTGCGGCCTGCGGCAGCTGCTGATAGGAGATCGTGTACTTGCCGCCGCTCGCCTTGTCGCAGTTGCTGATCGCCGTCGACGTGGCCTTGGAGGTGTCCGGGTAGAGGTAGTAGGTCAGCGTCACCGGTCCGGTGCCGGCGCCGGCCGAGCTGCAGGCGGCCAGTCCCGTCGCGACCAGGACGGCGCTGGCCGCGCCCGCGATCATGCGCTTGCGTGCATACCAGGTGCCGCCCCGCCGGTGAGCGCGACCGATGGAAGCGCTCGTTCTGCCACTGTCGCCTATCATCATCCCTCCAGCTACCGCCAGTTCCCGGCGAGCGCGTCAGCGCACCGCCTCGCTGGACGACGAGTAACGTTTCCCTTCTCCGGCCGCCGCACGCGGGGCTGGCCCGTGCCTGACACACCGCCCTTGGCCCGGCCGCCGCCGCGCCCCGGCCGGACTGCTCCTGATCTGATCGGCGGCCTGCTCACCCGAAAGGTCGCCGTGCTGGCGCGGCGCACGACCTCCAGGGCGAGTTGCTGCCGCAGCGGGCGGACCCGCTCCCCGCGCAGCAGCGCGCAGAGCCGGCGGGCTCCCTCGGCGCCGCTGTTCTCCAGCGGCTGGCGGACCGTGCTCAGACCGAGCAGGGCCGCCGACTCGATGTCATCGAAGCCGATCACCGATAGCTGGCCGGGAACGGCAATGCCGCATCGGTCCGCCGCGGTGAGCACGCCCATCGCCTGGGTGTCCGACGCCGCGAAGATGGCCGACGGCCGGTCCGGCAGCGCCAGCAGTCCGGCCGCCAGCGTCTCGGCGTTGGCCGGGCCGAACGGGCCGCGCCGCACCAGCCCGGCGTCGTAGCCGACGCCGGCCGCCGCCAGCGCCTGGCGGTATCCGCTCAGCCGGTGCTGCGACGAGGAGAAGCCCAGGTGAGTGGCTGACATGCGGTGCGTCGTGTCGCCGACGAAGCCGATCCGCCGGTGGCCGAGTTCCAGCAGGTGCCCGGTGGCCAGCCGGCCGCCCATCACGTCGTCGGTGATCGTCTGCGGAACGCCGGGAGCCCGCACGCCGACCGTCACCAGCGGCACCCCGGCGCGCCGGAAGGACTCCAGCTGCTGCCGCGACAGCCGTAGCGACACCACCATCACGCCGTCGGCGCGGTGCCTCCTGGTCAGCGCGGCCAGGTGGTGATCCCGCTGCTGGGGGGTGTCGACGTTGCACACCACGGTGTCGTAGCCCTGCTCGTCCAGCACGGCCAGCGCACCGGCCAGCCGCATCACCACCGATGGCCGGGTCAGGTGCGGTACCACGATCGCCATGGTGCGTGCCGTGCCGCGTGACAGCGAGGCAGCCAGGTGGCTGGGCCGGTATCCCAGCTGATCGATGACCTTCAGCACCGAAGTGCGGGTAACTTCCCGCACGTTCGGCGCGCCGTTGATGACCCGGGAGACGGTGCCCACGCCGACGCCGGAAGCGGCAGCCACATCCGCAATTGTCGCCCGACGTGGTGACCGCATCGTCACACTCCCGAAACGTGCGATTGGAACCGGTTCCACCGAATTAGATCATCGTCGCGCCGCGCCGCCGTGCCGTCAAGAGCCCCACCTCTCCGGGCCGCTAGCTGGTATCTGCTGGTGAGGCGCCGTCCGGAATATTCGAGTGATCGTTCACGCACCGTATCCTCCACTCGAAGTAGTGGTTTCGGAACTCTACGTAATAGCAGATCAGGGCTGGCCGGCCCCCGCGCGGTCAGCCCTGGCGGTGTCAGCCATCGCGAATAATCTGGGTCAGCTGCCCGGCCATTTCCGTCAGGGCCTGCTGTGGTTGCTTCTGCAGGGTCAGGGCCTCGTACACCGTGCTCGAGATGGCCAGGCTGGCCTGGTCGTAGTTGGTGATCGCCGGGCGCGGCCGGGCCGAGTTGATGGCCTGCTCGAGCACCGGCAGGTAGGGATGGCTGCGGATCAGGCTCTTGTCGGTGTAGAGCCGGGTCCAGACCGGGGGAAACGACCCCTTCTCCAGCATCTGCCGCTCGTTGGTCAGGTTCGTCATGTACTTGATGAAGTCCAGCGCCGTCCGCTGGTGCTGGGAGTACGCGCTGATCGCGAGGTTGGCCCCGCCGAGTGAGCTGGAGCCCATGCCGTCCGGCCCGGGCAGCGCCGCGATCCCGAACTTTCCGTACACCTTGTTCTGCGGTCCCGGCACGGACAGGGCCGCGTAGACGTCGGGCCAGTTATCCAGGAACAGGAACTTGCCGCTGGCGAAGGCGTTCTGGGCCGACTCCTCCTCGTAGCTGAGCGCGACCCTGGGGATCCAGCCCTGCCGGAACCCGTTCACGAGGAACTCGAGCCCCGCCAGGGCCTTGGCCGAGTTCACCGTGACCTTGGTGCCTTCCGGGGAGAGGATCGACCCCCCGGCCGACTGCACGGCCGCGGCGAAGTTGACGGTAAGCCCTTCGTACGGGGCGAACGTGCCGGCGTAGCCGTACAGGCCGTACTCCGGCGCCACGGTCTTGGCGAGCTGCTGCAGCTGGGCCCAGGTCTTGGGCGGCTGCTTGCCCGCCTTGGCGAGGATGTCCCTGCGGTAGTAGAGGAGATCCGCGTTGCTGTAGTCGGGCACGGCGTACAGCCGGCCCTGGTACCTGGCGGTGTCGACGGCCGGCTTGAGGAAGTCGCCGAGCGGGAACTGGCTCTGCGGCAGCGGGATGATCCAGCCGTTCGAGGCGAACTCGGCGGTCCAGATGACATCCATGTCGATGACGTCGTACAGATCACTTTTCGCCTGGAGGTTCGCGACCAGCTGGGCCAGCTGGCCGTTGGACGCCCGGGGCAGCAGCAGCAGGGTGACCTTCTGGCTGGGATGGCCCTGGTTCCACCCGGTGATCACGCCCTGCAGCCAGCCGGAGTTGTCCTTTCCGATGGCGAAAGTGATCGGGCCGATCCCGTTCGTCGACGGAGCCGACCCGCTCGACGAGGCGCCATCCGCGGTGCACCCCGCCAGGAGCATGAGTCCCGCGGCAAGGATTGCGATACCAGGCATCGCACGCCTCATGCGGGCCTCCACCCAGATACCCCAGGGCCATGTAAAATTCGTACATGCATGTTATGCACCGCCGTTAGGTACATGTCAACCGCATCACATAACGAGTCCGACATGTTTCGCGCGGCGTTTATCCACCCCGCTGGGCCCTACCCGCCGGTAAGGCCCGGCGTTAACCTGAACGCGGGTCCTGGCGGGCCCATGGAGGTGACGGGATCGTGCGGCAGCCCTTGCTGGCCCTGCTCGCCAAGGAGCCGGCTCACGGCTACGAGCTGAAGCTCGCGCTCGAGCAGACCTTCGGCCAGGCGTATCCATCGCCGAACATCGGGCAGATCTACGTCACCCTGAAGCGCCTCGAGCAGGACGGCCTGGTCCGCAGCGAGGATGTCGAGCAGACCACCCGCCCCAACAAGCGGGTCTACGAACTCACCCCGGCGGGCC
>Ga0335082_10003949_pt1 | contig 16137 bp, 18 predicted proteins | sample Lox_Sample_41_FD_206718 | JGI IMG/M metagenome (GOLD analysis project Ga0335082, IMG submission 206718) | Soil microbial communities from Loxahatchee National Wildlife Refuge, Florida, United States - Lox_Sample_4.1 | ecosystem: Environmental > Terrestrial > Soil > Wetlands | place: USA...
ACGGCCACTCGGGTGCCGCGCAGCTCGCCCGCCACTTCGAGGAGTTTCATGACGGCGGCCACGGCGGTCGTATTCGATCCGTTGGAATCGAGCATGAGCGACACGGAAAACGGGCCGAAAAACGTGTTCCGTGCGGCGCGGAGCAGGCCTTCGCCGGCCGTCATGTCCGCCCCGCCGATGAACACGGCGGTGTGCTTCAGGTCCTTGGGACCTCGGGTGAAAATGCAGCCGTGGATGAGGTCGCGAACGTCGCCTTCGACGACGCCGCCATAACTCATGACGTCGTCGGCACCGGCATCATGGGCGACGATGCGGTCGAACACGCTCGGCAGCCGCGAGCTGTCGAGCTGTAGCAGGAGCTTGCGCATGAACGGCTACCGGGTGGGAGCGTACCGGCTCGCCCCCACCCGGCGGTGCCCCGGTCGAGGCGCGATCAGCTTTTGTCTGCCCCGCCCGCGAACGGATGCGTGGCGGTCTTGGCGCCCGAGATCACCGCATCGACCTTCGGCTGGCCGCGGAGGGCGCGTTCAATCGATTCTTTCGTCGCCTGATAATTGAACTTGAAAATCTTCTTGTCGTCCTTCGCCTGCCAGTGAATGAACACGCCGACGAGGATGCAGTAGTCGTCGGCCTTGTCGCGCGGGATGACGCCCGACGCCACGCTGTCGACGACGGCGCGCGCGACGGCGGCCTGCGCCGGGCCGAACATCTGCACGGCCTGCCCGGCATTCTTGATGGTCACCTTGTTGAACAACAGCGTGTCAGGCTTGGCGGGGAGGTTCGGCGTCACGACGGCGAGCAGCGTGGTGAACCCGTCGGTGTTTCTCGAGAGCGCATTGACGAAGGCTTGGCCGGCGTGCCCCTGCTTCGAGCCGATGATCAAGTCGATGTGCGCGACTTCGTTGCCGTCGCCAACCAATGATTCGCCGATGAAGAAGTCTGCTGCCATAACGCCTCCCGATCCGGAAGTGGTCTTCGTCGAAGCGGTATCGGAGCGGCGCGGCTCGTTGTGATCAGCCAAAGCCACGCGGTCCCGCAACGGCGGGTAGCTCGAGGTAACCGTGTTGGAATCGCTAACGTGTCCGGCGTTTTCGGGGGTGTCAAGGTGGGGCAAACACGCGTTACGGCGGCGGTTCACCGCCCGTCGCTACGCGCCAGACTTCGTCGGCAAGCCAGTCGAGCCGCTGCTGGGAGTACTCGAGCTCGGCGGGGGTCATGACGCGGGCGCGCCGCGCGATCTCGCGCGCGTGCTGCAGCAGCTCTTCGAGCACCTCGCGGAGCGGCCGATTGCTGCGACGTTCCATGTCGCGGCCGGGTTTGGCGATCCGCCCTTTCGATTTCACGCTGTCTGGGCGCCGAGCAAGCGATCGTCGGCATTCTGGAAATCGGCCCCCGTTGCCCGAATCGCGGCCGGGATTCCCTCGGCGGCGATGTACGGCTCCACCATTCGCAGGCCGAAATAATAGCCTGCCCGTTCCGGCAGCACCTTCCCTTCGATCGCGCGCGCCGCGGTCCGGGCGCCGCCGGAGAGAAATCGCAACCTCAGTCCCAGCCCGCGCTCGTCGAGCAGCGGCCGCATCACACGTCCCAGAAACGCGTCCAGCTCGCGGCAGCGCCGGTACTGTCGCCGCGTGAAGCCGAAGTACTCCCACGGCTCGAACCCGGGCGCCGCCGCCTGCGCCGCCGCAACCGCGACGCCCTCGTTGACGAGCAGCTCGCGCAACGTCGCGCGGCTGCCCGTGTCCCAGTAGTCGTACTCACCGGATTCGGCCACGAGCCGTTTGAGATCGGCGCGACTCGTGCGGGACGTGTACCGGACTGCGTGCGCCACTTCATGCGCGATCCAGAGGGGGAGGAGATGCGGGGCGAGCCCCATCCCATACGTCTCGGGGTTGGCGCGACCGGTAAAATGCTCGAGACACACAAATGCGGCCCCGCGGCCCCGGACCACGAGCTCGCCCGCGTTCGCCGCCCCAACCCCGACCATCAGATACAGGTCAACCGGGCAGTCCGCCTCGCAGCGCGCCACGGCGCGCTCCAGCCCGTCTTCCGCGATGCGCGCCACATCGACGTCCGCCAATAACTCGATCAGATCCCCGCGCGCGGCCCGGACGGTCGCGGCGACCACGGATTCGGCGTGGGGGGAACGAGGATCCAGGACGTAGTTGCGCCAGTAACTCGAAAGGATCGGCTCGTGGCGTTCGAAGTAGCGCCCATATGCCGCGACTGGGTCAGGCGAGGCGAGGACGGCCTGGAACTCCGGGACGAGATTGATGAGCATGGGCGCCGAACGGCGTCCAATTTGGGAAGCAGCGCGGCCTGAAACAAGCCGCGGGGTGGCGCAGCAGGTCTTCGCTTAGGGGCGGTCGCGCATCTTCCGGCTCATCTCACTCAAGAACCGGCGCTCGGCGGGGGTGAGGCTGTCAATTCCGCGCGCCGAGATCTTGTCGAGCACGCGGTCGATCTCGGCTTGTGCGGCGTCGCGCAGCGGCGGCCGGGGACGCTTCGGGGGTTCCCCCGATCCTCCCCCGGCGACGCGGGCGGACTGGACGACCACGCTCGCTTCCGGGGTGCGCCGCAGCTGCCGCTCGGCGCGCGCCAGCCACCATCCGGACGCCTTCAGATACAGAAATCCGGCCGCAAACCCGCCGAGGTGGGCGAGGTAGGCCACGCCGTCGGAAAGCGTGAGCAGCGCGAGCAGGAAGGAAATCCCCACCGCGAACGTGACCAGCCATTTCGCGCGAATGGGAACGGGGAACGGGAAGACGTAGATCGGCTGATCCGGCCAGTACCACGCGAATGCGAGGAGCACGCCGTACACCGCCGCCGAGGCCCCCACGATCGGCCCGACCGGCTTGAGCTGCATCAGCGCGAACGACAGCGCCGCGCCTCCGAGCCCGCACAGGAAATAATAGAGGATGAACCGCCGGCCGCCCATCCGCTCCTCCACCGGCGGTCCGAACATGAATAGCGCCAGCAGATTGAACGCCAGATGCAGGAGGCCCGAGTGCAGGAACATGTAGGTGACGAACGTCCACGGACGCGCCAGCGCGGACAGGGGATCGAACTCGAGCACCGACTGAAACCGCGGATCCACGAGGACGGTCTTCTGGCACAAGAAGACCACGAGATTGGCGACCAGGAGGCGCCGGACCCAGGGGCTCAAGCCGAACATGCGTTGCGAATCCATCGGTGGGTTATCCCCCGCGCACGCCTTCCGGGTTCCGCGCCAGCTGCACGATGCGCTCGCAGAGCTCAGGAAACTCGATCCCCGCGGCCCGGGCGGCCTGGGGGAGGAGGCTCATGCGCGTCATCCCGGGAAGGGTATTCGCTTCCAGGCAAAAGATGTCGCCGTCGGGGCTGAGACGGAAGTCGATGCGCGAGTACCCCCCGAGCTTGAGCGCGCGATGCGCCTCGAGCGCCAGCTCCTGGAGCTGCCGCGCGACCCGCGGCTCGAGGGGAGCGGGGAAGATTTCCTGCGACATGCCGGGCGTGTACTTGCACTCGTAGTCGAAGATCTCGTGCTTCGGGACGATTTCTCCGACGGGCAACGGCACATCGCCCAGAACCCCAACGGTCAGCTCGCGGCCCGGAATGAATTGCTCCGCCATGATCTCGTCGTCATAGCGGGCCGCAAGCCGCACGGCATCATCCAAGTGGTTCGCGTCCTTCACCAGCGAGAGTCCGACCGTAGAGCCACCCTTCGACGGCTTGATGATCACCGGCCAACCCAGGGCGGTGGTGATGTCTTCCGCACCGACTGGGGCCATGAACCACGCGGGCACGGGCACGCCGCTCGCGCGGAACAGCCGCTTGGCCAAATCCTTGTCCATTGCCAGCGCGCTGCCGATCGGGCCAGACCCTGTGTACGGCACGCCGATGACATCGAGCACGGCCTGAAGCGTTCCACCCTCGCCACGTCCGCCGTGTACGGAGAGAAACAGCACATCGGCATCCCGCACCGCGGGGAGCGCGGCCAGTCCACTGGAGAGCATGTTCTGTTCCCGCGCGACCAGGTCGGCCGTCTCCGGCGCTTCGCGCCCGACCGTGGCTCCGCCTCCGAAAAGCCGTGTTTCCTCGGCCTCGGACAAGGTCCCCTGGGTCGTATCCACAACGCACACCTGATGACCGCGACGTCGCAGGGCAGCGACAATCTCGGCTGCCCCGGCAAACGCCACCGTGCGCTCCGGAGTAGCTCCTCCGGTGAGGACGGTCACGCGCATTTACCGGATCCCCGCGACTTGATGCAGCACGTCGTAGCGCGTCACGATCCCGGCGATCGCGCCGTCACGCCGCACCAGCACGGCGGGCGTCTCGCGGGAGAGCAGGGTGGTGAGGCGCTCCACCGGCAGTTCGGCATCCACGACCGGAAACGGCGCATCCATCACGTCGCCCACCGCCCGATCGAGGGTCCCGGGATGCTCGAGCGCCTTGGCCATCAGCGCCTGCTCCGAGATCGCCCCCACGCCGTCGCCGCCGTCGAGCACGGGAAGCTGCGACACGTTATAGGTGCTCATCAGGTTCAGGGCCTGGCGGACGGTCGCTTGCGGCGCAACGTGGATGAGCGGTGGCGCACCATTCCCCTTCGCACCAACCAGCCGTCCGACCGTCGTCCGTTCGGACTCGAGAATCTGATTCTCGCGCAGCCATTCGTCGTTGTAGACCTTGGACAGATACCGCTCGCCCGTATCGGCAAGGACCGTCACGACCATGGCGGCAGGATCGTCGACGCGCCGCGCCACCTCGAGCGCGCTGACGAGATTCACCCCAGTGGACCCGCCGGTGAATAGCCCCTCCTCGCGCGAGAGGCGTCGGACACTGAGCATGGCGTCCTTGTCGCTCACCGCGATCCATTCGTCGATCACGTGCCAGTCGAGCGCCGTCGGGAGCTTGTCTCCACCGATGCCTTCGACCTTGTACGGGTGCCCCTCCGGGTGCTGGCCCGTCTGGGCATACGCCATGTAGATCGACCCCACGGGATCTCCGGCGATCACGCGAACCTTGGGGTTCTTCTCCTTGAGAAATCGTCCCACGCCACTTACGGTGCCGCCCGTTCCAGGGGAGCAGACGAAATGCGTGACGCGGCCGCCGGTTTGCTCCCAGATCTCAGGACCGGTGGTACGATAATGGGCTTCCGGGTTTACCGGGTTGTAGTGCTGATCCGCGAAGATCGCGTTGGGATGGGCGGCCGCGATCGCGCGCCCCTTCATGATGTAATTCTCGGGATGATCGGGCGGCACCGCGGTCGGCGTGATGATGACCTCGGCGCCGAGCGCGCGCAGCAGCCGTGCTTTCTCCTGTGACATCTTGTCGGGCATTGTGAAGATGCAGTGATAGCCCTTCACGGCGGCGGCGATCGCGAGTCCAACGCCGGTATTGCCCGACGTCGCCTCGACAATGAGTCCCCCCGGCTTCAGGCGCCCGGCACGCTCGGCGGCCTCGATCATGGCGACGCCGATCCGGTCCTTGACCGAGCCGCCCGGATTGAAAAACTCGGCCTTGGCGTACACCGGCGTGCGGATCCCCTGCGTGACCTTGTTCAGACGAATGAGCGGCGTCCACCCGATCGTCTCGAGGACGTTGGCGTACGGCTTAGCGTGGGGCGGCATGTGCGGTATCGGGTTTCGTGCTGTCGGCCTTGGTCGCCTTGGTCGTGTCCGTTTTCGTGCTGTCCCGCCTGACCGGGGCTGGGCCCGGACCGACATCCGTGGCAGGTGGGGCGGTGCGAGCGGCCCGGCCGCGTGAATGGCGGAACTCGATTGGTTGCAGGAACGTCGCTCCAACGGGGATCCCGCGCCGCCGCGCCGGCGCAAACCGTAGCTTCTGGGCGCCGGCGAGCGCCGCCGAGTCCAGGGCCGGATAGCCGCTCGATTCCGCGACGCGCGACGAATCCGCTGCGAGCTGACCCGCGGAGTCGACGAATAACCGCAGCACGACATCACCTTCGACTCGCTGCTCATAGAGACGAGGAGGGTACTGAATCGGCACGTCGCCGTTCAGCGCGACCGGCGCCTCCTGCTCTGGAGGCGGGGGCGTGACCGGGCGGCTCGCCGCCTGCTCCACCGTCGCGGACTTGCGGCACGCGAGCGTGAGCACGAGCAGCGCGGCCGCGGCGCGCGCCTTCATGCAGAGCCTTCGAGCTGTCGTTTCCATCCCGCCAGGCGATTCAGGGCTTCGAGCGGCGAAAGCGTATTGACGTCCAGGTCCCTCAACTCGAGCATAACCGGATGCGTGCCGCTGGAAAACAACCCGAGCTGCTGAGCGTCGGGCGGGGCGGGGGGGTGGCGGCTCGCGACGTGATGCCCCGCCTCGAGTAACGCGAGGACTTGAGCGGCTCGAATCACCACCGGCGCGGGCAGTCCCGCCAGCCGGCCGACGTGAATCCCGTAGGATCGATCCGCCCCTCCCGGCTCGAGCCGGTGCAGAAAGACCACCTGATCACCGACCTCGCGCACTGCTACGTTGTAGTTCCGCGCGTGTGCCAGCTCTTCCGTGAGCTCCGTCAGCTCGTGGTAATGCGTGGCGAAGATCGTCTTGCACCCGATGGTGTTGTGAAGATGCTCCGTCACGGCCCACGCGATCGCCACACCGTCGTACGTCGAGGTGCCGCGCCCGATTTCATCGAGCAATACGAGACTGCGCGCGCTCGCGCCGTGGAGAATGGCGCTTGTCTCACTCATCTCGACCATGAACGTCGACTGACCGCGTGCGAGATTGTCGGCGGCGCCGACGCGCGTGAAGAGGCGGTCGACCACACCCACACGCGCCGCGCGGGCCGGCACGAACGAGCCGAGCTGCGCGAGCACGACGCCGAGCCCGATCTGCCTCAGCAGGGTGGATTTCCCGGCCATATTGGGGCCCGTCAGGACAATCACCCTGGCGGCCTGCTCGAGCCGAACGTCGTTGGGGATGAAGGCCTCGCGCGCGAGACGACGCTCGACCACCGGATGCCGGCTGCCCTCGAACCAGAGATCGAAGCCGTCGTCCACGACCGGCCGCACGTACCGCTCCCGTTCCGCCACTTCCGCGAGCGTGCTCCAGATATCGAGCTGCGCGAGCAGCGACGCCGTCGTGTGGATGCGCCCGCTCGAACCGGCGATCCGTTGCTTGAGACCCTCGAGCACGGCGGCCTCGCGTGCGCTGATCCGCTCTTCCGCGCCGAGGATCTTCGCCTCGTGTTCTTTCAATTCCGCCGTCACGAACCGCTCGGCCCCCGAAATGGTCTGCCGCCGTTCATAGGTCTCCGGTACGCGGTCGAGATGGGGGCGGGTGACCTCGATGTAGTACCCGAACACCTTGTTGAAGCCGACCTTGAGCGAGGGAATACCGGTGCGCTCACGCTCGCGTCCCTGGAGCGACGCGATGTATTGCTTGCCGTCATCCCGAGCGCGCTTCAGCTCGTCGAGGTCCGAATCGAACCCCGTGCGAATCGCGTCGTCGTCACCCAGCTGCGCCGGCGGGCGATCCACGAGCGCGCGGTCGAGCTCGGCGGCGATATCGGCGAGCAGGTCGAAGCGGGTAGCCGCGGATTCGACGAGGGCGGACCGCGCGCGAGCTTCGAGTGTGTCGAGCGCCGCCTCCACGTCGGAGAGGTGGCGCATCGAGTCGCGCAGTGATCCGAGCTCACGTGGCGTGGCCCGGCCCAGCGCCGCCCGCCCGGCGAGTCGCTCCAGGTCCCGAATGCCATCGAGGGCTTCGCGGGTGCGCTCACGGCCGCGCGCGTCTTCGAGGAACAGCGCCACCGCATCGAGTCGCGCGTTGATCTCCCGCGGGTCCGCGAGCGGCGCCAGGAGAGAGCGACGCAACAGCCGCGCCCCCATCGGGGTCCGGGAGCGGTCGAGGACTTCGAGCAGGGTCGCGCCTTGCGTCCCCGGGCGCAGGGGTTCAACGAGCTCGAGATTGCGCCGCGTCATCTCATCGAGCGGCAAGACGTCGTGGGGACGGCGGACGAGCGGTCGGCACACGTGCGGCAGGCCGCCCGGTTTGAGCTCCCGCGCGTACCGGAGCAGGGCGCCCGCGGCGCCCAGCGCTGGGGCGTCACCCGGTTCGATACCGAGGCCGTCGAGCGATACGATCCCGAAGGTGCGCGACAGATCTTCGCGCGCCAGCTCGACGTCGAATTCCCACACTTCCCGTTCGGTGTGCGGCAGCTCGGCGTGGGGCGGCGTCCCGGCAGGAACCACGAGCTCCGCCGGCTCGTAGCGCGCCACGGCGGTCGCGATCTCGGACGCGGCTACCGTCTCGAGCGCGAATTCCCCCGTGATCAAGTCGAGCGCGGCGAGGCCGACGGACGCCGTGCCGGCCACTCGAGGATCGATCGCCACGAGATAGTTGTTGCGATTCTGCTCGAGCCACTCGTCGGCCAGAACACTCCCCGGCGTGACCGTCTCCACGACCTCGCGACGCACGATGCCTTTGGCGAGCCGCGGATCCTCTACCTGCTCGCAGATGGAGACGCGATGCCCCTTCTCGATGAGGCGCCGCAGATACTCGAGGCCGGCTTTCACGGGTACCCCGGCGAGTGGGACGAGGGCGGCGCCCCCGTTATTGCGACTCGTGAGCGTGAGTCCCAGCTCGCGTGCCGCGAGTCGGGCGTCGTCCTCGAACATCTCGTAGAAGTCGCCCATTCGGAAGAACAGGATCGTGTCGGGATGCCGGGCCTTGATTTCCCGGTACTGCTGCATCAATGGGGTGGCGGTTGCGGCGCCGGCCGTCACGGTTCTTCCACCACGAATGGCTGACCGCCGAGTCTGGTCTTGAGCGTCTTCTGCATACGGTCCGCATCCACACGGGTAGTGTATCGCCCGACGCGCACCTTGAAGAGGCCGCTCGTATCCCGAACCACCCGCGCGTCATATCCCATGGCCTTGAGGCGGGTGAGAACATCGTCCACCTGTGGGGCACTCTTCACCGCCAGTACCTGCACCGCGTATTTGCCGTCGTCGCCCGGCGTCGCCGCCGCTGCGCTTGCCGCGGACCCTCCCCCCGTCGGCGCGGGATTCGCGGCTCCGCTCACCGGTTGGGGGGGCGTCGGAACGGGCGCGCCGGCCGGCGCATGCCGGCATCGTGCCTGGTAATAGTTCACCTGGTTCTGGAATTCGAGATCATCTCCCGCGCGCGTCAGTGCTTCCTGTACCATGGCACAGCCGCGCGTGTCGTCCTTCAAATCGAAATAGGCGCGGGCCGCCCAAAACGACGTACGGGCGCGGAGTGGTGAATCCGGGTAGTCACGACGCATCCGATCGGCCGCCTGGAGCGTAGCCGCCGGGTCGCCCTGGGCGAAATAGAGCTGCGTGAGCAAGAGCAGCGCCGAGTCTGCCCACACGGAGCGGCCGTACTCGACCACGACGCGCTGCAGGTTCGTGGCGACCGTTGGCGCGTCGGCGGCAAACCTGCCGGCGTCGAGCAGGGCCGCAGGGTACATCGAATCGCGGGGCGATAGCGTCGTGAGCAACCGGCGAATCATCGCACGTGCCGAGTCGGGGCGAGTCTGTGCCAGACCGATGGCGGCGCGGCGTATGGAATCGACCCGCTGCACGGCAGCGGAATTTACCTGAGCGCGCAACGAAGGCGCAGCAAGGGCTAACCCTGCTACGAGCGAGAAGCACACGCCGGGGAAGCGTATCATGCGGCTTGTTGTGTGAAGATTCCCGCCGTGAGCACGAGGTCCGTGACGATCCCCCGCTCGTCGGTGACCGTGGTCGATTTGAGCGCGACATCCGCCGCCAGCGTTCGATGCAACGCGGCACGCAACTCGGCCGCGGTCCACCCGCTGGCCCATCGCGCCCAGCGGGCCGCTTCTTCTTTCCAGTTGCCGAGTCCGAACGGACGCGCCGCCACAAGATGCCGAAACAGCGCGTTCGGCAGCGCTCCGGGTGATGTACCGCGATCGAGCTCGGCACGGGCCAGGGCGCATCCCACGAGGGCGGTGCCGAGCGCCGTGACGATGCGTACTCCGGACATGCCGGCTTGCTCGAGAACGGGATCGGCGAGCGCCGCAGCACGGGCGGGGCGGCGCTCGAGCACGGCGGCGACGAGGTCGGCGAGTGTCGCACCCCGTCGTACACCCACGAGGTCCGCGACAATCGCCGCGGTCGCAGGCTTCGGTCCAACCGCGGCGGCGAGCTTCTCGAGCTCACCGGCGAGGGTTCCGAGATCGTGACCGGTTGCTTCGAGGAGCAGGGCACCGGCGTCGTCCTCGAGAACGAGTCCGAGCTCGTGAGCGCGGTGTCCCATCCAGCGCGCCACGCGGTCCGGCGGCAGCGGCTCAACTTCCACGGCCGTTGCCGAGCGCACCAGCGCCGGATCCGGCTTCTCGTCGTTTCCCTGCACCAGAACGAGGACCGTGCTCGGATTGGGTCGTTCGAGGTAGCGAACCAGTTCCTTGTACAACGCCGACGCTTTCCGCACTTGCTCGATCCCTTTGAGAACCACGGCCCGGCTGGTGGTGAGGAGCGGCAGGGTGTTTACCAACGCGTTGAACGCCCCCGCATCGAGATCGGCGGCGCTACGCTGATCGAGGTTGAAATCCCGTGCGGTTGGATCGACCGCGCGAGCCAACACCGCTCGCGTAGCCTCATCCTTCAGGACGGCTTCGGTGCCGTAGAAGTAATACACCGGGTCGGGCGCGCCACGCTTCAGGCTTCGGAGCAGCGCGTCGAAGCTCTGAGCCCCCATACGCGGCGGAAAACTACTGCCGCGCGGTGCTCAGCGTCCAGCCGCGATCGGTTCGACGAGCGCCGTGCCGTACGGATTCGGATTGCTCAAGACGACACTGGCGCGAGGATCCTGGAAGGAAACGAACGGGACGCCGGCCTGAGCAACCGGTTTCGGGAATGGGACTGGCGGCAATTCCGGGCGTTCGGGTCCGCGGTAGCGCTGCACGCCTTCGAAGGCCACGAGCGCGAGCGCGACCCCCACGAAGAGCGCCGCAATCAGTCCGGCGCGAGCCGGAGACGCCACGATCGCGGGAGGCCCTGCGATCAGACCTTCCTTGCGGAGCCGCTCATCCAGACGGCGGCGGAAATCGGCTGAGGGGTAGATGACCGCTGACTCCCGCATCAGCTGCACACCGTTCCGCAACGCCTGATCGTGCCGGCGGCACGACGCGCACTGGCTCAGATGCCGCTCGAAACGGCGCGTCTCGCGAGGCGCCGTGATCAGGCCGTCGCGAAAATCAGAATACTGCTCGAGGAACTCGGTGCACGTCATGGGCGGAATGTACTACCATCCGCGCCAGACGGGGTTCCCGCAAGGGGGGGCCGGGGGTGGTAGGGCCGGCCGGTGCCGGCCCTAGTCGAGCATCGGGGAGATCATCTGGGCGAAGCTGTTCCGGGCACGGTTCAACCGGCTCTTCACAGTCCCCAGATTGCACCCCGTAATATCGGCGATCTCGGCGTAGCTCTTCCCCTCGAGCTCGCGCAGCACGAACACCGCTCGATGGTGCGTCGGCAGCTGCCCGACACACTGATCGACCGCTTCCTTGAGGAACCGCTTCCGATACAGATCATCGGGACGGGCGGTGGTGTCTTCGAATTGCAGGGGCCGGTGGTCGGGCTCCCAATGCTTCTTGATCGCCTGGAAGAGCACGAGCGGATTCCGGCTCCGGTTGCGCAACTCGTTTTTCGCGAGGTTGGACGCAATCGTGTAAATCCAGGTGGAAAACTTCTTGGTTTGATCGAACCGGTGCAGGTGTCGGAACACGCGGATAAACACTTCCTGAACCAAGTCTTCCGCGCGCTCGCGATCGCCAATGGTACGGTTGATGAAGTTCAGCAACCGCGTCTGGTAACGATCGACGAGCGCACCAAACGCCTGGGGATTCCCACTCAGGTGTTCGAGCACGACCCGACCGTCATCCACCTCATGGAGGGCAACGCGCTCCAAGGCGCGGGGGCTCTCCTGAGTCACGACCATCTTTCGCTTGAGCGTCGCTCGCACAATCACTCCCGCGTTGCAGATCGAAACACCACACGTGGGGAGTCCACGCTGCAGGTATATGATGCCGCAGGAAGCGTACCCGTCGCGAGCGCCCCGATAGTGCTATAACGCTACGCGCGTTAACAATGTTCGTCACACCAGCCGGGCGTGCTGCGGCGTGTCTCACCGTGATGACAAAAGGACACTTCCGAGCCCCTACCGCCCTAGTTTGAATCCGGCCATATAAAGGATAGCGACGATGCTCTTGGCGTCGCGGATCTCGCCCGATTTGATCCCCTCCAGAACGTCCGACAATTGTCGCGGCACCACCTCGATGAACTCATCCGGCTCTCTCGCAGCCCGGCCGGCCGTGAGCCCGTGCGCCCAAAAAAGGTGAATCTCCTCGTTGGTGAATCCGGGCGTGGTCCAGATCGCTGTGAGGCGCTCGAGGTGCTGCGCTTCGACGCCCGCCTCTTCCGACAACTCACGACGCGCACATTGTTCCGGTGACTCACCGGGCGAGAGCGTGCCTGCCGGGATTTCCCACAGCGCCCCACCGGTGGCGTAGCGGTACTGCTTGATCATCAGGATGGTTGGATCCGGGCTTTCGGGATCACCGGCGCACGGCACGACAGCGGCAGCGCCCGGATGCCGGATCAGCTCGAGCTCACCTTCGCTGTCGTCCGGAAATCGCACGCGATCGACATCGAGCCGGATGACCTTGCCGGAATAGACACGGCGTGTCGCGAGTTGCATCTGTCCTCTAGTGTTGGAACAGCCAGGTGAGCGGGACCTTGAAGCCTTCGCCGAGGAGATAGCCGACGTTCAAGCGCATGTTCGCGTGGATCGGCGAATTCAGAGCCGGTGATGGGAACGGAACGAGGCCCAGACGCCGGGCAATGATCTTGAGACGCATCATGTGAAACCCGTCGCTCACAAGGATGACCCGACGAGTTTGGCGCCCATTGAACCAATCGGCAACGACCCGAAGGGACGCAGCGGTATTTCCCGCGGCCGGGAGCCCGATGACTGCGTCCTGAGACAGGCCCCCTCCCCCGCTCCGTCCCCCGCCGAGCTTGCTGAGATAGCGGCGGCCGACTTCCGACTCGCTGAGGGTGTCGCCGGGACCGATGCCACCCGTGACGAGGATGACGGGCGCGAGGCCCCGCTGATACAGCGCGGCGGCATGGTCCAACCGGGCGCGAAATACGGGGGAGGGGCGGCCGTTGTACTGTGCCGCCCCGAGCACGGCGATGGCATCGGCGGTGGTCGCCTCGTCCTGGTCGGCGGTCAATGCGACGCTCACCACGACCGCCGCCCACCCCAGCACGAGCAACACCGCGATGACGGTTACGGCGATGAGGCGCCGTCGCACCGTCCAGAATGGCATGCCGGGAATATAGAGGTCAGCTGCCGAGAATCAGCCGTACGGCCACGCCGCCGGCCAGCGCCAGGAGCAGCGAGGCCAGCGTACCGATGAGGAAATATTCCGCGAACTCTCGGTCCTCGAGCGCGCGAAACCGCGCAATGGATTTGGCGGCGAGGATGATTCCCAGTGCGCTGTATTCTCCGAGCAGCACGAGGGTGAGCCCGACGGCTCGTTCGAGGGCGCCGATCGCCCGGCCGCGCGCGATATCGATGGCCCCCGCGCTGCGATCTTCGTCGCGTCGCATCTTGAGCGTCGGCAGCTCGAGTACGGCCCGGACGAGCACCACCCCGCGTCCGCAGATATAGAGATAGGCGCTGCCGATCAGCCCCGCCTTGCCCCACCACAGCCCGGATGCGCGCGGAACAACGAGGTTGTCGAGGGCCATCCCGACCCCGGCCGCTGCGGCCACGATCAGGCCTTCGATCAGCAGCAGGTCGCGTCCGCGGCGCCGTCCATCGATCTGCGACGGCCACAGGATGGCCGCGACCGTGTAGGCCAGAAAGGGAACGAGGATGATGGGGTTCATGGCGCGCCGAGTGCGGCTCCAAACATAGCATCACCGGCGCGGACGAGCGGCCACGCCATGCGCCGCGCCAGGTGCGAGACGGCGCTGCGATCGATGCGGAGCGCGCGTGCCGCGTCGCCCGGAGGCCCGGTCCGGAGCCACGCGGCGGCCGTGCGCTGCCGCGGGGTCCAGGCCCAGTACAGGGCGGAATAGTAGCTCGCGAGTCCCAGGAGCAACGGTTGGCGTTCCCCGAATCCGGCAAAGGCGAACAGCAGGCGTCGCGCTTTGGCATCCGCGACCGCGGCGCGGGCCAGGTGAAAGCAGGGGCCGTCGACCTCCGGGGCCGTGATGCCGCGGGATAACGGGGTCGATACCGGTCCCTGGCCGCAGGCGACGGTCCAGTCGACGTCGGCGAAGCGGGTGCGCAAGACATGCGCGATTTCCCAGATCGCCGTGGCGTGCTTGAGCAGGCATTCGATTTCATCACCCTGGGTCACGGCGAACCGTGCCGCGAGACTCGAATGCCAGCGGCGGCTCCATTCGGGAAGCACGCGGCGCAGGTCGCGCTGCAAGGCGGCGCGGCGCGCCGGCGACAGCTGGCGGGAGGCGATCACATCGGCGATCAGCGCGACGTAAGAGGCGGCCACGCTCCCAGGATACTCCGCATGACGGAAAACGTCAATTCATGCAGTTGTGACGAAAAGCGTCACACGCGCCCCGTGCCGAACAGCCGGTCGCCCGCGTCGCCCAGGCCGGGCAAGATGTAGCCGCGCCGGTCGAGCTCGCGGTCCAGCGCCGCCGCAAACAGTGGCGTCTCGGGGTGCGCCGCGAGCATCCGGCGCACGCCCTCGGGAGCGGCCACCAGGCAGAGAAACCGGATCCGGTGCGCGCCCGCCCCGGCGGCCTTCAAGGCGGTCACCGCGGCTACCGCCGATCCCCCCGTGGCCAGCATCGGATCGAGCACGTAAAACGTCCGGTCCTGCTCGCCGGCGGGAATCTTGAAGTAGTAGTCTACCGGCGAAAGGCTCTCGTGATCGCGATACAGCCCGATATGCCCGATGCGGGCTGACGGGATCAGCTGGGAAATCCCGTCCACCATCCCCAGACCCGCGCGGAGAATGGGCACGAGCGTCAGCTTCTTCCCGGCGACCTCCACGCCCGTGGTGCGCTCGAGCGGTGTTTCGAGGGTGATCGGCGCGAGCGGGAGATCGCTCGTCACCTCGTACGCCATGAGCATGGCGATCTCGTTCACGAGCTGCTTGAAATCCCGGGTGCTGGTTCGCTTGTCCCGCAGAATCGAAAGCTTGTGCCGGATGAGCGGATGATCGAGCACGGTGAGATTGGGAAACCCGGGGTGCGGCATGAGCGGGAAGCTAGGGCAGACGGGGCCGCCGGGCTACTCGAGCGAAGCGATCACCTCACGCGCGCGCCATACGTTCTCGTCCCCGTGCCCCGGGTTCAGCGCCGGGAGCAGAGATCGCGCAACGCCTGGAGGTCCACTCCTGACAGGTCGTCCACGACGAGTGCGGCTCCGGAAAAATCGTGGTCGCGCGTATAGCCGTTCACCGAGACGACGGTCGGCACTCCCGCCGCCAGGCTCGAGCGCAGCCCGTTCTCCGAGTCTTCAAAGGCGATGCAGTCGGCTGCGGGCAACCCGAGGCGCTCGAGTGCCCAGTGGTAAATGTCGGGCGAAGGCTTCTTCCGCGGCACGACGTCACCCGCGCCGATCACGTCGAACCACCGCTCCCCGTCGGGGCCCAGGGTGCTGGCCAGGAGCGCCGTCACGTTGTCGGGCGTGGTCGTTGTGGCGATGGCGAGCCGGATGCCGTCCCGGCGCGCCTCCTCGAGCAGCCGCTGAACGCCCGGGCGAAGCGGAATCCCCGCGCTGCGCACCAGCTCGGTGTAGTGTCGCGTCTTCTGGGCATGCAGGCGCGCGATGAGTGCATCGAATTCACGCGGCGCGGGTCGCGCATAGTCGGGCCGGTAGCGGTCGACGTAGTGCCGCATCCGCTCCTTGCCGCCGGTGACCGCGAGTAATGCCCCGTACAGCGGCACGTCCCATTGCCAGTCGAGCCCCGCTTCGGCAAATGCGCGATTGAATGCGACCCGGTGGCCATCGCGCTCGGTGTCGGCCAGCGTTCCGTCTACGTCGAACAGCAGGGCGCGGGGAAGTGGTGCGGCGGCCATCCCCGGCTAGTGCACGGGCGCGCCGATCGGCACGGTGCTGACGATGATCTCGGCGCGCGGGGCGTAGTACTTCCAGTTGCTCGTCAGCCCGGTGTCC
>Ga0335082_10003950_pt1 | contig 16133 bp, 16 predicted proteins | sample Lox_Sample_41_FD_206718 | JGI IMG/M metagenome (GOLD analysis project Ga0335082, IMG submission 206718) | Soil microbial communities from Loxahatchee National Wildlife Refuge, Florida, United States - Lox_Sample_4.1 | ecosystem: Environmental > Terrestrial > Soil > Wetlands | place: USA...
CGCTGGCGGTAAAGATGTGCGAGCTTGGAATAAGCCATGTGGGATCGTCAAAGGTTCCACCGTAGAGAATCTGCACTGTCGGGAACCTCTCCAGCGTTAGGCCTATGCGGTTGCCGCACGTTCGGCAAAAGCTGAAATGCAACATGCGCCCATGATCAATTGAGCGGTGGCTATAGGTGGCGAGTGACTGGCCCTGCACCTCGACTCTCTCTTTTAGAAAGACGGACTCAACCGAGAACGCGCTGCCTGTGGCTCGCTGGCACATGGTGCAGTGGCAGACCATGACTTGTAATGGGCGACCCGTGACCGTGAAGCGAACTTCGCCACAGATACAGCCACCGTTATGGACTTGGGGCATTCGGAGTCTTGGAATGAGGACGATTTGCGCCGCGGGCAATAACGTTTGAGCTCACCCGCGTGCGGAGGCCGGCGAAGCCGGCTGTAGCGCGTCAGGTGCAGCGAAGGGTTAGGCAGCACCTGACTTGTTGGCACCCTCGAGCTCGCGTTGTAGGCGATTAAGGTTCTGCTCATTGGCTGGCTCAACCCAGGGTGCGACGAGTTGCTTGTGCTCCACCGTATCGAACGTTTGCTCCCAACCGACGAGTGTTTGGCTGCCTTGACAGGCAAACGTGATGCTGAGAACAAAGTGGTGGTCCTCAGAAATGTGCTCGACCTCGACCCGGTTTGGTGGCTCGACGGTCTTGAAGACGTTCGCGTTAGGGTAGTTGGTGCCGTCCGGTCCGTGCATTAACGAATCGCCAGGCTCCTCCGGGTCGCAGATCGAACGCCTCGAATGTGCTGGAAAACCCATCCGGTCCCCACCAACGAGCGAGGCGCTCTGGCTGCGAGAAGGCGCTGAATACTTGCTCTGGAGTCGCGTCGATAAGTCGTGAATGGACGAATCGGCGGTCGGAGGCATCGTCTGTATTCATGGGGTCTTACGCGGAACGCGACGGTTGTTTGCGCGTCCGGTGCAACGGCCGGTTCGGCGTCATCATTGCATTATTTGATAACTTCATCGGCTCGCTCAAACGTATGCAGAGCCGAACTCATCTGCTGTGCGGACGGCGATAAACTTCAACTCCAACCCTAGCAAGGGCGCTACATTCTTAAGATCCTCAATTCCTTTAGGGTGGTACGGCGTGGCCGGATTCCACAGCACGCCGACACGCGCCGCTTGTGGTCGCATTTCTTTGAGCAGTTGGAGCCGCTTCGTCACTAGGTCAACAGTCATCAGCGATAGGCCGGTCATGTTGGCCTCTGGATGAGAAAGACTTTGCACCAGCCCAGAACCTAACGGGTCGGCGACGATCGCCATGACAATTGGGATGCTGCGTGTTGCGCGCTTTGCAGCCACAGCAGCGACGGTACTTTCGACGACGATCACGTCAACGCCCTTACTTACTAAATCGGTCGCAAATCTAGGGACGAGCTCGTAGTGACCTTCGGCAGCTCGCCACTCGATGACTACATCACGTCCCTCGGAATATCCGGCCGCGCGTAGACCCTCGCGAAATCCCTGCACTTCCGTGCTATCCGGCGAATATCCAACAAGTAGCACCCCGATGTGCCAGCGGGGATGCTCATCTGCGCTCGCCATCGCGACGAGACCAATCACGCCTAAACTAACGGCGACCACTGCGATGCGGCGCACGAAGCCGAGCGATGTTCTAAGAATCATCACGAGGCGGTCCTCGACGGAGCGAAACTGATTGTGGTGCGTCCATAATTCGTACTGACGCCGAACTTTGAAATCAACAGCGAGATTGCAGCATATCCCGGAAGCCATTGTCCGAGGGGACAGTCTAATCTGACAAGCAAGTCAGTGGCTTAGGGTCGTGTCAGGCCCGTACCTTTACCGGGATACGCTGCATGGCGGCTTACTCGTCCAAGGTCACCGGATCGTTGCGCCGATTATAAGTGGAAGAGCGCGCCACAATGCTCTACCGCGGGTCGAAGGTCACGCGGGAAGGTCACCTCGGTCCTCCATCTTTCTCGCGAAATCGCACTGTTTCAGGGGTAGTGAAATAAATCTCTCTTGCGGCACAACGTTTTGACATGAGCCGCCGAGCCGGTGCAGGTCCGCTCGATGGAAGGTTAGGTTTGCCCCCGACGCAAAGACGCCTTATAGGCCTCGATTTGCGGAAGTATGACCTTTCGCCGCGCCAGGCTCGTTGCTGGCCAGTAGGCCTCGCGGTCGTAGTACTCCGGTACCGCGGGGGTGCCTTCTGGCAGAACGACCCAAGGCTGCTTTGACGCAGTGAAGATGTGGATGTCCGGCGGCAGGCGATCTGGATCGTCGAGGGTGCCAACGCGGACGAACTTGATCAGTGGTCCTGCGCCCACATAGTTGCTCCATAACGCGATGCGGCACTGTGGGCACCGCGCGATCTTCTGCCCGTAGCCGCTCTCAGATGGTGTGTCGACCAAATCGACCTCTCCCGCGAGGGTTTCGACTCGGTCGCCTTCGATCATCGCGTTGAGGGCAAAGGAAGCGCCGCTTTCGCGCTGGCACCAACGGCAGTGGCAGCAATGCACGAACAATGGCGCGGATTGCATCCGGTAGCGCACGTACCTGCAATCGCAGCCGCCTTCAATGGGAAACGCTAGAGCGGAGGTCATGGAGGGTATTCCTGCAAACCTAAGCGATCTGGTCAAGGCGCGCGCCGCCGGGATGCCGGCAAAGCACTGGCCCGCTTTTCAGCGCGTCGCCTGAACCGGGGGTTAGAGCTTGGGTTAGAGCTCATTCTGTCTCCTTTCCATAATCTCCTTGAAAGTATCGAGGTGGAGCTTCAGAAAGGCGAGAAGCTGAGCGTTCAGACGGGAGTCCTGGGCGACGACTGCATCGACCTCTGTCTTAAGTGGGCCAAGGAATAGCATCATGTACTTGTACCAGAGGTTGATCTGAATACCCTTCATCTCGACAAGTTGCGCTAGGAGACGTCGCGTATGGGATCGCCTGAGGTTGCGAGCCTTCGCAACTTCTCCCGAAGAGGCGAAAGTCTCGTCCTCTACATAGACTTCCAAGAGTCCGAGGGCCTCGTCCAGCGCTGCATGCTTCCGTGCCGGATTCCTTTCGTCTTCCGCCAATTCGAATAGCGACTGAGCACGATCGAGATCGGAAATCTTGGTTGCCATCTTCGCGTTATCCGGACACAGACTCATCCCACGAGCCATCGCTGAGCTAAGATCCCCATCCGCGGATCGCCCGCCACCTGATCCAATAGTACCGCAACTTGGGGGTCTCACAGGGATGGCGGCTCTGCTGCACTACGGGGTGCCGCCCCCGCGACGCCGGCTCCCCCAGCCGTTTGGTTGTCCGCTTTCCCTCGGTTGAGCGGCCGGTTTGGAGAACTCGCTATGACGGCTCAGGGTCACGTGTTGGTGGTCGCTGACCGGCCAGAACCGGCCGGCCAAGTCGCGCTTGCTCACAACGATCCCCGCCTCGACCGTAGTTTCCGCGAAGCTGTGGATCCCATTGACAGCAAAATCCCCATGGCGTAGCGTCGTATCAACCGTTTCCCCTCCTCGTTTGTACCGCAAAGGCGAGTAGCGCGTCCCACTATCGATGTTGATATCGACAGTTCGCGACGTGGTCCGTATCAAAGCACTATCTGCAGGAGCTAACCATGCCTAAGTACTTGATCGAAGCATCCTATACATTGGAAGGCCTCAAGGGCATCATGAAGTCTGGTGGCACAGCCCGGCGTGCGGCTGTCCAACAAGCGGTGGAGAGCGTCGGCGGACGGCTCGAATGCCAGTATTTCGCCTTGGGCGAATATGACGCATTCGCAATCGTCGATGTCCCCGATCATGTGTCTGCGGCCGCGATCTCACTGAGCGTCACCGCCTCGGGAGCGGCCCGCACCAAGAGCACAGCCTTGCTCACCCCGGAGGAGGTCGATCAAGCAGTGAACAAGAAGGTCCAATACCGACCGCCGACCGCGTAGCGTCATCCCGGGTGTGAGCATGCAGTTCGCACTCGGAGCTTGACGGCCGGACGTCGATGCTCGGACCAGATCGTGCTGCGGGTCCACAGCCTGATTCTCGTGTTCATTCACGCAGATCTACGCCCGGCCTTCGTTCTACGATAAGATCGATCTGATAACTGCCTCGAGCCGCATTGCAGGGGCGAGGTCTTCGCATTGGGAGGCCAGCATGGCAAAACGCAGAATCGAAACCAAGTCGGGCGCGCAGCCGATCGGCGCCTATTCGCAGGGGGTGCGCGCGGGCGATTTCATCTTCGTATCAGGGCAAGGACCGCTCGATCCGCAAAGCGGGGACATCTGCGGGGGCAACATCGAGGAGCAGACCTCGCGCACGCTCGGGAACATCAAGGCGATTCTCGAGGCGGGTGGAGGCAGCATGGCCGACGTGGTGAAGGTGACCGCCCACCTAAGCGACTTATCTCTGTTCGAGCGGTACAACCGTGTGTACGCGAGTTACTTTCCAGATCCCAAGCCGGCACGCACTACTGTGGGCAGTCAATTGCTGGGCATTCTGGTGGAGATTGATGCCATCGCTTACGTGCCGCCCAAATAGCCTGTCGCTGCCCGTGTTGCAGTGGCAGGTTGTGGCAAGCGGGCCGCGCCGCATGCATCTTCCGCGAGCGACGCCTTTGCGATGTTAGGCGTCTGTAGCGACGTTTGCTAGCTAGATAGGCGGCTCGGCCATCTGCGGTGGCAGCACATCGTCCTCCAAAGTGGGCCGCTCACCGGCACCAACCGGCCAATCGGTCATCCGTGGGTGGATCGGAAATTTCCCGTTAGCGGACGTCGAACGAGCAAACTGAGAGTGGTTTCGCTACGCATCGAGCTTAGTCAGCCCCTCACGCCGCCTGCTCCCTTCTCTCGGCTTTGATCGGCACACTCACGAAGAACGTCGAGCCCTTGCCGAGGACCGACTCCACCCAGACGCGCCCGCCGTGCAGCTCTATGATGCGCTTTGCGATCGCCAACCCCAGCCCGGTGCCCCCTTTCGCCTTCGCTACCGCGCCCTCGACCTGCTGGAACTCCTCGAAGATCTTTTCGCGCTGGTCCTCCGGTATCCCGGGCCCGGTGTCCGACACCGACGCCTGGAATTGCCCGTCCGCCACACTCACCCGGATCGCCACTTCGCCCCGCATCAGTGAACTTGATGGCGTTGCCGACCAGGTTGAGCAGCACCTGGCGTGATGCGCCGTTCGTCTCCTCCGGATCCAACTGGATCGCTCACGGCGGCCATAACGATCGGAATGGTGGCTGTAGCGTGTTTGGCCGCCTGGGCCTCGCGCGTGGTCGTCGCGACGATCACCTCGACTTCGCGCTGGACCAGGTCCGCGACCAACTCCGGTATCCGAGCGTAATCGCCGCTGGCGGATCGCCACTCGATCACCACATCGCGTCCCTCAGCGTAGCCCGCGTTTTGCAGGCCCTGCCGGAAAGCTTGCTTCTGCGCCTCGAGCCACCCTGCCCCCTCGAGGACCCCAATGCGTCGCGGCGATGCTGACTGCGGCGCATCGGCGGCGCTCGCAAGACCCAACAGCCCGAGGTATATGCCTACGGTAGCGAGCGCGAAGCTCAGCAGAGCTCGGATCATCGAGATCACCTCGTTCGTGCGCAACGGGATCGATCGCGCGATGGTACGCTCAACACCTCCGGCGGTCTTCCGATTGAAGATCGCAATGGCTCAGAGGCACTGAGTAGCGGCGTCTGCCGCCCATCTCATCGAAAGGCAGCTTTCGGACCGTTCCTAAGTCCGCTCAGGGTCGACAGTTGCGTGTGACAACAGAGGCAGTGGTCGGCCAACTGCTGCCGTCGCGTGCTGGACCTGATCCGCTTTCGAGCAGACGTTCCCTGTGCACAATGAACGCGACGAGCATGAGTTGCAGAACAGTTCTGAGATGCAAGAAAAGAGCGACGATGGATGGTACTTGCTCAAAGGTCGGCAAGCAGCCGCAACTTGTTATGTGCTATTGTCGATGAACTCTAAGCGCCCCGCCGCAGAATCACCTGGATGGCTTGACGCGAAGTAAGCCGTTGTAGTCAGAAAACGTTAGTGAGCCGTTTCTGGGTCGACGCTTACGATAAAAGGGCGAAATGCATCGAGGAGGAGCGACTCATGAAGTACATCGATCGACGCACGCTTCTGAAACTATCCGCCGCCAGCGCGGTTGCGGCGAACACCGGTGGCCTTGCCGGGATCCTCGCCACAAGGAGCGCGCCGGCTTACGCCCAAGGGACTACGGTACATTGGCTGCGGTGGGCTGATTTCGTACCGGCCTCCGATCTGCTGCTCAAGAACAAGGTCGCCCCGGAATGCGAGAAGGCGCTCGGCATCAAGCTCAATGTCGAGACGATCAATGGCAATGACCTGCAAGCGCGCATCACCGCTGCAATCCAGTCGGGAACCGGCCCCGACATCGTCTGTGCATTCAACAACTGGCCGCAGCTTTACACCGAGAGCCTCGCCGATGTCAGCGATGTTGCGCCGCAGATCGGCAAGTCGCAGGGCGGCTACTATGAGGTGTCCCGCATGGTATCCACAGTGGGCAATAAGTGGATCGGTGTACCGTGGTGCGTCGTCGGCGGCTTGCTCGTTCATCGCAAATCGTGGTTCGAAGGCATCGGCTACAGCGCCGGCAAGTTTCCGCAGACTTGGGACGAGTACCGGGAGGCGGGCAAAAAGCTGAAGGCGCAGGGCCATCCGTTCGGCCAGACCCTGGCCCATACCTTTGGCGATGCGCCGGGGTTTTGGTATCCGTTTCTGTGGTCCTGGGGCGGCAAGGAGGTCGAGAAGGACGGCAAGACGGTCGTGCTCAACAGCAAGGAGACGGTCGAGTCGGTGAAGTTCGCCGTCGCCTTGTGGAAGGAAGCGCACGACGAAGGCGGGCTTTCCTGGGACGACAGCAGCAATAACCGCGCGTTCCTGTCCGGTACCATCAGTTGCACAGACAACGGCGCCTCCATCTACCTCGAGTCCAAGAAGAAGCCGGACTCATATCTCACCGAGAAAGGCACCCCGCTCAAGGACGACATCCTGCATGCGCTGCCGCCGAAGGGCCCCGCGGGGCGCTTCATCTACCCCCTCACCATGACCAACATGCTCATGGGTTACTCCAAGAACCAGAAGCCGGCCAAAGATTTCATTCGCTGGATCTCCTCCAAGGAGATTTTCGATCAGTGGTTCACCTCGCAGCAGGGCTTTACGGATGGGCCCGCCAAGGATTGGGAGAACCACAAGGTATGGAGCCTGGACCCCGTGATGCGGCCGTTCCGGGAGATCGCGAGCAATGGGCGACTGGTGGGTTATGCCGGCGCGCCCAATCGCGCGGCCGCCGAGGCTTTGACCAAGTACATCATCGTCGACATGTACGCCAAGGCGGTTCAGGGCATGCCGCCGGGGGACGCCGTAAAAGGGGCTCACCAGGAGCTCGCTAAGATCTACGGTTGAATCGGACCTCAGTCTGAAGGTCCTGCACCACCAGCGCGAGAAGGCGTCAAATGGCCGTCACGACCGTTATATCCCCGAGCGGCTACGCCGCCGTCCCGAGACGTGGGCCGATCACCCGTTTGCTCGAGGACGAGCGCTGGCTGGCGATGCTCCTGTTGCTGCCGACCCTGGTCCTGCTCGCACTGTTTATCGCCTATCCGTTCGTCGAAGGCGTGCGCTTGTCGGTTACCGACACGAAGGTCGGAGTGCCGGGCAAGTTCGTCGGGCTGCAGAACTTCGAGGAGATCTGGAACGACAGCATCTTTCACGTGGCCGTATGGAACACCTGTGTTTACACGGCCGTTGCCACTGTCTTCAAGCTGGTGCTCGGCCTTTGGCTGGCGGTGCTGCTGAACCGGCATTTCAGAGGCAAAGCTTTCACCCGGGCTTTTATCCTCCTCCCGTTCATCATCCCGACGGTGCTGTCCACGCTGGCATGGAAGTGGATGTTCGATCCCACGTTCAGTGTGATCAACTGGCTGTTGTTCAAAATGGGCTTGATTACCGCGCCGATCAATTGGCTCGGTGATCCGCACCTGGCTTTGATCTCGGTGATTGCCGTCAACGTGTGGCGCGGCGTGCCGTTCTACGCGATCAGCCTGCTTGCCGGGTTGCAAACGATCAGCCCCGAGCTGCATGAAGCGGCGGCGATCGACGGCGCCCGGCCCTGGCAGCGCTTTTGGCATGTGACTTGGCCACTGCTCTTGCCGGTGACGCTGGTCGTCGTGCTGTTTTCCGTGATCCAGACCTTCGCCGATTTCCAGCTGGTCTATGTGTTGACCGGCGGCGGGCCGGCAAATGCAACGCACCTCTTCGCCACCTACGCCTATCAGCTCGGCATCGGCACCGGCCTGCTGAGCAAAGGCGCGACGATTTCGCTGGCCGTCTTCCCGGTATTGCTGCTCGTGGTAATTGTCCAGCTGCTCTACATCCGTCGGGTGGAGACCCTGTAAAGCGATGATCGAAGGCGCGAGCTGGAAACGCTGGGTGTTTTTCTACGTCCCGCTCACGAGTTTCATCGTGGCGCTGCTGTTTCCGTTCTACTGGATGATCATCACCACCGTGCGGCCCGACAGCGAGCTTTACCGGCCGTGGAACGCACCCAACTACTCGCCGTTCTGGACCTGGCATCCGACCCTGGTCCACATCAAGGCTCTGCTGAGCGAAACGCTGTTCGGCACCTGGATGCTGAACACGATGATGATCTCGATCGCGGCCACGGCGATCTCGCTGTTCTGTGGCGTTCTGGCCGGATATGCGCTGTCGCGGTTGAAGTTCCCATTTGCTGGCAGTCTCGGGACCGCAATTTTCATCACCTACCTGGTGCCGCAGACGCTCTTGTTCATTCCGCTCGCCGACATCATCCGCAACTTCCGCCTCGGCGACTCGCCCTGGGCACTGATCCTGACCTATCCGACCTTCCTGATCCCGTTCTGCACCTGGCTGATGATGGGTTATTTCAAGTCGATCCCCAAGGAGCTCGAGGAGTGCGCCAGAATCGACGGCGCCACGCGCTGGAGGGCGATGCTCTACATCATCTTTCCGATCGCCATTCCGGGAATCCTGTCCGCGGGCATCTTTGCGTTTACGCTATCCTGGAACGAGTTCATCTATGCCTTGGTGTTCTTGTCCTCGCCCGAGCAGAAAACGGTGCCGGTCGGCGTGACCTCCGAGCTGATTCGCGGCGACGTGTTCTACTGGGGTGAGCTGATGGCCGGTGCGCTGCTGGGCTCGATCCCGGTAGCGTTTGTCTACTCCTTGTTCGTCGAACATTACGTCGCCAGCCTGACCGGTTCGGTCAAAGGGTGAAACCTCAAAGAGGGAAGCACGCACGCGATGGCCGAAGTTACTATCCAAAATCTGAACAAGATGTTCGACGAGGTCCATGTCGTCAAAGACCTGAATCTCGAGATCCGCGACAAGGAGTTCGTGGTCCTGGTGGGTCCCTCGGGCTGCGGCAAGACGACGACATTGCGGATGGTTGCCGGGCTGGAATCGATCACCTCGGGGCGCATCATGATCGACGACAAGCTGGTCAACGAGCTCCCGCCGATGGATCGCGATATTGCCATGGTGTTTCAGAATTACGCGCTCTACCCGCACATGAGCGTCTACGACAACATGGCCTTCGGTCTCAAAATGCGCAAATTCGACCGCTCTGATGTCGCCCGGCGTGTGCAAGAGGCCGCCGAGATCCTCGGCATCCAGGCGCTGCTGCGGCGCAAGCCGCGCCAGCTCTCAGGCGGACAGCGCCAGCGCGTGGCACTGGGACGCGCGATCGTTCGACACCCGCAAGTCTTCCTGTTCGACGAACCGCTGTCGAACCTTGACGCGCAATTGCGCGTGCAGATGCGCGTCGAGCTCAAAAAGCTCCACCACCGGCTCGGCACCACGGCGATCTACGTGACCCATGATCAGGTTGAGGCCATGACCTTGGGCGACCGCGTCGTGGTCATGAAAGACGGTCTCGTCCAGCAAGTCGGCGAGCCGCTCGAGCTTTACAACAAGCCTGCCAACCGCTTCGTCGCCGGCTTCCTGGGCTCGCCGTCGATGAACTTTGCCACGGTAAAGGTGGGTCACACCAGCGGAGAATTGTGGGCCGCGAACGGCGGTATGCGGATCAAGGTTCCGGCGCAATATGCCAGCCGGCTCGACGGCTATGTCGATAAGGAGGTCACTCTAGGAATCCGCCCGAAGGATCTGCATGTGGCCTCGGCGGCCGATCCGACCGAGCTCGGTTTCGATGCGGTCGTCGAAGTCGTCGAAAAGCTCGGCTCCGAGATCCTCCTCGATGTAGCAGCCGGTCCCCACACGATGGTGGCATGCGTCGACCCGAGCGTCCGCGTCAATGTGCATGACCGCTTGCGCTTGGCGGTGAACCCGGAAGGCCTGCACTTTTTCGACTCGCTGTCCGAGGCGGTGATTTGAACCACATAACGCGCATCGAACGTTTGTGCCCCGACCGCAAACAGCTGCTGCGGGCCGCTGCCGTCATCAACAAGAGACGTGGGAGATGAGGATCTACTACGGCTGGGTCATCGTTGCCGTCGGTATCGTGGTGAGCTGCATCGGCATTGGAACGATGATGTCGCTCAGCGTGTTTCTGCAGCCCATGTCAGTCGAGATGGGCTGGTCACGCGCTGGAATCTCTGCCGCCTCGATGCTCGCTTTCCTGTGTCTGGGAGTCGCTTCCTTCGCCTGGGGGGCGGCCTCTGACCGTTATGGCACTCGCGCTGTCGTACTGGCCGGCGGCGTGTTGCTGGGCCTCGGCCTGGTGGCTGCGAGCCGGGCTGTGGAGCTCTGGCAGTTCCTAGCGCTATTCGGCGTCCTCGTCGGCACCGCCGCAGGCAGCTCCTATACGCCCCTCATCGCTACGACCACAAACTGGTTCACGCGGCATCGGAGCCTCGCGGTGGCCTTGGTCTCGATCGGACTCAGCATCGGCACGGTGACGGTTGCACCGCTTGCGACTTGGATGATCGTCGGGTATGGCTGGCGCACAGCGATGCTCGCGCTCGGCGGCATCGCTTGGGCTGTCGTCTTGCCTGCCGCGCTGCTGTTGCGTCAGCCGTCTGCTCAGTCGGATGACGTCCGTCTAACGGCTGACGGTGGTGCCGCGTTCAGCGTGGCGCAGGCGCTGCGAACGCCGCAATTCGCCGCGATTGCGTTCACCTACTTCGCCTGCTGCGCCGCGCACTCCGGGCCGATCTTCCATATGGTGAGTTATGCGCTGGCCTGCGGCGTACAGCCGCTCACCGCGACTACGGTGTTCGGTGCGGCCGGGCTCGGTTCGCTCGCCGGCCGCATCGGGTGCGGCTTAATCGCCGACCGGATTGGAGCGAAGCGCGTTCTTATCTTCGGGCTCGGCGTCCAAGCGCTGGCGATCCTGCTCTACACCGTCGCCCACGACCTTGCGAGCCTCTATGCATTGTCTGCGTTGTTCGGGGTCGCCTATGGCGGGGTCATGCCCCTCTACGCCATCGTGATCCGGCAGTATTTCGGTGCGCGCATCATGGGTGCAACGTTCGGTGCGGCGAACCTGGCTTCGACGCTCGGCATGGCGATCGGCCCGTTAGCGGGCGGCTGGATTTTCGATGCGTTCGCGAGCTACCGCTGGCTCTACGCGGGCTCATTCGCAGTCGGGCTCGGCGCCGTCGCAATCGCAGTCACGCTGCGCCCGCCGCGGTTGTCTGCTTCGTCCGCACTCAGCGCGGCGCCGTAGCGCACTGCGCTTTATCGCTCGCTGACTTGAGCTCCCTGCGCCAATCACGAATCTCTCCCTGACCGCTTCGGCACCCTGAACATCCATGCCAGCGGCAACGCAACCGCCGCGGCGAGCACGGACATCATGAATGCGTTCAGATAGCCACCGATAGCCGCCTGGCGTTGCATTTCCTCCTGAAGCGCGGCGAGACTTTTGACGTTGTTGGAAGCAAGATTAGCGGCAAGGCGGGAGAAACTCCGTGCGATGTCCAGTGAGGAGACCGTAGTGGTGAGACCGGCATAGTTCTCCGCCGTTGTTCGCACCAGCACCAGCACGCTCAACGAAATGAACAGGCTACTGCCGAAGTTGCGCAGCAGATTGAACACGGCCGAGCCTTGCACGACCAGCGGCGCGGGCAAGGTGGAGAACGCCAGCACGGTCATCGGTGTGTATGCCAGGCCGAAGCCGAACCCCTGCACCAGGTTGGTCCAGTAGATGTCGGAGTCGGACACGTTGATGTTGAACATCGTCATCTGCCACACCGCCCACGCTTGCAGCAGCAGGCCGACGGTAAGCGCGAGGCGTGCGTTGTACCGTGTGGCCCACACGACGACCCCGAAGCTCAGAAAATTGCCCAAGCCCCGGGCGGACATCAGATAGCCGATCGTCGAGTCAGGGTAGTCGCGCAGGTCCTGCAGCAGCGGCGGAAACAGCACGATCAGCGTGTAACTCATCGCCCCCATCAAGAACACGACCAGCAGGCCGACGCAGAAATTCCAGTCGCGGAACATGCGCGGATCGAAGAGCGGAGTGCGCGACCAGGCCGTGTTGGCGATGAAGACGAGCCCGGCGGTCACCGCGAGAACCAGCTCGATTGTGATCTCCGCGGAGTCGAACCAGTCGAGGTGATGGCCGCGATCCAGCAGGAGTTGCGCGCTGGCCATGCAAAGTGCCAGGGCGACGAACCCAGTCATACCCAGGCGCCGGGCGGTGCCGCGCTCCTGGTCACCGAGGGCGAAGGCCGCCAGAGCGGTGGTCAATGCTCCGATCGGCACCATCGACAGGAACGCCCAGCGCCAGTTGACCGATTCGGCTATCACGCCGCCGACGATGGGCCCCAACGTCGGGCCGAACACCGCACCGGTGCCCCATAGCATCAACACCAAGGGATGCATGTGGCGCGGAAAGGTGGCGAGCAGCATGCCTTGCCCCATCGGCATCAACGGCGCACCGAATAGCCCCTGTGCAACGCGCGCGAGCAACAAGGCTTCGAGCGAGTCCGCCAGTCCGCACGCGAGCGATGAGAGGGTGAATCCGGCCAGCGTGGCCACCATGAAACGGCGCCACCCGAACTTGCCGGCCAGCCACCCGGTGAGCGGCGTGGCCACCGCCGTCGCAGCGAGGAACAGCGTGACGATCCATGCGCCTTCGTCGTGGGTCAGCGAGAGAGCGCCGCGGATCTGCGGCACCACCACGGCCGTGGAGGTGACGGCGATGCCGAAGGTGAGCGTAGAGACCTGCACCAGCACCAGAATCCACCATCGGCGCGAGGTGGGTAGCTGAGTCGAGTCGGCTTTCCCGCCGTCGAGATCGTGGACGGTGGACGCCTGTGCATTACTCATCGGCGAGGCCGAACGGGCGTGCGCCGGTCATCGCGAATCCCAGGGTTCGGCGGGACGGCTCGGTCCCTAGTTGAGCGCCTCCGCGCATTGGTTTTGGTCGTTTGTGGGGTCTTCGGCGCATTTTGCACCATTCGCCGCGCCCGGATGCAACAAAAGCCCGGCACCAATGTCTTAATCGGTCTCGAATGCGAGACCTGCGTTTCACACCCAAACTGCCACGCCTATGAGGCGTCGAGATGGAGCACGAATGAAACGGACACTGCTTTGGTTACTCTTTGCCTTGTCGACGGCCGTACAAGGCGCAACCCTCGACGGGGGAATCTATCCTCCAGAGTTAAAGCCATTACCGGAAGAGGCCCACGCGGCACACTTGGCCGCAGGACTGCTGGCCCGTTACCACTACAGGGCGATGCCAGTCGACAGCGCTTTATCGACGAAGATATTCGACCAGTATTTGAAATCGCTCGATCCCGAGAAGCTCTTCTTTGTTCAGGCCGACATTAGCCAACTTTCTGGCGATCGAACCAAGCTCGGCGACGCCATCCTTAAGGAAGACCTTTCCGCTCCGTTCGCCATTTTCAATCTCTTCGAGCAGCGCGCTGCCGAGCGTTTCGCGTACGCGCGCACTCTGCTCAAGAAGGGGTTCGATTTTCAGCAGAATGAAAGCTACCAATTCTCACGGGAAAAGGAAGCATGGCCGCAAACCGAATCGGAAATGCGTGAGTTGTGGCGCAAGCGGGTCAAGAGCGACTGGCTACGACTCAAGCTTGCGGGGAAGGACGACAAGAGCATCGTGGAAATACTTGACAAGCGCTATGACAATTACCTGAAGCGCATGGGCCGGGTAAAGAGCGCAGATGCCTTTCAAACGTACATGAATGCCTACACCATGGCTATCGACCCCCACACCAACTATATGGCCCCACGGGCAGCGGAGGAATTCGACATTTCGATGAGACTATCCCTGGTGGGAATAGGTGCAGTGCTCGCGGAGGCGGATGAATATGCCACGATACGAGAACTGGTGCCTGGGGGCCCGGCCAGTCTTTCGGGCCAACTGAAGCCTGGAGACCGCATCCTCGGGGTTGCTCAAGGGGAAGCCGGTGTCATGATAGAAGTCATCGGTTGGCGCCTCGACGACGCCGTTGCACTGATTCGGGGCCCAGCAGACACGGTGGTCGTGCTCGATGTGCTCCCGGTAGATGCCGGCCCCGATGGCAAACACAAACTGGTTTCTCTCGTTCGGAAAACGATCAGTCTGGAGCAGCAGGCCGCCAAAGCGTCCGTCCACTCCATCGTCGACGCGAATGTCACTCGTCGCGTCGGTGTGATCACCCTGGCTTCCTTCTATGAGGATTTCGCAGCCAGGCAAAAAGGCGCCAAGGATTTCAAGAGCGCGACCCGCGACGTGGCCCGCCTGCTGGACGGGCTAAAGAGGGAAAAGGTCGACAGCGTATTGATCGACCTGCGCAACAACGGCGGTGGTTCATTGGCGCAAGCGGTTGAGCTGACCGGTCTATTTATTGACCAAGGGCCAGTGGTGCAACAGCGCAACGCAAAAGGTCAGATCTCAGTGGAGAGCGATACCCGAGCTGGTGTTGCCTGGGATGGTCCTCTCGGTATTCTGATTAACCGAAGTTCTGCATCGGCATCGGAGATATTTGCCGCCGCCATTCAAGATTACGGCCGCGGCTTGATCATCGGTGAGTCGAGTTTTGGCAAAGGTACTGTGCAAAGCGTGATCGATCTCGATCAAATCGCCAAAAACAGCAAGCCGCAATTCGGTGAGCTGAAGATGACCGTCGCACAGTTTTTTCGCATCAATGGCGGTACTACACAGCTGCGCGGCGTGACGCCGGATATTCTCCTCCCTTCGTTTGCCGATGCCGAGAGCTTCGGCGAGTCCAGTTTCGACAATGCACTTCCCTGGACGCAGATCAAGGCAGCGAATTATTCGCGGGCCGGCGACTTGAAGGGCTTGTTACCTGTTCTTCAGGCACTTCACGACACGCGCGTGAAGAACGACAAGGACTTCCAGTACCTCCAAGAAGACATTGCCGAATCCAAGGTTCGGCGCAAGAAGAATCTGATCTCACTGAACGAAGCGGAACGTCGCAAAGAACTGGCAGCCGAAGAGGCTCGACTCATGTCCCGTGAAATACGAAAAGACGTCGGCAATGACGTTATTGGCAAGGAGCGCGCATCGGAGAAGGGCACCGCGCTCCGGGACGATGGCCTGGAGCCTGGCGAACGCAAACTGGCCAATGAACTGGCGGCCGAAAAGGCGAGGAAGGACGCAAAAGACATTCTGCTCGACGAAGCCGTCAATATCCTCGGCGATGAAGTCGCGGTGATGAAGACGGGCAGCGGGCTCACAGCTCGTATTCAACGAGCTCCCGTATTGCCGCTCGAATAGAGACACCGGCAGCAACAGGCCGCCTGCGGTCTGTCGACTGACAGTCGCAATCCGGCTATAACCAGTCGGTCAAGCCGCCGGTGAAATTTTCCGAAAAGTAGACGTAGCAGACTCCGTTTACGGTCTGCTCGCGAGTGCGGTTACTTCTTTTCGGTTAGAGCCTTCACGATCTCGCCTAGCTGCCTAAGCGCCTGCGCATCTTCTGCACTCACTTGCTCCGAGCCCTTGCAGCGCGGATCGGTCCTTTGCAACGCGCCGAACATAGCCCGGGTCACTGGGATCGGGTCGCAGCCGTGATCCTGCTCGCAGATGAAGTCGAACTCGGGTCTGGCTTTGACGTGACAGGTGAAGCAGTTCATACCGAGTCGGTTGTTGACGTCCGCGAACCCACGCTTGTAGATCTTGGATCCGTCCTTCGATA
>Ga0335082_10003953_pt1 | contig 16125 bp, 15 predicted proteins | sample Lox_Sample_41_FD_206718 | JGI IMG/M metagenome (GOLD analysis project Ga0335082, IMG submission 206718) | Soil microbial communities from Loxahatchee National Wildlife Refuge, Florida, United States - Lox_Sample_4.1 | ecosystem: Environmental > Terrestrial > Soil > Wetlands | place: USA...
CTGGCCATGTGCTTCGATGCGCACCTGCCGCGTACCCCGGCACAGCAGCCCATGGCGCAGGTTATCTGAACGCGACAGTGCCCGGTCTTAACGGGCCTGCGGAATCTGCGTATCGACCGTAACGACCGGCGGCGGCGATCATTCCGCGACCTGTCGGAAAAGGAAAGGCTGCCATGCGTCGGATGCGTCGCATCCTGGTTGCGGTCAAGGATCCAGCAGCGCCAGCGCTGCCCGCGGTAAACAAAGCTGCGCAACTGGCCAAGGCGCTGGGTGCACGGTTGACCCTGTTTCACGCCGTCGCGGCGCCGCGCGGCCTTGCTGATGAGCAGCCACCGCCCGAGCTGCCCGCTGACGAGCTGCGGGAGCAGACTCGGGCACTGCAGGAAGCCGCCCTGCAGCGCATCGCCGGCCGGCTGCGCCGCCGGGGCATTCGCGTCGTAACCGCGGCGCACTGGGATTATCCGGCCGCTGAGGCAATTCTGCGCGAGGCTGGCCGCATCGATGCCGATCTGATCGTCGTGGAGGCGCACCCGCATCACAACGGACATGCCACCTTTCTGCGCCTGACCGATTGGGAGCTGCTGCGACACAGCCCGGTGCCGCTGCTGCTGGTGAAGCTTGCGGCAGCCTACCGCCATCCGCGCGTGTTGCTGGCGCTGGACCCAGACCACACCTTTGACAAGCCTGCGAGGCTCGACGCCCAGATTGTCAAGATGGGCTCGCAAGTATCGCGTGCCCTGCGCGGCTCTCTGCACGCCATGCATGCCTATACGCCCATTGCTCCGGCAACACTGAGCCGCGGGCTGCCATCCGCCGCAGCGCTCGCAGACGCCCAGACGCGCGAGGCTGCCGTCGCCGAACGCAAGCTGGCCATGGCGACCCGCACGGCCCGCATCCCCAGGTCCCGGCGACATCTCTCGGCGCGGCATGTCCCCGATGCCATCGAGGACGTTGCCGCCAAGACGCACAGCACGCTCGTCGTCCTGGGGAGCGTCGCGCGTTCCGGACTGAAGAACCTGTTGATCGGCAACACGGCCGAGCGGGTGCTGGACCACCTGGGCAGCGATATCCTGCTGGTAAAGCCGACGCGCCCGGTAAGCATGCGCCAGACTGCGCGGCCCGCCGCGCAGCGGCCGGGAATCCTGCCTCCGGAACGCCGCTGACGCCGCGCAACGGCATCTGGCAGCCGGGAATGCGCCGTTCATGGCGATCCCATAACGACTGATTCTTAGGCTATGACCAAGTGTGTCCGGCAGGCCTGTCCTGGCCGGCTAAGATCTTCATCCCCTGCGCAGGAGTTTCTCGACTATGGCGGCGATTGGTACCGAGCGTGTCCTGGACGTGCAGCACTGGACCGAAACGCAGTTCACCTTTACCACCACACGCGACCCGGGAATGCGCTTTGCCAACGGGCAGTTCGTCATGGTCGGGTTGCCCCTGGAGCGGCCGCTGCTGCGCGCCTACAGCATCGCGAGCGCCAATCACCAGGATTGCCTCAAATTCCTCAGCATCAAGGTGCCGGATGGTCCGCTCACTTCTCGGCTGCAGCACATCCGCGTTGGCGATGAGGTATTGGTCAGCCGCAAGCCGACCGGCTCGCTGCTGCTGGACGACCTGCGTCCGGGCGAGCGGCTGTACCTGCTCAGCACCGGCACGGGGGCGGCTCCCTTCATGAGCCTGATCAAGGATCCGGAGGTCTACGAGCGGTTCAGTCAGGTCATATTCGTGCACGGCGTGCGCTGGATCCGGGAGTCGGCCGTGGTGCGCCATGAGATCGAGCGCTGGAAATCCGACGAGCATCTCGGCCCGCTGCTGGCCGAGCGGCTGCTGTACTACCCGACGGTGACGCGCGAGCCGTACGTCAACCGCGGCAGGCTCACGCGACTGATCGAGAGCGGGCAGCTGTTCCGCAATCTGCATCTGCCGCCCCTGAGCGCCGAGTCGGACCGGGTCATGGTCTGCGGCAGCCCTGCAATGCTCGCCGATACCCGCGCCCTCCTCGATCGCCGCGGCTTCCTGATTTCACCCAACATCGGCGAGCCAGGGGACTACGTCATCGAGCGCGCATTCGTGACTCATCAATAACCCCTGGAGGGGACTAGAGTCCCGGGATCACGCTGAGCCGGCAACGGCCGCGACGACCGCCTCGGCCGCCGCCAGATCTTCGATCGCGGTACCTACCGACTTGAACACCGTGCGCTCGCGGGCTGACGCTCGTCCGGCATGGCGCCCCGAAGCGAGATCGGCGAGCTCGGCTTCCAGCTGTCCTCTGCTGATGACACCGCGCGCGAGCGGATCGAGAATGTCGCCGGCCTCGGCGAGGACGCCTGCGAACGTATCGGCAAAAATCCGTGCATCCCGGACGACTGCGTCGTCGGCTTCGCGGGTATCCGGGGTGAAACTACCTACCAGGTCCACGAACGCGCCCTCACGGAGCCACTTTCCCTCCAGCACTGGCGTTGCGCTGCTGGTTACACAGCAGACGATGTCGGCATCCGCGACGACTTCGCACGGCGCCGTGCAGTCGTGTACCTGCACGGCGCCGCCAATCCGCGCCCGGATCGTGGCGGCGGCAGCCGCCGCGCTAGCAGCGCTGCGGCCGCAGACGCTGATCCTACGGAGCGGCCGCACCGCCGCGTGGGCCACCGCCATGTAGGGAGCGAGTGCACCCGTGCCGATGATCACCAGGTGGGTGCTGTCGGGACGTGACAGGAACGTTGAGGCGAGGGCCGAAGCCGCGGCGGTCCGCAGGCGCGTAAGCACCGTACCATCGAGCACTGCGACCGGTGTGCCTTGTGGGGAAAACAGCACGACTACGCCCTGCACGGTCGGGTGACCCCGCCGGGCATTGTCCGGAAGCACCGTCACCAGCTTGATCGCGCCGCCGCCGCTGCGGCTGAACGCCGGCATCAGCAGGCACCAGCCCGCCGCTGCACTACCCGGAAGAGGCAACATCTGTCGTGGGGGGCACACATGCCCGGCGGCGAAAGCCGCGCGCAGGGCCGCCACCAAACGCGCAGGCGGGAGCCGCTGCTCGATCTCCGGGCCACTGAAAAGCCGCATGAACCTGCACCCCCCTCTATGTCAGGGGGTCCGCCCGCGCCACCCAATAGATAATGTGTGCGGACCCGTTCATTTAGTTAAATCGGCGTCGCGACTCGGCTCGTCCGTGGGCGGCCGCCACTGCAGCCACACCGCATGCCGGGAAAAGTCGCTGGTGATGAGGAAGTTGTGCAGGATCGACACCCCGACGTTCAGATCCGAGGCGTTCGACTTGGCGTCGATGGCGGCCTGCACGTCGTGAAAGCTCCTGCCGGCGAGGTCCAGGGAATGCAACGTGACGATCTGCCGCACGACCTCGCCGCCGAGGCCGCCACCAGGCCGCGTGGTTACCGCGCGGCCATCACTGAGCACGTGCAGCTGTTGTGCCAGGCGGCTGCCGATCAGAACCTCCCCGCCGTTTCCCAAGTCGAACGTGGCGCGCACCTGCCGCCCCTCAACGCGGGCGGGGATTGTTTCGACGCCGTGTTCGGTTACGAGGCCAAGCCGCGTGCCCAGAGCCGCCGCATCCGCCGGCAGCACCGTCACCCGCCCGCCGTCGATGTCGATCTGCAGGCGTGCCGCATCGAAGATCTCGCGCCCCAGGATCATGTCCAGTGGCCGACCGAGGAGCCTGTGACCGATGTCCGACAGGTCCGCGATCGCCACCGTCTGATCCCTGAGCGTCACGTCGAAGGCTTGCAGCTCGACCCCGTGCAGCAGCTCGCCCGCGAACGTTCGGGCCCCCGAACCCTGCCCCGTGACCCTTTCGGTGCCCTTGAGCTGCAAACGCTCCGCGAATGCGGCATTAAGTAGCGTGGCTTCGGCGGCCGAGTCGAGCAGTGCCTGTGTCCCACGTCCATTGACGCTGGCCTCGACCAACAGCCGCGAGCCATTGAGCAGCGTCAACGGGTAACTGCGCGGGGCGGCGTGCGCGGCCATCGCGCCGCAAAGAAGCAGCGCCGACGCAATCACCCGCATCGCGCCTCGGCGGCACCTCGGGCGGGCCAGGGCCTGAAACCTAGTGACCGGAACGCACAGTGTCATTGCCAGTTCCCACCCAAGAGCCTACTGTCCCGAATGCCATGAAACGCCTTGTGTGCGGCACGCTTGCCGCCGTTTTCCTGACATCGGCCTCGGCTGGAACACTCGTCTGCGGCACGAGGGTCATCAGTGAGGGCAGCTCAAGCGCCGAAGTCCTGGCGCGCTGCGGCGAACCGACACAGATCGATCGCAGCGCCTTCCTGCGCGGATTCACGACGCCAGACACTGCGCCCAGCGGCGTGCTGATCGAGGTACATGTGGAAGTGTGGTTGTACAATTTCGGTCCGGACAAGCTCATGCAGCGTATCCGATTTGAGGATGGCACGGTGGTACGAATCGAGTCCCTAGGCTACGGCTTCGTCAAGCCGGAGGAGTAGTAGGTGCACTCCCCAACCGGGGAGCCTGGCCCATCGGTGGTATCGATGACGAACCGGATCGATCAACAGACCCAGGATGCGGGATGGCAGCGGGCCATCGCCGCGCAGCGCCCAGGACATGCCCTGACGCGCGAGTTCTACTGCGACCCGGAGTTGTTCGAGCACGAGAAACGCCGGCTGTTACAACGCCACTGGCACTGCGCCGGGCACGTGAGCCAGATCCCCGAGACGGGCCAGTTCTTTACCACGGAGATCTGCGGCGAGTCGATCATCCTCGTGCGGGGCGCAGCTGCCCAGGTCCACGCGCTGCTGAACGTGTGCCGCCACCGCGGTTCCCGCGTCTGCAGCGAACGCAGCGGACGCGCGCGGGGCGGCGCCTTCGTGTGTCCGTACCACGCGTGGAGCTACGCACTCGATGGCAGCCTGCGTGCCGCGACACGCATGGGCGGGGAGTTTCGCCGTGGGGACTACGGCCTCAAAACCCTGCCGGTCGAGGTGATCGAGGGCTTGATCTTCGTCTGCTTCGCCGCCGCACCGCTGGGGCTTGAGCAGGTGCGCCAGGTGCTCGGCGGAACGGCACGCGCCTACGGCTGGGCCGATGCCGCGGTCGCGCACCGCGAGACCTATGCCATCGCCGCCAACTGGAAGCTGGCGGTCGAGAACTACATGGAGTGCTATCACTGCGCGCCGGCGCACGAGGAATACTCGAGATTCCATCTCTATGCCCGGCCGGCGGCGCAGAACACCGCGGCGGACGCGCGCGTACGCCAGCGCGCGCAGGAGCTGGGGCTTAAGATCAGCGAAGCCAACTACTGGGGTGCCAATTCAGCGCCCGGCCAGGAAGCTGCGGCCAGCCTGCGCTCGGCCCTGGCCGAGGGAGCGGTGAGCGGCAGTGAGGACGGCCGCCCGCTGGCGCCGCTCATGGGTGAGTTCACCGCCTACGATGGTGGCGTGACATTCTTTGACGTCGGGCTGACGAGCGATTTCCTCGCCTATCCGGATCATGGGCTCATCTACCGGTTCATGCCCAAGACTGTCGCCAGCACGGAGATGGAGGTCATCTGGCTGGTGCGCGCGGGGGCGCGGGCCGGGATGGATTACGACCTCGAGCGGCTCACCTGGTTGTGGAAGGTCACCAGTCTCGCCGACAAGCGCATCATCGAGCTCAACCAGCAGGGCATCAATTCCCGCTATTACGAGCCCGGCCCTTACTCGGAAATGGAGCAGGACACGCGGCGTTTCGTCGAGTGGCTGCTGAGCGAGCTGCAATAGGAAGCGCCTGCGGGGGCTGGCCGCCGCGCCTCGGCCAGGCTCTAGGGACCGCGATACCCAGGGAGGCAGGTGATCTGATTCACGTTCACACGCGTGAGCTCAACGGTGTGTTCGCCCTCGGCCGTGTCGAAGTATTGGCGATCGACGGTTATGGTGCGTGAGCTGTTCGGCAGGATCACGTAGTTAACCTGCTTGCTTTCGGTGCCGGCGCTGCCGTCGTCCGCTAACCAGATGACCCGATAGCGGATAACCCCGTGACATCCGTCAGGGCTGCATGGCCGGGCATTGATGCCGAAGGCGATGCGGAACTCATCCTTGCTCAGACGCATTACGAGGGGGCCATGACTGACAGTGGCGGTCGGACCCCCCGGCTCACTCGCCTGCCCCGTTGCCGTTAAAACAGCCAGCATCCCGGCCAGCAACCTGTGCATTGCGATCACCATGTGACCGTATCACCAGGCGGCAGCATCCGCGCGCTGTCCGCGAACGGCAAGCGATCAATCTTCGGGCAGCGCGCGAATTGTGCTCACGTGTCGGCCTGCGTGGCGCGAACACCGGCCGCCGCGGACGGGGCCGCCTCGGGATAGAGCCCGTCGCTGAAGCGCGCCAGGTGAAAGTCGGCATCGCCGAAAGTCATGTCGATCATGGTCAGCCGCTTGAAGTAGTGACTGACGATCATCTCGTCCACGACCCCCATGCCACCATGCAGCTGCACGGCCTGCTGACCCACGAAGCGTGCGGCACGGCCGACGTACGCCTTGGCAGCCGCAATCGCCTGCGAGCGCAGGCGTGCGTCGGCTGTGTCCGCGCGGATGGCCGCGATGATGGCCATGGAGCGGCACTGCTGTTCCGCGATGTACATGTCGGCCATCCGGTGCTGCAGCACCTGAAATACCCCGATCGGCACACCGAACTGCTTGCGGTTCTTCAAATACGCGAGCGTCGTCCGATTGAGTGCCGCGACGATCCCGGTCGCCTCCGCGCACAGCGCGGCCGCACCCCGGTCAATCGCCCGCTGCAGCAGGCCAAGGGCGCTGCCGGGAGCAGAGATCGCCGCGTCGGCCGCGAGCTGCACGTCCGCGAGCGCCAGGTCCGCGGCCCGCGAGCCGCACTGCGTCTGGTACGGCAGCACCTGCACGCCCGGCCGCGTGCGCGGCACCAGGAACAGCGTAAGCCCGTCGCCCGCGCCGGCGCGTGCGGACACCAGAAAATAGTCCGCCGAAGGCGCATCGAGCACGACGCTCTTTTGTCCGTTCAGGCGCCAGCCCTCCCCGGCCCGTGTGGCGGTGGTCTGCACCTGGGCCAGGTCGTACCGCGCTCCCGGCTCGTAGGCGGCCAGAGCCAGTTGCAGCGTCCCGGCAGCCACCTGGGGCAGCAGCAGCGCACACTGCGCCGCGGAACCGCAATCGCGCACTAGTCCGGCGCACAGCACGACCGTGGAGAGATACGGTTCCAGCAGCAGTCCTTCGCCCACCAGTTCCATGACCGCCATGACGTCGACACCGTTGCCCCCGAGACCGCCGTGCTGCTCGGGCAGTGGTAGCGCGAGCAGCCCGAGTTCCGCGTACGCCTGCCAGGCTGCCGCGGAAAAGCCGAGTTCAGAACGCACCAGAGCGCGGCGGCGGTCAAAGCCGTAGTCCCGCGCGATGAAGCGGCGCAAGGTGTCCTGCAGCGCCGCCTGTTCCTCGGTGTAGCGGAAGTCCACGCCGTCCCCGCCCTACAGCCCGAGGATCATCTTGGCGATGATGTTGCGCTGGATCTCATTCGAGCCGGCATAGATCGTGGTCTTGCGCTGATTGAAGTACTGGCCGGTGAGCGGCGGGGCATAGGGCGCATAGTGTGACGCCAGCAGCGGCGCGGCAGCCCACTCCGCCTCCAGTGCCTGCGGCAGATACGGCAACGCATCCGGGCCCAGCGCATGCATCTTCAGCTCCGCCAGTTGCTGGATGATTTCGGAGCCCTTGATCTTGAGCGCCGATACCTCCGCGCCAGGCGGCCGATCGTCGCGCGCGAACGCTGACAGCACGCGCAGGTTGGTGATCTCGAGCGCCATGAGTTCCAGCTCAACCGTCGCGATGCGATCGCGGAAGCGTGCGTCGGCGAGCAGCGGACGCCCTTGCAGGAGCTGGCTTGCGGCGATCTGCTTCAACTGCGCCAGCGCCCGCTTGCAATTGCCGATGCCGGCATTGGTGGTGCGCTCATGGTTCAGCAGGAACTTGGCGTAAGTCCAGCCCTGATTCTCCGTGCCCACCAGATTCTCGACCGGGACCCTGACGTCCTCGAAGAAAATATCGTTGACCTCGTGCTCGCCCTCGATCGTGATGATGGGTCGCACGCTGACGCCCGGGGACTTCATGTCGATCAGCAGGAAGGAGATTCCTTGCTGCGGCCGTCCCTCGGTAGCGGTGCGCACCAGGCAGAAGATCCAGTCCGCATAATGCCCGAGCGTGTTCCAGGTCTTCTGTCCGTTGACCACGTAGTGGTCGCCCTTACGCACGGCACTCGTGCGCAGCGCCGCCAGGTCCGAACCGGCCCCCGGTTCAGAGTAGCCCTGGCACCACCAGTCCTCGCCCCGCAGGATGCGCGGCAGGAAACGTTGCTGCTGTGGCACGCTGCCGAAGGTCATGATCACGGGCGCCACCATGCGCAGCGAGAACGGCAGTTGCGCCGGAGCACAGGCCGCGGCACTCTCTTCCTCGAAGATATGCTGCTGCACCACGCTCCAGCCGGCACCCCCGAAGCGCTCAGGCCACATGCCAGCGCCCCACCCGCGCCGGTACAGGATCTGCTGCCACTGCACCAAGTCGTCCTTGTGCAGGCGGCGACCGAGGCGCACCTTCTCGCGCACCGCCACGGGAACTTCGGCGCGCAGGAATGCAGCGACCTCCGCGCGAAAATCCTCCTCAGCTGGCGTGAAATTGAGGTCCACAGAGCTGCTCTAGCTCCGCGTCCGGCGCGGCTGCGGTGCAATCAAGCTCACGACCCAGTGCCGCCCTGGCCGAAGGTGCGGCCTGCATCCGCCAGCTGCCGCAGCAGCGGCGCCGGCTCCCAGAAGGGAGCTTCCCGGCCCGCGCTGGCGCTGATGCGCTTGAGCGCCCGCACCACGGCCTGCAGGCCGACCTGGTCGGCATAGAACATCGGCCCCCCGCGCCAGGCGGGAAAGCCGTAGCCGTTGAGGTACACGATGTCGATGTCGGAGCTGCGCTGCGCGATGCCGTCGGCCAGGATGCGCGCCCCTTCGTTGACCAGCGCGTAGATACAGCGCTCGATGATCTCCTGCTCGCTCACCTCGCGGGCCACGAGCCCGCGCTCGGCCCGACAGCGCGCGATATACGCGTCGGCCTCCGGGTTGGGCAGGGGCACACGCGAGCCCGGTGCGTAGCGGTACCAGCCCGCGCCGGTCTTCTGACCGTAATGCCCGGCCGCCACCAGCAGGTCCGCCACGTTGAACAGATCCCGCTGCGGCGACTCCGCCTGCAGGCGCTTGCGCCAGACGTGCCCGACGTCGAGACCCGCCAGGTCATTCATGCGAAACGGGCCCATGGCCATGCCAAATCTCTCCAGCGCCTGATCGATCTGCTGCGGTGAAGCGCCCGCCAGCAACAGGTCATGCGCACCCTGGCCGTAGCCGAGGACCATGCGGTTGCCGATGAAGCCGTCGCACACCCCGGCAATCACGGCGATCTTCTTGAGGCGCTTAGCGAGAGCCATGGCGCTCACCAGCACGTCGTCAGAGGTGGCGGCACCGCGCACCACCTCGAGCAGCCGCATGACGTTCGCGGGACTGAAGAAATGCAGCCCCACCACCTCCTGCGGCCGCTTGGTGAAAGCGGCGATTTTGTTGAGATCCAGCGCCGAGGTATTGGAGGCGAGGATGGCGCCGGGGCGCACCACCGCGTCCAGCTGCAGGAACACCTCGCGCTTCACCGGCAGTTCCTCGAATACCGCCTCGATCACCAGGTCGACCGCCTGCAGCGGCGCATAGTCGAGGGTCGGCGTGATCAGCGCCAGCCGCTGCTCGAGCGCCGGCTCGGTCAGGGTGCCCTTGCGCAGTGCGCCCTGGTAGTTCCTGCGGATCGTGTCCAGCCCGCGCTCGAGGGCTTCGCGGTTGCGCTCCAGCAAAACCACCGGCAGGCCGGCATTAATGAGAGCCATCGTGATGCCACCGCCCATCGTGCCGGCGCCGACGACACCGACACGGCTGAGCGGGCGCGGCTGGGTCGACTCCGGGACGCCGCCGATGCGGGCCGCGGCACGCTCCGCCTGGAAGACGTGCCGCAGGGCGGCGGATTCGGGCGAGGCCATCAGCGTCACGAACAGCGCTCGTTCGCGCTTCATGCCGGCATCAAAAGGCTCCCGTGCCGCTGCCAGCAGCGCCTCCAGGCACGCTGGCGGCGCCGGGTACGGTCCGGCCGCTGCCGTGATCGTCGCGCGTGCACCCTGCAGGTATGCTTCGGCGTTGCCGGAACAGACGGGCAGGTCACGCACGCGCCGCACGCCGCGACCCTCTGCGACAAGGGTGCGTGCGAACTGCACCGCCGCGGAGCGCAGCTCCGGTTCGCTGCCCACCACGGCATCGAGCAACAAGGTCTCGCGCAGCTCAGCAGCGCGTTGTGGGTTGCCGGAAACGATCATCTCGAGTGCGCGCTCGATGGCAACCAGGCGCGGCAGACGCTGCGTTCCGCCAGCCCCTGGCAGGAGGCCGAGCTTGACTTCCGGCAGCGCCAGCTGCGCATCCGCGGCGGCGACGCGGTAGTGACATGCGAGTGCCAGCTCGAGCCCCCCTCCCATGCACACGCCGCTGAGGGCGGCCACCACCGGCTTGGGACAGTCCTCGACCGCCTTGAGCAGGCTCAACAGGTTTGGCTGCGTAAGCGCCTTGGCCGTACCGAATTCACGAATGTCGGCGCCGCCAGAGAAGCCCTTGCCCGAGCCGATGACCACCAGCGCGCGGACCGCGGCTTCGTCCTCGGCGCGCTCGAGCGCCAGCAAAAGGGCACGCCGCAGTTCCAGGCCCAGGCTGTTCACGGGCGGGTTCGCCAGCGTGATGACGGCGATAGCGCCGTCGATTTCGAGCCCGACCATCCCCTCACACCCTTACGCGCGTCACCGGAGCGCGATCTTACGCGGATCTGCTGCCAGGCATCAGACTTCGCTGCACCGCTAACCGAGCTCCCGCCGCGCTTTGAACCAGCGCTCCGGGAAGTGCCGGTGACGCAGCCACCAGAGCGCGCCCGCGACGCCCGCCCACGCGATCACTGCAGCGAGCAGTGTCCAGGCCGAGGAGCGCGCCCCGGCGCCGAGCATGACGGCGGCGAAGCAGGCCAGCGCGCAGGCGCCAAGCTTCGCGCCGGCCGCGTCCACCGCCGCAGCCTTGCGGCCACGACGTACGCAATCTATCCCTGCGCGCTTCTTCTTTGCCGTCTCGTGCCGCTCGATTAGTGTGGCACCGGCGGGAAAGATGACCGGGAAGGCGAGAAACAATCCGCCGACCAGGGGACCCCAGTGGCGCGAGATGAGTGCGCTCGCCACCGTCATCACACCGCCGAGCGCAAAGCGCAGCGCGTACTCGTACCAGTGCCCCTGCCTGAGTCCCCCGAGCGTGAAGTGCAGGATCACGGCCCCGCCCCGCGCAGCAGCCAGTAGGCAGCACCGGCGAGGACAAACCACACCGGCAGCGTCCCCAGGGTGCTGAGCAGCGCCGGGCGCGCACCACCGATCAGCAGCCGTTCCACGATGAAGGCGTACGTGAAGAAGGCAAACGAGGCCAGCAACATCGCCGCTGCCTCAGCCGCCAGCTGCTCAGTCCTGCCCTGGTGCAGGGTGAGCGCCAGGCTCGCCACCGCAACCGACGGCGCTGCACTGAACAGGCCGGCGACGCGCTTGGGCTGCAGCAGATCGGCCAGCAGCGCGAAGGCACTCACCGCCGTCCCGCCGATCAGAAAGCGCCACAGTAGCTCCATGAGCGCTAGGCGAGCACGCACGGCCGATACGGCCGTGCCGCTGGGTCGATCGCTGCTCCCGCGGCCTCCGCAGGACCCGGCGGGAGGTTCTGGTTCGCAGTCCCGGGCAAGCTCACGACCCGACTGATAGCGCAATGCGCGCGTCGGCGCAGCGTGCAAAGCGCCGCAGCCGCTGTCAGCCGCTACCGACGCGTGGGCGATGCCGGAAAACTGCGGTGGAGGCGGCTGCGGCGCGCCAGTCACGACCGATTCAATACCTCCAGCTGCGCAAGTCCGCCCCGGTGGGTGCGGTGGCGCTCATGCGCTGCAGAATGACCGGCAGGTACTGAAAGTTGTAGTGCAGGCGCGAATAGGCATTGGGCAGCTTTGGATCACCGTTCCAACAGTGCTCGGCGCGATCACCGTAAGCCACCGTGCCGCCATAGGACGGCTGCAACGCCTCGAGCCGCTCTTGCGCAAAGTAGACCGCATCGGTCAGGTAGTAACTGTCGCCACTGCCAACGTAGATGTGAATCTTTCCCTGGAGCTTCGGGGCCAGCGTTCCCCAGTCGCGCTCGATGATGTAAGACAGGTCGTAGTTATCACGCCAATAATTGGCGACCTGGCGGTCGATGACACCCGTGAGCTTGTCGAACAGCGGACGCGGGTAGCCGTCCGCGCCCACCGGCCCGAACACGGCCGCCCAGATGTCGTACTGGCCACCGGATCGCCCGCGGTCGCCCTGCGCCAGCTCCATGTGATTGGCGTCGCGCTGCGTGGCAAATACCTCACCCAGGTAGTTGCGCATCGCCGGGCGCTCTACCGCCAGCGCCTCGCCCTGCAACGTGTAGGCATTGGTGTCCTCGTAGATGTTGATAAGGGTGTAGGCGCGGAAATCGATCGGGTCGGGACAGGCGGCGAACGCGCCGTTGTACATGTCCGGGTAGAAGACCTGCGTCGCCAGCGCCTCCCAGCCACCGGTGGAACCGCCGTAGGTGAAGCGCGCCCAGCCTGCCGCCAGGCCGCGGAAGCGCCGCTCCACCTCCGGGATGAGCTCCTTGTTGATCGCATCGCCATAGGGACCGAGATTGGCGGAATTTACCGCATAGCTGTCGTCGTAGTACGGATTCGCGTGCTCGATCTCGATGACCAGGAAGCGCGGGAAGTCCGCCGAGATCCAGCGCTGGTAGAAGGCGTACGCCTCCTGCTGCTGGATGCGGTTGTAGCCGGCCAGGTGAAAGCGCTGCGAGTAATCGGGCTTCAGGTCCGGGTCCGGCGGCACCGTGCGGAATTCGGAGATGTCCTCCGGGTAATGCCCGTGAAACACCATGAGCGGGTAATGCGCCTCGGGGTGCTTGTCGAAGTCCTTTGGCAGCAGCACATGGGCGCCCAGATAGACGTCCCGGCCCCAGAACTTCGAGAGCAGCTCGCTGCGGATGCGAATGTGGCGCACGAATTCCGTGTCGCTCTTGCGATCGATGGCGGCGATCTGGTTGACCAGATTCAGGGAGAAGCGCTGCTGGCGATGCGGGTCGACATGCAGCCGCACCGCGCTCGAGTAGAGATTGCCGGGCTTAAGCGCCCACTGCTGCCCTTCGCCCTGGTCGGGCGGCAGCTTGAGGACGCGGCCGTCGACCAGGCGATACGTCTCGTACCGGTTCAGCACGGCCTGCACGAAGTAGTCGCCGGGCGGCAGTTGTGCCAGCGAGCGCACCGGCCAGCCAAACGCCCGCTGGTCCAGCACGGCCGCCTTCCCGGGGGCCAGCCCGTCGACGTTCATGCCGAAGATGTAGGGGCTGGAGAGCGGCTCGTCCGGACTGACGTGCGCCCGTGGCTCGCGGTCAAAGTCGCGGCTCAGCAGCAGGATCAGGCGGCCGTCGAGCGCCGTGGCGCTGCGTGCGGCGGGAAAGCTGACGGCAAATGTCGGTCCCGCTGCGTTGCCCGGCGCGCGTGCCGCCGGCGCTGCTGCAGCGGCGGGCACGGTGGCCGCACAGCAGCTGCTGGCCAGGAGCAGGACGGAGAGTTGGCAGAGGGCGGAAGCGCTTCGCATTATTGGTTTTCCTGAGCGTTAAGGTCTCAATCCCGCATCGCGGTGCCGGATTGACGTGTGCATCACCTTGGTACAGGGTGCTTCCCGGGCCGGCGAGCCATTCGGAACTCCCATGTACCAGCCGCGACAATTCCGTGAAGATGACCCGCAAGTTCTGCGCGCCTTTATCGCACGGCATCCGCTCGGCACGCTAGTCGCGAGCACCGCGGAAGGACTCACGGCGAACCACGTACCGATGTTCTGGCGCGCGCAGGGCGCGACGCCGGGAATTCTGGCGGGCCACATCGCTAAAGCCAACACCCTGTGGCAGCGTCTTGCGCCCGATGAGGCCGTGATGGTCGTCTTTCTCGGCGCAAACCACTACATCACCCCTTCGTGGTATCCGGCCAAACGTGTCGACGGGCGCGTGGTGCCGACCTGGAACTACTCGGTGGTGCATGCCCACGGCACGATTCGCTTCTTCCGGGATCCCGAGGCCGCGCTCGAGAAGGTCCGGGGACTTACCGAGTTGCAGGAGTCCGGCCGGCAGGCGCCCTGGGCGGTGAGCGATGCGCCAGCCGACTACCTGCAGGCGATGCTGCGCCAGATTGTTCCCTTCGAGATCACGCTTGCGCGCCTGCAGGGCAAATTCAAGGCCAGCCAGCACCGCCCCGCGGAGGAGCGCGCCGCGGTGGCCGCGGCACTGCATGCCGAGGGACTCGATGAGCAATCGGTCGGGGAGCTGGTGCGTTCCCCGCCCCTGCCCCCCTAATCGAGCGGCAGCGGCACGGAGGCCGGCAGAGTGCCCGAGGCCTCCGCGGGGAGCGGCAGCGCCTGCGCACCATCGACGGCGCGCCACCAGGGCGCCAGCGCCATCGGCTGGCTCGGCTCGACCGGCTGGCCGAGCTGCGGCATCAGCAGCGGCACCCCGCCGCGCGATGCGCGTTCGAACAATACCTCGGCCGGCTGGTCCCAGGCATGCATCGCGAGGCTGAAGGTCCCCCAGTGGATCGGGAGGAAGGGACCGCCTCCGAGTAACGCGTGTGCCTTGAGCGCATTTTCAGGTCCGAGATGCATATCGCCCCAGGAGGGATGGAAGGCACCGACCTCCAGCATCACCAGATCGAAGGGCCCGAAGCGCCGGCGGATGGCCTCGTATTCTGCGGTGAGGCCCGTGTCGCCACTGAAGAAGACCGTATGGCGGGCACTGCGCACGACGAGCGAAGACCACAGGGTCGTGTTGCGAGTCCGGAAGCTTCGGCCGGAGAAGTGCTGTGACGGAGCGGCCGTGACGGTGAGTTCCGTGCCGGGCAGGTGGAAGCTCTCCCACCAGTCGAGCTCATGAATGCATCCGGCATCCACGCCCCAGGCTTCCAGGTGCGCGCCCACGCCGAGCGAGGTGATGAACGGTACCTTGCGCTTGCGCAGCGCACGGATGGTCGGGTAATCCAGGTGGTCATAGTGATCGTGCGAGATCAGCACCAGGTCCAGATCCGGCAGCCGCCGCAACGGCACCGGCACGGGCTGGAAGCGCTTCGGACCGGCCAGTCGTAACGGGGAAGCGCGCGGCCCCCACACCGGGTCGGTGAGCACGCGCCGGCCGTCGATCTCCAGCAGCACCGTCGAGTGCCCAAGCCAGGTCACGCGCAGCCCACTTCGCAGCGGCTTGGCCCACTGCGCCAGCGGGTCCATCGCCGGCAGCGGCGCACGCGGTACGCGGCGCTCGCCGCCGCGGAGGAATTCGCGCAGCGTCGGCATGGGCACGTGGGGATCGCGCAGGCCCGGGCTGATCGGGTGCAGGTTGCGAAAACTATCACCCACCCAGCGCGGGGAAGCACGCAGACGCTCCAGGCGCAGCCCCTGCGCCCGCTGTCCCATCGATCTCATGTGCAGAAGATACCCGATGCGCGCGACCGTGATTCGGACGCGCTGGCTACGCCCGCGGTTACGCCCGGCGCACGAACCGCAGCGACACCGAGTTCATGCAGTAACGCAGGCCGGTCGGCCGCGGACCATCCTCGAACACGTGCCCCAGGTGCGCATCACAACGGCGGCAGGCCACGGCAGTGCGCACTATCCCGAGGCTGCCATCCGTGGCTTCAGCCACGTTGGCGCGCGAGATGACCTGCCAGAAGCTCGGCCAGCCGGTGTGAGAGTCGAACTTCGTGCGCGAGTCGAACAGCGCCGTGTCGCAGCAGATGCAGCGGTACAGCCCGTCCTGATAGTTGTGGTCGTACTCGCCGGAGAACGCTAACTCGGTTGCCTCGTGGCGGGTCACTTCAAAGGCCGCCGGTGTCAGTTGCTGCCGCCACTCGGCTTCGCTCTTCTCGATACGTGGCACTTGGCTCTTGCCCAGCGAAGTCCCGTGGGCCGAGAAACCCTCGATAGTCACCGTGGCACCGCGCCCGGATGTCGGTCTTGC
>Ga0335082_10003954_pt1 | contig 16125 bp, 19 predicted proteins | sample Lox_Sample_41_FD_206718 | JGI IMG/M metagenome (GOLD analysis project Ga0335082, IMG submission 206718) | Soil microbial communities from Loxahatchee National Wildlife Refuge, Florida, United States - Lox_Sample_4.1 | ecosystem: Environmental > Terrestrial > Soil > Wetlands | place: USA...
CTCGGAGAAGAACTGGGACAGCGGAAGGTCCATCGCTCCGGCGATCTTAGAAAGCGTATCCAACGAGGGAATGGTGTGTCCGTTTTCCACGCGGGAGAGATAGCAACGCAGCAGGCCAGTGCGCTTCTCTATGTCTCCCTGGGACATCCCCTTTTGCAGCCGGTAGTTTCTAATGGTCTCGCCGATATTCATTGGGGACGCAGCCAACTGAACTCTCCAGGATTGCTGAATAGTAACCAGAGTAGTACCGTCTGGCAAGTGGAAATTCGCCGGACGGAATGCACGCGCCTAAACCTCAGGAATCACAAGGCAAGCCACCGCGAGAAGAACCGGAACTTTCGATCCCGCTATTTGAGTGTGGCCGCAAAGAACTTAACCGTGCGCTTCCAGGCATCGGCGGTATCTTCGGCGCGATATCCGTCCTTGTTGTTGGGGTTTTCAAAACCGTGCCCGGCATCGGGATAGACGGTGACGTCCACCTGCTTGCCGAGTTCTTTCAAAGTCTTCGCGAACTTTTGCACATCCTCTACCGGAATGCCATGGTCCTGTCCGCCGAAAATACCAAGGATCGAAGCCCTGATCCCTTTCAGGGAATCCGGGTCCGTCGCCAGGCGTCCGTAGTTGATCACGGTCGCCCGTACGGTCGGCTCCTGCAACGCGACATCGAGGGAGTAGCCTCCGCCCATACACCAGCCGATGGAGCCGATGCGGTCTTTCTTCACGTTGGCTTGAGACTTCAGAAACTCCACCGCGGCATGCAGATCGCGCTTGGCACGGTCTTCGGGCACGCCGCGCATGAGTTCGTGGGCTTCCTCGGGGTTCGCTGCCACCTTGCCGCGATAAAGATCAATCGCCAGCGTCACGTAGCCTTGATCGGAGAGCTTGGTGGCCTGCTCCTTGACCCAGTCGTTCAGGCCCCACCATTCATGAATTACGACAATCGCCCCGAAAGGACCGTTGCCCTCGGGCGTGTACAGAATGGCGTTCACAGCATCGTCGCCGCTTTTATAGGAAACGTTCTTGGGTGTGGCGGCAAAGGCCGAAAGCCCAACCAGCAGGATCAGCATCACGGAAAGCGATTTCACTCGAACCTCCTCATCCTTCGGGTGTATGACTATAGCTCAAGTTCCATGTACACCGTACCGGCCATGGGATTTTCCCGATAGGCAGTGATCTCACGGAAACCCAGTTTCCGGTAGAGGCCGACTGCATCCCTCATCACAGGTTCCACGGTATCAAGACGCATGCGTTCGTATCCGATGTCCCGTGCGGCAGCGATGGCGGCTTCGGCCAGGATACGGCCGAGACCCTTCCCACGAAACGTTGGACGCAGATAGAGGCGCTTCATCTCGCAGATTCCCGCCTTCAGCTTGTGCAGGGCGACACATCCCGCAGTCTCCCCATTGCTCTCCGCGAGTAAAAGGCGGCCTTCGGGCGGGGCATACTCTCCGGGTAATTCCGCCAGTTCTTTATCAAAGTTCTGGAAGCAAAGACTGAAGCCCAATGATTGGGCGTATTCAAGGAACAGTTCCTTGGCGGTTGCGATCTGCCCGGACGACTCGGCGGCCAGGATCGAAAACTTCAGGCTTGCCGGCGGACCAGGGTGGAAGCTCTGTCCCGGTTCACTGATTTTCACCATCTCCGACTCCTTTGTACTTTGTGCCTCGATGGTGAAAACCTCTATCCCATCAACATGCCGCCATTTACGTTCAGCACATGCCCGGTGATATAGGAAGCTTGCTCGGAAGCGAGAAAGGCCACCGCGTTGGCGACGTCCTCAGGTGAGCCCACGCGTCCGAGCGGAATGGCCTTCAGCGCGTTCTGCTTCAGTTCATCCCCCAGAACCGAGGTCATGGCAGTTTCGATGAACCCCGGCGCTACGGCGTTACAAGTAATGTTGCGGGAACCGACCTCGCGGGCGATGGCCAGGGTCAGTCCGATCAGGCCTGCCTTCGACGAGGCATAGTTGGCCTGCCCGGCCTGCCCCATCTGACCAAATACGGAGGTTATGTTGATGATTCGTCCCCAACGCTGCTTGAGCATGGAGCCGATCACCTGCTGAATGCAGAGATACGCTGAAGTCAGATTGGTGTTGAGTACCGAATCCCAGTCGGCGCGCTTCATGCGCATGACCAACTGGTCGCGCGTGATGCCGGCGTTGTTGACCAGAATGTCGATTTTGCCAAACTGGCCCAGCGCTGCCTTGCACGCGGACTTGATCTGCTCTTCATCCCCTACGTCCACGGCAAACGCTGCGGCCTTTCCACCGTTCTGCGTGATTTCCTCGACCAGTGCGTCCAGCTTATCCTGGTTGCGGGCGGCAACTGCCACGCTGGCTCCGGCTCGAGCAAGTTGCAGGGCGCATGCGCGGCCAATCCCCTGCGACGCGCCAGTGACCAGGGCCACCCGGCCTGATAAAGTCATGTGTCTCTCCTCGGCAAGCGAAGCAGGAATTATAGCTGGGCGCGGGCGTGTGAGGGGTGGTCGTTGCCCTGCGAAGCTTCGTTTCTGAACAGGTAACGCAGCACCGGCGGCGCGATGAGCGTCGTCACGGCCGTCATAAAAACCACGATCGCGTAGGTTGACTGCAACACAATGCCGGACTGCAGACCGACCAAGGCCACGATAAGGGCAACCTCGCCGCGCGGCAGCATGCCGATCCCAACCTTGAAGGCGGTGGGCCAACCGTCTCGCCACATGGGAAGGCCGCAGCCAATCACCTTGGAGATGATGGCCAGCACGGAAACGATGATTGCGGCTGCCAGAACACCGTTGCCGAACAGCTTGACGTCGAGCTGCGTCCCGATGGCAAAGAAGAAGAAGGGCGCCAGGAACTCGGTAATGCCGCCCACCCGCGGCAGCAGGTTCCACTCTTCCGCATGATCGGCGAACATCATTCCGGCGAAGAAGGCGCCAATGATGGCGGCCATGCCGATCTTTGCTGCCAGCCACGACAGGAACAGGCAAATCGAGAGCGCTACGATCAGCGAGGAACTCTGGGTGGAGAACCGCGCTACCCGTGGCTCGATCCGGCGTACGATTTTCGGTGCGACAAAGATCATAAACAGCGCAAACCCGACGGCCTCGGCCGTCAACACGCTGAGATGCAGCCATTCCAGCCCACCGCCGGCGGCCAACCCAGCCACTACCGCCAGCAGTAGCATTCCCAGAATGTCATCGAATACCGCCGCCCCCATGATGATTTTTGCGGCTTGCGATGAGAGCACCCGCAGATCTCCTAGCACGCGGGCGGTAATGCCGACACTGGTGGCCACCATGGCCGCACCCACAAACACTGCTTCGCTTGAATTGTCGCCGCGAAGTTTCATGTAACCGAAACCCAGGATGAACGGCACCACGATTCCGGCCACAGCCACCTGTACGGCCTTGCCTCCCACACGGATCAAATCCCTGGGGCGAGTTTCGAGTCCCGCGCTGAACAACACAAAAATCACGCCCACCTCTGCCAGGGAATGGATGGTATCGCTCGGCCGGATCCAGCCCAGTGCAAAGGGACCAAGCACGGCTCCGGCAAGGATCTCTCCTAGCACCGAAGGTACATGGAAGCGCTCGAACACTTCTCCCACGACTTTCGCCGAAACGAAGATGGCAAAGAGCTGCAGTAAGAGATCTACCGGGCCGTGGGGCATGAACCGCAGGATAGGGGAAGGCGAAACAGCCTGCAACCGAAACCGACAGGAAGTTATTGAGGAGTCGTCAGCCGGGCGCTTTGCTCGACCGCTTTCGGCTGGTAGTCGCGATGGAAGACATCCACCACAGCCCGCCCAATCAGACGGGTGTGCGCTTCCGAATGAATGTGCATGGGGAAGGTGAACGAGCCCACGTCGCTGTAGTCCTGAACAAAATCAATGCTCTTAATGAAGAGCGACGGAGACTTGGCCAGCCTGCCCTCGGCACGGACCATACTTCCGGTATAAGCGTCGAGGTAGATCCGGCCCTTGAACAGCCCGCTCCGCTTCTTGCGCGGTTTCAACTGGAAGATGTGCACGTCCCGGCTGCCCAACTGAGTCGTGCCCTTGTAGGAAAATTTATAGTTGGCAGGGTCAATTGCGTTCTGTGCTGGGTCGTCCTTCTGCACGTGGTCAACTTCGGATTGCAGCAGGCGCAGGATCACGTTGCTCTTGACGAAATTGTCGCCCACGAAGTGCACGGACTTGAACTCGAGTGTGCGTGGAGCGGCATAGTGCCGCTGCAACTCACACTGCCCGTACTGTTGCGTGTCGGGAAGCTGCGCCAGAATCGAGGTGGTGGCTGAGTAGGCGGAGAGCTGCGCTGCCTGCTGGGCCACGCGGTTCCGATACACCTGCAGCGCGAACTCCGGCGCCATGCGAGGCAGTGGGGCGGGGGCAACCAGCGCACTGGGGACCCGGGCTTGCAAGACACTCGACGCGCTCGGGAGCGAAGCGTCTGCTGCCGCCAAGTAGAGGAACGGCATAGCTGTGCCGTCGCCGGATCGCGTGCCTGAAGGCAGCACGGTCTGGGCCGACACCCATCCGGCCAGCAATAAAAAAAGCCCAAAAAATTTGGGAGCAATGCGAGTCATGAGGAAAACTACTATCTATTTATATAAGATGACGGCAAAAAAACAAAGTTACAGGAGTTTCCGAGATTGGTGCCCCTTCATGCGCGACCCAGGTGCCGCCAGCGTGTGCTAGGCTCGAATCTCGCGGGGGTCATCTTGCGATCGGCAAGCCTAAACCAAAAACAGCTCTCTCCGCGGCTGGTGACCATTCCCTCCAGTTGGTTCGACATGGGTTCGGAACAAGGACAGGACAATGAGCGCCCGCCGCATCGCGTCTGGGTGGATGGCTTCTGCCTGGGCCAGTGCCAGGTGACCAATGCGGATTACGCCCGTTTCCTCGAAGCGACCGGCACCCCTGCGCCGCCGCATTGGCTCGCTCCCGGATTCGATCACCCCGAGCAGCCGGTGGTGGCGGTTTCCTGGTTCGAAGCGGCGCATTACTGCCAGTGGCTCAGCCAGGAGACCGGAGGGGCATACCGCCTTCCGACGGAAGCGGAGTGGGAGCGGGTGGCCCGCGGCGGAGTCGAGGGGCGGCTGTTCCCTTGGGGTGACGATCCCCCTCAGTCTTTGCCAGATTACGACAAGCGCTGGCGAAAAGGACCGGAGCCGGTCGCGCAGCAGGCGCCCAACACCTTCGGCGTGTTCGACATTTGTGAGAACGTGCACGAATGGTGTCAGGATTGGTATCAAGCGGATTACTACGCGGTTTCTCCGGAACGTAACCCTCGGGGACCCGAAACCGGGGAGCGACGTGCTTCACGGGGGGGCTCCTGGCGGCACCATATCAAGGTGGCGCGCTGCGCCGCGCGTTCCAGTATTCCGCCTGAGTTTCAATATGCCGACTATGGATTCCGGCTGGCTTATGACTTACCCTGAGACTATTTCCCCGGCCGGCGGGCGGAAAGCATGGCGAGAATCTCTCGCAACCCCTGGCGCACATATTTCAGATCGAGAGCGGGTCGTTCGGGGAAAGGCAGCGGGTTCTGGGTGCGATCGCCTTTGCCCTCAGCCCGGAGTTGCTGGCGCGCGCCGGCAATCGTGAACCCCTCTTCGTAGAGCAGACCCTTGATACGCAGCACGGTTTCGACCTCTTTACGCCGGTACATACGTTGTCCGGTGCTGCTCTTCACCGGCTTGAGTTGAGGGAACTCGGTTTCCCAAAAGCGCAACACGTAAGCCGGCAGGCGACAGAGTTGGGCGACTTCCCCGATGCGGAAGTAGAGCTTGTCGGGGATGACCACATCTTTGGTTCGGGCAGACTTGACTGTGCCCCGTTCGGGGGCAGCGGCGCGCATTCCGGAAGCCGATGGCATGACAGTCAGGGTCCTCTGGGGCCTTACGCGTTTCTAGCACGACTCGGGCCCAAGGACAACCCCTGAGTACAGCCAAGCCCCATCCTGGGAGAGCACGCTTAGGCGGGAAACTAAAGTTTGCCAGGCGCATGACGATAGACAAGATAGGCAGAGCTAGAGCCCTGGGGCAATAGCCCGCTGGAGGCCCAGTTAAAGAATTCTAATGGCCAGCCGATCCCTGAATTGCAGGGAGCATGGCGGACGAGAGGAATCCGATGAGAATCGACTTAAATCGCAACATGCCCGCGGCTTACGGGTCGGAAGCGTCCAGCCAGACAAGCTCGCCGTCGTCCAACCCACCCAAAACCGCGCAAGGCACCATGCAGGCTGGGGATGCCGCCCAGGTGGCATGGGGACCGGCGAGCGTGCAGGCGCTCACGGCTCGGGTTCACCAGCTGCCGGAGATGCGGGCGGAGCGTCTCGCAGCGTTGACTCCCTTGGTGCACCAGGGAACGTACCGGGTCACTGGCGAGCAGGTGGCCGAAGCCCTGATGGCTCACATGGCAACGAGTTCAACGCGCTGAGTTGTGTTGACCAGGAGATGTTCATGAGTACCTTCGCTAGCGAACGGCTGGAGCCGGCAGCCCGCGTCGCCGACACTCTCCGCGACAAGTCCGGGCGTGGACCTCGCCTTGCCCACAGCCGCAAGCCGCTCCCCGTCGCCTCCGACCACCCCGCGGATGAGATTCCCGAATCAGTGCCGCATCAGGTGGATCGCATGGCCTGAGGCGAGGACGAATCCATGAGCCAAAGCCCGTTTCCCGCAATGCCGGAACAACTTACCCTGCGGCTTGCACTGATGCGCAGTTTGGCGAATTCGCTCCAGGTTGCGCAGACGGCATTGCTCGAGTCCAACCTTGCCGAATTGCAATCCCAAACCATCCGCCAGCAGAGTTTGTGCGATCAGCTGCAGCGGCTCGGACCCTCTCCTCCGACGACGAACCTTCGGGCCTTGGAAAGCGAGTTGGCCCAGATCGAGTGGCAGGTGGCGAAGCTGAACCGGACATATGCCGCCCTGTTGCGCCGCGCCAGCCGCACCGTTGAGATCTTTTGTCGGGTCTTAGACACTTCCGGTGTGACCTACGCTCTACCGCAACCTGCGATAGGGGAAAGGGGTGAGCCGTGCCCAGTCTCTATGGGATGATGTCGATCGCGACCGGGGCCCTTGGGGCTGAACAAGGCGCGCTCAATGCCACTACCAACAACGTTGCCAATGCCAATACTCCGGGTTATTCGCGCCTTCGTCCGGTTCTGACTGAAAACGACCCTGTCGTGGTCGGCACGGTCACCTACGGAACCGGGGTGTCGCTGGCGAAGCTACAGAGTTTGCGCGATCCCATCCTGCAGGGCCGCATCCAGGAAGAGACCCAGCAGCAAGGCCAGTTGAATGCCTTCGTCAGTGCCATGCAACAGGCCCAGGTGCAATTCACTGCCAGCAGCAGCGACATCGGCACCCAGATCTCCAACTTCTTCAACAGCCTGGACCAGCTATCCACTGACCCCACCAACCTCGCCTTGCGCCAGGGCGTGCTGACCGCAGCCAGCAACCTGGCGGGCGCCTTCAACAACACGGCCAACAACCTCTCCCTGCAAGGGTCCAATTTGGACTTGAATGTGATGCAGGATGTGCAGCAGCTCAACGTGCTGACCGGCCAGATCGCGACTCTCAACCTTCGCATCAGCGAACTGGAGGGGGTAAAGCAGGATGCCAGCGCCTTCATCGATCAGCGCGATGTTCTGATTGGCCAGCTCTCCAATCTGATTGATGTCTCCGCCATTCAAAGCGACAACGGCCTGACCTTGACCACGGCCAACGGCACAGCCCTGGTCGTAGGCGGGCAGAACTTTGCTTTGAGTACGCAGATCAACGCCGCCGGGCTGCACGACGTCTATGCGCAGGGCAAGGACATCACTGCAACCTTGACCTCCGGGGAACTTGCGGGTGTGCTGCAGGTGCGCGACCAGAAGATCCCGGATGTGCTCGCCAAGCTGGACACGCTGGCGGCGGGACTGGCTACGGCTCTGAACACCGCCCACCAGGCCGGGTTCGACTTGAATGGGGACCCGGGAGGAAATCTGTTCGCGCCGCCTCCGGCAGGTCCCGGAGCGGCCGCCTCCATGGCTGTCCAAATCACCGACCCCGCGCTGATCGCAGCCAGCTCAGACGGAGCTCCTGGCAGCAACGGCAATGTAGCCGTGCTCTCGGCCGTGCACGACCAGCCGGTGGCTGCCGGCCAAACCCCGACAGATTTCTACTCGAACCTGGTCTTTGCAGTCGGCAACGATGTTTCTTCCGGCTCGGCGGAACTCGACTCCTCGCAACTGATCCTGACGCAATTGCAGGACCAGCGGGGCAGCATCTCGGGCGTCTCTCTCGATGAAGAGGCCGCCAACATGGTGCAGTATCAGCGCGCGTTCGAAGCCGCCGCGCGAGTTGTGACCACCATCAACGAACTTCTGGCTACCGTCATCAACATGGGGAGCATAACCGGATGAGCTCGATACGCGTAAACCCGAACCCGATGCCCGGCCTTCTGGCCGCCCTTGAGGAACTGCAACAGCGGCAGAGCACCGCCACCCAGCAATTGGCCACCGGCAGCCGGATCAACCGGCCCTCGGACGATCCCGCCGGAGCTGCCGAACTGGTGCAGATCAGTGATCGCAACAGTCAGGTGGACTCTTTCAAACGCAGCATCGACAGCATCACCGGGTTGTTGTCCACTGCCGATTCCACTCTGAGTTCAGTCGTGACCGTGTTGCAGCGCGCCATGAGCCTGGGGGTCGAAGGTGCGAACGGAACGCTTTCGGATTCCGACCGGGCAGCGGTGGCGGCGGAGCTGACCGGCATCCAGAATCAGCTCATCAGCCTGGCGAATACTTCCTATCAGGGGAAATTCATCTTCTCCGGGACTGCCCAAACCCAGCCGTTCGTGCTCGACCCCAACTCAGCGTCCGGCGTTCGCTACGACGGCAACCCCGGGTCCAACCAGATCACCATTGGCAACGGTTATCAGCTGCAGGTCAACCTGCCGGGTTCGCAGATCTTCAGCGGCGCCGGGGGTGATGTCTTTCAAGCGCTGCATGACCTGATTGCCGCGCTGCAGACCAACACAAACATCGACACCGCCGTGAACGCCGTGAATGGCGCTTTCCGCTACGTCACTGCCCAGCGCGTGTTTTACGGAAACGCCCTCAACCAGGCCGAAGCCCAGCAGACTCATCTCGACACGGAGAAGCTGAACCTCAGCCAGCAAGCCAATGTCGTGGGCGGCGCCGACATGCCCCGATCCTGTGCGGAAGCAGGCGTATTGCAAAGAGTTGTGCCGCTGGCACAGATTCCGGAACAAATCTTGTTGGCCACACGCTATCGCAAGCGTGCTTAGACGCCCAACTCTCCTCCCCCGCAAATCACCTCGTGGACCTTGCGCAGCAGCAACTCCGCCGAGAAAGGCTTGGGGATATAAAACGCTCCCTCCTGCTCGATGTGGCCGTCTTTGGTAGTGAAGCTGGAAGGGTAGCCTGAGATCAAGATTGTTCTCAGTGCAGGGCAGTCTGCTTTCAGTTGCAGCGCCAGGTCCCGCCCGTTTTGCCCGGGCAAGACCACGTCGGTGAGCAACAGTTGCAGTTCGCCGTGAAACTGGCCGAGCAGAGCCTTGGCCTCACTGGAATCCCGCGCCTTCAGCACGTGGTAGCCTTCGCACTGCAGAATCTCGCAGGTCACATCGCGCACGAAGGTCTCATCTTCGACTAAGAGAATGGTTCCGCGGGCCGATGAAGGTTCGCGGCAACCCGGCGGCGAGGACGCGTAGGGTTCGGTTTCAGCAAATAGATGTTGCTCGCTCACTGTGCCTCCTTGCCGAGGGAGTTGCATCTTTGCCGCCACTCAGGTAGCTCATCGAGGCCAAGAAGCAAGTTCAGCGTTGGTGGCGGGTTGGCCGGAGTTCGGTGAGCCCGGTTGCTGCAGGACGAAGGACTCCGCAGTGCGTTCGGCTCGTTTTGGGAATGATGGTGCAGCACCGCGGGAATTCCATGCCAAAACGGTCTGAATCCGTGGCGAGTTGCTAATGAGATCGCCTTAACAAGGTGTGATTAGGATCGATCACGACCTTTCGTGTACCTCGAGGGGCAATCAGGTGGAAAGGAGTCTCGGGCCCATCGGCAAACACCGATTTCAGCATGACCGTGGCACCCTCTCGTGCAGCGTCCAACGGGACCGCAGTCACCAGATCGTTGGGGGCATCGTTCTGCACAAGCACTCCAGTGACAGCGGTGGAGGTGGGACCGTCGAGATACTTGACGTTCTTGAGTTCATAACGCGGAATGGAAGTTCCTTCGACCCATCCCCGGTAAAACCAGTCCAATGACTGCCGGCCTTCATACCATAACGAGCGGGGCAACTCTTCCTCGAACACGCGCAAGAACTGGCGCGTGGTGACGGGCTTTCCCTGGTACAGGTTCCTGACCCGACGCAAGGCGCGCACGAAGGGCTCATCTGTCGAGTCAGCGGAGGAGGAGGCCGGCCGCGCCCCTTTAGGCTCAGCATCGAGCATCATGTAACGCAGCATGTGCAAAAGCCAGGTGCCGCGCCCGTAGCTGATGGCCTCGTATCCGTTGGGAAATTGAGAGCAGGAGAGACGTGTTCCCAGCGTGACAGGTCCGTCTTGCATCAGCGGCACGCCGTCGGGGTTATTCTCCAGGAGATCATCCCGGTATTTCTCCAGCAGAGTGTGGAACCGGGACGGATCCTCGTCCTCGATCAACATGAGCGAGCTGTAATTGGCCAGGGCCTCAAACAGCCATTGGTCGCGATAGTCACTCCACATCACGAGGTCTCCCCACCACTGGTGCGCGGTCTCGTGGCCGATCACGATGCTGATCTGGGCTTTCGCCTCTGGGGAAACGTGGAGCTGGGACTCTTCGTCTTCGGTAAGAAACGAGATGCCAGAGAGAAAAATCAGCCCCGGCCAGCCCTGGCTCATACTTCCTGGCATCTGTGTGAGAGCTAGTTGGCTGTAGGGGTACGGTCCATAGCGGCGAGAAAACTGATCGATAGCCCGTGCCGAGGCATCTGCGACTTTTTGCGCATTGCGCGCAGGAGAAGGTGGAGGTGGGGGAGGGACCACGATTAATGGCGCAGCGCTGGCTGGATCGCGAACCACCGCCGCGGGGGCAGTGGGAAAGCCGCGTTCCATGGCTTTGGTCGCATAGGCTTCCACAGTCACATTTCCGGCGCGGACCTCCACCTTCTGATATTTTCCCAGGTTGAATCCGGCAACCGGGATCGGGCGTTCGGAAACCCATCGGCTCACTTGCTCAGCCGCCTCGTCACCCGCAGTTGGGGCTTCCTCGACGCGCTTGCCCGTCGCCACCAGGGTCCAGCCCGGGGGATAACGGAACTCGAGATCAAAGTTGGCCATGGCGAGTCCCCGGTTGGGATACCACGTGCCCCGTGCTCCGACGTAAAGCAGTCCTGGTCCTGCTTCGGCCAGCACCTCACCTTTGTAGACAAATCGGAGCTGCACGACCTGGCCGGTGCGAACCGGCTGCGGTAAGACGACCGCCACTAGATCGTTTCCGCGGCGCGCAAGCTGAGTTCCCTCGAGCGCCGGATTATGAATGAACTCGACCGCCTGTCCGTCGGCCTCTACCTGCTTGACGACCAGGGCGCGTGCCAGCTCGAACAGAAAGGTGCGTTGCCCCCCTTTTTTCACGTTTATGCGAAGTTCCGCTTCGGCATCAATGGTGGTTGGTGGCGTTACCGCGGTCCGAATCTTAAAGTGGGAGATGTCAATGGCGCTGGCCCTGCCTTCTTCGGCAGAGATTGTGGTGGCCGCGTCCGCGTCGGTTTTTTTCTTCAGTAATGAATAGGAAGTCCAAACATTGTAGAAGGTGCTGTTGGCCCCAATTTTCAACTGGCCCGCCCACACCTGCTCGGGTGCGTTGGAGTCAAAGAAGACATCAAAACTGCCCTTCGCCCGCCCCTGCATGCGGCCGTGTAGAAAGCGGTCATCACTGTCCCTGGAAACCGGCGGGGCCTGCGTGCCCCGTCCCGTCACTGGCAACGATTCGCTGAAAGTGACAAACAGCCGCAGCGCATCCGGCTCGGCAAGGTTCAGTGCAGTCTGGTTCCATTGGGCAACAAATTCTTGGGCGTTGTCGGCGGGGTTCAGGGAGGGTCTTAGCTGCTCGTAGGTATCATCGTTAAAACGAAAGTAAGCGCCGCTGAACCTTTCTTCCAGAATGGCTGCACCAGTTTGCAGCATCATCGAGGCGCGTTCGGCCTGGTTCGGCGGGGTAAGCAGAATCTCGCCGTCGCCCTCGAACAACGCACCGGTGACGCGGCCAGCGACACTCGCCGTGAAGGCGATGACACCATCGTCCAGCGAAATGTGGAACCCCGCCCGGTCAAGGGAGACGTCACGAGCGTGAAAGACGCGAGACGGATCCAGGCCCACATGGCCCAATTGCATGAAAAGCTCTTCGGCCGCCGAACCGGACTGTCTGGGTGCGTTGACGGAGGTTGAGGCGGAAGGGTCAGCGGATTGAGCGGAACAAAGGGAGGTTACAGAGAGCGACAGTGCGAGCGCCAGCCAACGTCGCCATCCCGCTGCCATTACCTTGGTCACCTGCTCCCGCTTCTCCCCGTCAAATAGAATGCGCCTTAGTGCGCTTACCTGTCACGCCCTTCTCGTTGCTTGCTCTCCTGCTGGCCGCCTTGACGGCGCAAGTACCGGCAGAGGTGATCCATCTCAAGAACGGGCGCACCATCTGGGCCGATCACGTTCGTGAAAATGGCTCCCGAGTTGAATACGACGTCGGGGACAACACCTACGCCATCCCGAAGTCGTCGGTGGAGCGCATCGATAGCGGAGGGGTGGCGCCGCAGTACGCTGCGTCGAGCGATGGCGCTCCGAGCGCGCACGACCTGCCGGCTTTTGTTCCTGCGGACAACCTGAAGAACAGCTCCGCGCTTGAGGACAAGGTCATTCACGATGGCGGTGTGGATGAAGAAGCGCTGTCGGCCCTGGAGGCCGCGGGGAGCAACGATGCCACCGCCGCGGGTTACTTCATCGCCGGCAAACACGAGTTTGATCACGGCAATTTTCCAAAAGCACGCACTTACTTAGACACCGCACTGCGCTTCAACGGCCAGGACCCAACGATTTTGAATTACTATGCGGCGGTGCTGGTTAAGACCGGCAAAGCCAACGAGGCCCTGCCTTACGCCGAGCGCGCGGTCCGGGCCGCGCCCGATTCGCCCGATGCGCTCACCGTCCTCGGCTATGTGCAACTGGCGGCAGACCGCAACCAGGACGCCATCCGCACCTGGAAGCGTTCCTTGCAGCTGCGTCCCGACGCCACCGTTCAACGATATCTGGAGAAGGCGGAGCGCGAAGCCAGCGCCGAGGCCAGCTACTCGGAGCATGAGAGCAGCCACTTCACTCTTCGCTACGAGGGCAAGCAGACGCCGGACTCGCTGCGCAACCAGCTGCTGGCCGCACTCGAGTCGGACTATGACGATCTGGTGCGCCAGCTCGGGATCTCGCCGCACGACAGCATTCCGGTCATCCTCTATACAGAGCAGACGTTCTTTGACGTGACCCAGGCCCCATCGTGGAGTGGCGCCATTTTCGACGGCAAACTGCGCATTCCAGTGCAGGGGCTGGCCTCGGTGACTCCAGACCTGGCGCGGGTGCTCAAGCATGAACTCGCGCACTCCTTCATCAGCCAGATTTCCGGGGGCCGTTGCCCGCAGTGGCTGAACGAGGGCATCGCCCAGCTTGTTGAGCCGAAGATGCTCTCCAGCGGCAGCCGCCTTGCCGAACTGTATCGCGCCGGGCGCGAGATTCCGCTAAATGCTCTGGAAGGCGGGTTCACGCGCTTCTCAACGATGGAAGCCATGGTGGCGTACGAAGAATCGCTGGCAGCCGTGCAATACATTAGTGACTCGTACGGTATGAGCGATCTGCAACGTATCCTGGAAAGACTAGGTCAAGGGAGTTCCACCGAAGCAGCGCTGCGCGCCGTCATCCACTCGGACTACGGGCAACTGGAAGGCGAAGTCGGGAAGTATCTTGTAGGGAAGTACGGGAGCTAAGGGTTTGGCCTGGGCTACCCGCAGGGATTCCCCGCCTCACCGCCCCACCATCAGGATCGTTCTCAAAAGACCCTAGCATTTTCAGTTACCATGGCATATACTAATGTATATGCCATCCCAAAAAGAGCCGCCGATGCCGCGCAAAGCAAAGATCTTCATGAATAACCGCAGTCAAGCGGTTCGCCTTCCGAAGGAGTTTCAGTTCCGCACGCAGGAGGTGTTCATTCGAAAAGAAGGGAGCGAGGTGGTGCTGTCCCCCCGGCCTTTCGATTGGACTTCCTATCTTACTGAGGCACCTGCTGCTTCGTCCGGCTACATGGAGGACGTGGAGGATCTGCCGGTGCAGGAGCGTGAGGAGTAATGTTGCGTTACATGTTGGACACCGACATTTGCTCCTACGTGATGAAACGGTCGAATAGTCAGCTTTTGAGACGCTTGCAGAAGGTTCCCGTCACCGACGTCTGCGTCTCTGTGATTACGAAGTCCGAATTGCTCTACGGTGTCGAAGTGTCTCCTCGGCAACAGCAGGACGAATCCGCACTGAACGCCTTTCTGAGTTATGTCGAAGTTCTGGAGCTTCCCGATAAAGCGTCCTTGCACTATGCGCAGATTCGTGCCCACCTGAAGCATTTGGGAAAAATGATCGGGGGGAACGATCTCTTCATTGCAGCCCACGCGCGTAGCCTGGGATTGACACTGGTCACGCACAATACTCGTGAGTTTGGACGGGTTCCCAGATTGGCGATTGAAGACTGGACGATGGCTCCGTGACTGAGTCGTTATCCTAAACGGGCACCCTGCCGAGAATCGCCGCAATCTTCCTCAAATCTCCTGAAGCCCAGCCTGCCTTGACGATTTTTTACAAGTCGCTGGCTTTCATATCCCCCGGTTTTGGAATCTCAACGATGAACACAAATGCAGGCTATCCGGCGACTCCACGAACTCGATGCCCTGCGCGGACTTATGCTGGTGTGGATTACATTTACGCACCTGCCCACCGTGCTCAGCACCTATGTGAACCAGCCATTCGGGTTCGTGTCGGCCGCCGAAGGGTTCATCTTTCTGTCGGCATTGTTTACGGGCCGCATCTACGCTCGCCTGGCTGAACGTACGGCTACCCCAGTGCGCACCAGAGGTTTCTGAGACGGACGCTTCGGCTTTATCTCTATCACGTCTTTCTCCTGGCCTTTGTTTTCGTGGTCGCGGTTCCCATCGCCGCCAGCGGCACACGCCCTGGGCTGCACAACTTGCTGGATTATTATTTCAACGCGGGCACCAAAAGAGCGGCGTTTGACGGGGCGTTATTGATCTACTGTCCTCCATTGTTGGACATCCTGCCGATGTACATCATCTTCCTGGCGCTCACGCCTCTGGCTTTCATCGCAAGCCGACGATGGGGGTGGAAATTCTGTTTGAGCGGCGCTTTCACTTTTTGGCTTTTCGCGCAACTTGGGCTCCGGGAAGCGCTATGGCATTTGATGCATCGCCACTTTGGTTTGCAAATTCCTCTTCATGAAATGGGTCATTCGATCTTTGGGCCTGGCAGTTCCTGTGGCTGGTGGGGGTGTGGATGGGTGTGCGCTGGGCAGAACAGCGCTTGCCCCTCGTGAAAGTGGCACGGCAGATCACTGGGCCCGCCCTGCTGGTGGTTCCCGTTTTGCTGGCAATGCGCTATGTGATTGGCCGGGGTGTCGAGCTAGGTCGGTATGAAATCTGCTTCGACAAGTGGCACCTCGGGGTCGTCCGCCTGATCGATTTCACGGCGGTGGGAGTCCTTCTCGTCCGAGGACGCGAGTACCTGCGAGGGCTCGCGATACGTCCGCTCGTGGTGCTTGGCCAATCCTCCCTGCAGGTTTTCTGTACTCATCTGTTTTTTTGTTTTGCCGGACTCACGCTCCTCGGCAACGCTTCCATGCTGAGCGGAGGGAAGCAAGGCGCGCTGTTGGCGGCCACTCTATTCGCTATGTGGTTTACTGCCAGACTGTTTGCCAAGACGGGATTGCAGGGTGAAGGCGTCAGGCCGCCCTCTCTGCCGAAGACGACTGCAATCGCGGTGCCTGGGTTGGACCCTGCATTTCCCGGCCCGCCCAGAAATAGTCCCTAGTCCCCAAAAGTGCGTTGCCGTCCTCTTC
>Ga0335082_10003955_pt1 | contig 16123 bp, 14 predicted proteins | sample Lox_Sample_41_FD_206718 | JGI IMG/M metagenome (GOLD analysis project Ga0335082, IMG submission 206718) | Soil microbial communities from Loxahatchee National Wildlife Refuge, Florida, United States - Lox_Sample_4.1 | ecosystem: Environmental > Terrestrial > Soil > Wetlands | place: USA...
CTCATTGATTCCATTGGTCGGGCCTCGGGGGTCGGGTAAAACCGGCCAATGAGGGTCGGGTGAAAACCGGCCAACGGAGAATGCACTCAGGACATTGAAACGGGCGCGGGGGGACGATCCTCCGCAACGTGAGCAATGTCTTGAGCGACGAGAAAAAGAAACAAGTTATCGCCCTGGGGCAGCTGGGCTGGCCGCTGCGGCGTATTGAGAAGGCAACCGGAGTCCGCCGCGAAACTGCCACCGGCTACCTGAAAGCGGCTGGCATCGCGGTTCGTCCGCCGGGCGGCTGGGGCCGGCTGCCACCGGCAGAACCGGCCAACAACCCGACCACCGACCCCGATTCAAAACCGGCCAACGAGGTGACCACCGACTCTAGGGCGGTTTCCGGCCTGTTGGGCGGCGATGTTGCGGGTTCCCCCGGCCCATCCAGCGCCTGTGATCCGTATCGCGAAACGATCGAGCTGGGGCTGTCGCGCGGGCGCAATGCCATGGCCATCTGGCAGGACCTGGTTGATCAGCACGGTTTCGCTGGCGGCTATCAAAGCGTCAAACGCTTCGTCCGCAAACTGCGCGGAGTCCAGTCGCCGGAAGCCCGTGCGGTGATCCTAACCAAAGCCGGTGAAGAAGCACAAGTGGATTACGGCACCGGTCCGATGGTGCGCGATCCGCACAGTGGCAAGTACCGCCGCACGCGACTGTTCGTGCTGACGCTCGGCTACAGCCGCAAATCCGTTCGCTTTTTGCTGTTCCGGTCCAGTACCCAAACCTGGGCTCAGCTGCATGAACGAGCGTTCCGGCGGCTGGGTGGAACGACACGAGTCATCGTACTCGACAATCTGCGCGAGGGCGTACTCTCGCCAGACATCTATGATCCATCGCTCAACCCGTTGTACCGCGACGTGCTGGCACACTACGGCGCCGTCGCCATGCCCTGCCGCATTCAAGATCCGGATCGCAAAGGCAAAGTCGAATCCGGCGTTGGCCACGCGCAGAAAACGCCGCTGAAAGGGCTCCGCTTCCAGAGTCTGGAAGAAGCACAAGCCTATCTGGACCATTGGGAGGAACGCTGGGCCGACACGCGCATTCACGGCACCACCAAACGTCAAGTGGCCGCAATGTTTGCAGCAGAGAAACCGGCGCTTCAGCCGCTGCCTCTGGAACCCTTCCGCTATTACCAGTACGGTGAGCGAACGGTGCATCTGGATGGGTGTGTGGAAGTAGAGGCGGCCTACTACAGCGCGCCGCCAGGCTGGATCAGCCGCCGCGTGGCCGTGCAGTGGGATGGCCAGCATGTTCGCTTGCTCCATCCGAAAACCGGACAGCTGTTGCGCGAGCATCTCCGTCAGGAGCGTGGCCGGCATCGCATTCAAGACGAGGATCGTCCGAAACGGACTCCGCTTGGTACCGTGCAACTACTGGCACGTGCCGAACGGACCGGCGCGCATATCGGCACCTTGTGTCATGCGCTGCATCGGCTACAAGGAGAACCAGCCATCCGCCGCATTCAGGGTCTGTTGTCGTTTGCCAGGAAGTATGGCGTCGCTCGAGTCGACGATGCCTGCGCTGCCGCTCTGGAAGTCGAGGCCTACGACTATCGCTTCGTGCGCCGCTATCTGGAGCGGAGCTCGCAACCACCGCTGAGCCTGCGGCAAGTCGATCCACTCATCCGCCAACTCCATCTGTATCGCGATCTGATCCAAGAAAGAACCAAGGAAAGCAACCCATGAACATCACCGAACTGGAACGCGCTTTACGGCAACTTCGATTGGGCGGCATAGCCGCAGTGTTGGAAAATCGCTTGCGCCAGGCGCAGGCCGAACCCATGGCGCCCATCGATCTGATCTCCTGTTTAGTCTCCGATGAACTACAGCGGCGCTCGGACCGATTGCTGGAGCGCCGGCGTAAACAAGCTCGTTTTCGCGACCCCAACAAGACGCTCGATAACTTCGATTTTACTTTTAATCCCAAAATGAATCGTAGTCTGATCTTCGATCTAGCCACCGCTGTCTTCATCGGCAAGCGCGAAGATGCTCTGTTCCTGGGTCCTGGTGGCGCCGGCAAAAGCCACCTCGCGCAGGCCATCGGCCAAGCCGCCATTCTGCAAGGCTATCGCGTGCTGTACCGCGAGACTCATGTCTTGCTCGACGAACTCGCCGACGCAGTGGCCGACGGCACGCGCAAACAGTTTCTGGAGACGCTGACCACGGTGCCGCTGTTAATCATCGACGATTTTGGCATGCGCAAACTGCCGCTCACCGCGGCCGAGGATCTGCTGGAGATCATCATGCGGCGCTACGAACGCGCCAGCACACTGCTGACCTCGAATCGTCCCGTCGAGGACTGGGGAAAACTGCTGGGCGATGTAGCCTCCGTCAGTTCCATGCTCGATCGGATGTTGCATCACGGACATGTGCTCAAATGCGGTCCGCGCAGTTGGCGGACTAAGTCGATCACAACCGCAGAAAATCAATCCTAAGCACCGCTGATTCTCGCCTGCGGCAGCAAGGAAGTTGGATCGCCCCCTTTTCCGTTTCCCCCTCCGGGGGCAAACCGGGGCGGGGCGGGTTCCCCCCACGCCGGAAGCACGCTGTGCGCCAGCAAAAGACGCTGGCTCACATCCTGCCGCCGGCTCCCCCCACAAGAGGGCTGCGCCCCCTTGTGCATCCCCCGCTGCGGTGTGAGGCTTCAGCAGCCGTGGCCTGGCTTCGCCCCGCATAGCGGCCACAGCCTTCGTCGCCAAAACGCGATCCTGGCCAAAAAAACTCTTGCTTAAATACTCCGGACAGGTTAAGAATAATGTTGTCTTGAGTGCTCTTCGTTGGCCGCTTTTGACCTGACCCTCATTGGCCGCCTTTCACCTGACCGCCGAGGGATTGGCTAACAAGACTCTGGCGGCGTTGCGGGGAGTGCTGAAGGAATGCTGGCGTCTCGGCTATAGGGCCCCGACGATCTGCCCTGCAATGCTGATCCGGGTTCTTCTACTCAGCCATCTGTTGATTTGCGTTCCGTTCCTGAAGTAGGGTGTACTGTTTCTTCGGAATAACTGAAGTTCCAAAACGGTTCAAACGAGGACGAGAACAGGGCGGGGACCCAACTGTATTACCTGTCGGTCGTGGAACCAAACACTGCTAGATCCAAGGTGCCCCAGCCTCGCACTCCCGTAACCACCAAGTCGATTTCCGCTTCCTGCGCGAGTTGAATAATTTAAAGGTGTGGTTTCCCGATCCGCACCACCGATTTAATCTTAAGGGTCTTGCGTCGCTCCAGTGGAATCAGTGAGTTCTTGGAGAAATCCGCACAGAAAACAATTCGGCTCAAGTGGTGATGGCCTAGCGCTGTACTTGAGCTAGCCGGATTCGTGCATCGGAAGATATGCGTCTCACGCAGATACTCCTTCCAATAGCCCTGCCGGGGGCGTGAAAGTTCTGCTGCTCTCTAGGTACCGGTATTGCTGACTCGGCGTGCCGACAGCGTTCCTATCGTTGCGGGATTCATTGTTTTGTCGAAGCTCCTTGCGCCTGCGACTCAGAAACTTTAGATCCGCCGTTTCCGCTTCGCATCTTTTTCCCAGAATCTGACTACGCCCCCGGGAGTCGGAGGAGACCTATGCAAAAGGCGCGGCTCATGAAGGAACTTTCCAAAGCGTGCCGGCGGACAACCACCTGCCGACAGTTTGCCATTGGTAATTGTGCATGAACCCAGCATACAAACGACCCCTCTGGTTTCTACTCACTAGCCATTGGTTGAGCCTCATCGGCGTATCGCTCGTGACAACCGCCGGGATCTCATGGCTCTTTGTGTTGCCGCAGCAGATCCGTGGCCAAGTCGACAATCCCTATGTTGGAATCATCGTTTACCTGATTCTTCCGATCGTGTTTTTTATCGGGTTGGCCCTGATTCCGATCGGTGCGTTTGTGAGCAAACGGCGGATCCATAGCGGCTTGGCCGCGGCAACGTTTGATCGAAGGACTGCACTGCACCGCCTCATTTGGTTTTTCGGCGCAACCACCGTTTTTAATATCCTGATCGGGACCCAGGTCACTTACCGGGCCGTTAAGCATATGGAGACGCCGCAATTTTGCGGAGCTACATGCCACGCCATGAGCCCAGAATTTGCAGCCTACCAGAACTCGCCGCATTCTCGGGTCGAGTGCGTCGAGTGTCATGTGGCGCCCGGTGCGGCAGGATGGATCAGCAGCAAGACGAGCGGAATTCGCCAGTTCATTGAGACTGTGCTGAACACCTTCCAGAGGCCCATTCCCTCCGCTTTGGAAAGCAATCGCCTCGTGCCCGCCCGTGAGACGTGCGAACACTGCCATTGGCCAGAGAGATTTGCTGGAGTCCGTCTACGCGTGTTCAGCAAGTTCGCCGATGATGAGGCAAATACGCGCTCGGAGACAATCCTTCTAATGATGGTCGGGGGTGACAGGCTCTCGGGGATTCATGGCGCCCACTTCGGCCCCGGCATTTCCGTACGTTTCGCTGCCGCGGACCCGGGCCGGCAAACAATTCCTTGGATCGAGTATCGAAATACCGATACCGGTGAGGTTCAGACCTTCGTCAGCTCGGCGCCGTCAGACTCCGCCAGTGCACTTCCGAAATACGACATGCAATGCGTGGACTGTCACAACCGTCCGACACACAAGTTTGACTTGCCGGAGCGCGCCTTGGATAAGGCTCTCGCCCTTGGACACCTCCCCGTAACGTTGCCTTTCATCAAGAAGAAAGGCGTGGAATTGCTGAAAGCGGACTATCGTACCGCCCAGGAAGCGGCCGGCAAGCTGCCAGAAACTCTGGTCAGTTTTTATCAACAGCACTATCCCGAGATCTACGCACGGCGGACTCAGGACATCGTTCAGGCGGGAAGCGCCGTTCTTGACATTTATAACCGCAACGTCTTCCCCGATCTCAAGGTCACCTGGGGCACTTATCCAGATAATCTGGGCCACACGGATTCTCCAGGATGCTTCCGCTGTCATGACGGCTCGCACGCGACAGAACGCGGAAAGACGATTACGCAAGATTGTAGTGCCTGCCACCAGCCGTTGGCGATGGAAGAGGCGTCGCCAAAGATCTTGGAAACTCTCGGCATCGCCGATCGCCTTTTGAAAATTCAGAAGCAGTGAGTCCAGGAGTTGAGGGAAAAGGCGCGAGGCGCCAACCAAACTTACTCAGAATAACAAAGGAGCAAGCACAAGCATGAAATCCATATTGGCGACATTGTTATTGGTTGCAGGCCCAGTCCTGTGGGCGGCGGACGATGGAGCAACGCTTTATAAGACAAAATGTGCCGGCTGTCACGGGGCCGCCGGTCAAGGTAAGCCGGCCGTCAAAGCGCCTGCACTCAAAGGCACAACGATGACTGTGAGTCAAGTGTCCGATCAACTGACCAAAGGCGCGTCAGCCAACAAGGCCCCACACAACAAAGGCATGTCCGGTCTGAACGACAATCAGGCCACAGCGATTGCTGAGTATGTAAAGACTCTCAAATAGCCTTAAACCCAATTTCGTTTTGTTGGCGCAATCGAGAAGCATGACGGTCCATTACAGGAAGCAGACTCGGGTTTCTTGGCCTGGACTCTAGATCGATCGGTCAAGGACAACATCGGAGACCCTATCTCTGCTCAGGTCCCACAACGTGGTGTCGAAGCCGTTGCGGCGTGTGAAGAAGTGTTCGTCCAAACCGATTAGTTGGCCGATTGCCATTCCGAGATTCCAGCACAATGCACGTTCGCCCAGATAATCTACACCCTGTCGTGCGACCTGCTCATCACTTCGCACAGGTAGAGAGTGACCGGATGGAGTCAAACCGGACACCGCTGGAGCCGTGTAATGAAAGAGCTTCTTTTGTTGGTTTTCACTTATTTTGTCGGGATCATTCCAGCTCATACGCAAACCACGTCGGCAAGCCAGCGCGGGCGATGCGAAGTGTGGGGAAAGGTCATGCTGGTCGAACGGTCCACGGATGACCTGGAAATCGAACTGACCGGAAAGAGTTCAGCGCTCCGTCAGAGAACGCACATCGTAAACGGAGTATTCGGTTTTCAATCCGTGCCAGCCGGCGTTTACGAGTTTCGAGTATTTGACCGCGGCGGCCAATTGATATTCACGCGCACCAAGTCATTGGCGGGGTCGCACGACTATGTTCCCTTGCGTCCCAACCTCTCGGCCTGGGAGCCATTGTCTACAAACACAGTTTCATTCGCTGAACTAGGCCATAAAATTCCCCGACAAGCGCTGAACGCGTTTCGCGCCGGTGAAAAGGCTGCTGAAGCCGGAGATCTCCAGAAAAGCATCGAGTGTTTTGAAAAAGCAGTCGCCATCGACTCGCGTTTTGTCGAAGGCGAAATCAGTCTTGCCGTGGTCTACAACGATATGGGTCGTCGCGAGGATGCCCTGCAGCACGCGCAACGGGCCTTTGAGATCAGCCCAAGGATTCCGGAAACCGGATACAATTTTGTGGTTCTCCTAATCAGTGCCAAGCGTTATGTTGAGGCTGAAGCGGTGGCGAGGGAATTGCTTGCCAATCAGCTAGTGGTTCCGGAGATGCATGCGTTCGTCGCGGTCAGCTTGATTGGGCAGCAGAGAAGCCTCGACGAAGCTTTCGAGCATGTGCGCCGCGCCTCCGACGAATTCCCGACGGCCCGGCTGCTGGCCGCTAATTCCATGGTCAAAATCGGACGTGTCGCCGAGGCCGTGCGTGAGGTGAACGCTTATCTGACGTCCTCCGTGCACGAATGCGAGCGTGCAGACTTGGAGCGCTGGTTAGCCCGATTAAACCGTTCCCAATCCAAAGAAACTGACGCGGGTAGTGGATCAACGTTGATCTATTAGCCAACTAACCGTCTTTTCGGACACAGAAGATGTGTTTTCGTCATTGACACATTCGACGAACCCATCGAAAGGACCGCCGCCGTCGAATGCTCGTGAAAAAATCTACGTCCCCGCACCTAAAAGTCGCATCTACTTCGTGACACGCCGGTGCGACTGGGCAATAATCAAAACCGGAAACGCTGCATGTGACCCGAGGAGGTTATAATCGACACGGACGGCAGTAGCGTCCCACGCGTCGTGATCGAGGCGTCCGGCCCAGCCTCCGGCGTTGGTCTCTGATCTGCTTAAGCTCGCGAATTACTTATCCGAAACTTCTTCTGAACGAATCACGTCGACGTTGTTCCCTGAACGAGTCTCTTTAAGAAACTGCATCGAACCGACAAGCCGGACAATCATCTCTTTGGCTCGCCAGTGGTGCCTCAAGTGGAAGAATCGATGTCTCATGACCTCGCAAAGATCGCAGAGCCCAACCTCAACGCGGTGATCACGCTCTGCAATGAGGTCTCACCCTGGTTGAGAATCTTGCAGGTAGCTCCAGATGGCTGGGATCTTCCCAGCTTCGCTCCTGGCCAGTACACAACCCTGGGGCTGTACGGCTCCACGCTCAGATGCGGGCTCGCGGAAGCGGAAAGCAGACCGCCCGCGCCGGGAACACTGATTCGGCGCGCGTACAGTATCGCATCCTCCCCGCGAGTACGCGATTTCCTGGAGTTTTACGTAAACCTGGTACCGGGCGGCGTGTTCACGCCTCGTCTCTTCAATCTGAAGATTGGCGACCGGGTCTGGCTGTCGCAGAGAATCACGGGGGCGTTCAGGTTCGACCGAGTGCCTGAGGATACGAACGTAATCCTCGTTGCCAACGGGTCGGGGTTGGCACCATATTTGAGCATGCTGACTACCCATTTGGAGCTCGCGACGCAACGGCACGTCGTGCTGGTCCATGGAGTGCGGCACTCCTGGGACTTGGGTTATCGGTCGACGCTGATGGCCATGCAGAGTCTTCGCCCCCACTTCACGTACGTACCTGTCATCAGCCGCCCAACGTTCGAACCGGTTCCCTGGCGAGGCGCTACCGCGCACGTTCAGGACGTGTGGATGAACGGCGCGCTAAAGCACGCCTGCGGTTTCGTGCCGACCCCGGACAGCACCCACGTCTTCTTGTGCGGAAGCCCGGACATGATCGAATCAATGACAGAATTGCTGGCACGGGAGGGGTTCGAGGAACAAGCACGAAACACGCCTGGACAGGTCCGTGTGGAACGATATTGGCCGAAAAAGACGGCAACCCAGCGAGCATGATCAGGTTAGCGGCACCCATTTCTACGTCAAAAGGTACGCCGGCATCGACGGCGATAGCGCTTCATTTATCTGCAGAGTCAAGGGAATCCAGAAGACAATGATCGAGTCAGATGCAACGGAGGCCTACTGAGATGACCTTGCAAGATGGAATCGGGCGGCTAGAACCCGCCCTGACGCGACACAACAATGACCAGTATCGGTTTGCTTGTCGGAAGGCATTGTTGAAATTGTGGTTGGTCGGTTATAAAGCACCGGTGCGGTTCTCGGTGCAAGACAAGGTCGGTTTTCGAATCGATGACCGAGGACTTGGGGTAGTGGAACTCACTACAGGCGCAGTTCGTAAACAGTATGCTTGGGCTCAAGTACAGAGTTTGGCTGCCGGCGAACCTGAAACCGATAGTGGATCTCTGTTCCAGGGCTAGAAGGGGTCCCAGGGACTCCGGAGCGGCCTCCGCGATGCGATCAGTTTGAGTTCAATGGTGCACTTTGTACACTGCGCGCATTATTTCCGGACGGAACTCTGCCCAGTAGCTGCGTACGAGGTAACGGCCGAACAAGAGGCTCGCTTGCAACCAGGGATCTTGAGCTGCCACACCGCGCGGCGATTGCCAGGAATGCATCGCCCACGGCGTACCTAGAGCCGCCGCGATACGCGGGAATGCCAGCTCATCACCCTGACGTCCCTTCACAAAGAGCGAGTGGTATGCTGCAATGCGTATCCTCTTGCCGATTCCACCGTCGTGCGACGGTGAGAAGCCTTGATCCTGCTGCAGGAACGCAGCGGCGCCGAATTCGATGGATTGCGAGATCCCGTTTCGGACCAGGTTCCTCGCGATGCGGTCCACGTACGGTCCGTTTCCTAATTCCGAACCGTTCCTCACGCTGTATAAGAGCGAGCTCGCCGCGCCGGAGGTGACCGCCATGCCAATGGCCGCCGGGCCAAACGCGTCGTGCAAGTACTTCTTGGCGTGCGCCGACAGGTCGTATCTTGGCTTGGGGAGTGGCAATCCGGCGTTTGGGTTGGCACGTACCAAGCCACGATAGACGTCGTATTCCGAAGTTCTGCCGAACGTCAATCGGTTCCTGACCACTTCGAAGGCGTGAGGCAACTTCTTGTCCGGGCCGTAAAGATCAAAATGGACCCGGCCTTCTTTTGAACCGTCTACGCCGTCGTGAAACACGATGTGCATACTGGGACTCGACCGCTCGCGGCAGCCTATCGACGAGGCCGGATGCCTGTGAGCCAGCCGGAAGACAAAGGGATCTTTTTCCCAATGGTCTGGATCGGCCAGACATTCATGGAGCAGTTGGTCAATGCCATATTCAATCCGCAGCGTGCGTCGCGAATCTGCGGGCGCTGGTTCGATTTCCCCCGGGCTGGCCAGGTCCCCCCGCGCGATGCGGTATCGAATGTTACTCTCGATCGTTCGTGGTTCGTCTCCCCAAAGGGTCGCCGACGCCACGCAGAACAGAATCGCAATCCCCAAACGTTTCCAGAATGCTCGAGGCATTACTGCACCCCCCTTGCCTATACCAAAACATTTCAATTCTCATATGTTTCGGCGCGTGTTGAGGCAGGTTCGGCGTTGCAGTAATCCCCGAGTGCCACAACATATCTTTACGGCAAGTATAGAGCATAACGTCCACTCTTCGCAGAGCGTCCACGGTCTTGCGGATCAAGCCATCGCGGTTCCGCGGACACTTGCAGGAACACACTGAAGTCGAACAACGGTGGGTAGGCACCCTTCGCCCCGCGCTCCATTCAATTGGGGGTTGAACGATCAGACGATTGCGATTCGGCCTCGTATTGTCACTTCATACCCTTCCGCAGCTTGACCAGCACCTCATCGGCAGCCTCGAGGCGGATCAAGCCTGTGCGCGGGTATTCAATGTCGAGCATTACATAGACGACGATGACTGTTATCAGCGTAAAACCGAAGATATGCAGCCAACTCCGCTGTTGGCCGCTCGCCATCCTGTAACCAGCCAGCAGGGAACAGACAAGCCCCAAGCCAAACAGAAGACCATAAATGACTCTGGGAGGGTGAATTTGCAGCGTCATGGTGCGTGTGGTGGCCATGTCAATCATGTTGTTTAGCGCAGCAGGCAGCAGCCAGCCTGCGGCAGGATAAGAACTCGGGAGGCGAGTTGCGTCTATTGCGGCGGCCCAGATCTCTTCCTGGATCTTCTTGGAGTTGGACATTTCCAGTTCGGCCGCCTGCATATCTGGGAGCCGGCGATAGGTCTCTAGCCGTGAGTCCAGATATTGCCGGAACAACTCTTGAAGTCTGGGCTGTGCCTCTTGGGGAACCAAGTGCAGCCGCAGATATGCGGTTTCGATCGTATTGCCTTCCTCGGCGATCAACATTCGCTTTTCGTTGAACCGTGACGCCGCCCCGGAGAACGTAAATGCCATCATCAAGCCGAACAACGCGAACACCGCGCCCTCGATCGCCCCCAGGTTGCTCCGCTCGTCTTGCGACTCTTTCGAGCGGCGCCTGGCCGCAAGACGACGGCCCGTCTCCAGCAGGATCATCATGCCGGCGAACAGGAGAATGGCGAAGAACAGAGGGGAAATTGGGGGTTCCATCGGACACGTATTCCTTCTTGCGATTCAGTAACTCTGTTACAAAAAAACGATGAGCAACCGCTTGAGCAACTCCTCCAGCGAGATGCTTCGACCCACGCAGATCGCCCTTCAGCGAGGAGTATCTATGGTGGAAACCTCCGTGCGCTCAGCATGTTCGCAGTAATCACCATCACCATCGTCACCTTGTCAAAGATGCCGAGCATACTGCATTTGCCTCAAAGAATTTAGCGGAATGCGGTCTGTCCGAATTTGTTCCAAGGGCACAGTAGACCAGATGATCAGACCAGACTAAGTCGCTCTTACAAGAAAAAGAATCCATAGACGATTGATCGGAATCATTGCAAAAAATGCACCGGCCTTGCGCAACGGGAGGGGTAGGTGTCGGGAGGTTTGCCAATGTCTCCTACTAAATGCGCCGATGTGATGGACTACGTGCTCGATGAATCTCCGCGGGAAGCCGACGGTGTCGGGCCGATCATTGACGTCTCGAACTACAAGTGTGGATTACTTGTTGTCACCCTCAACATCGGAAAGACCATCGAACGAGAGAGTCTGTCTGTTTCAATCTGGGGTTCCGAAGACCAGATGGACTGGGGCGTAAAGCCGCTGGCGTGCTTTTCCGAAAAATCCTACTGCGGGATGTACTCCACGCTATTAAATCTGGAGAGTCATCCAAAGATCCGTTATCTTCGGGTGGAGTGGAGAATGCGGCGCTGGGCGAAAGTCGATCCGGCTCCCCTGTTCGAGTTCTCCGTGTTCCTGCAACCATCCGGGTCACGAATGAAGGCAGCACATGCCTGAGTATTGGAACATCGCGCACGGCCGGAACGCAGCCAAAACGAGAATCGTAGAATTACAGCCGGCAATGTCTTCATACCCGATCCGTAACCTGGAGAGATTCGACGAACTGGTGAGCGACCGCGTCTTAAAATTCCTGCTCACCGCGATCTTAGTCGTCATTGGAGTCCGTCTGTGGCTCATGCCGCTTCCGTCCAGCTTTTGGGTCGATGAGATGGCGACAGTATTCGTGGTCCATCACGGCGCGCAAGATCCATCATTGACGGTAGCACCGCAAGTTGCCCAGTCGATTTACTACGTTCTTCCGAAGGTCGCCGCACGACTGCTCGGCGATTCCGAGATCGCCTATCGCTTGCCATCCGTGTTCGCCATGGCCGGCGTTCTCTTCTTGGTGGCTCGGCTTGCAATCCGTTTGATCCATCCTCAGGCGGCGTGGTTTGCTGTATTTGCAAGTCTTTCATTGCGCGGAATCAACTACCAAGCCGACGACGCGAGGCCGTATGCATTGGGAACTTTCGTTGCTGCCGTAAGTGTGCTGTTAATGGTTCGATGGCTGGATTCGGCCCGGTGGAGCGATGGTTTGCTTTTCGTGGCCGCAGCCGCGTTGTTGTGGCGCGTTCATCTGATCTACTGGCCTTTCTACGCTATATTCCCCGTGTACACGTTCTCGCGCCTCATGCGGCGGGAAACCGAGGTAACTGCGCGCCATGCCGCCGCGATGTTTGGGTTACTAGGAATTTCTTTGCTCCCGGTGTTGAACTCGGCAATCGCACTGAACCGTCAGGCTGCCGCCCACGTTGTCGCTCGGGTTCCTACGCTCAATGATCTGATTACCGAGATGAAGCTCGGCCTGATCGTCGGTTCCTGCGCGATAGCTGTGATGGCTGGACGATGGTTCCACTGGCCACAAGCAACTAACCGCGTCTGTTCGCCCAGCTCGTTGCTGCTGATTCTGTGCTTGTGGCTAAGCCAACCATTGGGACTCTTCGGATTTTCCTGGATCACCGGCAATAGCGTCTTCTTGCCGCGCTACTTATCCATCGCTCTTCCAGGGGCAGCACTGACAGCCACATTGGCAGCCGCGCCATTTATTCCGGCGGCGCGATGGAAGGCCGTATCGTTTGCGCTGGGTGTGGGGATTCTTCTGTTCATGGGACAGTGGGGGCATGCGTGGCCGGTCCACCACGATTCCGGTTGGAAGACGGAAGCATTAAGAATTAACAAGCTCGGCCTGGGGCCCGACGTGCCCGTGATCTGTCCTAGTCCATTCATCGAGGCGCGCCCACAGGCTTGGAAGCCCGACTACTCGCAGCCCGGATTCCTTTACGCTCATCTCCCGGTGTACCCAATTGCAGGCAGGATCTATCCGTTTCCGTTTAAGAGCAGCCCGGAAGCGGAGGCTTATGCGACCCGTCTGTCGCGAGAAAAGCTGGCCGCAGAGGAACGGTTCATAATCTACGGTGGCGCTGGCAGCGTATTGTTTTGGAGTGATTGGTTTTCGACCCGCCTCGAGTTGAGCGGCCGGACGCGAATCCGATTAGGCCCCGTTGGAGACGTCGACGCGGTCTTGTTCGAAAAGGCGCCGTTGTCCGCCTCGGATGGCCATTTCTCGCACCGTTCGCTGAATTACTCTCAACGGTGAATCGCGCAAGTTTGGCTTGAGCATCGTCGGCTTTAATGGTTTCAAAGGCGAAGCCGCATCCAATCCGGGCTTTCGTGGCTACCAGAACAACTTCGCGGGAAGCTGAATCAGGCGCGGTGGCCTGACGGCAGAGATCCGGCCAAAATTCGCGCCTCTCCCGCGTTTCCGTACGCTCGGCGAACTGTGCGTGATTCCATGCGTTGTACGCCAGTACAAGACAAAACGCGTATTTGGTGCTGACCGCTAGCTGACGATTGTACCGGCGATCACATTGCCGGATACTTGTGCGTTATGTAGCCCTCCAGGTGCCCGATCCATTGCTCTTGCGACGCAACCATCCAGTTCACCAAATCCCCGATGGAGACGAGCCCCACCACCCGGGCTACATCAAGGACCGGTAAATGACGGATGCGATGTTCCCTCATCAATCGCATGCATTCCTCTACCGTGTCCTCGGGTGTCACGGTCAAAACAGGGCTGGTCATGATCTCGCGAACCTGGGTCATCTTCGACGACCGGTCGTGCAGGATTATCTTCCGCGCATAGTCTTGCTCGGAGACAATGCCGTCGAGCTTGTCGTCGGACATCACCAGTAACGCTCCCACGTCCCAATTCGACATAGCTACGACCGCTTCGTAGACCGTGGTCGTAGGAGCTACCGACCAAACTCGGCGGCCCTTCACCTTTAATACCGAATTAATTGTATCGATCGATTTCATAGGGCGACCTCTCGATACTTTTCTGGAACCGACGAAACGCTGGAGACAATGATGGAATGAGGTCTGATCATGTATAGTGGATCACTTCACTGCGCCGGAAGACTTTTCACCGCATTGTGCTCCGGTCCAATCACGAGACCGCACTGCTGACCCCATCGATATATTTGATGAGCACGACCTCATTACCATGCTCGTTATAGAGAAGCTCGTCGATACTATTCTTTGCCAGCAACATACCGAAACCGCCTGGCCTCAGATCTTCGGCTTCGCGATACGTTAAGTGCCGCAACGGCTCGTCGGACGGATTCATGATGGCCGCGTGAGGTATTTCTTCTAACGAGAAGCCGATTCCGGGGTCCTTGATTCTGCATGCCACAGCCCGGCGGGTCCTCAGGTAAGAGATCTCGACGCACTGCTCCGAGTCGAAATTCCCGCCGTGTTCGATGGCATTTATCAGCAACTCTCGAAAGGCGAGGGCAACGGCCTCTTTCTCTTCATCAGGCAGGTCCACGATTTCGTGAAAGAATTGCACTAGCCGTTCGGCAGCCTTCATGTCACATCGCACGAGCAAGCGGATCCAACGGGGCGTCGCCGACACAATTTCGATGCCATCGTCCCAGCAGGGTTCTTCGACCGCGTACTGCACAATCGAACTAAGCGAAGCCATCGAGATCGGCGTGGAAAAGTAGCTGAACGCATGTTCCCGTATGGCGGAGATGACATCTGCCGGAGTAGTCTCGCTGGTCAAAATAATGACGCGGGTGTGGGGGTGGATACGTCTGATGGCGCGCAACAGTTCAACATCTTCTTTGGCCGAGGTCTTTTCGCACGTCAGTATGAGGTCAAATTTGTTGGCCTCAACCAGTTTCAGAGCCGCCGAGTTGTTAGCCGCCTCTTGGATAGTCCAATCGTCGGGTCCAAGAATACGGCAGAGCATAGCCTGGACCTCAGAGTCATCGCTGATCACAATGGCATTCCGAGAAATCAGGAGAACCTCTTTCCTCAGGCGCGCCGGTACTAGATACCTCGGTGCCCGACAGTTGTAAGACCACAAACTCACTCCCCACTGCCTGCTCGAATCCCAACGAGGGTGACGACAGAATCTGGTCCGCTAGTTCATGCCTAGGAGTAGATGACGCAGGCATGTCTTCTGATCTTTTTCTTCATGCTCAGGCTTTCGCATGTTGAACAGCTCCATGATGCCCACCCGTGATTAGAGGCTCTGTCGTAGGAACTTCGGCTGGATGTTCCTACAGATATACGTCTCCTATACAAAAAGGGATGCCGCCAGTCATCTCACTGAAACTACAGATACAAGGCTGTTCGAATCGAGACTGTCACCGACCGCCTATGGTCGAGTTCTCCGCGGTGAGCTTCGCGATACAGAGTGATGTCGTAAGGTTGGCTGTCTGGCGGTCCGGCACGGGAACCTGCTCGATCACCGGTTTGGGCTTGGCCTGGGCTACTGGTGTCAAGAAATTAGCGCCACCAGCATTGTTCTTGCATCACCACAGCAATTGAGGGGGCAACCGGCCATCATCCACATGGATTAGGTGACCTCAGGAAAGGTGAATATACATGAAAGTATCAACTATTAGACCGGTGCTTCTGATTGCCTGTGCCGGTTTCTTGCTTGGTCAGGAAGTGCCGAAGGCCGATTTGTTCTTCGGCTATTCCTTCCTGCGCTATAACTCGGCACAAACAATTCCCGCTTTCACTGCTAATGGAGGAATTGGCACGTTTGCGTGGAATTTTGGCGACCACCTTGGACTGGAAGCCGAACTAGGTGGCTATCATAACGGCAACGTCAAGAATTATCAGTTTGATAGCACCAGTTTCAGTTATCTGTTCGGGCCACGGATTTCCTGGGGGCGACACAAGAAGTTCGATCCCTACATGCATGTACTGTTTGGGGGACAGAATTTCAGCACCAGTATCGCGCAGAGTTCCATTCTCGTTGTGAATCCCCTCACGACGAGCAAGCTGTCTAATGGACGCTATCAGACAGCGACCAATGCTTTCGCGATGGCGGCCGGTGGGGGAATAGACATCAGGCTGAGCAAAAGAGTGACCCTTCGGCCAGTCCAGATAGATTATTATCTCACGAGGTTCGAGGCTCCCAATATCACTGTACCGCCGGGTGCGTCAGTGCCTTCAGCGCGGAATCAGAATAACTTCCGGTATGCAGCAGGAATCGCGTTCAACTTCGGCGGGGAGAGACCTGAGCCCCTTCCTCCTCCA
>Ga0335082_10003956_pt1 | contig 16121 bp, 13 predicted proteins | sample Lox_Sample_41_FD_206718 | JGI IMG/M metagenome (GOLD analysis project Ga0335082, IMG submission 206718) | Soil microbial communities from Loxahatchee National Wildlife Refuge, Florida, United States - Lox_Sample_4.1 | ecosystem: Environmental > Terrestrial > Soil > Wetlands | place: USA...
CCCCTCATCCGAGGACAGGTCGAGGTTGGCGCGGCCAAACTCCCCATCACCCCTGACCTTCAGCGGTTTTCCCCCGTCTTCATGGCCGGCTTCGCCAACAATCGCCGAGCCACGGGAGTTCACGACGACCTCTGGGCGCGCTGCCTCGCGATCAAGGCGCAGGCCCACCCGGTGGTCCTATGCGGTGTCGACAGCATCGGCCTCTTCCTCGACGATGTTCTGCGGATCCGCTCCCAGGTTCAGAGGAACCATCGGAACCCGGTCGACGTCATCGTTGCCGCCACCCACGTCCATCAGGCGCCCGACACCATGGGCCTCTGGGGCCCAAACCCCGAAATCAGCGGCATCAATGAGGATTACAACGTCTACTTCATTCAACAGACCTCAACGGCCGCCCTCAATGCGTTGAAAAACCTTCGCCCGGCCCGCCTCGTCCTTGGCCGCTCCACTGACCCGCTGCTCGATTCCTTCATTTCCGACGAGCGCCCGCCGGTCCGCCATGACCGCGAGCTGTTGCTCCTTGCGGCGAACGACTCCCGCGGCTCCCGCATCGCCACCCTCGTGAATTGGGCAAACCACCCCGAAGCGCTCGGATCGAAAAACACCCAAATTACCGCCGACTATCCCGCGGCCCTTTATCAGCGCCTCGAACAGTCAGATGGCGGCATCGTCGTCTTTCTGAACGGAGCCATCGGGGGAATGCAATCGCCCCTCGGTGCGACGATTACCGATCCGGAAACAGGCCAACCGGCGCCACCCGAATCGTTCCGCTTCGCCGATGCACTCGGTACCCGCCTCGCGGAACTGGCATCCAAATGCCTGCGCGCGTCGCGCCAGGCCCCGAAAGCGGATGCTGTGATCTACTACGAAAAAACCATCGCCATCCCCGTATCAAACCCGCGGTTTCGTGCCTCGGCCCAATCCGGCATCCTTCGCGGCCGCAAGGCCCTGCGCCCCGACAGCGCCATCGAGACGCCCGTCGGACTCCTCCGCCTCTCCACAAAGGTTGGTCCCTTGTTGGAAATCGCATTTGTGCCCGGTGAACTGTACCCCGAATTGAGCATCGGAGGCATCGAGCGCTACCCTGGCGCCGACTACCCCGACGCGCCATTCGAACTCCCGCTCAAGTCCCTCTTGAAGGCTCCCTACCGCATGCTCGTCGGGCTCGCGAATGACGAGATCGGTTACATCATCCCTCGCGCCGAATGGGATGAACGCCCCCCCTATCTGAACGGCGCTCAAAAGCCCTGGTACGGTGAAGTGAACTCCGTCGGACCCGAAGCCGCTCCCCGCATCCTCGACGCCCTTCGCATTCTCCTCGCCCACCCCTGACTCGCGAAAACGGACAAGATAAACTGATTCTTCAGCCATTCAATCTTCAGGAGAATCCATGCCCAAGCGCATCGTCATCCTTACCGGCGGCGGCGACGTTCCCGGTCTTAACGCAGTCATTAAAAGTGTCACATATCGCGGTATTGAGCTCGGCTTCGAAGTCATCGGCGTTCGCCGGGGATGGGAAGGACTCACCCACCTTGACCTCACGAATCCCGAAAGCAAATCGCGCTACGTGCTCCCGCTGAACCGAGAGAATACGCGAACCATCGACCGCACCGGAGGAACCTTCCTTCACAGCTCGCGCACCAACCCCGCCAAGATGAAAAGCCTGCCCGAGCATCTGGCCGGCATGACGTTCCCCTCCGCTTCGACGACAAAGAAGGGCGAAACTGTTACCACCTTCGACGTCACCTCTCAGGTACTGAAGAACCTCAGCAGCCTTGGTGCCGATTACGTCGTAGCCATTGGCGGTGACGACACCCTCAGCTACGCCGCTCGCCTCGATAAAGAAGGCGTGCACGTCATGGCCATTCCGAAGACCATGGATAACGACGTCCGCAACACCGAATACTGCATCGGTTTTTCCACGGCGATCACTCGCGCCGTCGATGCCATCCAGCGCCAGCGGACCACCGTCGGCTCCCATGAACGCGTCGGCATTTTCCGCGTCTTCGGCCGCGACGCCGGTTACACGGCTCTCTACACTGCTTACGTCACCTCCATCCGTTGCTGCATCCCCGAATACAAGGTGAAGCTGGAAAAACTCGTCGACCTCCTCGTCCGTGACAAGAAGAACAACCCGAGCAATTACTCACTCGTTGTTCTGTCGGAAGGAGCCGAATGGGAAGGCTACACGACCGTCGAATATGGCGAGGCCGATGCCTTCGGGCACCGCAAAAAGCTCAACATCGGTGAAGTTCTCGGCGGCGAAGTGAAGCGCCTCGCGAAAGAGGAGACCGTCATCAGCGACCTCACCTACGACCTGCGCAGCGGCGACCCCGACTTCATCGACAAACTCATCGCCACCACCTTCGGCAACATGGCTCTCGACGCCATCGTCGACGGCAAGAGCGGCCTCATGACTGCGGTTGTCAACGGCTGCTTCTCGCTGGCCCCGATCCCCGACCCGGGTCTCGGACCCCGCAAAGTGGATATCGAGACCATGTACAACACCGATCGCTACCGCCCGAATTACGCCAACAAGGTTGGTCTGCCCATCTTCCTCACCCGTCTCTGATGTCGCCACTCTGGCGCTGGTGGGGCCGTCACAAGCGGCCCCGCCAGCTCACTCCTGAACTGTCAGTCGAAATCCGCCAATCGTTCGAGCAATCCGCCGCTGACGAAGAACATTTCCCCTCCACCATCGACCCGCGCATCTATCATGTGAAACTCATCGCCGAGCACCTCGGCGACCTGGCCCATCGCAGCGTACTCGACGTAGGTTGCGGCAAGGGTCGTTTCGCTCGCATCTTCAAGGAGCGTTATCCCACCGCTTCCCTGGTCGCCCTCGATCTCGCCCTCGCCATGCTGCGCAACGCCCCGTCGAGCCTGCTTCGAGTATCTTCATCGATGCTTCAGCTTCCATTTCCAGACTCCACCTTCGATGCCGCCTACGCGACGGAATCCCTGGAACACGCCGTCGACATCGAAGCCGCCGTGGCTGAAATCTGCCGTGTGCTCAAGCCTGGCGGGCGTCTCGTCATCATTGACAAGAACGCGGAACAGTGGGGCAAGCTCGACACCCCGCATTGGGAAAAATGGTTTCGTCCCGCCGAACTCGAACGTCTCCTCGCCCGTCACTGCCGGCAGGTTGAGTCCCGTCCCATTTCTTATTGGGAAGATGTTCCTCCGGACGGTCTCTTCTATGCCTGGCGAGCCGTCCGCTGAAGCCGAATTCAGACATTTCGCCCGATTCCATGGAGATTTGGCTACCCAATTTGGTCGCAATCCTTACCTGACGGACCGCCCGTAAACTCATCAGCCCACACAAAATCAATCACTTCCATTGTCTGGTCCCAGCCGTGCTCCTTTCCTCGTGAGGAGGGTAGTAGAAATGAATCGTATCTGGGAATTCACTGTTCTTTCCGCCGCCTTGATCATTCCAGGGCCGATGCTGCTCAGGTCAGCCACCGAAAATGACGCTGACCATCGCCTGAACGAAGCAGCCACCGTCTTTGAAGAGGTCATGGCGGCACCCGACAAAGGAATCCCGCAGGACCTTCTGGAAAAGGCACATTGCGTTGTCATCGTCCCGGGACTGAAAAAGGGAGCCTTCATCGTCGGTGGTAAATTCGGCAAAGGCTTCATGTCCTGCCGCGGACCGGCTGGCAAAGGATGGTCAGCTCCTGGCGCGGTGCGTGTCGAAGGCGGCAGCGTTGGCTTCCAAATCGGAGCGTCTGATTCGGACGTCATCATGCTTGTGATGAACAGCCGCGGAGCCGATCGCCTGTTGCAGAGCCAATTCACTCTCGGCGGCGAAGGCGAAGTCGCTGCTGGCCCCGTAGGCCGTGATGCCACCGCGCAAACCGACGCCAAAATGACCGCCGAGATTCTTTCCTGGTCGAGAACCCGCGGCGTTTTCGGCGGCATCTCTCTGCAAGGCGCCACTCTCCGGCAGGACACGGATGTGAACGAGGCCCTGTACGGCAAGAAGCTTGAGAACCGCGATATCGTGAAAACCAATGTTGCCGCTCCCCCCGCCGCCCACCGTCTGCTCAGCCTCTTGAACCGCTACTCCATCGTTGAAACGAAAAGCGGAAACCTTTAGAGGAGGACGCATCATGCTCGTCACAATCGCAGTGCTTCTCATCCTTTTGTGGCTGCTCGGCATCGTCAGTGCGTACACGCTGAGCGGCTTCATTCACCTGCTGTTGGTCATCGCGATCATCATGATTCTGATCCGCCTCATTCAAGGTCGCAATCCGATATGACCTGAACGGTCGCAAAGATACATCGGGCCCGGCCGGGGTGCGCCGGGCCCGCTATCCTAGTTAGAAGCACCCATGAAGTCTCACCCCGCAACGTTGGGACTCCACGAAGTGGTCGAAGCCGAAGGTCACCTCATCGACTCCCACATCATGGAGCAGATCTTCGACAGTGTCGTCGAGTTCGGCGGCCGTTTCGAAGTTGAAAAGTTCCACATTGGACGAACCAACAGCGATCCCTCCCGCCTCCGCCTTCGCGTTCAGGCCCCCACCCGCGAGTCCATGGACAAAATGCTCAGCCAGCTTCTTGGCCTCGGCTGCAGCCCCGTGGACGATTCCAATGCCCAGATCAAGTCGGTTGAGCGCGATCGTTGCGCTCCCGAGGATTTCTACTCCACCACCAACCACCGCACACTCGTTCGATTGCAGGGACGCTGGGTCGAAGTGCAAAACCAGCGCATGGACGGCCTCATCGTCGTCGAGGGAAAATCCGCCTCCTGCCGCCGCTTGCGCGACATTCGTGCAGGCGACTCCGTCGTCGTTGGCATGCGAGGCATCCGCGTCATTCCGGAATCAAAAGAACGCGACCGTCTCGCCTTCGCATTCATGTCGAACGGAATCTCGTCCGAGCGCCAGGTCGAAACTGCCGTCCGTCAGACCGCTACACTGCTCCGTCAATGCCGCGAAAACAGCCTGAAAATTGTCGTCGTAGCCGGCCCCGTCGTTGTCCACACCGGCGGCGCACCCGGCCTCGCCGCACTGATCCGCGATGGCTGGGTCCAGGCCTTGCTCGCCGGCAACGCGCTCGGCGTCCACGATATCGAAGCGGCGCTGCTGGGCACTTCTCTCGGCGTCCGCCTTGCCGATGGCCGCCAGGATGAACACGGCCATCGCAACCACATGCGGGCAATCAACGCGATCTTTCACGCCGGCAGCATCCGCGATGCTGTCGAGTCCGGCCGCCTCAACTCGGGCATCCTCTTCGAATGCGTACGGCACAATGTCCCCTTCGTCCTCGCCGGCAGTCTTCGCGACGATGGCCCTCTCCCCGACACGCTCACCGACATGAATGCCGCCCAGGATGCTTACGCCGAACAGATCCGCGGAGCGGGCGTCATCCTCTGCCTCGGCTCCATGCTTCATTCCATCGCCGTCGGCAACATGACGCCAAGCTGGGTCAAACTGGTGTGTGTCGACATCAACCCGGCCGTTGCGACGAAGGTCAGCGACCGCGGAACCGGCCAGGCCATCGGTGTCGTTACCGATGTCGGCCTCTTTCTCGACCTTCTCAGCCGCGCCCTGGTTCAGTAAATCTCATGCCCAAGAACAGCCGCCTCTACACGGAAGACCACGCCAAAGCCGGAACCACGGCGTCTCTGCCCGAAATCGAGTGCTGGGAAAACCAGTACCCGGGTTACGAAATCGAAATCTCGATGCCGGAGTTCACTTCGGTGTGCCCACGGACCGGCCTGCCCGATCACGGGACTATCCTTCTCCGCTACGTCCCCGGCAAACTGTGCCTCGAGCTGAAATCACTCAAAATGTACATGCTCGCCTACCGCAACCTCGGCATCTTCCAGGAAAACGTCGTCAACCGCTTCCTGCGCGATATTGTCAAAGCCTGCCAACCAGTGCGAGCCACAATCGTCGGCGACTTCACTCCGCGCGGCGGCGTCTTCACCAAAATCACGGCATCCTATGAACGGCCTACCCGATCCCGCAGCCGCCGCTGATCCGCGCCTGGACGACCTCGCCAAGGCCGTTCAGCAGATCCGCGACCGCATCGCCGCCCGCTTCCCCTCGGGCAACTTGCCCTCGAGCGGCATCCCCCTCGTCGACCTGACTCCGCTTCTGCAGGCCCGCGATGCCGCTGAATCGAAAGTGGCCGCCATCGGTACCGTAAATCCGCGGCCCCCCGGCCTCCTCAACAATCTCGCGCAGGCCGCCAAACGCGCCATCGCTCGTGGCCTGAACTGGTTCGTCCGCGATCAGATCGAGTTCAACCGCGCCGCGCTCAACTGCGTCCAGGCCTCGATGGACGCCCTCCACGACGTCAACCGGCTCGCTGTCGGCCTCTCCACCCGCGGCGATCGTCTCTTCGAACGCCTCCAGGCCTGCGAGCAGCAGGCAGCCGCGCTGGCCGACCTGCACAGCCACTGGATCGCCTGGCGCCGCGAATGGGAACACAAGCTCGCCACCAACGAAGTTCGATTCCTGCGCTCGGTCGCCGACCTGGAAGCCGCCCATCTACAGCGGCTTCAACAGACGGAAGCGAACTACCGCGAAATCGGCCGCTCCCAGCATCGCGACTTCGAAGCCGCTCTCGAGCGAACCACTCTCGAGATTCAGAAAAAGCTCTGGGCCGACCTCGATCAGATCCGTTCGGAATACGAGCGTCTCATCCGCGACGAACTTCGCCTCGCCCGCCAGCGCGTCGCTTTGACTCCGCCATCTCCCGCTCCCATCGACAACCTCGAGTTCGGCCTGAAGTTCCGCGGCCCGGTCGAATACGTTCGCCGCTCCTTCGAACCCTACATCGATTTTTTCCGCGGCTGCCAAAATGTCCTCGACATCGGCTGCGGACGCGGCGAATTCCTCACGCTAGCGCGCGATGCCTCCATCCCGGCTCGCGGTATCGATCTCGACGACGAATCCGTCGGCATCTGCCGCGCCCAGGGCCTTGATGCCATTCGCGCGGATCTCTTCACCCATCTCCACTCGTTGCCCGGCGCCTCGCTTGATGGCCTCTTCTGCGCTCAGGTGGTCGAGCATCTCCCCCCAGCCCGCCTCCCCGAATTCCTCGACCTCGCCTCGCGAAAAACCGCCCCCGGCGGCCGTATCGTGATTGAAACCCCCAACCCCCAGTGCCTCGCCATTTTCTCGACGCACTTCTACATCGATCCCACGCACACGCGTCCCGTTCCGCCCCCGCTCTTGTTCTTTTACTTGAAGGAAACCGGCTTTGGGCGCCTGGAGATCCGCTACAGCCACCCCGCCGTGGACTCATTCCCTTCGCTCGCGGAACTACCCGATGCCTTCCGCCAGGACTTCTTCAATTGCCTCGACTACGCCGTCCTCGGTAGTAAGTTATGAGTTCCTTGTAGAGTTCGTCCTGCTTCTCGCCGATTACGTCCCAACTGAAGTCCCTCTCCACGCGCCGTCGAGCCGTCGCCCCGAGATCCCGCCGCAACTCCGCGTCGACGAAAACCCGCTCGATCCGTTCCGCCATCTCTGCTCCGCTTTCAGCGATCAGAACCTCATCGCCGTCGTTCAGGTCCAGCCCGTTGATGCCCGCCGGTGTTGTCACAATCGCCTTGCCCATCGCCATGGCTTCCAGAATCTTGATATTCGTTCCCGCCGACGCCAGCAGCGGCGCGATAACGACCTCGGCCCGCGCGTAGGCATTCCGCACGTCCGCAACAAATCCCTCCACTTCAATCCCGTCCTGGTCCAGCTCCAGCCGCACCTGATCGCGATGAATGTCCAGAAAATGTTCGTGCCGCTTCCCCGCGATCACGTGTAGCCGCGCTCCGCCCCCCCGCAGCCTCGGCCACGACTCCCGAAGGAAGAACTCGAGCGCCATCAGGTTGGGCAGGTGCTGAAACGATCCCAGGAACAACATCCGTCCCGGCTCCGGCTCGCAGCACCGCGGCTGGAACCGCTCCAGGTCCACCCCGTTCTCCAGTACATTGGTCCGCACGCCCTCCACCATGCGGCGGTCCCTTTCGCTCATCGTCACCACACGCCGGACCTTGTTCCACGCGTCGCGCTCGAACCGCTCCCAACGCTTGAGTTGCTGCGCCGTTTCCCAACTCGGGTTTTCCCGCTGCAACTGGCGATACAGGTCCAGGGTGATGTCATGCTCCACCAGAATCGTTGCCACTCCGTCGCAGTCTCCAGCGTACTGCGCCATTTGGGTGAACTCGAACTGCACGACGACTGGATCCCACTTTGCAGTCATCGCCCGCAGCGCTCCTCGGAACGCAACGGAATCGAACTCCTCCACCACGTCCGGCCTGTCGTTAAGCGGCCGCAAATGTGTTCCCTCGCGCTCCACTTGCACGACTTCCGCGCAAATGTCCAGCAATTCCGCCGGCACCGGAGCGAGCTCGTCGCGGAACGCCATCAGCACCAGATCGTAGTTCCGTGCCGCCTGGCGCATCAGGTTGTAAATCCGTACCGCGCCGCCGTGCGCCAAAGGGAAGGGAAGATAGCAGCTCGCGACAATCACGGTTCGCCAGCCCCGGCGCAATCGCCCGGGAAACACTCCGACTTTCCCGCTGGTCAGCGCCAGGAACCGCTCTTCATCCGAACAGGGGTTCGGTGCCGCCTCGCTCCAGCGAAAAGCCCTCAATCCCTGCCGCAAGGTCGCGTACGCCCAATTCGGCGCCGGCTCGCGGCCCGCAATCAAGTTCAGCCGCCACGTCGCCTGCCTCCATAACCGCGCCGCCGTCCGGCTATCGCTCACGCACTTGGCGACAAACCGAAGGTAGTGTCTTTCCACTGCCCGCCGCAGTTCGTCTTCGCCGTAATACCGCGACGTGGTCGACCGGTGGAAATGGTACACCTTCGCGCCCGCCACGAACACCGTCGGCCAATCCTGCTGCCAGGCCCTGTACCCCAGATCGAGGTCCTCGACATACGCCGGCTGATACGCCGTACTGAACCCTCCCAGTGCCCGCAGCTTGCGCGCCTCATATAGCGAGCATCCCCCGCTGCCATACAACACATAGCTCAGGTCTTCGCCCTCTACTGGCTCCAGACAGCGCACCGGAAAATCCTCCGGCTTTCCTTCCGGCGGAATCACCGCCTTGCCGGTCTCTTCGCGCCTCCGGCCAAAAGGAAACAGGATCTGTGCTGTCGCGCAGAACAGGTTGGGAATGGAGCGGAACGCCGCCAGTAGGGGAGGGAAGAACCCCCTCTCGAGAAGCATGTCATTGTTCAGCAGCAGAACGTACCGGTATCGGGCCGCTGCAATGCCCCGGTTTGCCGCCTCCGCAAAGGCCAGCGGCTCCGGAGAGACCACGAACCTCACTCCGCGAAAACCACTTTCCGTCCCATCCGTCGAGCCGTTGTCAACGACGATGATCTCTGAACGGATCTCATCCAATTCGCGCTGTAGGCCCGGTAGCAGCCGCTCCAGCAGGTCCCTCCCGTTGCGCGACGGGATGACGACCGAAACGCCGTCCAACCCGGCTTCGGTTCCCACTTCAATGTGCCGGCGAGGTAACAGCGCCTTCTTCCGTCGCCCCAGCCAGCCGCTCAAACGCACGAGCTCATAGACAATGGGCCGCCGTAACGAGAGCGGATGATAGATCCGCCACAGAGTCGTGAAGAGCCATCCACCTGCGTGAGTCTGCGCGTAGGCAAGATTCCTCAGCCGCCAGCGCCAGTATTTGACGATTGCGCCGATCGACCGCGGATGCACCCGAAAGTGGGTCAGCGTCTCGTTATAGGCCAGGATTCGGGTCGGCGCCTGCAGCGCCGCCATCAGCCGCATCATCCAATACGGCTTCCCCGGCTCCAGGATCAACGCGCTGTAAACAACCTCCCGCCCGCGCAACCCATCCCGGATCCGTGCCAGGTTCTGTCGAAACGTCCTTCCTGGAAAAAACGGAATCCACTCACCCTGTTTCGGCCGAAACTCGCTCACCGCCACGAGGCCAAGCTCGGGATCGACCTTCAAGACTTCATCAACGTAGCCATCCAGCAGGTCCTTTGACCCGGAGTGGAATGCGACCAGAATTCGTTCGCGCTGTCTCAAATCAATTCGCGCCAGTCCGGCGAATCCCCGCAACGCCGGGACTCGCACTGCGCCAGGGCTTGTAGACAAAACGCGCCTGACACTGGATTTGCAAAAGGCAGCAGATCACTTCCCCGCCGGCCAAAGCAGAACGCGCCGTCGACGCGCCGGTCGCTCGATGACATCTGAAACGCCGCAATTCTACGGATCTCGTCCAACGCCGCTCCCTCTTCGAATGCCACCGCCCCGGGCGCGAGCAGCTTCACCCGCAGCAGCTGCGCGACAACGTCGCTGCGTTCAAAGCCGCTCCCAAATTCGCTGAGATGCGCCGCCGCGGTTTCAATGCCGCTTGCCAGCGCCTGTCTCACCTCCGGGACCCCGGCTCTCGGCAGCAAGCCCTCCAGGTAGTAGCCGTAGGCGTGCAACCGGTCCATCACGCGGTCGCCCGGCCCTTCGGCTGTGAGAAACCCTTCTTGGCAGCCCATCGCATCATCCAAGGCCTTTTCGTAGGCCTCCACCAGCCGCCGCTCGCCCGTCGCTTCTCCCACCTCCAGCCAGCCCATCGCCGCCTTTAACTGATAGCACCCAGGGCTCCTCGACCAGCGCGAGTCTCGTTCCGTGGCCCTCTTCGACGGCAGCTCCAAAATCGGATCGATGTCCGTTCCGTTCACAAAATCGGCGAGCATCGCCCGCGCGCATTCTTCCGCGCGTTGGATATACTTCGCCTCGCCCGTCTCCCGGTATAGCCTCACCAGCCCCCGCGTAATGATGCCGCAATCGAAAAAGTACGTCCAATGCTCCGGCAATACGCCGTCGGCGCTCCATTCGAAGGGGAATGTCCCGCATCGCGCATCCCACGCCCGGTCACACAGAAAATCCCCTGCGCGGACCGCCGCCTCGCGGTGGGCTTCATCCCCCGTCAACTTGTACAGCATAAGAAACGTGCTGACCGCATAGCCGGTGATTTCCGTGGAGATGCGCGCATTGCGCGCTTCCTTCATCCCGTAGTATCGGGCCACCCCTCCGGATTCTTCTTGAATTCCGGATTGCAGAAACCACTTCGCGCCGGAAAGCAGAAAGTCAGGCACAACTCGGTCCAGACCAATATCGATCGCAGCCAATCAAAGAGCTCCCTTTCGAATCGTTCGCAAAATGTATTCTATCGTGGCTTCGGCGGCAATTTACGTCGGATGCACCCGCAAAACGGTGACCGAAGCATCCACTGAAGGCTCCTCGCCCGCATATTCCAGTGCGGTCTTCATGACCAGTTCCGCAATGTCGCCTGCCTTCAGACTGCGCCAGGAAAGCACGGCCTCAATCAACCGCCCCTCTCCCCACTCCTCTCCGGAAGGATTCTTCATCTCCAGCAGACTCCGGCTGGGGACCACCATCAGATCGCCTGCCGACAATCCGAAACTCCCCTCCACGGGCCCCTCTGCCTCCTGACCCACGCCTCCATTCAAGCGCAGCATCTGTGCCCCGTCGCTGGTGCGTCGCAGCACGAACGGAGCCTCATACCCCGCGTTCAGATACCGCAGCTGTTGCGTACGCCATTCATAGCGCCCATAGAAGATCTGTAACCGCCCGCCGCCTTCCTTCGCCGCTCGAATCCGGTCCACTTCCCGTTGCAGTTCCCCGGTCCCAAGGTCATTTCTGCCTCGCACCCAACCCTGAAACCGCGCCAGTGCCGTAGCCTCACCGGGATCTCCCCCGGGGGCTCGCGCCATCAACAACGCCAGATTCTGTTCCGGCAGAGGCAGCACCCCCTGGCAATCAATATCCCGCCCCGCCCCTGTCAGACTAGTCCCCGCGCATTCCAGTCCGGGCGTCTTCTCGACCGGCCCCATGGTTAGATGCGACTTAATCGACTGGAACAGCTTCTGCTCCCGTTCGTCCGCCGCTGTCTTTGCGCACCCTTCCGCGTATTGCGCGACGCCCGACACCCGCTCCAGGCTTACCGCCAGCTCCGCGCCAACGTACTCAAGCATCCGCATCTCGAGAACCGAGTAGTCGCCGCCTCCAGTCTTGGTGCCAACCACCACAAAACCCGCCAGCCCGTCGCCCTTCGACAACGGGACAATCAGCTTGGCATCCAACACCTCGAGCCGTGCCGCCTCTGCCTCGGCGAGTGCGGAGATCTCTGAAAAAAGTACGCTGCTGCTCCCGCTCCGCCCCTCAAACAAGGGCACTGAGAGCTGCGAAGACTGCGCCAACCGCCGCACCAACAACGACGTCGCACTGAATGTCAGCTCCGCCGGCACCGCCGGGCCGAGCGCCTGTGCAACCCGGTAGTGGCCCCTCGATTCCAGAAATATGACAACGCGCTCAGTCCCGGCCAACTCCGCGATCCTGCTTACCGCCGCGCCCAACAATTCACCCTGCTGGAAACAGGCGCGCAGACTGGCGACCACGGCGGCTGCCCTCTGCTGGGCTTCGTACCGCTCCGTTTGGTATTGAAAGCTGGCCTTCGCGAGTGCCTTCCACCCGACCCACGCCAGCCCAATGCTGACCAAGCCTGCCACAGTGGCCACTGCTGCTCTCGTTTCAACTCCCAGGCTCCATCCGAGATGCCACGCCATCGCCGCGGCGACCAAATACGCGGCCAGCAGAAATGCTACCCGGATGCCGAGCGTCTGCGCACGATGCCTGCCTCCGGCGCGCACAATGAGCTGCAAGTCAAACGAACGCGCCCGCAGCGTCGCATAAGCCAGTGTGAGTAACAGGACTCCGAGCGCGCTAATCAACAACAGTCCGCTGTATCGGGACAAGCTCTCCAGGTCCAAACCCATTCCGGCTTGCATTCGGTTCAAAGTGACGCTCACTTCCGCTCAAACACCAGGAAATATTGGTAAGGGAGAAAATCGAACTGATTGGTTTTCCGAAAGCCTGCCTGGTCGAACTCTCCCATCACCTCTTCCGCGCTGAGCCGCATCGCCGCCGGAGGCCCCACGGGCGTGGCTTTCTTATGAAAGTCGATGACGACAATACGGCCGCCCGGCTTCAAAGCCATGTTCAGCTTCTTATAGTAAGCGGCCCGGTTCTCGATGTGGTGCAGCACATCGCAAAAAAAGATGGTGTCCACCGATTTCGCCGGCAGCTTCGGATCGTCCGCTGCCGCCACAATGGTCTTGTGGTTCGAGGGCGCGCCCTCTCCCGCGATAGCCAGCAGTTTCGCATCGATGTCCACTGCGTACGCCGTTGCCGCGTGCATCGCGAACCGTCGTGAGAAATAGCCCGTCCCCGCCCCAATGTCCGCGACCAACTCTTCTGGCCGCAATGCCAGGGCCTGCATCACCTCGTGGGGCTTCTGCCACTCGTCCCGTTTCGGATCATTCAGGACTCTTGCATATTCCTCGCTCGATCGAGGCGAATGCTGCTGATGTTCCGTCTGCGCCACCGCTGGCAATCCCGCCAGCACTACGACTGCCCACAACCTAGCCCGCGGACAACGCACTGTGCTTCCTTCCGAACAGGAAGTATATCGCTAGTCCTAACAGTGACCAAACAAAAAACCGCACCCATGTTTCAACCGGCAGCGCCATCATCAAGATCAGGCAGCACCCGATCGCTAGCACCGGCAGCACCGGACCCAGCGGCACCCGGAAGCTCCGCGGCCGCGCCGGATCCGTCTTGCGTAGCACCAAGACGCCGGCCGAGACCACCACAAAGGCGAACAACGTGCCGATGTTCGATAGGTCCGCGAACGTGCCGATGTCCCAAACGCCCGCCGGAATGCCCACCACAAACCCCGCAATCCAAGTACTCACGTGCGGCGTATGATGCCGCGGATGCACCTTCGAGAACAATCGCGGCAGCAGCCCATCGCGCGACATCGCGAACCAAACCCGCGCCTGTCCATATTGAAACACCAGCAGCGAGGACAGCATCCCCACCACCGCGCCGATGCTCACCCACCGCCGAATCCCGTCATAGCCCAGCGCCTTCAGCGCCGTCGCCACCGGAGCCGCGTTATTCAAGGTCTTGTAGTTCGCAATCCCGGTCAGCACCAGTGCCACTGAAATGTACAGCACCGAACATGCGATCAGCGTCCCGATGATCCCGATCGGCAGGTCCCGCTGTGGCTGCCTGCACTCCTCGGCAGCCGTCGACACCGAATCGAATCCGATGTAAGTGAAGAACACGATGGCAGCGCCCGTCAGCACGCCAGAAAACCCATTCGGCAGAAACGGCTTCCAATTCGCCGTATTCACCGCCTTCGCCGCGCCGAAAACGAAAATCAGGATCGCGATGATCTTCACCGTCACCATGATGTTGTTCGTGCGCGCGCTTTCCTTGATGCCGAAGACCAGCAGCCACGTCAGCACCATCAGCACCAGAAAGGCCGGCAGGTTAAACCACGCGCCCGTGAACTGGCCGCCCATGATCATCGGCTCCGACAGCACGCGCGGCAAGTGCGCGCCGAACACATTATCGAGAATGTCGTTGAAGTAGGCTGAAAACCCGACCGCCACCGCCATGTTCGACACGGCGTATTCCAGGATCAGGTTCCACCCGATCATCCACGCCACCAGTTCGCCCATCGTGGCGTAGGCGTACGTGTACGCGCTCCCCGCCACCGGAATGATCGATGCCATCTCCGCATAGCAAAGGGCCGCGAACGCACACGCGACCGCCGTCAACAGAAAGGACAGCGCGATGCCGGGTCCTGCCCCCGGCCGTCCGGCGCTGGTCAGTGCCTCGCGGCCCTTCAAAATGAAATCGAGCACCGTGGCGTTCAGTCCGCTCGAAAAGCTAAGCGTTTCGCCCGCCGCCGCGGTGCCCGTCAATATGAAAATCCCGGAACCGATCACGGCGCCGATGCCCAGAGCCATCAGGCTCCAGGCCCCCAGCGTCCGTTCCAGTCCCCGGCCTGGTTCGTGCGAGGCGGCAATCAGGGCCTCGATGCTCTTCCGGCGGAATAGCTGGCTCAACGATCTTCCCCCTCGCACAATGACGCCGCCGCCCGTCATCGCGGGCGGCTTGCGCCCACTACCGTTTCCGCTGGCCCTTGGCCATCACTTTTACTTTTTTCTTCATTGAGCCCCGGGCCACGCCCGATGCCCGTTTCGCCTTCGGGGCAACCTTTTTGCGCGCGACCCGCTTCAGCTTCTTACGTTCCGCTCTGTCTGTCGTGTTCTTGGTGTTCATTCTTCCGTTTTCAATCCTGCGTATTTTGCGATTAACTTCTTCAGGCCGTAGCCCTGAAAACTTACCGTCAGCTTCGCGTCCTCGCCGTCGCCCTCTTTCCGCAGAATCGTTCCACGCCCGTATTTCGGATGCTGTATCACCGATCCCGCGGACAACCCGCCTCGTCCCTTCTTTGCCGCGGCCGGCTTCGGTGCGGCCGGCGGAGGCGCCATTGGGGCCGCCGCCTGTGGTGCCTGCACCGGAAAGCTCCGGCCGCGCTCTTGAAAGAACTGCGCGATGTGGTCCAGCGAATTGTACGTTTTTCCAGTATACGTATTCTTCCGCGCCGCCTCCCGCACCGTGGCTTGTTCTCCGAACAAATCCACTTCATGCGGGCTGCTCCGTTGCCCGATCCGTTCCACTAGGTGCCCTGGCACCTCCCGCAAAAACCGCGACGGAATCGTCGGCTCCGGCGGACTCCCGCCATACCGCCGCCGGCTCCTCGCATACGAAAGGTACAGCCGCCGCTCGGCGCGTGTCATTCCCACGTAGCACAGCCGCCGCTCTTCTTCCATCTGCGCTTCGCTGTTCAGCGCCCGGCTGTGCGGAAACAGTCCGTCCTCCAGCCCCGCCAGGAAGACAACCGGAAACTCAAGTCCTTTGGCGTTGTGCATCGTCATCAAGTTCACCTGCGCCGCTTCATCCACGCCATCGGCATCGGAAACCAGCGCCGCATGATCCAGAAACTCCGCCAGCCCTTCGCCGCGCTCGCCCGCTTCCGCGGCCGCGGCCTCGAGTTCGCTCAGGTTCCCAAGCCTCGACTCCGACTCCGGGCTCGGATCATCCTCCAGCATCTTCCGGTAGCCAGTGCGCTCAAGAACCTCGTGGATCAGCTCCGGCAGCCGCTTCCGTCCGGCCGCCTCTCTCACTTCCTCCATCATGCGCGTGAACGACCGGATCGCCGAGTTCGCCCTCGCCCCGAGCGCTTCCTG
>Ga0335082_10003958_pt1 | contig 16116 bp, 13 predicted proteins | sample Lox_Sample_41_FD_206718 | JGI IMG/M metagenome (GOLD analysis project Ga0335082, IMG submission 206718) | Soil microbial communities from Loxahatchee National Wildlife Refuge, Florida, United States - Lox_Sample_4.1 | ecosystem: Environmental > Terrestrial > Soil > Wetlands | place: USA...
CGTCTGCCCGTCGCTCAGGCCCGCCCCGATGAGCCGGCCCATCACGCCGATGCCCCACTCGTCACCGATCGCCCACTCGTAGCCGATGTCGAACACGGCGCCGCCGCCGAGGATCGAGTTGGTCTGGAGCACCCCCTTGTCGTCCGACAGGGTGATGCGCGCGGCGCAAAGGGCGCCGCCCAGGTGGAAGCCCTTGTTGGGGTTCAGGTACCACTCGATGAACGGCCCGAGGAGACCGAGCGTCCCCACCTGGTAGTCGGTCGCCACGTTGAGCCCGTTGATCGACATCGTCGGGTTGACCATGGTCTCGGAGTACACGGCGCCCCCGATGACGAGCCCCGGCTTGACGGCCCCGCCGAGCCCCAGCTCCAGCGAGCCCGTGCCGCCCGATGCGGTCCCGGTGTAGATACCCGTCCCTCGTACCTGCATGCTGTCGCCGAACCCGCCGACCCCCGCCCCGAGCCGCAGGTAGAAGCCGGTGTGCTTCGGCGCAGGTGGAGGAGCCACCGGCTCCGGTCCGGCCACGACGGGTGGCGGTGGTGGGGGCGACTGCTGAGCGAGAGCAAATGACGGGAGGGCGGTGCTCGAGAGCACCGCGAAGAAGCAGCACCAGCGGCGGATCATGCGGTCCCTCCTCCTGCGGGGGGCGTGACGTGCGGGCGGCCAAAGCTGCAACCGGCGTTCCGGCGTGAACGCCCAGCGCTCACGGGGTTCTGCGCGCGCCCGTGTCGCTCGGTTCACGCTGCGGCGTGTGACCGGCGAGACGTCACGCCTTCTCGTCTTCCTGTGACGCCAGCCACTTGCTGAGCGTCTTGGCGTCCACGTCCAGCGCCTCGGCGGTGCGCGTCTTGTGCCCTCCCAGGCGCTCGAGCGCCCACGCGGCGTAGCGGCGCTGCACCTCGCGAATGGGGAGCACGCCCGTGCCGCCCCCGACCGCCGCCGGCAGCCCCGGGGCGGGGGCGCTCGTGATGGACGGCGGCAGGTCGGTGGCGTGGATCTCGGCGCTCTTGCCGAGCAGCACGACGCGCTCGACCGCGTGCGCCAGCTCGCGCACGTTGCCCGGCCACGCGTACTCGAGGAGCTTCGCGAGCGCGTCGGGCGCGAACCGCTCGACCGGCGACTGCGCGTGCCGGCCCTTGCTCTCGGCGAGCAGGCGCTCGATGAGCGGCGGGATGTCCTCGCGGCGGTGGCGCAGCGCGGGGATCTCGATGGTCACGACGTCGAGCCGGTAGAGCAGGTCCTCGCGGAAGGCCCCCGTACGCGCACGCTCGCGCAGGTCACGATGCGTGGCCGCGATGACGCGCACGTCCACCGCGCGCTCCTTGCTCGCGCCGACGGCGCGCACCATGCCGCTCTCGAGGACGTGGAGCAGCTTGGCCTGCAGGCCGGCGGACATCTCGCCGATCTCGTCGAGGAGCATCGTCCCGCGGTCGGCGTCGACGAAGAGACCGGCGCGCGCCGTGGTCGCCCCGGTGAACGCGCCCTTCACGTGGCCGAAAAGCTCGCTCTCGAGCAGCGCCTCGGGAAGCGCCGCGCAGTTGACCGTGACGAACGGACCGCCGGCGCGCGAGCTCGCCGCGTGGATGGCCCGCGCGAGCACCGTCTTGCCGGTCCCCGTCTCGCCTGCGAGCAGCACGGGGCTCGCCGCGTCGGCCACGCGCGCGGCCACGTCGAGCACCTCGCGCATCGCCGGGCTCGCGGCCACCAGGGTGCCGAGGCCCGCCTCCCGCTTGAGCGCCGCCCGCAGCGCCTGGGCCTCGCGCCGGACGCTCGCGGCTTCCAGCGCACGCCCGAGGAACAGCGCTAGCTCGTCCACCGCGAAGGGCTTCGTGAGGTAGTGCGCCGCGCCCTGCCGGATCGCGTCCACCGCGGTCTCGATGGCGCCGTACGCGGTCATCACGATGACCGGCCTCTCGGGTGCCGCCTTGCGCGAGATCGCGAGCAGCCCCATGCCGTCGACCTGCGGCATGCGCAGGTCGGTCACGAGCGCGTCGATGCCCTCGGACTCCAGGCGTTTCGCCGCCTCGACGCTCGAGGCGCACGCCTCCGCCTCGAACTCGCGGTCCGTGAGACCCTCGGCGAGGGTCTCTGCCATCTCGATGTGGTCGTCGACGACGAGGACGCGCGGGCCCGGCACGCGCCCCACTGTAGCGCGCGTTTGGTCAGATCACTTGCCCTTCAGCCATTTCGCCACGTCGGCCGCGCCGTGGTCGCGCAGCGCCGCGCAGAGAGACGCCTGCTCGAGGCGCTCCTCGAGGGGGCGCTTGACCCCCTCCATCGCGACGATGGCCGGCTCGAAGAACGCCTTCGCGTCGTCGTGATCCGCGTTGGTGCACATCGCGCCCGCCACCCCGACGAGCATCCCACCGCCGCGCGAGCCGGGGATGTGCGCGCGGATCTTGCCCCAGTTGTCCTTCTCCCACGCGTAGAGCACGGGGGCCGCCTCGCGCCGCCCGAGCGCGGGACCGAACAGATACCGGAGCTCGCCGAGGCGAATCTCGTCGCTCAGGCCCACGTCGAAGGCCTGCCGCAGCACCGCCGGATCGTCGAACCAGGCCATCGCGCGGATGGCCACGATGCGGTCCTGCGGCGTCTTCGCGTTCTTGGCCGCCGCGCGCAGCTCGTCGAGTCGCGAGGCGTTCGCACGGATCGACGCGAGGGGCACCGCGACCGTCGCCGTGTCCGATGGAACGCTCGCCGGGTCCTTGAGCCACTTCTGCGCGTACTTCTCCGCCTCGGTGAGCGTCGCCGGGTCGTGCGCGAGGTGTCCCATCGCGAAGAGTACCGAGTGTCGCGCGAGCACGCGGTCGTCGTCTTCCTTCTTGCCGCCCTCCCAGCCGAGCATCGCCTTCTTGCCGGCGAAGCGCGCCGCGACCCAGCGGCGGAACGCGGGACGGTTGCCGTCGTCGACGAAGGTGCGATCCATGTCCTCCACGACGGACGTCAGCTGGTCGACGACGAACCGGTTCGTCTCGGCGTCGAAGGTCGGAAGCACCTCGAAGAGCGCGCTCGCGTCGAGCGCCCCCTGGCGAACCTCGGCCCACGCGTTCGAGACGAGCCCCAGGCGATCGACCGGATCGAGCGCACGCGACACGCGCGCCAGCGCCAGGAGCTGCGGGCGGTCGAGGACGAAGCGGTAGTAGCCCGCCCCGTCGGCGTTCGGGTAGAGCCACGCGGGGCAGTGCGCGCCGAGGTCACGCGCGATCGGGTCGGCTCCGAGCGTGAAGCAGCTCTTGCCCTTCTGCCCGTCGCTCGAGACGCAGACGGGGAGTGTCCACGACCGCGGCGGGTCACCGCCCGCACCGAGCGGCCGCCACTCCGACTCGCGCAGCTCGAGCTTGCCGCCGTTCTTGCCTCCGCACTTCCAGCTGAGGAGCACCGACGGCACGCCCGGGTGATCGAGGAAGCCGCTCGCGATGGCGCCGACCCTCTGCGTCGAGACGTACTCGAGCGCGTCGAAGAGGTCGTTCGCGCTGGCGTTGCCCCAGGCGTTCGCCTGGACGTAGCGCTGCACGCCGCGCCGGAACATGTCGGCCCCGAGCCAGCTCTCGAGCATGCGCAGGACTGCGGCGCCCTTCTCGTAGGTGAGCCCGTCGAACGACTCCATGGCCTCGCTCACCGAGTGCACCGGCTGGCGCACCGCGCGCGCCGAGTGCAGCGCGTCGGTGTCCATCACGTGCTGCACGCCCGCGATCTCCTCTGTGGTCGCGCCGAACGAGGGCTTCCACGCGTCGACCATCTTCGACTCGGCCCACGTGGCCATCCCCTCGTTGAGCCAGATGTCGTCCCACCACTTGGCCGTCACGAGATCGCCGAACCACTGGTGCGCGAACTCGTGCGCGATGACCAGCGCCTGCCTGCGCCGCGCGGTCGTCGTCGCGCGGGCCGGGTCGATCTCGAGCAGCTCCTCGCGGAACGTGACGAGGCCCGGGTTCTCCATCGCGCCGGCGGCGAAGTCGGGCACCGCGACGACGTCGAGCTTCGGGTACGGGTAGCGCACGTCGAAGTACTCGCCGAGCTTGGCGACGAGCGCGGCCGACGCCTCGAGCGCGAGGCTCGTCAGCCCGCCCTTGCCCTTGGGCGTGACGGCGCGGATGGGGAAGGGAGACGTCTGTCCCTGGACGACGTCGAAGTTGCCGACCGCGAACGCCACGAGGTAGCTCGGCAGCGGGCGCGACGTCTCGAAGTGGTAGAGCACCATGCCGTCGGGCGTGTCCTCGTGCGACGCCTCGGGCGCGTTCGCGAGGGCGAGCATGCCGCGCGGGGTGGTGATGCTCACGTCGTACGCCGTCTTGAACCCGGGCTCGTCGAAGCACGGGAAGGCGCGCCGCGCGTCGGTCGCCTCGAACTGCGTGTACGCGTACCAGGCGTCGCCATCCTTCACGCGATAGAGCCCCGCCAGGTCCGGCGCGAACGGGGCATCGTAGGCGATCTCGAGCACCGCCTGACCCTGCGGCAGCGGCCGCGCGAAGGTGAGCACCAGCTCTTCCTGGATGACACCCCCATTCGCGAGGCGCGTGCTGGGAGTAGCGGGGATGTCCGGGCCGCCGGCGACGTGAGCGACGGCGCGCGACACGGTCATGTCGCGCGCGTGCATCACGACGTTCCACGTCGGCCCGGGGACGGCGACCTGGATGGTCGTCGTGCCCGAGAAGCGCGTCTGCGCCGGATCGATGCGCAGCGCGAGCGCGTAGCGCTGTGGGGTCACCGTCGCGGGAAGCCTGCCGTCGTCGCGGGGAGCGGGCGCGGGGGGCGCCGGCGTCCCGATCGCTGCAGAGCTCGAGCCGGCGACCGGCGCGGGCGCAGCGGGACCGCTGCCCGTCTCGGCCCCGCAGGCGGCCAGGGCGAGCAACGTGACGAGCGGGATGGCGATCGGACGGCGCATCGGGGTTCTCCTTTATTCCGGGGCGAACGCTCGCGAGATGGCGGCCTTCCGTCAAGGGGGTCGCGATGCCTCGCCCGCATCAGGCGGGCGCGTCAGGCGGACTCGCTGCAATTGGCCACCCTAGCCGGAACGCCGGCTCTGCGCGCTGGAACGCGCGTTGCTGAGTCGAGGGCCATGCGTTTCCTCTTTCACGCCATGCTGGTGGCCGCGGTGGCCATCGTCCTCGTCGGCCTCGCGTGCGGCTCGGCCGAGTGGGCGAGGTACGACGCGGCCAAACTCCCGGCGCACGCCACCTTGCATCGCGGCGCCCACGCGCGCTTGCCGCTCGAAGCGACCATCGCCCCGCCGATCGCAATCGTCCCGCGCTACGGCGAGGCGGTGGCGCCCGGCGCGATGCTCGTGTGGCGCCTGACCGAGGGCACCGACGGTGCGCGCGTCGAGCTGTCGCCCACGGCGGACTTCGCGCCGGACCGCCTGCGCACCATCGACGTGGACGGCGACCGCATGCGCCTGCCGGCGGGTCTATCGGCGGGCGCGTGGTACTGGCGACTCCGCGGGGAGTCCGACGGCGCCGTGGGCGAGCGTGCGACCCCGACGTGGATGCTCGTCGTCGCGCAGCCGCAGGCGGAGTCACCGGACTGGGGCTGAGCGCGCTTCAGTCTGGTGTGCCCTTCGGGCCGTCGGCCCGCCTGCGGCGGGACCTCAGTGACCGGGCATGCACACGCCCATGACGCAGTTGTTCGTCGTGCAGTCGTAGGCGGTCGCGCACGGGAAGGCGCACTTGCCGTATTGCGTGTTGCACTTGTGCGTCCCGCAGTTCGCGTCGCTCTGACACGGGAGCGCGAGCGGCCCCGGCGTGGCGAGCGTCCCGCTTCCGGTGGGTGCAGGCGCGGGCGGCGTCGTCGGCGTCGGAGCCGGAGGCGGCGCGGGCGCCGGTGTGGGAGCGGGCGCCGGAGCAGGAGCCGGTGCGGGTTGCGGCGCCGGAGGCGGCGCGGGCGCCGGGTAGTTCGGATACGGCGACGGCTGCGCGGTCTGGTAGCCGGGCGGCGGGTAGTTGTATCCGGGCGGCGGATACCCGTAGCCCGGCGGCGGCGGGTACGCGTACCCCGTGGTGTTCGTCGCCGTGGGCGCTGCCGGGTGCGCGTCGGGCACGTTCTCGCACGCGGCCACGAGGACGAGAGCCGCGGAGATGGCGAAGAGAAGGGCGAATGCTCGCATGCGACAAGCCTACAGAAGGCGAGTCGTGGCTGCTAGCTGGGGCTCCCGCCCGCGCTTGCGCGCCCCGGTTGCGCCGCGGGGGCGCGACCGGTCGTCCCGATGTCAGTTTGCCTGCGACGAGGAGTCCGCGACGTTCCGCGTGGCACGCGACGTGAAGAGGCGCCCGCGCCATGCTTGCCCCTTCCTCTTCCCGCCTTTCTCGGTTCGCTTCCATCTTCATCGCTTGCTCCGCGTGCGGCGGCAGCGTCGCCTCGCCGCCGGGTTCCGCGTCCAGCACCGACGCCGCGCCCTGGGTGGCTCCGGGCAACCCGCAGGTCGTCGACGTCGGCGGTCCGAGGATCCTGAAGCCGAGAGTCGTTGCACTCGTCGACCCGACGGATCGGGATTCGTCCGCGATCGCACCCTTTCTCGGCGCGCTCGGCCAGAGCACCTACTGGAGCCAGGTCACAGGCGAGTACGGCATCGGGCCCTTTGCCTCGGTCACGACCGTCGTGCTCCCGGCTCCGGTTGCGGGCGATGGCTCGCAGGCTGCGATCGAGGCCCTGATCGCGCAGCAGGCTGGTAGCTATCTCGCCCGCAACCCGGGTGCATCGACGAGCATCGACGGCCGCCCGTTCGTCGTCGACACGGTCTTCGTGCTCTTCACCACGAGCGCGCAGAGCTGCGCGACCAGCGCGGCCGGCCACACGAGCGTGACGACGCCCGACGGGACCGAGGTCGCCTACGCGATCGTCCAGCGCTGCCCGGATCCGGACGCGCAGCTCTCGCCGATCGACCACGCGCTTCTCCTCGCGACGCACGAGCTGGTCGACGCGTCGACGAACCCGTTCCCGGCGGACGCGCCCGCGTACGCGCACGTGGACGACGACCACCTGGCGTGGACGGCGACCACCGATGGATCGGTCGTCGACACCGAGGTCGCGCACCTGTGCGAGAGCGGCCGCATCACCGCGGACATCGGAGGGCAGAGCATGACGCTCGAGCGCGTCTGGTCGAACGCCGCTGCGGCCGCCGGGCACGGTCGGTGCGCGCCGGGGGTAGCGGGAACGAGCCCCGAGTTGCTCGCCGTCCCCGTGCTCACGGACCATGTGCCGTTCGACGCGGCGCGATCCACCCTCGGCGTGACGCTCGCCAAGGGCGCATCGACCACGATCGGCGTGGATCTATTCAGCGACCATCCCACCCAGGGGCCCTGGTACGTCGAGGCCGTCGACGTGGCCGCCAAGCAAGGCAAGGCGCCCGAGCTGTCCCTGACGCTCGACGCGTCGCAGGGCCAGAACGGCGACGTGCTCCACCTGACCGTCACGCGGCTCCGCGACCCGGATCCATCGCGGGCGGCCCACGGTGTCGTCTTCGAGCTCGTCGCATCGCCGACTTCGGCGTTCACGACGACGCATTCGACGTACGGATTCGTCTCGGACGGGATGTGAACAACCGAGTCCGGCTCCCAGGCATCCGACCAGGAAGAACGGATGCGCGTGCACCACGTCAATTGCGGGACGATGTGCCCGCCCTTCGCGAGTCTCGTGAACGGCGGGGGCTCCATGTTCGAGCGGGGACGCATGGTCTGCCACTGCCTCCTTGTCGAGAGCAGCGATGGTCTCGTCCTCGTGGATACCGGCCTGGGGACGGGGGATGTCGAGAACCCGCGCCGCCGCCTGGGCGGCGGGTTCGTCACCCTTCTCCGCCCGACGCTGGACCACCGCGAGACGGCGCTCGCCCACGTCGAGCGGCTCGGTTTCCGGCGATCCGACGTGCGGCACATCGTTCCCACGCACCTGGACCTCGATCACGCGGGCGGTCTCTCGGACTTCCCCGACGCGACGGTGCACGTCCACGCGCGGGAGAAAGCCGCCGCCGACGCCCGCGCCACCGTGGGCGAGCGCCAGCGCTACCGGCCGCTTCACTTCGCGCACGGGCCGCGGTGGAAGCAGTACGACGTGGGCGCGGGCGGGGACACGTGGTTCGGCTTCGAGCGCGTGCGTGCTGCAATCGGGACGAGCGACGAGATCCTGCTCGTCCCACTCTTCGGCCACACGCGCGGCCACTGCGGCATCGCAGTGAAGACGCCGGGTGGCTGGCTGCTCCACGCAGGTGACGCGTACTTCTCCCACGGCGAGGTGCACGCCGCCCCCCCGCGGAGCCCTTGGGGCCTCTCCTTCTTCCAGAGCCGCGCCGAGATCGACCGCGGTTCGCGCCTCGCCAACCAGGTGCGCCTGCGCGAGCTCGCGCGCACGCGAGGCGCTGACGTCACGGTGTTCAGCGCGCACGACCCGACGGAGCTCGAGGACGCTTCGGTCAGCGTGGAGCGGATGGCGGCGGCGGAGGTGGAGGAGGAGCCTCCATCTCGCCCCACTTGCCTCCGGAGCACATGAGGAAATGCGTGAACCCGGACGGATCGGTGCCGCAGATCTTGCCGTCCGAGCTGCAATCGCTGCCCCGAGCGGCGAGGAGATCCTTGGGACAACCATCGGCGTCCAGCGGCGGGCGCTTGGCGCACGCCGTGACCGCGACGAGAAGCAGCAGAGCGACCCTCACGCGCCCGATGATAGCCCCGAAGCCCGGCTACTTCTTCGCCGTGATCCCCATCTCCCGGACCAGGTTGTCGGCGCCGTCGAGCGTCTCCATGGTCCAGATCATGTACCGCGCGTCGACGTGGATCGTGCGCGTCGTCGTGCCGTCGAAGACCGCGTCCGACGCGAGGCCCTCCTTGTTGCCGTCGAACGCGAGCCCGACGAGGTGACCCTGGCCGTCCATGGTCGGCGAGCCGGAGTTGCCGCCGGTGATGTCCAGGTCGGCCTCGAAGTCGACCGGCAGGTCGCCGCCGAGTGACGGGTCCGCGAAAGCGCCGAAGTTGCGCGCCTTGATCGCGTCCAGGAGCTTCTGCGGCGCGTTGAACGGGTCCTTCCCGGTGTCCTTGGTGAGGATCTGCGACGCCACGGTGAAGGGCCAGTCCGCCTGCGCCGTGGACTCGGGGTGGAGCGACTTCACGGTGCCGTAGGTGATGCGCAAGGTGGCGTTCGCGTCCGGCGCGAGAGCTCCGCCGAGCGCCTGCTTGAGCGCCTCGGTGTAGAGCGGCTGCACGAGCACGAGGTCGCCCTTGCGCGCGTCGTCCTTCTTCTCCTCGGCCTTGTAGATCGGCCACACGCGCTGCGCGGCTTGCACGAAGGGATCCTTCGACGCCGCGAGCTTCGCCGGCGTGCCGTTCGTCAGCAGGTCGAGCCGCGCCTTCTCGTCCTCGAGGGACGTCGCCGCGTACCAGGCGTCGAGCTTCTTGTCGATCGCCGCCTCGTCGATCTTCGCTCCCCTGGGCATGCCGAGCAGCGTCGCGAGCCACGGGCGGTCCTTCTCGGGGAGCTGCGTCGCGCGCACGAGCGCGAGCCGGAAGCTCGCGCGGTCGAGCGTGCGGTCGTACTGGCGCGACGTCTGCTTCTGCGCCGCCTGCGCGCGCGCCATGTCGCGATCCTGGAAGCCGGGCTTGCGATCCGCGTCCTTCTTCGCGCGCTCCTCGGCCCAGCGGGTGAAGTTGATGGCGTTCGACAGCAGCGCCGACCCGCGGAAGGCGAAGCCCCGGTCGAAGTCGACCCGCTCGGTGCGCTGCTCGTCGGCGATGAGCGCCTCGAGCTTCGCGATGCCCTTCGCGTACTGCTCGTGCCCGGGCTGCGCCGCCCAGTCCTTCGCCTTCTTGTCGAGCGCGTCCTTCTGCGCGACGAGGTCGGGGTTCTTCTGCATCCCCTGCAGGATCCCCTGGAACTTCTCGAGACCGTTCTGCACGCCCTGCTTGAGGACCGTCGCCTTGATCGACGTCTCGCCCCCGTCGTTCAGGTGCGCCTCGGCGACCTTGTACCGGTCCTCGTAGTACTTGATGAGGTACGGATAGAAGACCTCGACGTCGTCGTGCAGCTCGCGCGCGGTGATGTTCCGGTTCGTCACGTACGGATAACCGGCGACCATCACGAAGTCGCCGGGCTTCAGGCCGCTGGTCGACACCTGCAGCCAGTTCTTCGGCTGGAAGGGCACGTTGTCGGGCGAGTAGTCCGCGGGCTTGCCGTCCCTGCCCACGTACGCCCGGTAGAACGACCAGTCGCCCGTGTGGCGCGGCCACTCCCAGTTGTCGACCTCGCCGCCGTAGTCGCCGACCGACCGCGCCGGCGCGTAGACCAGGCGCACGTCGCGGATCTCGAGCATCTCGATGAGCTGGTAGAGGCCGCCCTGGAAGAACGACGACACCTGGCAGCGGATGCCGGGACGATCCTTCTCGCACGCGGCGATGAGCTGCTTCTGGCGCTTCTCGGTCTCGAGCTTGCGCGCGCCGGGGTCCTTGATCGCGTCGAGGCCGCCGCGCATCTGCGAGGTCACGTCGGTGTAGGCCTGGGCCACCATGATCTTCTGCGCAGGGCCGGCCGACGGCTCGTCGGCCATCGTCTTCGCGAGGAAGCCGTTCTCGACGTAGTTCTTGCCCTCCTTCGAGTTGAGCTGCAGCGCGCCCTGCACACAGTGGTGGTTGGTGACCACCAGCCCCTGGGGCGACACGAAGGAGCCCGTGCAACCGCCGAGGAACACGACCGCCGCGAGGGGCGACTGGAGCGGATCCGAGAGTGTCTTCGGATCGAGCTTCACGCCCAGCTTGGAAAAGACGTCGGTGTGCTGGGGAAGCGTCATCTGCGAGGGCATCCACATGCCGCCCGGATCGCGGTACTGCAGGCGGTACGCGAGGGAGGGATCGGGCGCGGTGGGGGGCGTCGCCGTGGCGGGCGGCGCGCCGGTCGCACTGGCCACCGCGGTGGGGCTCGCAGGTGTCTGCGCTTCTCCGCCGCACGCGGCGGCCGCGGTCAGGGCGGTGGCGACGAGAAACGCGGAAGAGATGGTCGGCGTCTTCACGAGGGCGCCATAGCACGCGCCGGGAAAGCGGGTCAGCAGGACGCTACGCCGAGCCGTTCTCGATCAACTCCCGCCGGGGCTGCCGGCGGGGCCGGAGCTCGCGTCGTCCTTGAGGCCGGGGAACGAGATGAGCTCCGACATGTTCGGGACGAGGGAGATCTCGATGCGGCGGTTCTTCGACCGCCCTGCCGCGTCGGTGTTCGGCGCCGCCGGGTCGAACTCGCCGTAGCCCGCCGCGCTGAGGACGCTGGGGCTGACGCCCTGGGCCGCGAGGAACTTCAGGACGACGACGGCGCGCGCCGTCGACAGCTCCCAGTTGGACGCGAAGTCCTTGTTCTTGATGGGCAGGTTGTCCGTGTGCCCCGCGACCTGGAAGCTTCGCGCGCTCACCGTCTTGAGCGTCTGCCCGATCTCGGCGAGCGCCTTCTTTCCCTCGGGCTTGAGGTCGGTCTTTCCCTCGTCGAAGAGCACGTCGTTGTGGAGCGACAGCACGATGCGCCCGTGCCGGACGCTGATGCGCACCTGGCCCGCGTCGATCATCTTCTTGAACTTCGTGAGGAAGTCGTTGAAGAGCGCCGCTCGCGCGTCCGCGGCGGCCTTCTGCTTGCGGAGCTCGTCGAGTTGCGCCTGCAGCTCTCCCGACTTGTCCGGGGGCGGAGGCTTGCCTGTGCACGCCGAGAGGTCGCTCTGGAGCTGCGCGATCTGCGCGTCGTCGGCGGCCAGCTTCTTCGTGTTCTCGTCGAGCGCGGCCTTCGCGTCGTTCGCGCTCTTCACGGCGTCGTCGTACTTGCCCTGGGGAACGCACGCGGCGGCCAGGAGCGACGTGGCAGCCACTGCGGCGAGAAAGGGGGGACGCATGGCGCCCAAGGGTAACCCAAGACGGCGGTCGGACGCGGGTCGATGAAACAAACGGGTCGACAGGTTGTCGATCCATGCGGAGGAAGTGATGGTCCTGCTTCACGCGCCCCATGGCGCGATGCGCCGCCTCGTGCTCGCCTTCGCCGTCGCAGGTCTATCGGGCGCGTGCGGGAGGGGTGCGCCCATCCCGACGCCCAAGTCCGTCGCCATCATCCCGGCCGCCGTCGAGCCTACTCTCGCATCCTGCGCGCGGCGTGGGACCTACGCGTTGCCGCAGCGCCTGCCCGCGGCGCGACAGGGCAGCGCCGTCGCGCTCGCGAAGAGCGACGGCAAGCTGGTCGCGTACGTCGCCGACGCAGACAGCCGCTCGATCCACACGGTGTCCATCGACGACCATCGCGAGACTGCGCGCACGCGGCTGGAGGGCACGCCGAGGCAGCTGCTTCTCATGCCCGACGGACGCCTCGTGGCGACGCTCTCGGACTCGACGGACCTCGTGGTCCTCGAGCCGGGCGCCGATCCTTCGGGGCCCCTCGCGCCGCTCTGCACGCGGGAGGTGCCCGTCGAGCCGTGGGGGCTCGCGCTGTCGCCGGACGACGCGAAGCTCGTCGTCACGAGCGCGTGGGCGGGCGCGGTCACCGTCTTCGACGCGGCGGGCTTCGTCCCGCAGCGCGTGCTCGCCGTCCCACGTGACCCCCGCAGCGTGCTCGTGAACGACGACGGCGTCGCATTCGTCAGCCACCTCGTGGGCGCGCAGATGAGCGCCATCGACCTCGGTCGGGCGGACGCTCCCACGGTCATCGATCTGTCGGTGCACAAGTCGACGCCGCGCGCGCAGCTCAAGGACGAGATGGCCGACCGCACCGGCGTGCAGGGCTACGCCCTCGCCAAGGTGGGGCTCCCGCGGGACGCCGACGGCCACGACGGCCCGTCGCGCGTGCTGGCCCCCATGGTGAGCGTCGACCACGGCGAGCTCGGACGACCGACCTCGACCTACTACGGTCCTCCGTTCGACGGCGTGCCCAAGGAGGCGCCCGTCGTCAGCGCGGTCGATCCGGCGACGCGCCAGCCCCTCAGTCGCTACCTGCTGGGCGCGAGCGACACGGCCTTCGCGCGCGAGTGCCTGCTGCCGCGCGCCGCCGCCGTGCGCGCCAAAGGCGCCACGCTCCTCGTCGCCTGCTACGGCATCGACGCGCTGCTCGATCTCGACGCGCTCGCCGTGGATCCGTTCCGCGCCGAACGCCGCCGGTGGGACGTGCCGCCCGGCCCCGAAGGCGTCGCCGTCGACGACGAGTCGGGGCGGGCCGTCGTCTTCTCTCAGATGGGCGCGGCGCTCACGGTCATCGACCTGGACCACCCGCGCGCCGATCGCCCGACGATCGCGCTCGACTATCACCCGGACCCGGCCCTCGCGGAGGCCGCGCGCGGTCGCCTCCTCTTCTACCGCACAGACGACGTCCGCATCTCCAACGACGGCGTCGCCTGCTCGAGCTGCCACATCGACGGACGCGACGACGGGATCACCTGGAGCACGCCGATGGGACCGCGGCAGACGCCGATGCTGGCAGGGCGTCTCGCCGACACCGCGCCCTACGGCTGGGAGGGCGACAAGCCGAGCATCGCCGACTACGTCGGCAACACCGTCGAGCGTCTCGGCGGGCGCGGCCTCGGACCGCAGGAGCTCGCGGACATCGCCCGGTTCCTCCTCGTCGCGCCCGCGCCCCCGCGGAGCACCGCCGGCAGCGCGCTCGTCCAGCGAGGACAGGAGCTCTTCTACGACACGCAGCAGGAGTGCGCGAGCTGCCACATGGGCGGCACGTCGACGGACGCCACGGTGCACCTCTTCACGATGCGCACGGGCGATTCCGTCCCGGGGCTCGGCTTCGACACGCCGTCGCTCCGGTTCATTCGCGGTACGGCGCCGTACTTCCACGACGGACGTTACCCGACGCTGGAGGCGCTCCTCGAGGATCCGGCGAGCACGATGGGACACGCCGACAAGCTCTCGGTGCAGGACCGCGCGGCGCTCGCCGCCTATCTGAGGACGCTGTGAGGACGACGCTGGCGGCGGCGCTCGTGCTCGCGGTCTGCGCGAGCGCGCCGCTGACCGGGCGCGTCGCCTTCGCCGAGGACCCCGCGCCCGAGGCGCCGCGCGCGAACGGCGAGACCGGGCTCGATGGATTCCGTGCCGACGGGGACAGCCGTCCGCTGGCCGTGGCGACGCCCATCCGCTTCGACCCGGACGCGCTTCCGGTCGCCACGTGGGGCGAGCCGCGCGCGACCGCCGGCTTCGCGTTGAAGCCGAGGGGAAGTGGCTACCGGCTCTGGCTGCGCTCGCGCCTCTTCGCCGAGGTCGTCGTGGAGAACACGCGTGGCGCCGCCGAGTTCAGCGCGTTCACGGGAGGCTCGTTCTTCGACGGCACGCCTCCCGAGTGCGGTCCGGGACACACCGGCTCCTTCCCCGCGCGCTGGGCGGGGCTCGCTCCGAGGCGCTGGACCGACGCAGGCGTCGACGTCGAGATGGGCGACGGCGACTTCGACCTCGCGAGCTGCGACGCACGAGCGCGCGTCTCGGTCGAGGCGCGCGCCGCCGCGATCGTCCCCGGCTTCGTCTACGGCCTGCGCGTGCGTCGCAGCGAGGACGACGAGACGCTCTTCGTCTTTCTCCCGCGCGGCGTGCTCGTCTCGGCCGCCGGCGATCCGTCCGCGCCGATTGCGCTGTCGAACACCGGGCCGTTCACCAGGCTGAGCATGCCGCTCGAACGAGGGGCCGCGCGATCCGCCGTCGTGCGGGTGAGCCCCAAGTCGCTCAGCCTCTGGTCCCATCTGCGCACGACCATCACGCCGGTCTGGTCCTTCGAGGACAAGACGGAGCCGCACGACGCGCTGCTCGTGAACGTCGACGCCGCGTGGCAGGACGATCGCAAGCTGGGGTCGATCTCGCTCGCCCTCCCAAGGCTGCACGACAAGCGGCCCTACGCCGCGCTCGTCGCGGCGGCGCAGGCCGTCACGAACTGATCGCCGGAGTGCGCAAGGGCAGCGGCCGCACTGCGGCGCGGACACCCGTGCGCGACGACGCCGGACGCACGGACGGCGGCAGGGGCGGCGGGACCGAAGACGTGCGCCTCAGGGGCGTCGGCGTGTCCGGCGGCTGCGGGACGGGCGGAGGGTGCATCCGGGTCGTCGACGGGGGCGGCGGGGGCGCGAACGACGGAGGCGTGGGCGGGATCGCCACGCGCACCGCCGGCACGCGCAGCGTCTGCGCAGCCTGCGACGGCTTCGGCTGGGGCAGCGAGGGCGAAACCGTTCGAGCCACCACGCGGAACGCCGAGGACGACGACGTGAGGGCCACCGCCGAGTGTTCGGTCGACTCCGCGCGCGACCGCCAGAGGACCGCGTAGGCACCGGGGCGCCAGTCGAGCGAGATGCCGGCGCGCGGGTCCTCGCGCATCAGCCATCCGACGATGCGCATGCCCACGAAGGCCGAGGGATGGGCCTTTCCTTGCCCTACGTCCTCGTTGCGGTGGACGGCGTAGCAGACGCCGTCGCGGAGCTGGTACGTCGTGTTGCGTGTCTCGATGCGCGTTTCGCCGGCGAAGACGGGCGGCAACGGGGTGTTTCCCCAGGCGCGTGCAGAACGGGCGGCCAGGTCCTTGAGATACGCGCGACGTGAATCCATGTGCTCCCTCGCTTGAATCGTCCCGGGGAGCCCCTTCAGCAGCCGGCGTGCCGTCCTAGACACAATGTGCGCATCGAGCAATTCCGATGGTTTGGGTGACCTTCGGAGGCCAAACCGGTGGGAGCCTGTGGGTCCGGCGATCCAGGCGATCAGGGCTGGGGCGTCCCACGGCCGAGCGCCATGACCTCGACGTTCAGCTCGAGGACGAGCCGGAGGAGGGCCGCGCGCTGCTCCTCGGTCGGGGGGCTGATCGCCCAGGTGCGCAGCGCGCGCTGGAACCCCTCGGCCTTCGTCCGCAGCTCGCGCACGCGAGGGCCGGGAGGCAGCTCGTTCAGCCGCTCGACGGTGTCGTTGAGCGACGCCTCGACGATCGCCAGCCGCGTCGATCCGTGGCTCGAACTCATCGGCCGAGCTTGAGGCTACCATACGCCGGCGCATGGACCCGTGGGAGCTGCCGGCGACCGAGCTCGCGCGCCTTCTCGGTCGCCGGGAGCTCTCGTCGGTCGAAGTCGTGCGGGCGCACCTGGATCGAATCGACCGTCTCGACGGCCGTGTTCACGCGTTCACCGAGGTGTTCCGCGAGCAGGCGCTGGCC
>Ga0335082_10003961_pt1 | contig 16113 bp, 16 predicted proteins | sample Lox_Sample_41_FD_206718 | JGI IMG/M metagenome (GOLD analysis project Ga0335082, IMG submission 206718) | Soil microbial communities from Loxahatchee National Wildlife Refuge, Florida, United States - Lox_Sample_4.1 | ecosystem: Environmental > Terrestrial > Soil > Wetlands | place: USA...
GGAAGTGTTCGACGGTATAGGCCTGAGGCCGCTCGTCGAACAGCTTCTCGATCTCAGTCTGCATGCGCGCTCCGGTTGGAGACGAGGCCGAGATTCTCCAGAACTCGCAGAATCTTGCCCTGATTCGCTGGCGACGGCGCACACATCGGGAGCCGCCACACTGGTTCGAGCAGACCCATCATGGACATCGCGGCCTTCACCGGAATCGGGTTCGACTCGACGAAGTTCACTTCCATCAACGGCAGGAACTTGCGCTGCAGTTCGCGCGCCGCGGCGAAGTCATTGGCGAGCGCGTGCTGCGTAAGCGCTGTCATCTCCTTCGGAATCTCATTTGACGCGACCGATATGATGCCCCGGCCGCCCAACGCAATCAGGGGAATCGTGATGGCATCGTCGCCGGACAGCACGGCAAACTTAGAAGGCACGTGCTGGATCACCGAAGCCATCTGACTGATATTGCCGGAAGCTTCTTTTACGCCGACGATGTACTCGATCTCCGAGAGCCTGCCGAGCGTGGCGGGTTCGACATTCACACCAGTCCGCGATTGCACGCTGTAGACGATGATCGGAAGCTTCACCGCGGACGCGATGGCTTTGTAGTGCTGGTATAAGCCCTCTTGGGTCGGCTTGTTGTAGTACGGAGTCACGGAAAGAAGACCGTCCGCGCCCATCGCTTTCAGCTCATTCGCAAGCTCGATCACCTCGGCGGTGTTGTAACCACCGGCTCCAGCGAGCACCGGCACTTTGCCCTTGGCTTCTTCCAGCGTGATCTCCACCACCCGCAGATGCTCTTTCCGCGTGAGCGTCGGGCTCTCGCCAGAAGTTCCGCACGGAACCAGGAAGTTGATGCCTCGCTCGATCTGCCGCTTGACCAGCGATCGCATGGCCGATTCATCGAGTGAGCCGTCTTTCCGGAACGGCGTTACTAACGCGGTCCCGCATCCTTGAAATAACATTTCAACCTCCAAATAATACTTCGCTGAACTCGTGGCAGCCTTTGCGCCCGATGATCCATTGTGCCGCTTTCAAGGCGCCTCTGGCGAAACCTTCGCGGTTCCGGGCAGTGTGGCGCAAGGTGATAGTGTCGGCGGCGGAATCGAAACCAATCTCGTGCGTCCCAGGATGCCCACCGGCACGACTGGAACTCATGTCAATGGCGCGGTCGAAGCCAGCCGCCTTCATTTGCTCGACCAATTTCAGAAGTGTGCCCGACGGTGCATCTTTCTTGGTGATGTGATGGATTTCCCAAACCCAAGCGCCGTATTCTTTCTCGTTCCTAAATAGCCGCGCTGCTTCGGCAACCAAGCGCGTAAACACATTCACGCCGATCGAAAAGTTAGGGCTCCAGACCAGCGCGGAATCGTGTTTCTCGATGAGTGCCTTCACTTCGGCCAAGTGCTCCAGCCAGCCTGTTGTCCCTACGACCATTGGAATGCGCAGCGGCGCTACTTTCGCGACGTTGCCAACCACCGAGGATGGTACGGAGAATTCCACTGCAACGTCGGCGCCATCAAGCGGCTCTGGGCGGTCGATGTCCACCCGAGCGGTGACAGTGAAGCCGTACTCAGGCGCGAGCTGATCGATTAGCTTGCCCATTTTGCCGTATCCGACCACCGCGAGATTAGGCATCGAACACCGCCGGATCCAACTCGCGAAAGAACTCGGCATGCAGAGCCTGCACCGACGCAGACAAATCATCGCCCGCTACCACGAATCCGAGATTGAGCGCCGACGCACCTTGCGAAACCATGCGCACATTGATCTCTCCCAGGGCATTGAAGACCCTGGCTGCGACGCGCGGACTGTGGCGGATATTCTCGCCCACCATGCAGATGATGGCCTGATTCTCATCCACCGAGACTTCGGAAAACTCGCGGAGTTCGCCGACAATCGCTTCCAGGCGCTCGGGATGATCGATCGTTAATGACACGCTGACCTCGGAAGTTGCCACCATATCTACAGACGTGCCATAACGGTCGAATATTTCGAAGATTCGCCGCATGAACCCGTGCGCCATGAACATGCGCGTGGAACGGATATTCAGCACGGTTACTTTGTTCTTGCAGGCAATCGACTTTACAACGTTCGTGCTGCTCACGCTCTCAGAGACGATGCGCGTGCCTTCCACTTCCGGACGGCGCGAATTCAAGATCCGCACCGGGATGTTTCGGTCTATGGCCGGCACCACGGTCGCCGGATGCAGCACTTTGGCGCCGAAATAGGCCAGCTCCGCGGCTTCCGTGAAGGAGATGATTTTCACGCGATGCGCGCTTGGACAGATGGTGGGATCGGCGGTCAGCATACCGTCGACGTCGGTCCAGATCTGGATCTCTTCAGCGCCGATTCCTGCGCCAACAATCGATGCGGTGAAGTCTGAACCGCCGCGCCCAAGCGTCGTCGTGATGCCGTCTTCGGTCGCGCCAATGAAACCGCCCATCACGACAACCTGACGAGCTGCGAGCGACGGAACGCACGCCGCAAGTTTGGCGTAAGTCTGCTCGAACAACGGAGCGGCCTGCGTATGCCGCCGGTCGGTAACGATCATCGTGCGTGAATCCACATGAACCGCATGCACTCCGTGGTGTTTGAAATAATTCGTGACAATCAGGCTGGAAAGCCGCTCGCCGAAACTCGAGATCGCATCGATGGACCTCGGCGTCAGTTCGCCGAGTACAGCCAAGCCCTTCACCAGCTCGGTCAATTCCTGGAAATGTTCGTCGATCGTGCGCTCCATGCCGGACTCGCGGAGATGGTAATCACGCAGTTCCAGGAGTTCGCGGAGTGAGTCCTCGCGCCGGCCTCCGACCGCGAGGTTGGCGATGTGAAGCAGACGATTGGTAGTCTTGCCCATCGCCGACACTACCACGACTGGCTTGCGATCGAGCCGCGCCTTCACGATACCCGTGACGCGTTCGATGGCAGCGGCGGACTCCACTGAAGTCCCGCCGAATTTCATTACGATCATTAGTCGAGCAATCCCTCGGAATACATCAACTCGGCATTGAGCACCGCCGCGCCAGCTGCACCTCGAACCGTATTGTGTCCCAGTGCGATGAACTTGTAATCGAGCACCTGACACTCTCGCAGCCGACCAACAAATACCGCCATTCCGCGCTCACGCTCCACGTCACGTCGCGGCTGCGGCCGATCCTGCTCGGTCATGTAGAACATCGGCTGAGGCGGCGCACTCGGAAGATTTCGCTCCTGAGGCACGCTGCGGAAGCCGTTGATCGCTGCGATCATTTCCTCGATCGAAGGTTTGCGCTCCAGTTCCACGCTGGTCGCTACCATATGCCCATCGGTGACAGCAACACGATTGCAGTGCGCGCTGACCTTGGCCGGCAGTGGCCGCAGGCTGTCGCCTGTGAAATCGCCCAGGATCTTCTGTGTCTCGCGCTGCATCTTCTCTTCTTCGCCGCCGATGTAGGGTATCACGTTGCCGTTGATGTCCAGTGACGCCACCCCCGGATAACCGGCGCCCGAAAGCGCCTGCATCGTGGTCACAAGAACCCTAGTAATACCGAACTGCTTCAGCGGCGCGAGCGCCATGGCTAGCACGATGGTCGAGCAGTTGGGATTGGTCGCGATTTGGCCCTTCCATCCGCGACGGCGTTGCTGCAGCGGAATGATCTTCAAGTGGTCGGGATTCACTTCCGGAATCAGCAGCGGCACGTCGGGATCCATCCGGTGGTTACGCGAGTTCGACACGACGACATGACCGGCCTGCGCGAAAGCCTGTTCGATCTCGGTGGCGACCGAAGCGTCCGTCGCGGAGAAAACCAGTCGCGGCGCGTTCGGCGTTGGCTTGCATTCGTAGACCGGAAGGTCGGCCACGTTCGAGGGCATCACGCCGTCGAGACGCCAGCTTGTAGCTTCACGGTACGTCTTTCCTGCCGAGCGATCGCTCGCGCCGAGCCAGGTGATCTCAAACCACGGATGACCTTGGAGGAAGCTCACAAATTCTTGGCCGACCATTCCGGTCGCGCCGAGGATACCGACTTCAATTTTCTGCATAAGCTTTCACTGCAACGAATTCGAATGAACAGAAGGGGTTCATCTCATTAATTGCTTGACCATCCTTTTGTAAAGTTGAATTGCTTCGTGAATCTCGCGCTTGGGAATCCGCTCTTCCGATGTATGCGCCACGTGAATAGAGCCTGGACCAAGCAAGTACGGCTTGCCCCAAGAGCCGCCGAATGCCGGAATGTCAGTGGTGAACGCAACGATCGTCGTTTCGAAGCCGGCGAGTGAACCGAGATGAACTGCCGGCACCAGCAGCACTTCCTTCGCTTCCACTTTTCCGTTGAGCAACTGCGTCACTGCCGCACGCGTTGCCGCACCATCGTCCACCAGGCGAATGAACACTTCGGCGCTTGCGTGATCCGGAATCACGTTCGGCGCGCGGCCACCGCAGATCGTACCGATGTTCAGCGTACTCGCTCCCAGGATTTTGTCGCTGGGCAGCGGAAGATGACGCATCGCGTTGAGCGCGTCGAGCAATTTCTCGATTGCAGATTCGCCCAACTCCGGATAGGCAGAGTGCGCCATTCGACCGGTCGCGGTTACTTCCAGCCTAAGAGCGCCCTTCGATCCAAGCGCCAGCTTGTTCTCCGTCGGTTCGCCGTTGATCAGGAATTTCGAGCCACGGGGTTGCTTCGCGGCAGCAAATGCGCCGGTGCTGTTTCGTTCCTCGCCAACGACAAAAAGCATGGCGATATTCCGCACGCCCTCTTCAAGTAAATCGCGCGCGGCAAAAATCATCGACGCGATGATGCCTTTGGTATCGCAAGAACCACGCCCCCAGATGAACTGGTCGTCCTCGCGCGACGGAAAGAACGGCGGAACCGTGTCCATATGCGTCGAGAGCGTCACCACAGGAACGCCCCACCAGGCAAGTACGTTGAAGCGATTTGCTTCCACCGGAATGCGCTCGACGTGCCCGTCGTAGGAACGGGCGAGATCCGACAGCTCGGCGAAAAGCCTCTCGCCGACATGCTGTTCATTCTCGGTGATGGATTCGATGTCCACCAACGCGCGCGTTAGTTCAAGAACATTCATATGCAAATGGGAGGGATGGAGCGAGGAGACGCGTAGCCTACGAACGCGTGCTTCCCAATAGCGCTCCATCCGATCCCGGTCCAACGAGATCCGGATGACAGTGGGCAGGTCTTATCCTTACCCCCCAACCGCGCCGCGAGAGAGCTGCCACGGCCGGCTTCGGCGAAGATTGAACTGACCCCTTTCGACCGGCCGCCCCGAGCTCTCCGGGACCTCGCAACCGTCTACTGATGGCCTCCGCGCCTCTACTAGGACAAATCTCAGAATAGCAGGTTTCAGCGCGTTTTTTTCAGTTGCGGAGTACTAGGCAGGCTAGACAGTAAAGATGGAATCAACCGAGATCGTTGTTCCGAACATCGCAACTGGAATCGTATCTCCCGGTCCGTATACTTGTGTCCCGTGCAGTCACTCGCACGGTCCGATCGTTCGGGTCAACGACCCAAAACTCCTGAGCCCCGGCCGACAAGGCTACGATCATTTGACGGTTTAGCTTGACTGTCGTGTTAGATGGAGAAAGAACTTCGACGATTAATGGCGGAGCATATACCGGGTATTCGTTTGGCGGCAAAGCGTCCCAATCGGCCTGTGGCACGTAAGCGACATCGGCAATCCAGTATTGAAGATTGCGATGCGGACGATAGGGACATTCGGTGGCGACCACGCCGCGATTGGCCGCCGAGGCCTCGAGGAGTTGCTCGATTCGCTTCTGTAACTTGAGATGCAGCGGGCGCGCAGGAGGCCTTACAACCACCTCGCCGTCGTGTAATTCATATCGCTTGCCTTGTTCAGAGCGCTCTGGTAAATGGAGAAATTCCTCCCAGGTAACCAAGGAATGCGCAAGGCTGCTCATTTCAAGTCGCTCCTATGCAATTTTTGCGGATCAGACCAAGCAGGGGCTCCGACCAACGGCGGCCTATTCCAACAAGTGCCCAAGCTTCTGCTTCTTCGTCCGCAAATAACCTTCCGTCGATTCATGCGGCGCCACGATGCATGGAATGCGCTCCGCCACGCGAATCCCGGCACTCTCCAGCGCCTGGATCTTGTCGGGATTATTCGAGAGCAGCCGCACGCTCTTGACTTTGAAATACAGCAGAATCTCCGCCGGCATTTCGTAATTGCGCAAGTCGGCTGCGAAGCCCAGACGCTCGTTGGCTTCTACCGTATCCGCCCCGCCGTCCTGTAGCTCATATGCTCGCAGCTTGTTCAGGAGCCCAATGCCACGCCCCTCCTGATGCTCATAAATCAAAAGGCCCCGTCCTTCTTCGGTGATCAGGTTCAGCGACAGCTCGAGTTGCGACCGGCAATCGCAGCGCAAGCTGTGAAAGACATCGCCAGTCAGACATTCGGAATGGATGCGCACCAAAGGAGGGTCCCCGGGCCTCGAAACATCGCCCATTCGCAGCACCACGCACTCCTGAATATCGTCGCCGTACGAGCCTTCAAAGCCGTAAATACGGAAATGCCCGAACCGGCTTGGGAAATTGGCTTCAGCGACTTTCGTGAGCATCGGGAGGAGCTTTCATTATAATGATCGGCAGGCGGCGAATGCTGGAACCGGAACAATTAGTGGTCTTGTTGTTGAGGCTCGCCGTAGCCGCCTCTCTAGCCAGCATTCTATCGCGGTTCAGCGCGTTCCAACGCATGTTGATGCGGGAGGAGCGCACACTGGTGCAGCGCGTCAAGCTCGCGCTAAGCTGTGCAGCACCGTACGGAGCAGGCGTCGCCGCGCGCGTTTTCAACCAGGCTTCCTACCAGATGGTCGACCTCGGCCTTGAAGGAAGCCTCGTCGCCGGAATGGTGGGCGGTTATGTGACTGGCCTTCTCTCTGGCTTGCTGATTTCGATTCCAGCGTTTTTCCATGGCGAATTCACCTCCATGCCGCTATTCGCCGGCATCGGCGTTCTCGGCGGGTTGCTGCGTGACCTGGCACCGGAAAAGGAAGACGTCTGGCGCTTCTCCCCGCTGTTCACTCTGAAGCCCGCGCTACTGCGACAGCGCAGATATCAACTTCGCATCATCTATCAATTCGCTTGCTTGTTCACCGTTATCTTTGCCGAGTTAGTGCGCCTCTCGGTAGCGCACCTGTTCCCCAACCAAACCAAGGGCGGTGTCTTTTGCCTCATGCAAATCTGGGGTGATATCCATCCCGTGACCGTCGTCGCCATCTATGCCAGCTCGGTCTTCGCGGTGATGCTGCCGCTGAAGATCTGGAACAACACACGCAATGAAAAGAAGCTCGAAGCGCAGCAGCTGCGGCTCAACGAGGCACGGCTTGCGGCCCTTACCAGCCAGATCAATCCACACTTTCTCTTTAACACGCTGAACTCGGTTTCCTCGCTGATCCGCTCGAATCCGGAGCAGGCGCGCAGCGTGGTCTACAGGCTCTCCAGCATTCTGCGGCGGTTGCTGCGGAATACCGACAATCTGACACCTCTGCGCGACGAGCTAGCCTTCATCGATAACTACATGGCCATCGAGATGGTGCGCTTCGGCGACAAACTCCGGTTCGTGAAAGAAACCGAGCCGGACTCACTCGATCGCCTGGTGCCCAGCATGCTATTGCAGCCGATCATTGAGAACAGCATCCGGCACGGCCTGAGCAGCAAGGTCGACGGTGGTATGATCCGGGTGCGCAGCTCGATTGCCGATGGCAAGCTGCTTGTCGTGGTAGAGGACGACGGTATCGGTATCCCCGAGACTCGGCTTGCGACGCTCTTCGAACAGGGTATCGGCGTGAGCAACGTCAACGAGCGCCTGAAGGTACTTTTCGGTCAGGACTACCGCATGTGGATCGATAGCAAGCCGGGGGAAGGGACGCGCACCGGGATCGAGATACCGGAAATTCAGGTCGCGACTGAAACTCGCCCGGAACTAACTACAGCCGTCTGAGACTGAAATGCCTAAGCGGGAAACCTCATCTCCTTTCGCAGCGTCACCTAAGATGCAAGTGAAGAGCTCCTGCCATTTACAATTGTTTTACGAACTTTCCTTCGCGGCGGTCCTACTAGGCCTAGTGAGTAACTGCACAGCGGGCTCGATACCTTCTTCGCCCGGCATCGAACGGGGTTTCCGGCAGATGTACAACCTGGAGTTCGACGACGCCCACAAGACCTTCGCGACCTGGGAGAAGGACCACCCCACGGACCCGCTCGGTCCAGCGTCTAATGCTGCCGCCTATCTATTCGCCGAGTTCGACCGGCTGAACATTCTGCATTCGGAGTTCTTCGTCGAAGACAGTATGTTCCATCACCGGCCGAAGGTAATCGCAGATCCCGCCGTTCGCGACGCCTTCACTCGCGAATTGTCGAAAGCGGAACAGTTAGCCGACGAAATCCTGGCCCATTCGCCACAGGAAACGCAGGCGATGTTCGCAAAAAGCATGACGCTCGGTCTTCGAGCCGATTACACTGCGCTGATCGAGCGCCACTACCTGGATTCGCTGAAGGTCATGAAAACCGGCCGTGCTCTAGCCGAGAAGATTCTGTCGATCGAACCGGAGTACTATGACGCCTATCTCGCGGTTGGCGTCGAAAACTACCTGCTCAGCCTGAAGCCTGCGCCGGTCCGCTGGGTGCTCCAAATGAACGGCGCGGAGACCGACCGGGATATCGGAATCGAGAAACTCCGGCTCACTGCGGAGAAGGGCCACTACCTGCTGCCTTACGCGCGGCTCTTGCTGGCCGTGGCCGCTCTGCGCAAGAAAGACCGAACCCAGGCTCGCGATATCCTCAGTGACCTGTCGCACCAGTTCCCGCACAATCGCCTCTACGCCGAGGAGCTTGCCCGACTTCAGTAGAATAACCCGATAGGAGGGGAATCCCCCCACATGAGGATTGCTGGCGTTGCAAGCGCATTTCCGAAGCATCAATACGATCAGCGCGTGGTGCTGTCGGCGCTGCAAAGACATTGGGGCCCGAAAGTCGACAATCCAGTGTTCATGGAACGGCTTCAGGCTCGGGTGGGCGTGGAAAAGCGCCATCTCGCTTTGCCGATCGAGCAATACGAAGGACTCACCAACTGGGGCGAGGCGAACAATCATTGGATCACGGTTGCGCGCGAGATCGGTGAAAAGGCCCTGTGCTGCGCTCTCAGCCGTGCAGGTGTCCAGCCTGCGGAATTAGGCGCGCTGTTCTTCGTTTCCATCACCGGCATCTCTTGTCCCTCCGTCGATGCGTGGCTCGCAAATCGCATGGGACTGTCGCGCAATATCAAGCGCGTTCCCATATTCGGTTTGGGGTGCTTTGCCGGCGCGGCGGGAATCGCCCGCGCAGCCGATTATGTCCGCGCTTATCCCAAGCAGGTGGCGGCCGTCCTCTCGGTGGAACTTTGCTCACTCACTCTTCAGCATGGCGACATTTCGGTCGCTAACCTGATTTCTTCCGGCTTGTTCGGAGACGGCTCCGCGGCAGTGATCGTCGCGGGGGCGGAGCGAAACTCCGAGGGCCCCGACATCCTCGATACGCGTTCAGTGCTGTATCCGAACTCTGAACATGTGCTCGGCTGGGATATCTCCGAAAAAGGCTTCCGCATCGTGCTGGGGCGCGAGTTGCCGGAGATGGTGGAGCGGCATTTGGCCGCCGACGTCGACGCCTTCCTCGAAGACAACGGACTGGTTCGCGGAGACATCGGAAACTGGATTCTACACACCGGGGGGCCGCGCGTGCTGGAAGCCACTGCAACGGCGCTCGATCTGCCCGAGGAGGCGCTGGGTCCGTCGTGGGATTCGCTTCGTACCAGAGGCAACCTTTCGTCCGCATCGGTGTTAGTCATCCTTGAAGACGTCATGAACAGAAACCGTCCGGCGCCGGGAACCCATACGCTATTGGCAGCGATGGGACCGGGCTTCTCGGCCGAGTTCGTCCTGCTGAGGTGGTAGCGTGACAGACGTATTCGTCGTGGGTGGCGGCCCAGCGGGCTTAGCGGCGGCGATAGCAGCGCGCCTCAAAGGCTTCGATGTGACGCTCGCCGACGCTGCGCGCCCGCCAATCGACAAAGCTTGCGGCGAAGGCCTGCTGCCCGATGCGTCCACCGCCTTAGACCATCTCGGTATCCGGCCGGCCGCCAGACAATGTTTTCCTCTCCACGGCGTACGGTGTTTGGGCGACGGCGTTTCGGTGGAAGCCGCTTTTCCTGACCGATATGGTACCGGTGTTCGCCGGCTGGAGCTGCATCATCTGCTTCTCAATCGTGCCACCGAACTGGGCACGCACCTGCTTTGGGGCGTCCGCGTGATGGGCGCTTCCGGGAATACTGTATCACTCGATTCAGGCTCCGTTCGATGCCGTTGGATCATTGGCGCGGACGGCCAGAACTCGAGAGTCCGCCAGTGGACGCAGTTGCAGGCGGCGCGCCACGATACGTTTCGATTCGGCTTCCGCCGTCACTACCAGCTTTCACCGTGGACGGACTTGATCGAGATCTATTGGGGCGACGGCTGCGAAATCTATGTGACGCCGGTGAGTCCACGCGAGGTTTGCATAGCACTCCTTGCGAGCGATCCGCATGCGCGGCTCGACACGGCTCTCCCTCAATTTCCGGAACTTGCGCGGCGGCTTGCCGGTGCGCCGTTTACTTCCACCGAGCGTGGCGCAGTGACTGCATCGCGGCGGCTGCGGCGGGTCTATCGCGGACAAACAGCTCTCATCGGCGATGCGTCCGGTTCCGTGGATGCGATTACTGGCGAAGGGCTGGCACTATCGCTCCACCAATCCATCGCGTTGGCCGACGCGCTCGCGCACAACGATCTGGCGTCGTATCAAGCCGAACATCGGAGGTTGGAGCGCCGGCCCGTCATGATGGCGAATCTGATGCTGATGCTCGACCGCCATGCCTGGCTGAGACGCCGCGTGCTGCGAGCCATGGCAGCAGAGCCGTCGATCTTCGCCAACCTGGTCGCGATGCACGTCGGCTCGCTGTCGTCGGCCGACTTCGTATTTCACGGGATGTTGCCGTTAGGCCGCCAGATCCTGGTGTCCTAGGCGCCGGCGGTCTGCCAATCGGCTGGGACCTGACCTTCTGGCAGCAGCTCGCCTTTTTCCAAATGCCGGGCCTTGGTCGCAAAGTGCGCCGCATGCGGATCGTGGGTGACCATCACGATGGTCTTGCCGAATTCCTTGTTCAGACGGGAGAGCAGGGTCAGGACTTCCTGCGCGGAGGCGGCGTCCAGGTTGCCAGTGGGCTCGTCCGCCAGAATCAGATCGGGATCGGTCGCGATCGCGCGGGCGATGGCTACGCGCTGCTCCTGGCCGCCGGAAAGCTGGCGCGGTAAATGATGCAACCGGTCGCCCAGGCCGACCAACTTCAGAGCTGTCTCGGCGTGCTCCATGCGTTCTCGCTTTTTCAGATTGGTGAGTTTTAGAGGAAGCTCGACATTTTCGATTGCGCTCAGCACGGGAATCAAATTGAACGACTGGAAGACAAAGCCGATATGCGCGTTGCGCCAGTGAGCGATGGCTCGATCGCTCAGAGAGCGCAGATTCTCGCCGAGCACGAGGATATCGCCGCTGGTAGCGCGGTCCATCGCGGCGATGAGGTGCAGCAACGTCGATTTTCCCGATCCCGACGGGCCCATCAACGCGATGAATTCGCCGCGGGCGATCGAAATGTCGACGTCTTTTAGCGCGACGACATGAAACTCGTCGCGAACGAATTCCTTCGTCAACTGATGCGTTTCGATTACCGTGTCAGCCATGATTATGTCTTGGACCGCACTCTCTGCCCGTCCTTCAAATCTCCAGGAGGATTCACAATCACGTCCTCGCCACCGATCAAGCCTTCCGCGACTTGAATTCCTTGTGGCGTGGTTCCGCCTAATTTTACAATCCGCCGCACAGCCTTACCATTCACGACGATGAAGACTCCGTTATCGCGAACCGCCGAACTGGGAACTGTCACGATGGGTTTCGCTTCGGTCTGATGGGTACCGGATTTCTGAGTGGAGTAGAACGCGACACTGGCATTCATCTCCGGCCGAAGGTAGTCATCCGGATCGATCACTCGAACCTTCACCTGTACCGTTGCCTTCTGACGATTGGCCTCGGGCGAGATCTCGCGAATGACGCCTTGGTACTTGCGATCCGGATATGCGTCTGTGGTGACGATGCCCGGTTGCGTGGGGCCGAGCTTGGCGAAATCATTCTGATTAATATCCAACTCCACGTCCAACTCGTGCAAGTTGGCAATCGATACCACGTACCCCTTAGCGCCCTTATCGCCAACGAATCCGGTGGTGACAAATTCGCCCTTTTCGACATTGCGCTCGAGAATGGTGCCATCCAACGGCGCGCGGATCACGGTGTTGTCTAACTGGACCTGCGAGTAGTCCATCGTTCCCTGAGCCTGATTCACCTGAGCTCGCAAAGCATCGATCGTCTCCTGACGCGGTCCGAGGCGAACCAGCTCGTAGGCTCGATCGAACGATGCAACCTTCGCCGCGGCGCCGTCGTATCTGGCCTGAGCGTCATCCAGCGCCTGCCTGGACATGACGCGCTGGTTCACCAGATCACGCGTTCGCTCGAGCGTCACACGAGCGTTCTGTTGATCGGCGCGTGCCTGCTCCAGGTCTGCCTTCGCTTTGGCGATCTCTTCGGGCCGCGAGCCGTGCTCCGCCTCCGCAAGCCTCGCCTTCAGCATCTCCAGATTCCCCTTGGACTCGAGCAGGTGGGCGCGATACTCGTCGTCTTCCAGCCGCACGAGCACTTGACCGGCCTTCACTTTATCGCCCTTGTCGACGCCGATCGACGCTACTTTGCCGACCACCTTCGCGGCCAATTCGATTTTGTGCGCGGCCACTATGTAGCCCGTGGCATTCAGGATCACGTTGCCCTCGCCGGCGCCGAGCGGTGTGGCCGCATGCACCCGCACGATCTCGACCGGGGTAGCCTCGGTGAGCTTGCCGTAGATGAAGCGGGCTGCACCGAGGAGAACGAAGAGCGCAATACCGGCGATGATCCAGCGGACAGCCCAGGGCGAAGGCTCAGGCGAACGTTTCTGCGAGCGATCGATCCTAAGGCTCTTGAGTTCCGGTTGCATGAACGGCTAAATCTCCCTGAGCGCCATCAGGATTTCCTTGCGTGCCGCCATTCTCGCTGGAAAGAGTCCGCCGAGCGCTCCCATCAAGAGCGCGAACAGAACGCCGATCATCATGATGCTGGGGCTGACCCGGAAGTTAAACGCGATTTCGCTGAAGGTACGGAAGCTCCCTACGCCCGTCGTAATGTTGTTCAGCGGCAAAACCAGCAGGCAACCAATTAAGCCACCGACGATGGAAAGCAGCAGCGACTCCACGAGAAAGCTCACGAGAATACTGCCTTGGGAAAATCCGAGCACTCGCAATGTGCCTACTTCGCGGGCCCGGCGCGCAACGGCCGCGTACATCGTATTCATCGCCGCGAAACTGCTGCCGACGGCCATGATGATCGAAATAAAGATTCCCAAAATCTGCAGCGGTGCGGCGGCGTTGGTCTGCGAGTCGTAGTAAGCCCGCTCGGTTTCCGCCGTGACACCAAGTCTGCGGTCGTCTTCGAGCGTGTTGATCAGCGCGGGAACCATCGAAGCATCAGTTGCCCGTAATCGAACCGAGCTTAGGCCGTCGGCGCGGTTGTAGTCGGAGCTGATCAGGTTCAGATCACCGAAGATCTCGCTGTTGATGGACGATTGGCCGCCGTCCATCACGCCCACGACTTCCCATTCACCGCGGCCGAAACGCAGCTTCTTGCCCATTTGCGCGCCGGGATAACGCTTGGCGATGGACTTGCCGACTACGACCTCCCGGCGAGCGGTCTGAAACCAGCGGCCGGCTTCGAGCGCGAGACCATCGCGCATCTTGATTCCGACGGGCAGGATTCCCCGCAACGTCACGTTCATGCCGCTCGGGCTGTCCACGCTCACCAGATTGATCACGGTAACCATCTCGAGCGATGCCATCGGCTCTCCGCCATCCCGGGCGATTCCAGCCACCGATTTCAGATCCTGAAAGACCTCGCGCGTAACGGCGCTGTTCAATTCGGCGGTCGATCCTTTGCGCAGGACCAGAATCTGCGACGAATTTCCGGACGACTGGAACGCAGTTTGCAGACCGTTCACCAACGCAAGTACAGCCAGCAGCACCGCGACGGTCAACGCAATTCCGAGCGCGGTCATCAGCGTCGTGGTTTTCCGAACCACCAGGTTCCGCAAGTTGTAGCTAAGAGGAATGGCCATTGTCAGCCGTTGTATCGCAGGGAATCGAGGATCGTGGTCCGCGAAGCCCCCCAGGCCGGCACGAACGCGCTGGCCACTCCGATTACCAACGCGGACGCCAGGCAGGCCAGGCCTACTACGGGCGAGATGCCCAGAGTTCGCAGCGCGGGCATAAACATGCTTCCGGGACTGTGGCTGATTAATGAACACATGCCTTCAGCCAGCAAGCAGCCCACCGCTCCGCCGATCACCGAGATCATCGCGGACTCGCCGAGGACAATTCCAAGGATGGAGGTGGGAGTGAAGCCGAGCGTCTTGAGGATGCCTACTTCCCGCACGCGTTCCCGGACCGCCATCGAAATGGTATTGCCCGAAACAAGAAGAATGGTAAACGTCACGGCGCCGCATATCGCCATGATGAACAGCTTCAGATTGCCGAGGAATGACGCGAAACTCAGCGTGAAAGCCTGCTCCGACTCGGTCCTTGTGGGGAAGGGAGAGTTCTCGAACTCGCGGTCGATGGCGTCGGCAATCCGTGGCACATCTTCGGCGCTCTGCGCCTGGATTTGAAAAGCTCCGACCAGATCGCGCCGCGGACTGTTCGGTCCGAGCGCATCCCGCATATACTCCCGGTTGAAATAAAGCACGGCCATTTTGTCCGGTTCGTCGAAAATGCCCACGACCTTTAGTTCGAGCGTTACCGCAAAGTTGTCTCCAACCAACGTGATTCGATCACCGAGCTTGAAATTCATCTTGTCGGCGAGTTCTCGAGAGACGACGCACCCGGTGCGCTCCCGCTGGAATGCGATCTTTTGATCGTCCGGGATCTGGTACTCAGTGCGTACTTCGAAGAGCCGGTCCGGTTCGGCTCCAAAACGTGGAAACTGGTTTCTGGGGTCGCGATTGTCTTTGTAAACGCCTCCAAACCACTGCCAAACCATGACCTGACGCACGCCGGGGATGCGTTGGATTCTTTCGCGGTAATAGATCGGAATGGGCTGGGTCATGGATACGCGATGCCGGCAGACCAAGCGCAGCGCTTGCGCGGGAGTCGCCTCGGACATGAAGAGCGCGTGATACATGGCCATGAGCACTCCCAAAATGCAGAGAGACACCGCCATGCTGCCGATGGTGAGGATGCTGCGTCGCCGATTGCGCAGACTATTCTTCAGGATGAATGGGAGATAGCGGAACATGACGCTCTTTATCTTATTCTACAAGTACGATGTCGGACGACGAATTGTTCATGCGCGAAGCGCTGAAACTTGCGCGTGAAGCGGAAGCGAATGGCGAAGTGCCGGTGGGAGCGGTGGTCGTCATAGACGCCAAGGTGCTGGGGCGAGGCTTCAATTCCCCGATTCGTCTGAAAGATCCGACGGCGCACGCCGAGATTCTGGCGCTGCGCGAGGCTGCCGTCGCCATGGGCAATTATCGGCTGGAAGGCGCGATTCTCTACGCGACCCTGGAACCCTGCGTGATGTGCGCGGGCGCTCTGGTGAACGCGCGGGTCCAGCGGCTGGTATTCGGGGCGCGCGACTTACGATTCGGCGGCGTGCGCAGTAAGTTCCGTCTTGCTGATTCGGATTTGCTGAACCATCGAGTCGAGATTGTCGAGTCGGTACTCGGAAGTGAGTGTCTGGAGCTTGTGAAGCGGTTCTTCGAACAAAAACGGTAGCAAGGCGATTGGTGTGTTCGTTTGTGGGATTGGGTTTGTTTGGTAATTTCACATATTCTGTAGTTTTCTAGACTGAAATCATATTCACAATTCTTTCAATTATGTACTAACCGGTCTATATAACTACTCGAGGCACGCTGGATGGTGTTGATTCCAACTAGATTAAAGGCGGCAGATCCGCGTGATCGTCTAAGCAGCTG
>Ga0335082_10003962_pt1 | contig 16112 bp, 16 predicted proteins | sample Lox_Sample_41_FD_206718 | JGI IMG/M metagenome (GOLD analysis project Ga0335082, IMG submission 206718) | Soil microbial communities from Loxahatchee National Wildlife Refuge, Florida, United States - Lox_Sample_4.1 | ecosystem: Environmental > Terrestrial > Soil > Wetlands | place: USA...
CCTCGCCGAGGCTCTGCGCCGGCGCGGCCTGCACCCGGCGATCTTGACTCGCGGTTACCGTCGGCGTTCTATCGCGGCCAGCGTACTGATCGAAGCGGGCGAGAGCGTACCAGTCAGCGTGACCGGCGATGAGGGGCAAATTCTGGTTCACTCCGGCAACGCCCATGCCGGTATCGGAGCCGACCGCTGGTCCACCGGCAAGATGCTCGAACAAATCTATAAGCCGGATATCTTTCTCCTCGACGACGGCTTCCAGCATCGACGGCTGGCGCGCGATCTGGACATCGTATTGATAGACGCTCTCAATCCGTTTGCCCGCGGAGCGGTATTCCCATTAGGAGGCCTCCGGGAACCATTGAGCGCTCTGAGCCGTGCCGACGCCTTTGTCATCATTCGAGCGGTACCCGATCGCGAATACCGTGGCATCATCGACCGTTTGCGCGCCGTGAACCCACAAGCGCCCATATTCCGCGCCGCCATGGAACCACGGTACTGGATCAATCACCGGATTCAGCAGCCGGGTCATCCGCCGGAAGGCCCCGTGGCTGCGTTTTGCGGACTCGGAAACCCACTCAGCTTTTGGGAGACTCTTAAAGGGCTCCGGATTTATCCCGCCTTCGCATGGGAGTTCGAGGATCATCATCATTACCACTGCCACGAGCTGCAACGTCTGGCGGCACAAGCCCGCATGCACGGTTCCAATGTCCTTCTCACCACTGAAAAGGACGCCATGAATCTCCCCGAGCACGCCAGTGAAATCTTGACCGACGCTTCGGTGGACCTGTATTGGCTCAAGATCGGCCTCCAACTGGACGACGAAGAGGGATTACTGGCCTTGATAGACTCCCGGTTGCAAGCCCGCTAATTCTGGCAGCCTGATTGCTTACTAGGGTCGAGATTGCTAGTGAAAATCGGTCTGAGTCAGCCCCGAAGGGGACTCCTCACCCAGGGTTGGGGGATATCACTCTGAACGCGATACTAAGAGAGCACGCTTTTACCGCCGGGCTGAGCGACGCTCAGGCACAAAAGCTAGCCGCGCTAGCCCGCGAAGTGAGCTTCGAGGAAAACGAGATAATCCTGCTTGCAGGGCAACAATCGAAGCATTTCTTTCTGCTTCTCAGCGGAAGTGTTTGCGTCGAAGTTGGGGCCAGGGCGTACACCGTCTGGATCCAAGCGCTTGGCCCCGGGGACGCGTTTGGGTGGTCTTCGCTGCTGGAGCACCACGATACGCTGTTCCAGGTTCGCGCCCGCGAGAAATCCACCGCCTTGTGCCTGGATGGCGAAGCGCTCTCCGCGCTGCTCAAACAGGACTCCGAGCTTGCTGCCGAACTCCTTCGCCGTACCTTGAACATCGTTGCTGGGCGAGTTCAGGCAACGGAGATGCGTCTGGGCGAGCTTTGCGGCGTGCGAATGCCAAAGAAGACTCCCTGACCCACAACCCACACCCAACTTCCCGTTCAGCTACTGCAACTGAAACTTGTAAATACTCAACCCATTCACCGTGGGCGCCAGCAAGAACCCATTCACAGACGCAATGCCGCTCAATCCGAACTGGGTAAGGAACGGATAGAGCAGAGGAGTCTTGGTATTCCTGGCATCCACCAGCATCAGGCTACCCGGCCCACCCAGGTCTGTCGCGGGCGGGCGGTTTACGATCGCGAAGATGCTCGAACCGAAGGGCTGCACTTCAAAGGTTCCGGACGTGGCGATGTCAGTTACCAGTGTGGACGTGAACACCGGGATCCTAACGTTGTTGATATTCATCGTGGTCAGCGTTAGATTTCCGGTGAGATTGAAGTCCGGGTTCCCCGGGTTCCGAAAACCCGTGGTGTTGCCGGTCAGAAGCAAGAGCAGGTTGTCGTAAGACAATCCCAGAAAGATCGCCGTGTTCGAAGCGGTAATGCGGGTCACGCCTTGCAGCAAGGAAATATTGCTTACGTCGATCACGTCCAACGCACCGTTTCCGGCAGTGCTGTTCCCCGTCGCTGTGGTGCTGGCAACATACACAAGTCCAAATCTGGATGGCAGGGCCAGGGCATTCGGCCTGACGTTCAGATTGTTGGATGCGGGCGCGTTCTGATTCGGGGGCATCACCGACACCAGTTGCGGCAGAAGGGCGCTGAAGTCGTACGCGAGAAAATCTCCCTCCTGCGCGGTGATGTTGTTGGCGCCATCAAAGGAGAACGAACTGGTGCTGGAGAATCCAGTGTTACCGACAAAAGTCAGATCGGAGAGGAATGTTCTTTGAGCGGTGATGGTGCCCAACAGAGCCGGCTGCTGGGGACTGCTCAAGTTGTACACCACAAACGCCGCCGCCGAACCTGGGCCCATCAGATCGACCAGAATCGGGGTCGTGCCGATCTTCGTGAAGTAGCACTTTCCGCCGTTGCCGTTCAGATCACTGCTTCCAAATTGGCCGACAAAGATGGGGTTGGTCACACTACTCGTATCAACCACAACGATCCTGTTTGCGCCGCACACATACGTCGTGTTACCGGCCACGGCGACGCTGCTGATCGGGTCGTTGGCGAAAACCACTTGTCCTACCAACGTGAGGAACTGTGGCGGTGTCGTTCCAGAACCCGACACCGAGATCACCGCCGAGGCGCTGAGAAAATTGCCGACCTTAATGACGAGTGGATAATCACCGCTCGGAAGGGTGGGTACTTGAATGTTCGCCTGCGCAAGGCCCACGAAGCCGGGTGTCAGCCCTAAAAACTGAACCGGAGCATTCACTCCACCGATGGTCGCCGTCGGCGTAGACGTTGCAGTGGCTATCGGAGAACTCGGCGCCGCAGTGCCATCGCTCACGGGATTGTCTACGTTGCCTTGTCCGGTTAGATATACGACCACCACTGATCCGGATGCGGCGGGATTCTTGGTGGTATTCACGGTATAGTTTGCGCTGGCGTTTTGAGCTACCGCGTGATTGCTGGTGTCCTGAAAGATGGCTGGGGCGGAACTCACCACGTTGAACGTGAACGGCAGGCTGTTGCCGCCACCCACCGAAACGAAGAGAGTGTTGAGCCCCGGAGTCAGGCTGCTGGGAACTTGAAAGTTAATCTGTGATGAACTCGCGTATAGAAGTGGGGCCTTCGTTTGATTGATGACCACGGAGGCGCCCCCCAGCGTTGGCGGAAGCGGTAGCCCTTCAGCCTGAGAAGTCGAACTGGCCAGCCCGGAACCGAAGATGGTTGCTAGCGATCCCGGCGATACTCTCGGCGCGAAGCTAGCGGCATCTGTAACCGCGCTAATGACCGCTTGTGCATCGGCCGTGATGGCGGCTGCCGAAAGTAATACAGTGCAAACGAACACCCTCATACTTTATGTTTGACGCAATGCTTGCCGGATTTGTTTAACGGAAGCTCGTCCCAGTTTTGTGAAATGTTTGCGACGTCGGCCGCGCGCTTCTCAATTGACACGCTCGGGAGCCTGCCATAGACTGTCTATATGAGCGAGTCGAAGGCTACCAACCTCCTGCAGGGGACTCTCGATCTGCTGATTCTCCGCGCACTTGCGCTCGAGCCGATGCATGGATTGGGGATCTCGCGCCGGATTGAGCAGATCACGCAGGGAACGTTTCACGTAAAACCGGGCTCGCTATTTCCCGCGCTCCATCGGATGGAGGAAGCTGGTTGGCTGTCTGCGGCCTGGGGCGAATCCGAGAACAATCGCAAAGCGAAATACTATCGGATGACTGCGGCGGGCAGAAGGCAACTGCAGACGGAAACGGAAGCGTGGCAGCGTATCTCTTTCGCGATTGCGGCGGCGCTGGAATCGACTTAGAAAAAAACTGGGCCGCAGATGCACGCAGATAAATCATTTTCCCATATCAGCGTCCAGCTGCGTTCATCAGCGGCCTAACTAAGTTCCCACTGCGACTTGCTGGTCTTCAACCGCCTCCAACAACTCGATCGCTGTTCTGCGAACACCCCTCAGGAAAGGCGATTTCGAAAGCTTCAACAAACTCACCACAATGGCAAGGCTCTTGTCCACAAGCCGCTCGGTGCGCACCTGTCCTGCCGAGCGATCGTAGATCCAAAATAGAATCAGTGCCATTTGATACAGCCATAGCAGCTTTGGCAGATGGGGAAGGAGATCTTCGGTCAGCCGCAGGTTACTTCCGTCGAGGGCTTCGGAGAAATGCCGCATGTCCAGCTCGCGGATGTCGCGAGTTTCCGCGCTGAAGGGCGAGAGCGGATGTTCCGGGTCCGCCGCGTGTCGCAGCAACGCTCCCAGAAACTTTCGATTCGGCCCGAAGTATTCAAACTTCACGTCGATCACGCCGCGTAAACGCGTTCGCAGGTCCGTCTTTCGATGCAGCACCGCCTCAATGTGCTCATGCATCGCCTCATTGGCCTGATGATAGAAAGCCATTACCAGCGCTTCTTTGGATTCGAAATAGTAATACGCCGCGCCGATTGCAACGTCGGCCGCGGCAGCGATATCACGCATCGTCGTTTGATCGAATCCGCGCTCGCGAAATAAGTTCAAGGCAGCGTCTAGAATTCTGCTCCGCGTCTCTTCCGCCTTGGTGCCGGAGCGCCCCGACGGTTTACTGGCCGGTTCCATAACACCTCGGTACGCTCACCGGCCGCAATTCGGCGGCGAGTTCGGCATCGCTCAACAGTCCGAGCCATCGCGAGAGCCGCTGCCGGTTATGCGAAAGGAGTGCGAAGGCCTGTCGTGCGAACGGCAACATTGCCGGCCCGGCCAACCGCGTCGCCCAGTGCCGATAGTTGCGCATTGCATAAAGACACATGAGCCAGGCGTGATCTGACAGGTAAACGCCGCCATCATCGCTCACGACCACGAGTTCGTCCTGAGCGAAGTGCGGAGCGAGCGCCGGATATAGCGCCGCTGCACGATCCCGCGGAACCAGCCGCACCGCGATCCACTTCGGCTGTTTCCGCAGCCACTCGCCCATTCGTGAGCAAAGCCCGCACTGCGGGTCATATGCTACGGTCAAATACCGCATTTCAGCTCCTTTGGGGTTGCTGGCTTAGCAGAGCGTCCGGCGGAAACGGTGGTGGCGCGGTTGCTTCCTGGGCACGCCTGCGAATACGTGAAAAGACATACAGGTTGAAGAAGTGCATCAACCCGAGGACCAAGAGTACCGATCCGAGCTTATCGCTTACTAATTCGATGGTCTGCCGCAAATTGGCCGGATTGTCGTAAGACCGCAATGCAAACGCAACGTAGCCGACGTTGATGAGGTAGAACCCCACGACAAGCAGGTGGTTGATCGAATCGGCCAGCTCCTCTTGCCCATGAAAGGCGTCTACCAGGAAGATGCGGCCACGCCGGTGCAAAGTTCGCGCCACCCAAACCGTGACGGTCAGGCTGACCGCCAAGTAAGCAAAGTACCCGTAAACGATAAACATTTTCATTCACCTCGCTTCATTTTGAACACGTTCAAGAACAGCTTAAACTGATAGCTCCAAAGAGTCAAGGATTTTTTGAATGCGTTCAAAATAAACTCGCTTCTACTGGCCTGCTATAATGAACCTCCATGGGCGACGTCCAAAACGGCAGTCCTGTCAAGAAGATAATCCTGCTACGGCCACGCGGATTCTGTGCTGGTGTCGTGCGCGCGATCGACGTGGTCAAGATCGTCCTAAACCTCTACGGAGCGCCAGTTTACGTCCGTAAGGAGATCGTGCACAACCGCCACGTCGTGGATGAATTGCGTTGTGCCGGGGCGATTTTCGTGGATGAACTCGCCGAAGTCCCAGAAGGCGCACGAGTTATCTTCAGCGCTCATGGGGTTTCGCCAGCCGTTCGCGAGGAAGCGAAGGCGCGGAAGCTGCAGGTCATTGATGCCACCTGCCCGCTGGTTACAAAAGTCCACTTAGAGGCAGTACGCTTTGCCCGGCAGGACTATACGATCGTCCTCATTGGCCACGCCGGCCACGATGAGGTGATCGGGACCCTGGGCGAGGCTCCCGAGTCCACCTTGCTGGTCTCCTCAGTCGAAGATGTCGACCGGCTGCATGTGAAAGATCCCCAGAAAATCGCCTATCTCACTCAAACAACCCTAAGCCTCGACGAAACGAAAGACATCGTCGCCCGGCTGCAGGAACGTTTCCCGGCGATTAAAGGACCGAAAACCCAGGATATCTGCTACGCAACGGAGAACCGGCAGTTGGGCGTCAAAGCCGTGGTGCCTCTAACGGATGTGTTGCTGGTTGTAGGATCGCAAAACAGCTCTAATTCGCGGCGCTTGGTGGAAGTCTGTGAGAACGAAGGAGTGCCCGCCTACCTCCTCGACGACAGCCGGGAGGTCAACCCTCACTGGCTCGAGGGAATTCAGACTGTCGCTGTGACGGCTGGCGCCTCGGCCCCAGAGAATCTGGTCCAAGAACTGATCCAATCGCTGGAAACTAAGTTCGGTTTCGAGCATCTGGAAGAGATGGAACTAAAAGAGGAAGACGTGCGCTTCCACTTACCCTCGGACTTGGAACGGTCTGCGCTTCAACTGACCACAATCGCCCGCGCATGACCCCACAGCTACAAATTGTCGACTCCCTGTTAGCGGGGGCCGCAAAGGCCGCCGAGCGGACCATCGAGCACATGCTGCGTGAGCAGCATGAGCCAGGCTACTGGTGGGCCGAACTGACCGCGGACACGACGCTCGAGTCCGACTACATCCTGCTGCAACTTTGGCTGCATCCGCCGGTCGATGGGGTTTGGAATCCGCCGACGCGCGAACTGATCGATAAAGCCGTTGCTTCAATTCTCGATCGTCAGTTGCCGGATGGCGGCTTCAATATCTACCCGAAGGGTCCGGAAGATCTCAGCGCCACGGTGAAAGCGTATTTTTCACTGAAGCTGGCCGGGGTTCCCTACGACGATCCTGCGCTGTCAAAGGCCCGCGAGCGGATCCTTGCGCTCGGTGGAATTCAGTCCGCCAACAGCTACGTCAAAATCAACCTGAGCCTCTTCGATCTGTACCCGCGCGAGGACTGCCCGTCGATTCCTCCCGAGATCATGCTGCTCGGGAAGTTCATTTACCAGATGTCTTCCTGGACTCGCGCGATCGTGATCCCGCTGTCGATCGTGCATTCTATGAACCCGCGGCGTCCGGTCCCGGCTGGGTTCGATTTGAAGGAACTGTTCCTGGAGGGCGGGCACCCGGAATTTGCGCGCAGCCGCGAGAGCTTCACTTGGCGAAATGTCTTCTTGCGACTCGATAAGGCTCTGAAGCTTTGGGAAAAGCACGGTCCCAAGTCGATCCGGCAGCGTGCCATCCGCTCGGCCGAGCGCTGGATCCTCGAGCGCACTCGCTATACCGACGGCCTGGCGGCCATCTACCCGCCGATGATGTATGTGATCATGGCCCTCGATCTGTTGGGCTATGCGCCGGATCATCCCGATCGCTTAGAGGCGCAGAAGCAATTCGACGGGTTGATGGTCGACGACGGCCGGTTCTTCTTCCAGCCATGTTTTTCCGTAGTCTGGGATTCCGGTATCGCGGCCTATGCGCTTGGCGAATCCATCGAGCCGCCCCACGATGCACTGCGGAAATGCGCTGACTGGCTGCTCACCAAGGAAGTCCGGCACAAGGGCGATTGGTCGGTGAAGCGGCCGAACAGCGAGCCCTCCGGCTGGTATTTCGAATTCGCCAACGAGTTTTATCCCGATATCGACGACACGGCTCAAGTCTTACTGGGCCTGCGCAATTCAAGAGCATCGCGTCCCAGCGAGCAAAAGGCCTGCGAGCGGCGAGCCATCCAATGGCTGCTGGACATGCAATCGAAAGACGGCGGCTGGGCGGCCTTTGATGTCGATAATAACTGGCGACCTCTGAGCTACGTTCCCTTCGCCGACCACAATGCGATGCTCGATCCGACTTGTCCGGACATCACTGGTCGAGTGCTTGAAGCTCTCTGCGCTTATGGCCACGATCAGTCCCATCCGGCGATCCGCAAAGGCATCGAATATCTGGTGCGCACGCAGGAGCAGGACGGAAGCTGGTACGGCCGCTGGGGCGTCGACTATATCTACGGTACGTTCCTCGCTCTTCGCGGTCTCGCCGCGGCTGGCGTAAGCGATCGTGAGGCTTATGTTCAGCGAGCGCTCGAATGGGTGCGCGCGAATCAGAATTTCGACGGCGGATGGGGCGAAAGCTGCGATAGTTACAAGGAAGGGTCCTATGTCGCCGCCCCGAGCACTCCGTCGCAGACGGCCTGGGCCGTTCTGGCGCTCCTTGCCGGCGGCGACACTACCAGCACCAGCCTGCACGATGGCATCGATTACCTGGTCCGTACGCAGAACAGCGATGGAACCTGGGACGAAGAGCTGGCCACGGGCACCGGCTTTCCGCAAGTCTTCTATCTCTGTTACCATCTGTACCGAAATTCGTTCCCACTGCTGGCCTTAAACAGCTTTCTGAAGATCAAGACCGGCTCCCGAGGACAAAATTAATGAGATTTCCCCTTTCGATGACTGCGGGCATGGCGAGTTATATCGCCCGCAACAAATTTCGTCCGAAGCCGGAGTGGCAAAAGACTGTAATCGCTCCCGCGGACGTCTCCAATCCTTTCCGCATCGTCTACACGCATACGGACGCGCCGCGCAAGCCGCACCCGATGATCAACAAGCGCTTCCCGCTGGTGCTGATGCTGGAGCCATTGCACACCTGCAATCTCACCTGCACCGGCTGCGGGCGCATTCGGGAATACGAATCGACGATCACCCAGAAACTGAGTCTGCAGCAGTGCCTCGATGCATCCGATGAGTGCGGTGCTCCCATCGTTTCCATATGCGGTGGCGAGCCCATGCTTTATCCGGAGATCGGACCGCTGACTGCGAAACTCATCGAGCGAAATAAGACCATTTACCTTTGCACCAACGGGATGTTCATCCAGAAGCGGCTCAAGGAATTTAAGCCTGCCGACAAGTTTTTCTTCAACGTTCATCTCGATGGCATGGAGAAAAACCACGATATCGCCGTGGAGCGGGAAGGCGTCTTCCGCGAAGCGATCCAGGGAGTCAAAGTAGCTAAGCAGGCCGGCTTCCGCGTCTGCACCAACACCACGGTCTACAAAGAAACCGACATGAGCGAGATTGAGGAACTATATGAATACCTCACTCAGTTCAACGTGGACGGCCACACCATTTCGCCGGCCTACGGCTACTCGGCGGTCAACGATCGCGAAATCTTCATGACGCGCGACGATATCCAGGCGAAGTTCAAAGAGATTGACAAGTTGGCCGCGAAGTATCCATTGTTCAGTACCCCGACTTATCTCGAATTCTTGCAGGGCAAACGCGACTATCCTTGTACGGCTTGGGGGAATCCCACGTACAACGTCAAAGGTTGGAAAGGCCCGTGTTATCTCATCACCGATGCGCATTACCCAACCTTTGAAGAACTGATGACCAAGACCCAGTGGGAAAACTACGGAGCGGGCAACGATCCGCGTTGCGATCATTGTATGGTTCATTGCGGATTTGAACCGTCTGCCGCGCTGGGAATCAATGCCAAACTGGGCGACACGCTCAAGCTGATGACTTGGGCGTTTCGATAGAAATCGATTAGTGAAGCCGACGCTAGTTACCGGGGCGACCGGTTTCATCGGATGGCATGTAGCTGGGAAATTGCTTGAACGCGGGCACACGGTTCGCGCCCTCGTCAGGCCGGGTAGCAAGGTTCGTGAGCTGGAAGTAGAGGTCGTAACCGGGGATTTGCGCGATCCGCAGTCTCTGGAACGGGCCGTAGCCGGATGCGGCGTGGTGTTTCACGTTGCCGCGGATTATAGGCTATGGGCCAAAGATCCGGGCGAGTTGTACCGCTCGAATGTAGAGGGAACTCGTAACCTGCTGGCTGCGGCGCGTAAAGCAGGCGTGGAGCGCGTCGTCTATACCAGTACGGTCGGATGCATCGGTATCCCCGACGGCCAGCCGGGTAGCGAAGACGTGGAGGTTCATCTGGGGGAGATGGCCGGCGCTTACAAGAGATCGAAGTTCCAGGCTGAGCAGGTGGCGCTGGAATTCGCTCAATCGGGTTTTCCCGTGGTGATCGTCAATCCGACCGCGCCCGTCGGGGATCACGATTTCAAGCCGACCCCCACCGGTAAGATCGTCGTCGATTATTTGAAAGGGGCGATGCCAGCCTTCGTGGACACGGGTTTAAACCTCGTTGATGTGGACGATACGTCGGCGGGCCATCTATTAGCTTGCGAACGGGGCCGCGCCGGGGAACGTTATATACTCGGGGCCGAAAATTTGACCCTGGAAGAGATTTTGGGCCGCTTGGCGCGGATCAGCGGAGGAACCGCACCGCGCTGGCAGATCCCGTACGCTGTAGCGTACGTGGCCGGCTTGGCGAGCACCGGCTGGGCGAACCTGACCGGTCGGGAGCCGCGAGCGCCGCTCGACGCTGTGAAGATGGCGCGTAAGAAAATGTTTGTTTCGCCGGACAAGGCTAAGCGGGAATTGGGATTCAACCCCGGACCGGTCGACGGCGCATTGAAGCGGGCCGTCGAGTGGTTCCGGGCCAATGGTTACGTTTAATTGGTGGCATTCGTAGCGGCGGAGGCTCGGGAATTCTCCGGGTTACTACGGAATGCTGAAAAGATTGTAAAGCTAGACTGGCCGCTCGATTTTGCCAGCAAGGTCTGGTTGAACGGCAGGATGGCTGTCTTAGTAGCGAATGGGCCAGGGCCGGCGCTGGCCGGTGAAGCGGTGGATACGTTGAAAGAAAGGGAGGAGATCACGGCCTTGGTGAGCACTGGATTCTGCGGCGCGCTCAACCCGGCACTTCAGCCATGCGATATCTTCGTCGCAACCGAAGTGAATGGGATAGCATCATGTCCCGCCGGAAGTTCAGCGAAAACCGGCAAGCTCCTTTCCATCGATCGCGTCGCTTCGACACAATCCGAAAAGACCGACCTTCGCACCATGGGTGCTGACGCGGTGGAAATGGAAGCCGCCGCTATCGCCCAGCGGGCGCAACAATGGAACGTTCCGTTCTACTGCATCCGCGTGGTGACCGACACTGCCGCCGAAAGCTTGCCGCTCGACTTCAACCGCATGCGTGACGCCGAAGGCCGCTTCAGCCGCGCAAGAATTCTTGTAGCCGCATGCAAGCGACCGGGCGTTGTGTTCCCGGAACTCATCAAATTGAATCGCAGATGTAACGACGCCGCCAAGGCATTGGGGGATTTCATTGCTGGCTGTCGCTTCTGAATTACAGGTACCCGCGGTGATGCAGGCTGCCGTTTATACCGGTTCCAGCACGGTATCGGTGGAAACTGTCCCAACGCCCAAGATCGGTCCCGGTGAACTGCTCGTTCGTGTCGAAAGCTGTGGGATCTGTCATACCGATCTCAAAAAGATCGAATACAATCTGCTCGCGCCGCCGCGCATCTTTGGTCACGAAACGGCGGGCGTAGTCGTAGACGCAGGTCCGGAAGTCCGCGGATTTGAATCTGGCGATCGCGTCATCGTCTTCCACCATATCCCGTGCCTCGAATGCTTCTACTGCCGGCACCAGCTCTACGCCCAGTGCCCCGTTTACAAGAAAGTTGGGGTGACCGCTGGCTACGAGCCCGCTGGCGGCGGCTTCTCGCAGTATGTCCGGATCATGGATTGGATCGTCCGGCGTGGCGTGGAAAAGATTCCGCCGGGCGTTTCGTTTGATCGTGCCTGTTTCGTAGAACCAGTGAATACGTGCCTCAAAGGCGTGGTCCAGCTAGCGCCCCAGCCTGACGAAGTGGTGGTGATCCTCGGTCAGGGGCCAATCGGAATGCTATTCACGATGCTGGTGAAGCGTTCCGGCGCCAACATCATAGCTACCGATTCCATGCCCTTCCGCCGGGAACTCGCCCTCCGCTTTGGCGCAACCGCAGCCTTTGATCCCCGCGATCCCTGCCTGCGCGACCGTATCCTCGATATGACCGGGGGCCGCGGAGCCGATTCTGTTATAATCGCGGCTTCTGCGCCAGGAATCGTCGAGGAGGCTGTGCGCTATTCTCGCCCGGGGAGTCGCATACTTTTGTTCGCTCAAACTTCGCATCAAGAACGTATTGATGTGTCCGGCGCCGACCTTTGTGTTGGCGAGCGCGTACTTTTCGGCTCCTACAGCGCCTCCGTCGATTTGCAGAAAGAGTCTGCGGATCTTGTGTTTAGCGGCGTTTTGCCGGTTGAGGACCTAATCTCTCACCGCTTTGCTTTGAATGAGATACGAGCGGGCATCGACCTCGCGTTGCATCCGGAGCCTAAATCGTTGAAAATTATAGTTCAGCCTCAAAGGTGGTCCTAGTGAACACGCAGATGATAGCGGCCGTGCTCTACGGCAAGGAGAACTTGCAGATAGAGGCGGTGTCGGTACCAGAGATTCAGAATGGCGATGTGCTGGTTCGAGTGCAAGCCGCCCTTACGTGCGGTACGGATGTCAAGGTGTTCCGCCGGGGTTACCACGCCCGCATGATCGTTCCTCCCGCGCTGTTTGGCCATGAACTGGCCGGAGATATCGTCGCAGTTGGGCCCGAGGTGAAAGGGTTCAAAGTCGGCCAGCGAGTGGTTGCGGCTAATTCCGCCCCCTGTCTCGAATGCTTCTATTGCAAGCGCGGAAACGAAAATCTCTGTGACGATCTTCTATTCAACAACGGCGCGTACGCCGAGTACATTCGCATTCCCGCCAGGATCGTCGAACGCAACATGTATGAAATCCCCAAGAGCGTCAGCTATCAGGATGCGGCGTTGATCGAACCGCTCGCCTGCGTGATGCGCGGTTTGGACGAAACTTCCATCCGTCCAGGGGATCACGTAGCGGTCATCGGACTCGGGCCCATCGGCCTGATGTTCGTTCGCTTGGCCAAGGCGTACGGCGCGCGAGTCATCGCCATCGGCCGGCGCAAGACCCAATTGAATCGTGCCGCGCAGATGGGCGCGGAAGAACTACTGATTTCCGGCGAGCCCGAAGAGGTTGTGAAACAGGTCCGTGATATTACCGGAGGCCGCGGCGCCGACATCGCTATCGAGGCCGTAGGCCAACCCGAAGCCTGGGAAACCGCTGTAAAATTGCTGCGGCGCGGTGGAACCGTAAACTTCTTCGGCGGCTGCCCCAACGATAGCCGCATCAGCCTGGATACCTCATTGCTCCATTATTCGGAGATCAGCTGCAAGGCCAGCTTCCACCACACTCCGGCGCACATCCAGAAGGCTCTCGACTTCGTCAGCCGCGGCGTTATCACCGCGCGCGACTTCGTGAACCGCGTGGAGCCGCTCACCAACCTGCTCGAAGTAATGCGGCACCTGATGAGCCACAACGGGCACATGAAGACGGCTATCATACCCTAGTGCCGCCGCTCGCCCCCAAAGAGTATGTTTACTCGGCGGAGGCGCTGAGCGATACCTACACCAAGACCACAGCCGAGCAATACACGCGCTGGCTCGCCACCGAGCATTACGAGAATTTCCACGTCGTCACGTTTCTGCTCCCCAAGCGGCTGCATCAGGATTTTTATAACGTTTATGCTTTCTGCCGCTGGGCCGATGACCTGGGCGACGAAATCGGCGACACGTCCGAAAGCCTTCGCTTGCTGGCGTGGTGGCGCGAAGAGCTGCAGGCCATGTACGACGGCCGCGTCCATCACCCTGTGTTCGTTGCGCTCGAAGGCACAGCCCGAAAGTACGATTTACCGCTCCAGCTTTTCTCCGACCTGATCAGCGCCTTCGAACAGGATCAGACGGTCACCCGATATCAGAACTGGGAAGCGCTGTTCGACTACTGCCGTAACTCGGCGAATCCTGTTGGCCGGCTGGTCTTGCGGTTATGCGGATACGCGGACGCCGAACGGGACCGTCTGTCCGACGCAACTTGCACTGCTCTGCAACTCGCTAATTTTTGGCAGGATGTCACGGTGGATTTTCAAAAGGATCGCGTCTACCTGCCGCTTGATCTTTTCTCTCGGCATGGCTACACGGTGGAAGACTTGGCCGCGCGAAGATTCACCCCGGCATTCCAAGCGGTCATGCGCGACGCTGTTGAAGTCGCACACAAGCTGTTTCTCGAAGGGCTGCCGCTGGTGAAAACAGTCGACCGCCGCCTGGCATTCGACCTCGAACTCTTCAGCCGCGGCGGAATACGCGTCCTCGAAAAAATCGAGCAGCAGAACTATAACGTGCTCGACCGTCGCCCGGCGATCTCGAAATTCGAGCGGCTGCGCCTTTTATTCGCCGCTGTCGCCCAGTCCTTCCTGCCGGCATAGCTATGCCCCCATCGCTCGTGTCACTCGCGCCATCGTACGCCTTCTGCCGCGATATCGCTCGTACCCGCGCACGGAATTTCTACTACTCCTTCCTGCTGCTCTCCCGCGAACAAAAGGACGCCATGTGCGCGATCTACGCCTTCATGCGATATTGCGACGATATCAGCGAGGGCGAAGGCGCTTCCCGCCAGTCGATCGACCAGTGGCGCAGAGACCTCGACCAGGCGCTCGCAGGCTCGTATCCCGACAATCCGCTGTGGCCGGCCTTTCACGACGCTGTCGTGCGCTATCAGATCCCCCGGCACTATTTCCACGAAATGATCGATGGCGTCAGCTCCGACCTCGAACCTCGACAGATCCAGACGTTCGACGAACTCTACCATTACTGCTACCAAGTGGCGAGCGTTGTAGGACTGACGATCATCCATATCTTCGGCTTCGACTCGCAGGAGGCCTTGCCCCTGGCCGAGAAATGCGGAATCGCGTTCCAATTGACCAACATCCTCCGCGACATCCGCGAAGATTCCGAAAACCGCCGCATCTACATCCCAGCCGAAGACATTCACCGCTTCAATGCCGACTTGACGAAATACAACGAGAACTTCACCCGCCTGATGGCCTTCGAAGCGGAGCGAGCCCGCGCATACTACGACGAATCCCGCCCGCTCATCGACCTGGTGCACGAAAACAGCCGCCGTTCGTTGCGCGCCCTAATCGAAATCTACCGCCGGTTGCTCGATCGCATCGAGCGATCGAACTTCGCTGTTCTCGAACGCCGCATCAGTCTCCCCACGTGGCAAAAGCTCACAATACTGATCAAAGCGATGTAGGACGAGCCTCGGGCTTATCCATGCCACTCTGTTACACTCAACATCGATGGCGGCCAATGTCCCCGAATACATCGCGCAAGTACCCATAGAACACCGCCCAGCCATGGAAGCCTTGCGAAAACTCTGCCGCAAGAATCTCAAAGGCTACGAGGAATGCATCGACTATGGAGTCCCCTCCTACAAGCGCTATGGCGTGTCGGAGGTTTCCTTCGCGAGCCGGAAACAATACATCGCCTTGTATGTTCTGAAAAAGGAAGTCTTGGACGAATTTCGTGACTCGCTATCCGCATCGAGCATCGGCAAAGGATGTATTCGTTTCAAAAAGCCGGAGCAGATCAAGTTTGACGTAGTCGGTGAGTTGCTTCAGAAGAATGCAGTCTCGAAGGCGGCGATTTGCTAGTTTCGTCATGATCTGGCGCGCTTTGGCCGTTGTCGTCGGCATTCCGGCCTTGCTCCTCAGCCAGATTCCACCGTCCGAAAAACTCGACCCCGCCGACGAGCAGCCATTTCACGACGAGATCCACCGGCTGGAGAAACTTCTCGACACCGTGGGCGACCGATGTACGGTGCTATACGCGCTCGCGCGCACTTGGGCCGCAGGCCACCAGTATCGGGCAGCAATGGACACGCTCGAAAAGGCAGCCGCGCTGAAGGTCGGACTCGATCCCTCGAACGACGACATCTTCGCCAAGCTGCGGGGCACCAAGGAATTCGAGCGGCTGCTCGGCCAAATTCGCGTCGACTCGCCGCCGATCGTGAATAGCGTGACCGCCTTCACCATCGACGAGCCCGACCTGTTCCCCGAAGGCATCGCCTTCGGCTCACGCCACAAGCTGTTCTTCCTGGGAAGCACGACGAAGCATAAGATTGTCGCGTGTACACCCGATGGCGCGTGCCGCCCGTTCGCGCAAGATGGCTTGGGGAGCGTGCTCGGCGTGCGGGCGGACCCGCGCGACGGATCGCTCTGGGCTACCAGCAACGGCGACGCCGAATCCGCTTTGATCCACTACGCAGTGCCATCCGGCAAACTGATTCGCAAGTACCCGCGTAGCGGTAAGCATCT
>Ga0335082_10003963_pt1 | contig 16112 bp, 13 predicted proteins | sample Lox_Sample_41_FD_206718 | JGI IMG/M metagenome (GOLD analysis project Ga0335082, IMG submission 206718) | Soil microbial communities from Loxahatchee National Wildlife Refuge, Florida, United States - Lox_Sample_4.1 | ecosystem: Environmental > Terrestrial > Soil > Wetlands | place: USA...
AGGTCCTGCCGAGCAGCAAGAAAAGAAACCGTAGGCTTTTTTCGCGACATCTCCTGGGTCGACGGTTTGCCCCACAGAAAGCTCGGACTCATACATTTATCAAAGGAAGGTCCGGACATGGACATCAGAAGAGTGGGCGTAATAGGGTGCGGCTTGATGGGCTCAGGTATTGCACAAGTCGCGGCCACAGCCGGCTTCGACGTCGCAGTACTTGAGCAGGAGCAGAAATTTCTCGACCAAGGCTTCGCCGGCATCGAAAAGTCGCTGAGCCGGCTGCTGGAACGCGGTCCGGAAAAGGGCGGACTAACTGCGGAACAAAAAAACGCTGCGCAGTCCCGTCTGAAGGGCACGACCAATATACGTGACCTCGCCGACTGCGACATCGTGATCGAGGCCATCATTGAAAACGTCGCCGAGAAGCGGGCGACTTACTCGCAGCTCGACACCATCGTTAAGAAAGACGCAATCTTCGCCAGCAACACGTCTTCCATCTCGATCACCGAGCTGATGACCGCGACCAAACGCCCGGAGCGATTCGTCGGACTGCATTTCTTCAACCCGGTGCCCATGATGAAGCTGGTCGAGGTGGTGAAGACCATCGCCACCGCGCCGGAGGTCTTCGAGGCTGCTGTCGAGTTCGGCACAAAGCTGGGCAAAGTCCCTGTCCGCACCAGCGATAAGAGCGGCTTCATCGTCAACCGCCTGCTCGTGCCGTATCTGCTGGACGCGATTCGCGCATACGAAGAGGGCGTTGGCTCCATCCCGGACATTGACGAAGCCATGAAGCTGGGCTGCGGCTATCCTATGGGGCCGTTTACGCTGCTGGACTTCGTCGGGCTCGACACCACGTACTACATCACGCACGTCATGTACGACGAGTTCAAGGAGCGGCGCTTTGCCTCGCCTCCTCTGCTGAAGCGGCTGGTGCTGGCGGGCTGGTACGGGCGAAAGTCGGGCAAGGGTTTCTACGATTACAGCGACCCGAAGAATCCCGTGCCGGGAAAGTTTGTCTAGAACAGGAACACGAGACCATGAGCGAATTCCAGAACATCAAGTTCGAAAAGAAAAACCAGATCGCCTACGTCATCATCGATCGTCCCAAGGTGCTCAATGCCCTCAATATGGCCACCATGCAAGAGCTAAAGCAGGCGTTCGAGTCAATCAAGGATGACCCGGAAGTCCGGGTCGCCATCCTTACCGGCGCGGGCGAGAAGTCGTTCGTCGCCGGCGCCGACATCAGCGAACTGGGGCAGCAGACGCCCGTTTCCGCGAAAGAGTACACGCATCGCGGGCAGGCAACGGTGGACGCCATCGAGAACTTGGGCAAGCCGGTCATCGCCTGCATTAACGGCTTTGCACTCGGCGGCGGTTGCGAGCTTGCCATGGCTTGCACCATGCGTCTGGCCAGCGACAACGCCAAACTCGGCCAGCCCGAAGTTAAGCTCGGACTCATCCCGGGCTATGGCGGAACGCAGCGCCTGCCGCGGCTGGTGGGCAAAGGACTCGCGATGCAGCAGATCCTCACGGGCGAGATGATTACGGCGCAGGAGGCGAACCGCATCGGGCTGGTGAACGAAGTCGTGCCCCAGGCCGAATTGATTCCGCGCGCTGAGGCCCTCGCCGCCAAGATCATCCCCAACTCGCCGCTTGCCATTCAGTACGCTATGGAGGCGGTCAATCGCGGTTACGACATGCCGCTGGCGGACGGGCTGTATCTCGAGGCCGTGCTTTTTGCCGTCGTCTGCGCCACCGAAGACAAGAATGAAGGTACAAAGGCGTTTCTGGAGAAGCGGCCGGCGCAGTTCAAAGGAAAGTAGTCAGTTGCCAGTTGGGCCCGCGACCTCTTCTGACGACTGACAACTGGCCACTGATAACCTACGTTCATGATTCGCTCCATCATCTTTCCGCGCACGCTCGGCAAGTGCCTGGATGACCTTCAGCCGGCTCTGGAGCTGTTTCGCGCGCTGGGCTTTGCTCCCGGCAACGAGTGGCACGAGGGCGGGAGTCACGGCATCGAGATGCTGGCTCCTGGCGGAGGCATCGAGTTCATCGCTGCGCGGGACGCGCCCAGCGTGGATGCGATGGTAGAAGTCTCAGATGCGGATGTGGCGTATCAGATCGTCAAGAAGATCGGAGTCGCGATCCGCAAGGAGATCGCCGACACACCATACGGCGCGCGCCTGTTCGAAGTGGAAGTCAGCGGATTGCGCATCGGCTTTCTGACCTATGCGAAGAAGCCCGGCGAAACCAGCGGCGTCCAAGGCTCGCTGAATGCGGCAGGCAAGCGTTTCGCCGTCGTGGTCAGCCGCTTCAATTCATTCATCACTGAGCGCCTCCTGGACGGCGCGCTGCAGGCGCTGCGCCTGTGCGGCGCCAATCCCGACGACATCACCGTCGTTCATGTTCCGGGCGCATTCGAAATTCCCTCGACTGCGCGCCGGCTTGCGGAGACCAAAGGGTATCACGCGATCGTCTGCATTGGCTGCGTGCTGCGCGGCGACACGCTGCACTATGAGGTCATCGCCAACGAAGTCACGCGCGGAGTCGGACAGTCGGCACAGGAAACGGGAGTGCCGCACGCGTTTGGCGTGCTGACCTGCGACACGCTGGAGCAAGCCATCGATCGCGCGGGCCTGAAGGCTGGCAACAAGGGCTTCGAGGCAGCCATGACGGCGGTGGAAATGGCGGCTCTGTGCGACAAGGTCTCTGAATCGGCGGGCGGCAAGCGATGAGCAAGGCAACGGGCCGCCGCAAGTCGCGCGAGCTGGCGCTGCAAATGCTTTTCCAGTTGGACATGGGCAAGCAGAGCGCCGACGAGGTGCGTAGAACTTTCTGGAGCGAGCGGATGGACCTGGACGAAGACGTCCGCGCGTTTGCCGATGACCTGTTCAACGTAGCCGCCGAGCGTGCTGAGGAAGTCGACCAGATCATCGTGCGCAACGCTCGCTGGCGCCTGGACCGCATGGCCGCGGTGGATCGCAATCTGCTGCGCACCGGCGTGGCAGAGTGCCTCGGCCATCCGGAGACGCCGCGCCCAATCATCATCAACGAGGCCCTGGAAATTGCGCGGCGGTTTTCCACGCCCGAGTCTGTAACGTTTATCAATGGCGTGCTCGACAGCGTGGCTCGCGAGTTGCCGGAAGTAAGAAAACAACGACCGGCGCGTGCAAACAAGCTCAAGCCCAATCGGAAGAGTCCAAAGAACGCCTAACTACGCTCGCAACACGCCGCCCAGCGATTGTAGCTTCGCCGTAATCTGTGACGACCATTGCGCCACTTCGTCGTCACGTAACGTGCGCTCTTTAGACTGAAACTCCGCGTGGAGCAGAGCCGAGTACTTTCCGGCGCCAATTTTCTCGCCGCGATATATCTCAGCCGGAACGAACTTCTGCAGCTCCCTTATTTGCAACTCCTCGACCGCCGACCGCATACGCTCGAAAGTGACAGCATCGTCGAAGACAAAGGAAAAATCGCGCTCCACAGCCGGAAACTTTGAGATGCTTTCGTACCGCGGCTCGCGTAGCGGGTGGCGATATAAGCGATCGAGCAGAATTTCGGCGACGTACACGTCCTGGCGGAGTTTGCGCGCGGCCGCCGTGTCAGGATGCAACTGTCCGAAGCGCGCGATGGCTTCGCCATTCATCACCGCGCGGGCCGAATGGCCGGGATGCAGGTACTCCGGCGTCTGGGCATCGAAGTATAGCGAGTCGTGGGCAAATGCGGAGAGCAGCGTCTCCATGTCGCCCTTCATGTGGAAGAACGTGTAGGGATGTGCCGGTGCGTGGACGCTCTTCCCGCACGCATTGCCGGTCGCCACAAAACCCAGGTGACGGCGCTCCTCGCGACCGTCACCTGCCTTCTCGAATATCTCGCCCGCCTCGAACAGGTGAACGTCGGCGTTGCCCCGGTTCAGGTTGTACTCCACCATCTTGAGCAGACCGGGTAATATCGAAGTGCGCAGATAGTCGGCCTCTTCACTCATAGGGTTGGCGACAGGCAACGGGTGTCCTCCGCCGAAGGTCTTGGCATCCTGTTCCGAAATAAATGTGATCGAGATGACCTCGTCGTAACCGAGAGCGAGCATCGTGTCGCGGGCCTTTGCATCCTTGGGCTCGTCAGGCAGTGTTACCACCGCTCCACTGAAGGCGGGCAGAGTGTTGGGCAACCTGTTGTAGCCGTAAATGCGCGCCAGTTCCTCCAGGAGGTCAACCTCTCGCTCGACGTCGAGGCGCCAGGTGGGAATTTGTACATGGAAGTTGCCCCCCGCTCCGGCTCTAATGTCAAAGCCAAGCCGCAACAGGATACGCCGGATTTCTTCGTCGGCGATTTCGATGCCGAGGATGCGGCGGATCTCGGAGCAGCGCAGCTCAACGGGTGCCGGGTCGACGAAGCGTGCCACAACATCGATCTGTCCGGCAGGGAGATCGCCCCCGGCACTGTCCAGGATCAACTCGGTCACGCGGTCGCACGCCAGCGGCGTGATGCCCCAGTCCGCGCCGCGCTCGAAGCGGTGCGAGGCGTCAGTATGCATGCCATGGCGCTTGGCCATGCTGCGGACAGTGGGCGGATCGAACCACGCGGACTCGATGAGCACGTTCTTCGTCCGCTCGGTAATCATCGAGTCGAAGCCTCCCATGACGCCGGCCAGCGCGACCGGCTTCTTCGCGTCGGCAATAACGAGGTCTTCGGTCGTAAGCTTGCGGTCGACGCCGTCAAGCGTCTTCAGCACTTCACCTGCCCGTGCGCGACGTACGATGATGGTCCCGCCCTCCAGCAAATCGAGATCAAAGGCGTGGGTAGGATGGCCCAGCTCGTTGAGTTGGTAGTTGGTGGCGTCAGCAACGTTGTTGATGGAGCGGGCACCGAGAAGTTCCAGGCGTTGCGCAACCAGCCTTGGCGACGCGCCGATTTTGACGTTGTGAACGATGCGGGCCGTGTACCGCGCGCACCCCTCGACGTCTTCGACAGCAATGGGAAAATCAGCCAACTTGCCCGGTTGCGGAAGATGCGGCGCGACCTTTTTCAAATCCACGTCGTAGATGGCCGAAGCCTCGCGCGCCACACCGTAGTGGTTCATCGCGTCCACGCGGTTCGTCGTAAGGTCCATCTCGTAAACGGTCGCGCCGTTCTCTTCCTGGACAGACTCCACCGCAATGCCGGCCGCGGTCAGGTCCTCGGCGAGTTGGCGGTCGTTGGCCGCAACGTTGACGAACTCGCGCAGCCAGGCGGGAAGGATTCTCATAATGTCGTCAATTAGCTTGCAGACTCACAGGGAATCGAAGTGCGAACATTAACTCCGTGCCCACTAAGAATAAGGCTAAGGCAATCACCGTCAAACGGTTCAGTAATTTGTTTCGAGCACCGTGGGGGAATGCCTCTCGATACTTGCGCTTGATTCGGAGTAGCTTGCCCAAATGAAACCCAAGAGGATTCTCTTGGTCCCGTGGCGAAATCTTATTAATGTCTTCAATCATGTCACTAAGCACGATCGAACCGGCAATTGCACATCCAATAGCTACCGCGAAAAAAATCGCCCCGATGATCCTTACGACTAACATGTCCTGATGCCTACGCGAACTGCTCCAGGAACCTCACATCGCCCTCGTAGAACAACTGAATGCTCTCCACTTCGTACTTCAGCAACGCAATGCGCTCCACGCCCATGCCGAAGGCGAACCCCGAAATCTTGGACGAGTCATAGCCGTTGTGCTTGACGAACTCGAAGACGTTAGGGTCCACCATGCCGCAGCCCAGCAGCTCGATCCAGCCGCTGAACTTGCACTTGCGGCAACCCTGGCCGCCGCAGAAAATGCAACTCACCTGCATGTCGGCGCTGGGCTCGGTGAAAGGAAAAAATGACGGGTAGAAGCGCGTCTTCACCGACGAGCCGAACAGCGCCTTCATGGCGTGGTCGAGCGTGCCCTTCAGGTCGCAAAAGGTGATGTTGGTGTCCACTGCCAAGCCCTCGACCTGGTGGAAGACAGGCGAGTGCGTGGCGTCGAGCGGATCGTTGCGGTGCACCTTGCCGGGAATGACGATGCGCACCGGCGGCGGCTGCACCTCCATAGTGCGGATCTGAACCGGCGATGTGTGAGTGCGCAGCATCAGCCGGTCGCGAGCGGGCTTCTGCTCCTGCCCGGCGATGAACAGCGTGTCCTGCGTATCGCGCGCCGGATGGTTGGGCGGGAAGTTGAGCGACTCGAAATTGTAGTAATCGGTCTCGACCTCGGGGCCTTCGCCGACCGAGTAGCCCATCGCCTTGAAGACGGCGACGATTTCGTCCATCACGCGCAGCACCGGATGCTTGACGCCGATGGGGCGGTGGATGCCGGGCAGGGTGATGTCGAGACGTTCGGAGGCGAGCCTGGCGTCAGCGGACGAGGCGTGGATTTTGCCGTGCGCCTCCTCGATGGCGGCTTCAACGCGGGTCTTCAATTCGTTCACTCGCCGGCCGACGTCGCGCTTTGCCGGACTCGGCGCGGCTTTCAGCCAGGTATCGTTGACCTGAGTAAGCACGCCGTTCTTGCGCGCCATCCAGCGGTCCCGGAAGGTCTTCCAGTCGGAGTCGGTGCGCAGTTCCCGGGTCTCGGAGTCAAGAGCTGCCAGGAGATCGACGACGGCGCGATCCAGAGCGTGTTGCGAGTAATCTTCGAGTTTGGGAACCGTGTACATCGTTCTTGTATCGGGTAGCCGGCGCACCTCTTAGCCGGAAAGCTCAATGGCCTGGAGGCGAATAAGCAGGATATCAACCAGCCGCAGGTGTCAGGACTTTCCTGGTCTGAATTGCACTACCATTCGCTGTATACCCTCCCCCCCCCCGTCTTTATTAACAAAGACCTAGGAAAAAATATCTGCAACGATAAGATTCTACAAGACTTACATTTACATAACGAAGAAATAAGGACTTACACGTGATAAACCTACCTTATCCGGTGAAATGGGCTGGCCCGAGACCCTGCCTTGGGGCGAGCCAACTGCGTCGCGCAAGCCTCACAACTGGCAAGAATCAAAAGTCCCTCGACAGGCCTTTCCCACCTCCTTGAGCAGTAGAGACACTAAGCCTCCTGCAGCAAGTGTACGGCTGAGAGCGCCGCCGTCAAGGTTACGAAGGTACAGGTAGGGTAACTGTACTTTCGTAATAACTTAGGCCGAGGGTAACCACTACTGGTTGAAGATCGCAGAATCGCTCCGCCACTTGAGCAGTTACTTCGCCCCGTTGGGATACACCAGAATCTTGCTGGCTTCGCCGGTCTTCAGCCGCTCCATGCCGGAGGCGAAGTCTTTCATGGCGATGCGGTCGGTAATAACGGGATGCAGGTCAAGCTTGCCCGCCTTCAGTAACGCCGTCATCTGGTACCAGGTCTGATACATACGGCGGCCGTTGATGCCCTGCACCGTGGCGCCCTTGAAGATTACTTCTTCTGCAAGATTGAGTTCGACGGGCCTGGAGGGGATTCCGAGGAGAGACATGCGGCCACCGAGACGAAGGATCTTGAATCCTGTTCGAATGGCCTCTGTTCGTCCCGCCATCTCCAGAACGATGTCCACGCCGGTGCCGCCTGTGTTGTCCATCACGATGCCGTACACGTCGTCCTTGGTGGGATCAAGGACAAAGTCAGGCGCCATCTGCTTGGCGATCCTGCGGCGATGCTCGTTGACTTCGATGGCGTAGATTTGGGTTGCTCCGCAGGCGCGAGCTACGGCGATGGAGAAGAGCCCGATCGGGCCGCAGCCGGTGATGGCAACGCTCTTGGCCGCGATCTCTCCCGCCAATACCGTGTGTACCGCATTGCCCAGCGGATCGAGGATGGAGGCATATTCCTGCGGGATGGAAGGATCAAGCTTCCAGATGTTGGATTCGGGGATGACGACATACTCGGCAAAGGCGCCGTTGGCGTCAACGCCGATGATCTTCACGTGCTGGCAGATGTGCGCTTCGCCGGTGCGGCATTGCAGACACTTGCCGCAGGCCACATGCATTTCGGCGGAGACGAAATCGCCTTCCCTGACGCTGGTGACTTCGTCGCCAACGGCTTCCACAGTGCCGCAGAACTCATGACCAGGAATCAGCGGAGGATGAATGCGGCGTTGCGCCCACTGGTCCCACTGGTAGATGTGGAGGTCAGTGCCGCAAATCGACGCGACTTTCACCTTCACCAGGACATCAGTGCGTCCAATTCCAGGCTTGGGAACTTCGCGGATTTCCGTGCCCGGCGCGGGCTCCGGCTTGACAACGGCAAGCATGGTATCCGGCATGAGGATGGCTCCCTGGCGTCAGTTTCCCAACCTTCGCCAAAGGCAGGCGAAGGGATGGGCCACCCGCGGCACGTCAGCCCAGTGTGAAAGCAGCAATGGTGGGCAAACGCACAAGTGTAGCACGCGAGGCAGTCAGGGAATGCGGCCCAAGTTATGCCTGCTTGCGCTTTTCCGCCTGGGCGGCGTTGAACTGCCCGCTCTGGCCCTTGGGGACACTCAGTGTCTTCCAAGCAGTGCCCTTCCAGTGTTTTGCCAGGAAAACAATCTGCCCGACATGATACGCGTAGTGAGCTACCTGGCGGTTGATGGCCTGCAAAACCGAGTGTAGCTCTCCGCGTATGCTGACGGTGCGCTCCACGTCTTCTGGCTGGAGCGAGTTCAGGGTCTCGAAAACTATCTGCCAACCCTGCTCCCAGGAGCGGAGCACTTCCTCACGCTTGGCATCGTTATGCATGACAAATTCGCGATCACGATGGCGATCGGGCTTCTCGCCGTCGGTGGTCAGGAAGTCGGTGAAGCGCGAGCGCATGTTGCCTGCCATGTGCTTCACGATGATTGCAACGCTATTCGACTCCGGACTGGGAGCGGCGAAGAACTGCTCATCACTAAGCTGTGCGATGGCGCCGTCAGCCAGGCGTTTGTGCCCACGCAGGCTGCGGAACGCTTCATCAACATAGAGCGCGCGAACGTCGGTCATTCGGCTATTGTCTCGCGAATTCGCCAATCGAAGCATCGCGGCCATCCGGCGGAGCTATTGGGTCGCGAAGACGCGCCCACCAAACCGGCCGCAGCGCAATACTTTTTTTAAAAAAATCTATTGACATTCCCGCCTCGTAACCGCAATATCTTGGGGTAGACATGTTGTCCATCCAAGATTTTGGACAACAATGCCGAAACGAACCGTCAACCTTCAAGGGAGAGGTTCAACAAGGAGGCAATAACAATGGCAACCAAGAAGAAGGCCGCCAAGAAGAAAAAGAAACACTAACGACAGGTACTGGCGAGGCAGCGACCTCGCCTTAGTTTTTGTTCGAAAATGCCTCCGCGTTAGCTGTTCGCGGGGGCTTTTTCATGTCTTCAGAAATTCCGTCAACCGCACGACGTGAAGCAACCGCGTCCACGGAAGCCCCAGTTGTTCCCCGTGGGGGTTCGTGCTACAAGTATGCATTCGACTCTCGACGCTCCGATCATGACTGCAGAGAAGAAAAAACGCCGCAAGAGCGGCAGCGCTTCCGATCCGGTCATCCCTGACAAACTTTACTTCCGCATCGGCGAGGTGGCGCGCATCTGCCGTCTGCCGGCTTACGTGCTGCGCTTCTGGGAAAGCGAATTCCCGATGCTGAAGCCGAACAAGAGCAGCACCGGTCAGCGTATGTATCGTCAGCGCGATGTCGAGAACGTACTGCGCATCAAGCGCCTGCTTTACGAAGAAGGGTTCACCATTGCCGGGGCCCGGCAGCATCTCCGCGACGAATCCAAACCGGCAAAGCTGCAAAGCGGTCTGCCCTTCCCTCGCAAGGGATCTCCCGACGGGCTGAAGAAAGTCCGCCAGGGCTTGCAGGAAATTCTCGGGATTCTCAATAAGAAGAAACGGTAGTCTAGTTGGCGTCGATTACAGTGTGCGCCGGAAGAGCGCGGTAGCGATGGAGATCATCACAGTCCCAGCAATCAGCAGGTACAGCAGATCGGAGCGGATGGCTACAAACCCCGCGTCCTTCAGCAGGATGGCCTTGAATCCGTGTACCGCGTAAGTGAATGGATCAATGTAAGCGATGAAGCGCAGCCACGCGGGGAATGCTTTGATCGGGTAAATCGCGCCGCTGGGGAAAAAGAGCAGGGTATTGAGAATGCCAAACGTGGCGCGCGGCACCAGCGGGTCCTCCACGCGCACCATCATCAGAAACATCATGGTGTTAAACGCCACTGACGTGGTCACGACCAGCAGCAGGATGTAGAGCATGTTGTGCGGCGCAAAGACCGAGCCCAAGCCGGACAGCAGTGCGCCCAGGATCGTAATCACGATGCCCGCCAGGATGGCCTTGATGGCGCCGGCGACGTTCAGTCCGGCGACCAGTTCAAACTTGGTGATGGGTGTGACCAGATAGCCCTCGTGCACGCCGCGCGCTTTGTCGTCGATGTAGAGCATGCCGCCGCCGATCATCACCGAAACAAACATGGCGAGCACGATCGAGCCGGGCAGCAGGTACTTCATGTACTCGATATAGGGATACAGTTCGACGGTATCGAGTGAGATCTGCTGCAGGATGCGGGAAGGCTGAACGTCGGGTTGATTGAGCGCATCGACGAGCGACGTGAATTCCTGCTCCAGCGTGGAGCTCATAAAGTTGTCGGTGTTGTCCACCACCAGGGCGATGCGCGGATGGTTCTGCTCGTACACGCGACGGGAGTATTCCGGAGGAATGATGATGGCGCCGTCGATGCGCCCGTTGCGCACGTCCTCCATCGCCTGCTTGTCGCTGGCGTAGTCTATCGGCTTGAAGGTGCGGGCGTTCGACTCCACTGCGGCGAGCGCCTCGAGGACTTTTACTGCCTGCGTACCGTGGTCCTGGTCGACCACGCCCAGCCGCGCCTCCTTGATTTTTCCCCCGAAGGCATTGCCCAGCACGATCAACTGCACCAGCGGAAAAACCATCGACACCAGCATCAGCGCCGGGGAGCGGAAGAACTTCCGCAGCTCGCGCTCGACGATGGCCAGCATGCGGTTCATGGCCGCATCCCCGGACGGTCGGGCATGACGAAGGCGTAGGCCTTTACCTGCTCGTCGCGCAATTGCCTTCCTGTGTAGTGGACGAAGACATCGTCCAGCGTGGTGTTTTGCACAGACAGCGACTTCACTTCGACCTTCGAGCGAACCGCGAGCTCGACCAACTCGGTCGTGGTCTTCGAGCCGTTGCTGCTGAGGATGCGGTACGTGTTAGCCGCTTCCGGATGCACGGAAGTGACGTCCTCAAGCTTCTTCAATTCGTCTTCCCAGTCAGCGGGTGCGTTGAGGAACTGCGCTTCGATAACGTTAGTTCCGGGCACGCTGGCCTTCAGCGCTGCCGGGGAATCGAGTGCTACCAGCTTTCCGTGGTCCACGATGGCCACGCGATCGCAGAGACGGTCAGCCTCATCCATGTAGTGGGTGGTGATGAGGATGGTCAGTGCGCGCCGGTTCTTGATCTCGGTCAGCATCTCCCACACGGCGACGCGGGAAACGGGATCCAGCCCGGTGGTCGGCTCGTCGAGAAAAAATATCCTGGGGCTGTGCACAAGGCCGCGGGCGATTTCGAGTCGCCTTCTCATACCGCCGGACAGGGTCTTGGTCTGCGCATGGCGCCATTTGTCCAGTTCCACAGTCTGCAACAGTTCGTCCACGTTATGCTTGCGGACTTCTGCCGGCACATCGTAGAGCTTGGCATAGATGTTGAGGTTTTCCTCAACGGTCAGATCGATGTCGCTGGTCAACGCCTGGGGGATAACGCCCATGCATTGCCGCGCCGCATCCGGTTGTGTGACGACATCGAAACCGTTAATCAAGGCACGCCCGGCAGTCATGGGTAACAGCGTGGTCATCATGCGAATCAGAGTCGACTTGCCTGCGCCGTTGGGACCCAGGAGACCGAAGATTTCACCCTGATGCACGGCGAACGACACGTCGTTCACCGCAGTGAAATCGCCGTATTTCTTGGTGATGTGGTCCACTACAATGGCATCGCCGCTTGCAGGTGCTTCGCAGGCGGCGTTCGGCTTCGACTTGGGCGCAAACCAGCTCACGACCCACCTTTTCCCAGGTTCTTCGGCAGCAGCACTTCCGCGGTCATGCCGGGAACGAGCGCGCCATTCGGATTGTCAACCTTGAGCTTCAATCCGATGGTTTTGATGTCACGTTTGCGGCGGCTGACGTCGCGCTGGGTGGCGAAATCGGCCTCTACGGCCTTGAAGATGACAGTCCCGACGATGGGCTTGCCTGCCGGCAGGCGCACGGTGAGCTTTTGGCCGTCGGCGATGAAGCGGGCTTCTGTCTCAGGCGCTTCGGCACGGACCCAGGTGTCGTTGAAATCGATGATCGTGACGATTGGTGTCCCTATGTTCACTACCTCACCCTGGCGAGTGGCGCGAACCGAGACGGTCCCACTCACGGGAGCGTAGATCTTCGTGTAGCCGAGCCGGGTTTCCGCCTCGGCGAGTTGAGCGCGCGCATTGGCCACCTGTGCTTCGTTGGCGGCAACGTTGCTGGCTGCGGCGCGCTGCTGATGCGTGCGGGCAATGGCGGTATTGAGATCGGCCTGGGCGGCATCCACGTTTTGCTGCGCGCTTTGAACAACCGCACGTTGCGCCTTCAGCTGCTCCTCGGCACGCACGCGGTCCATGTCGGAAGCGACGCCTACTTTGGCCAGGCCGATGGTTCTCTCCGAATCGCTCTGAATTCGCGCCAAGTCGGCCTGCGATTGCGCCAGTGTCGCTTTCGCCGCTGCCAGCCTAGCGCGGGCGTTGACCACTCCGCTATTGGTTTCGCCCAGGGTTTGGGCTTCTGTAGCGCGCATGGATGCCACCTGCGAGTTATAGGCATCAATGGTCGCCTGAGCGGCATTCTTCTGGGCTTCCAGTTCGGCAGAGTCGATTTCCGCGATCAGATCGCCAGCCCTTACCTTCGAGCCTTCGTCCACATAGAGCTTCTCTACCCGACCCATGATCTTCGAGCTGACAATGACCTGATTTGCATCCACAATACCAATCAGCACCGTAGCATCGGTGCGATCGGTGGAGTAGAAGTAATAGCCGACCGCGACAGCGAACAGCACCAGAAGGACGATGGCAAATTTCTTCTGTTTCACGGGCGATCTCCTCCCGTGGTTTCTCCGGCACTCGCCGGCGCAGTATTAGTCCGGCGGTCCCGCTGTCTCTGCGATGCAATTTCGGCTGCCAGCTTCACTCCCGTTTCGCGATCGGCAAATAGTGCCGCCGCTACAAAATCGAGCACCGCGGCACGGCGATGATCGATTGCCTCCGGGGCATAGGGATCGCGGCCGAAGAGCACACGCGTCATCGGCGCAATCAGGAAATAGTGGACATTGATGGCGGCAATGGAGGGAGCGAACTGAACCGGGTCAACCTCGCGGAACTCGCCACTTGCGATTCCTTGCTGAATGAGGTCCACGACCCTCATGGCAATTGGGCGGATGTAGCGCTCTGCGATTCGAGTGAGGTGGTCTGAGCCGCCGCGCCCGGCGCTCATCAGTTCGCCCTGGAACAGCCTGGCGTGATGCGGAGAGCCGGCAATGCAGTCAAACTGTGCGCAGGTGTAGCGTAGGAGCCGCTCGCCCAGAGGCGCTGCGGAATCAAGCTCGTGCATGACCCGCTCGGTCAGATGGATGAAGAAGCGATCCAGTACGGCCCCATAAAGCGATTCCTTGTCGTGAAAGTAGTAATAAAGCAGAGCCTTATTGACGCCGGCTGCAGCGGCAATAGCATCTACCCGCGCGCCGGCATGGCCTTCCTGGGCAAACTCGCCAAGGGCTGCCTGGAGAATTGCATCGCGGCTGGCCTCCGGTTGACGGCGGCTGCCCCGCCGAGAAGTGAGAGGTTGAGTCCCTTCCTCCATATTTAATTAACCAGTTAGTTAGATAACATGAACTTACCTAACGTTTCAAGATGTAACCATCGGCCAGTGCCAAAGGGGAGCGAATCGAGAAAAAAATGCCCGACATCGGTAGACGCCGGGCCGAAAGCAGTAATGAAAATGGTGTGATTAGCGCAGTGAGGCTAATGTTTTTTGTGCTTCCTGGGCATCCGGGCCCTTCAGATTCAGTGCCAATGCTTTCTGCAGTTCCGTTCGCCCACGGTCACGATCTCCAGCACCAACATACGCCATGCCCAGGTGATACCGATAGTCAGCCTTCTCCGGCCGTTTCTTGACAGCATCTTCCGCCAGGGCAATCGAGACGTGGTAGTTTCCTTTCTTATACTGAATCCACGCCAGGGTGTCGTTGATACCCTCGATGTCGGGAGCGATTTGCTTGGCCTGGGTCGCCAGACTCAGGGCCATGTCAAGATTTTCACCCTCAGCGGCATAGACCCAAGCCAAGTTGTTGGCAGCGACGGGATCATGGGCATTCTGGTTCAGTGCCGCCTGGAAGTACTTGGTCGCCGACTTGAAGTCACCTTTATGGACATAGAGATTCCCCAGGTAGTTGTTCACCAGCGGTGAGTTAGGCTGAATCTGGAGGGCCTTCTGGTAGTAAGTCAGCGCGTCGTCAGGACGATTGGTTATCTCATAAATCTGTCCGATATGGATGTAGGACATCACCGACTTCGGGTCGATTTGCAGGACTTTCTGAAATTCCTGGATGGCATCGTCGAATTTCTTGGTCGTAGCCAACGCCGAAGCGTAGATGAAATGCGCTGCGGGCCGGTTGGGGTTGGCCGCGGCGTACTGACTGGTCAGAGTCATTGCCTTGGCCGCATTGTTGGTTGAGAACATCAAACTCACGTAGTCCGCCATGGCGGCGTCATACTGCGGATACATCTTCAAGGCGGTCTGGAACTGCTTCTCCGCCTCGGCATACTTCTTCTGTCCGGCATAGGCGAGCGCGAAGTTCACGTACAACAGAGGATCATTGGAGGCTGATTTCTGTACTTCATTCAGCTCCTTCAGTGCCTCGTCATAGTCCTTATCGCCGATGCTGATGGTCGCGTTCAGGAAATGGGCGGAAGCGTTGTTGGGATCCAGCTTGAGCAGGCGGGAAGCATACTCCCGGGCGGTGTCATAATCGCGTGCATCGCGATAGGTCTCCGCCACAGCGTATAACACCATTGGGTTATCCGGCTGTCGCTTCAGGGTCTCCTGCAGTTCGGCTTTGGCTCCGGTCAGGTCACCGGTCTGGCGAAGCACCTGCCCCAGAATGTAATGCGCTTTGGCGTTTTCCGGTGCATCCTTAACAACCTCACGCAGTGCGACAACCGCTTCAGGACCATTGCCTTTGATGGCCAGCAAACGAGCATGCGTGATGCGGGCCATGACGTCTCCCGGATTGTCTTTCAGCAGCTTGTCGGTCAGAGCGGTAGCCTCATCGATCTTGCCGCTGCTGACCAGAGTCTCCATAAGCCGCATCTGCAATTCCTGGTTCTTGGGGTCGACGTTAAGACCGCGCTGGTACTCCTTCAGGGCAGATTCCGAATCGCGGGACGCCATGTAGTAGTCGCCAATGGCCAGAGCAACTACGGCTGAGTTTGGCAGCTTTTGTCTTAACTGCTGAACCGTCTGCTCACCATCTGCTTTGCGCCCCTCATGCAACATCAATCCCGCAAGCCGCAGATAAGGTACTGGGTCCTCCGAAGGGGCATTCTGGATGGCAAGCCGGAGCGTTTCCTCAGCCTTCTTGTTGTCTCCCTTGTTCATGTAGAAGTTGGAGAGCGCGTAATAGGCTGCCATGGCTTTGGGATCGACGCTGACCGCCTTCTGCAGGTCCGCTTCCGCAGGCCCGTCCTGCTTGAGCGTGTTGTAAGCCACCGCGCGGTTCAGATAGGGGCCAGGATTATTCGGCTGCACCGCAGCCGCCTTACTGTAAACCTCAATGGCCTCCTGCCCCTTCTTTTGGCCCAAAAGGACATTGCCCAGCAGCAGATATCCCTCCAGGTTGTTGGGGTCGTGGTCCACGACAAATCGGGCATGTTCTTCGGCTTCCGTGTACTTTCTTGCCTGCCACCAGAGAGTTCCAAGCGCAAGATGTGCCTTAACGTTGTTCGGGTCCTGATCCGTGGCAACGCTGAACTCCTTGAACGCAGCAGCCCAATGCTGTTGCGCCAGTTCTGCCTGCCCCAATTCGTAATGGCCCTCTGAGTAGCGAGGATCA
>Ga0335082_10003965_pt1 | contig 16105 bp, 13 predicted proteins | sample Lox_Sample_41_FD_206718 | JGI IMG/M metagenome (GOLD analysis project Ga0335082, IMG submission 206718) | Soil microbial communities from Loxahatchee National Wildlife Refuge, Florida, United States - Lox_Sample_4.1 | ecosystem: Environmental > Terrestrial > Soil > Wetlands | place: USA...
TCGCCGCCGCGCTCTCGATCCTGTCGAGCGCCCCGAGCTCGCATCGCCTCGGCCTCGAGACCTCGTACCGCGCGACGGGCGCGACGGCAGGTCCCGCGACGATCGACTCGCTCCGCTTCATCCTCCGCGACCGCCGCGAGCACGCCTACGATCGGCGCGCGCTCGCGGCCGTGCTCGCCGCGGAGCTCGGCCTGCGCGAGCTCGTCCCCGAGCTCGTGAGCCTCGTGCAGTCGCCGCACCCGATGGTCGCCGCGGTCGCGAAGGCCGCGGCGCTCCGTCTCGGCGCGCCGAGCGCGCGCGTCGGTCACGTCGACGAAGTGGCGCCGTTCCTGCCGCCCGAGGACGTCGACGGGCTCGTCGCGTGGAGCGTCTCGAGGCCCGTCGCGCGCGCGCGCACTTTCGAGGTACCCTCGGCGTGACATGACGACGACACCGAGCGGCGAGGCGTACGTCGTCCCGCCCGAGCTCGACGGACAGCGGCTCGACAAGGCAGCGGCCAAGCTCGCGACGGGTCTCTCCGTCGCGCGCGTGAAGCGCGCGATCGAAGGCGGACACGTGCGCGTGGACGGACGCCGCCGCGCGAAGGGCGCGACGGTCGCGGCCGGAGAGACGATCACCATCGTGCTCGAGGAGGTCCCGTCGCCCGACGCGCCCGCGGTCGCGGACCCCGACGCGCCGCTCGACGTGCGCTTCGAGTCCGACGCGGTGCTCGTCGTCGACAAACCCGCGGGCCAACCGACGGCGCCGCTCCGCGCGGGCGAGCGCGGCACGCTCGTGAACGCGCTCCTCGCGCGTTACCCGGATCTCGCCGGCATCGGCTACGGCCCGCGCGAGCCCGGCGTCTTGCACCGCCTCGACACCGCGACCTCGGGCCTCGTGATCGTCGCGCGCACGGCCGACGCCTTCGCGCGCCTCCGCGCGGCGCTCCTCGACGGGCGCATCCACAAGAAGTACTTGCTCGTGTGCGCGAGCGAAGGCCTCGCCGACGAGGGCGTCATCGCGCACCCCATCGCGAACCACCCGAAGGATCAGCGCCGCGTGCTCGCGTGCGTCATCCCGCGCGACGTGATGCGCTACGCGCCCCGCCAGGCGTCGACGCGCTACCGCGTGCTTCGTCGCGGCGCCGAGCACGCCCTCGTCGAGGCGACGGTGGACCGCGCGCTCCGCCACCAGATCCGCGTGCACTTCTCGTCGATCGAGCACCCGCTGGTCGGCGACGTCCTCTACGGGAGCCGCGAGGTCGTCGGCTCCACCAAACGCCACGCGCTCCACGCGTCGTTCGTCGGCTTCGAGGGCGAAGACGGAGTTCCGCCGTTCGCGGTGGAGTCGCCGCTGCCGCTCGAGCTCGGCGCGCTCATCTGATCGCGTCGAGTAGCGCGCCGACGCCCTCGTCGAGCTCCGCCTCGGGCGCGAGGAGGCTCACGACGACGTACGCTTCGTCCTCAAACCCGAAGAAGCTGCCGGGGTGCACGTACGCGCCACGTTCGAGCGCGCGCAGGCACGTCTCCATCTCCGAGCGCACGCGCGGCACGCGAAGCGTCGCGTACCAGCCGGCCTCGAGATCGAGCCGCGTCGCGGCCGTCCCGGCGATGGCGCGATCCAGCGCGGCGAGGTTGCGGCGCGTACGCGCCGAGATCGCCTCGCGCGGGCCACGTCCGGCTTCGAGCAGCGCGGGCAGCGCGTGCTGCACCGGCGTCGCGACCGACAAGTACGCGTCGGCGATCCACGCGAGCCGCTCGAGCGCCGGACCGGCGAGGGCCTCGGGCCCGCCCACGATCATCCACGCGAGCTTCATCTGCGGAAGCCCCGCCTCTTTGGAGAGACCGCCGAGCGAGATCACGAGCCCGTCCCCGGCCTCCTTCGCCGCGCACGCGACACGCCCGGCGCGATCCCGAAAGATGTAAGATGCAAATACCTCGTCGCACACGACGGGCCGGCCGAGCGAGGCGAGCGCCGCGAGCTCCTCGCGCGAAAGCCGCGAGCCGGTGGGGTTGTTCGGGCTCACGGCGAGCACCGCGCGCGTCCGAGGCGTCCGCGCGGCGCGAACGCTCGCGGCGTCCACGTGCCACGCGCCGTCGTAGCGGAGGCGGTACGGCACGAGCGTCACGTCCGAGAGCGCGGCGAGCTGCGAGAAGAGCGGATAGCTCGGCGCCGGCGCGAGCACCTCGTCGCCGGGATCGCAGAAGAGCGCGAGCAGGAACGCGTACGCCTCGCTCGTGCTCGCGGTGATCACGACGCGCGCCGGGTCCACGTTCGCGCGGCGCGCGACGGCCTCGCGCGCGAGCGGCAGCCCGAGCGGCTCGGGCTCGTACCGCATCGCCCCGGGCGCGCCGAGCGCCGCGAGCACGCGCGCCTCGTCGTACGGGATCCCCGCGCGCGTCGGGTTCGACTCGGTGAGATCGATCACGCGCTCCCCGCGCGCCCGCCGCTCCGCGAGCGCTCGCGCGAGCTCGTTCGGCGTCGCGTCGTACGCGCTCCGTCGCGAGAAGCTCACTTCTTTTCGAGCTCCACGCCGTCGAGCGTCATCACGGTGCGCGCGCCGTCGACGTGCGGTGCGGCGTCGACGTGCATGCGCTTCTTCGAGACCAAGAAATCGATCACCACGTTCGCGCCGGCGAAGCTCACCGAGCCGTTGATCTTCTCGCTCTCGTGCGCCGACACCATCGAATAGGAGCACCGCCCGCCGGCGTCGATGGTCAGCGTCTCGCCGCCGCCCTCCCACGTGCCGACGTAATCGGCGTGCCCCGCCATCGCCGCCGCGTCGCCCGTCACGACCGTGGCCGCGTGCGCCGCGCCCGACTCGAGCATCTTCACGCCGCGAAACGCGATCCAGAAGAGCGCGATCCCGCCGATGACGAGCAAGAGCGCGCTGATCGCGAACACCGTCGCGAGCAGGCCGCCGGACTTCGCGCGCATCAACTTCCTCGCCGCACGGCTTCGTCGACGAGCGCCGCGTGGAACGTCGTCCCGCGGAGGCGAGCGCGCGTGTCGGCGAAGAGCCGATTCCACTGCGCGATCTCCGCGGCCGTCGGCTCGTGCACCGTCATGCGCCCGCGCCGTCGCGCGAGCGCCGCGTCGTCCTCGCGCCGGATGCTCGTCGTCAGCGCCTGCGCCGCGACGCGCCCGGTCTCGGTCACCGCGCTCTGCGCGTCCACCGGGAGCGCCGAGAGCTTCGACGACTTCACGACGAGCGCGCCGATCTCGAAGTGAGTGGCGAGGGTGTTGAGGTGGTCGAGCCGCGACGCCCACTGGAGCTGCTCGGCGACGAGCGGCGGCACGTTCACCACCGTGATCTGATTCGCGGTCAGCCCCGGCAGCACCTCCGGGATCGACACCGGCCGTGGCGTGACGTCGCCGAGCACCGAATAGAACATCGGGTCGATCGGATCGCTCGGCTCGTAGAACGTCGCCCGATGCTTCAAGTCGTTCGGCCCGTTCACCGCGTAGCCCGCCGACATGAATCGCCCGGTCCCGACGTCGCCCCACCCGACGACCGTGAACCCCGCGCGCGAAAACTCGGGATCCATCTGCGGCCGGAGCGCGTCGCGGGCCGCGTCGAGCTTCGCCCAGCTCGAGAACGTCCCCGGCAGCTGGAACACGAGCACCTGTTTGTAGATCTGCCCGAGCCCGAGCGCGGTGATCGCGGCGCCGTCGAGCTGCCCGGTGCGAATCTTCCCGACCATCGCGCCTTCGTCGCCCTGCGTCCCGTTCCAGAAAAATTGGATCTGCACCGCGTGCTGCGATCGCTCGTCGGTCGCGCGCGCCCACACTTTGAAGACGCGCCCCCACGGCGACTCGGGCGGCGCGAGCGTCCCGAACTTGAGCACGACCGGATCGGCGTGCGCGGGCGCGGAAACGAGGAGAACGAAGAGCGCCGCGAGCGCGCGATGCGACATGCGCGCAGCGTACCTACAAATTGTGCGGCTTCGAAGAGTCGATGTGCCGCGCCGCAGCCGCGGCGTATCCCGGCGTCATCCTCTCCTGCGCGCCTTCGTGGGTCGCGGCGGCGCGGGCGGGGGGTGACGCGCGAGCTCGACGCGCGCGCGAAGCGTCGACAGCATCTCGGGGTGCACGTCGGCGAGGTATCTCTCGACCTCGCGGAGGTCGACTTTCGTCTCGGTCACGATGCGCGCGAGATCGCCCTGGTGCCTCGGCTGATTGCTGTAGAGATACATGAGCACGAGGTGCTCGAGGGACGCGACCGGCGCGCGCACGCCGAAGACATCGGTCTTCTTCGCTTCGGCGATCACCGTGCTCTCCGGCTCGCCGGCCGTGACCAGCAAGTCGACCTCACCGGTTCCGTGCGTGAGCACGTACATCGGCTCGGGATCTTCATCGCGCGCGACCGGTGCGGCGCTGCGGAACCCGGCGCTCTCGAGGGCGTCGAGCGCCTCCCACGCGTCGTCCGTCGCGACGACGAGATCGAGATCCTTGGTGAAGCGCGGCAGTCCGCGGGCGCCCAGAGCGGTCGCCCCGATGACGGCGAACGGGACCTTCGCTCCGAGCAGCGCGCGCAAAGCGCGGCGCGAAGTCGAGACGAAGGAGGTCTTCTTTCCCGTCACGATGTCGAACTCGAGGATCTCCACCGAGCCCCCAAGATAGCACCGCTGGTCACGGGAAGCCGCAGTCCGCCGTCTTCTTCGGCAGCTTCATCCGCGCCGCGCGCCGCTTCGCGATCGTGTTGTTCAATCGCTGGTTCGGATCCGGATCGTCCGCCGAGAGGATCTCGCCGACGAGCGCGTCGTAGAGCTTCTTGTCCGCGACGGTGCACGCGAACTGCGCATACGTCAGCTGCACGGTGAGCGCGCCGCGCTTGGTGTTCTTGAGCGCCTGCTCGAAGAGCGCGCGCGCCTCTTTGACCTCCGCGTCCGCCGTGCGCCCGTGGTACGCGGCCATCGCGACCATCGGGCTCGAGCCGTAGTAGGTCGGGTCGAGCTCGAACGCGCGCTGCATCATGTCGACGCCGACGTAGAGGTCCGCGACCATCGCCGGATCGTCCTGCAAGAGGCTCACGCGGCTCATCCACGCGTACGCGACCCAGAACAAATTCTCCGCGTCGTCCTTCGAGTCGAAGTTCGCCTTGAGCCACGCGCCGAGCGTCGCGTCGTTCTTCTTCGCCGCGTCGAAGCCCTTGTCCTCGTGCGAGAGGAGCTCGAGCCCGTAGAAGATCGCGCGGTCGTACGCGCTCTTCGCGCGCTTCTTGTGGTACTCGGCCGCCGCGTCGTCGCCGCGGAGCTCGGCCTCTTCCATTTCGTCCTCGACGAAGCCCCACGCGTACCCGGCCCAGCCCTGCACGAGCATGAAGAGCGCGTCCTCGTTGCTCGGCGCGATGCGGTGCATGCCCTCGAACTGCGCGAGCCCGGCCTGCGTCGACGCCTTCGCGAGCTCGTAGTCGCCGAGCGTGTCGAACGACTTCGCCGCTTCGCGCGTGGACGCGATCTCGCCGTTCGTGAGGATCGTCTCGATGCAGCCCGTGCCGAGCAAGCACAGCCCGAGAATCGCCGCGCGCATGCGCCGTTTCTACGAAGCGCGCCTCGCGCGGGCCAAGTTCACGGCCAGCAGCAGCGGAAGCCGATGTCGTCGTCGCCGCCGTTGTTGCGCTGGTGCGTCTCCATGTCGAAGCACTCGGCGCTCTGGTCGTCGTCGTGGTAGCCGCCGCCGATGACGTGGCAGTCGTCGTTGTCGGCGTTGCCCGTCGGGTTGCACTGGTCGATCCACTCTTTGGCGTTGCCCGTCATGTCGTAGAGCCCGGGGAAGCCGCCGACGCACTGCGTGTACGATTTGACCGCGACGACGCCGTTGTTGTTGTCGTCGTCGTTGCACGTCGTCGAATTCCACGTGCTCCCGTAGGCGTACGTGTTCGCCGCGCCCTTCGAGCACGCGTTGTACCAGCGCGCCGTGTTCGGGTCGGTCGCGTTGTCGTTCCAGTCGATCGCGCCGCCGTCGCGCGCGCCGCAGAGCCGCTTCTTCGCCCACGCGCAGTACTCGTAGGCGTCGCACCAGTCGACCTCGACGATCGGGTTGCTCGGGTTCGTCTGGCTCGAGGGATCGCCCGGCGCGAACGACTGCTTCCACGTGCACGACTTGTTCGCGACGCCGCCGTCGAACGCGGTGACGAACTGCACGTACTGGTCGCGCGTCACCTCGGTCGAGTCGACGCAGTACTCGTCGACGGGAACCATCGCCGGCCCGGCGAGCGTCGTCGGGCACGCGCTCGCGTCCGCCTCCGCGCCGCCGTCCCCGCCCGCGTCGCCGTCCGAGACCGTTGCATCTTGCACGTTTTGCTCGTCCGTCGCGTCGAACGGGACGCCGACGTCGCCGGGGCCTCCGCCGTCCGTACCGAGCCCGCTCTCCGCGAGCCCGCAGGCCGCGGTCGCGAGGCAGGCCAGGAAGAACAAGCTCGTCCGTTTCACCCTCCGTCGAGAATAGCACCGCGCGCGCGGGCGTTCGCTCGTCGAGATCTTGACCCTCGCGCCGCACCGCCGTACTCGCTGATTGCTTCACTCATGAACGTCGCCCCGATGCCGCTTGCCGCCGAGCCGAGCCGACCGCTCCACGTTCGGCTCGCGCGCGCGATCGGCCCGCGCTGGCGTCCGGTCGCGTTCGCGGGAGCGTGCGCGCTCGTCGCGACGGCGTTCCGCGACGGCGTCCCGGACAACGATCCCGCGTCGCTCGCGCGCGCGATCGGCCGCGCCACGGGAGGCGTCGTGCAGCCACAGGACGTCCGCTGGGAGCCGTCCGGCGGCGCGCTCTCGGACCTCGCCTTCGGCCGCTTCGCGCTCGTCCTCTCGAGCGAGACCGCGGGCAGCCCGCGCGACGTGTGGCGCGTTCGCGTCCGCCTCACGCCCGAGGGTCACCCGCTCGCCGTCACCGGCGCCCACGATCTCACGCAGACTCCCCTCGGCGACGACCACGCGCTCGTCGTCCGCGGCACGCGCGCCGCGTTTGCCACCTTCGCGTACGGCCAGGAGCAGAGCGTCAGCGAGCTCGAGCTCTCGGGCGAGGGCGCGCAGAACCAGGCCGACACGAAGCTCGACCGCTTCACCGCCGCGATCACCAACCTCCAGAACACCGGCACGCTCGACGGCGTCGGCCGCGTCGACGTGGGCTTCGACTCGCCCGGCGAGCGCGTCGGCCTCGCCCTCGACGACCCGTCGCCGTCTTGCTCCGGGCTCTCGGCGCGAGCGTGCGGACCGACGCTCGCGATCGTCCTCGCCGATCCGAACGGCGAGCGCCACGCGTCGCTCGATTACGAACGCGCCGACCTCGCGCAGCCCGTGGCCGGCATGCACGTCGAGGCCGCGCGCCACCTGCCCAAGCGCTTCATCTTCTGGGCAGTCGACACCGTGCGCGCCGTGACCGGCCCCGCGCCCATCGCGTGGCTCGAGGAGAAAGTCTTCGCGCTCCGCGACGAGCTCAAGCAAGCCACCTTCAAGCGCGAAGGCGCACAAGACGAGCTCGCCACGAGCGCGCCGCAAGTCCTCGGCGCCACCGAGCTCGGCGACGACGCCGCGTGGCCCCCCGCCGACGTCCCGTCGATCTGGAAGTCGGCCGAGCGCGGCGAAGGAAAATGGAAAGCATACGCGCCCGCGTGGATGCGCAAGTTCGCCACCGGCGCGCCGCCCGCGTTCTTCACCACGTTCGTCCGCCCCGACGAAGAGCGCCCCTACGCGCACGTCCTCCTCGTCGCGATGGACACGCGCCAGCTCGACCTCGACATGGAAGCGGGCACCGAAGATCCGAAGCCCCTCACCGGCCAGCACGGCCCCGGCCGCTTGCCGCGCGATCCGGCGATCCTCACGCGCGTCGTCGCCGCCTTCAACGGCGCCTTCAAGACCGAGCACGGCCAGTACGGCATGATGGTCCACAAGCGCGTCCTGCTTCCGCCGCAGCCGAGCGCCGCGACCGTGATCGTCCTCCAAGACGGCCGCTCCGGCTTCGGCACGTGGGGCAAGACGACGAGCGTCGGCGGCCTCCTCGGCATCCCGGACGACACGATCGTCTCCTTCCGCCAAAACCTCGACGCCCTCGTCGACGGCAACGACGTGAACCCGACCAAGCGCGCCCTCTGGGGCTACACGCTTCCCGGCACGACGATGCAGACCGAGCGCAGCGGCCTCTGCGTCACGCGCGCCGGCCACGTGATGTACGCGTGGGGCGACGACGTGAGCGCGACCGCGCTCGGCAAGGCGATGCGCTCCGCCGGCTGCGACTACGCGATGCACCTCGACATGAACCCGCACCACACGGGTTTCTTGTTCATGACCATCCACGAGCTGCGCGGCCACGACTACAAATCCGAGGCGCTGACGCCGCTCATGGAGATGAGCACCGATCGCTACATCGAATACGCGCCGAAAGATTTCTTCTACGTCACCATGCGCGACCCGACGCCCGCGTCGCTCGCCGGCGCGGCGTGGACCGCCGACCCGGGCACGCAGCCCGCGCCGGCGTGGAGCCCGGGCATCTGGTCCGCCAAGGTCGGCGACGTCACCGTCACGAGCATCGACGCCGATCGCGCGCTCTTCCGCATCGTCGCCGGCACCGCCGAGCCCGACGCCAAGACCGGCTCGCAGCCCACCCACGAGCTCGCCCCCGACGACAAGAAGCGCGTGGTCATGTCCCTCGGCCTCGGCGTCTCCTCGGAGCGCCGCCCGCGCGGGCTCGTCGTCGCGGGAAAGCGCGTCCTGCCCATCGCCGACACCGACGGCGTCGCCGCGCTCTTGGCCGACAAAGACGGCCACCTCGCCATCGTCCCCTCGTCGGATCCTTCGCTCGCGCAGCCCGGCATCGACGCGACCGCGCTGCCGCTGATCCTCGCCGGCGCCGAGACCGACCGCGCGAGCCTGCCGTTTTCGCACAAAGGCTCCGCGACGCACGCCGCGCTCGGCGTCACGCGCGACGGCCGCGTCCTCGTCGCCCGCGGCGACGTCGACTCCGCCAAGCCGCTAGCGACGGCACTCAAGCTCGCCGGCTGCTCGCTACACCGCGCCGGCACTCCGGATCCGCCCGTCGCCCGCGACCGCGAGAGCACGCTCTTCGTGCTCGGCGTCGCGATGAAGCCCCGCTCGTTCCACTTCCACGCGCGCTAACCCCGTCAGTCTCAGTGGCCGGCGTTGTCAGGCCGCGTCGGCGAGGTACTCGCGCAGACGCGCGACCGCGCGGGCGTGGAGCTGCGACACGCGCGGCTCGCTGACGCCGAGGTCGCGCGCGATCGAGCGGAGCTGCACGCCGTCGAAGTAGTGCTGCGTGATGATGTTGCGCTCGCGGACGGGGAGGCGCTCGACGGCCTTCGCCAGGGCGGCAGCCTCCGAGTGCTCGCAGACGAGCGTCTCGGGCGTGAGCGCGCCGTCGTCCGCGATCGTGCGTCGCTCCTCGGGAAGGTCCTCGATGCCCACGACCGCGGCGCCCGTCGTGCGCTCCTCGGAGGCGAAGCGGCGGCGCGCGCGGCGCGAGAGCCAGTCCTGGCTGCGGAGCTCGTCGAAGATGGCGCCGCGCACGCGGACGCGGACGTACCAGCCGAACTCGGCGCCGCGCTCGCTCGCGGCCTGGCGGCGGAGCGCGTCGAGGAGCCCGAACGTCCCGGCCGCGACGAGGTCGTCACGGAGCACGTTCGGCGGGAGCCGCGGAAGCATCGCGCCGACCACCTGGTGAACAATCGGCATGTACTCCGCCACGTCCGCCGCCGAAACTTCGTGTTGCCCCGTCATCGTCGTGCTCCTTGTTGAGTTCGACAGGGGCTATTGCTGGGATCGTGCCAGCAATAAATAGAAGTAATTTCGAGCTATTAGCGCAAACGGTGTCGGCCGTGACCGCGGGCGGTCAGGTCGCCGTCGACACCGGGCGCGCGATTTTCGAAAAAATCGCTACGGTTTGGCTTCAGTCGAAGGTGTCGACGTAGACCCACCTGTCGTCGGGGCGGGATTTTGCTGGGTTCCAGCGTTCGGCTCGGCGGGCGCCGCCGCGTGGACCTCGTCGGTCACGTCGCTCGCGCCTTCGTCGATGGCGGGGTTCGGAGCGTCGTACTTCGGGGCTTCGCCCGGGTGCGAGAAGTCGACCCAGTAGGCCGAGCTCGTTCGCGAGTCCAAGTGCACGAAGACCGAGTTCGGGTAGTAGCCGACCCCCACGTTGTGGAGCGTGCGGCAGAAGTCGCGGACCACTTCGTTCGGCACGCCCTCGACGCGGAAATCGACCGCCTGCCCGACGTTGTGGTTCGAGTGCGCCGTGTACTGCGTCGGCGAATACGGTCGAAAGCCGCTGATGATGTCGATGCGGCGGCTGCCGAAGTGGTTCGACACGACGCCGAGGAGCGCGAGCAGCCGCGCGTCGATGGGGTGCGTCTGGCCGCCCGGGTAGCGCCACATGCGTTCGGCCGTCTTGAGCGCGGCCGGCGAGACGCGACCGCGGCGGTCGCCCACGCGAAGGACGGCTTCTTCGTTCGTCGCGATGCGCTTGATGTGAATGACGCCCGGCGTTCGCGGCCGAGCCGCGTAGTTCGGCGTGTGGCCCGGCGCGCCGTGGAGGGTCGGCGTCGGCGACACGCCCGGAATCACGAGCTTCTGGCCGACGCGGAGGCGCTTGGGGTCGTGGAGGTGGTTGGCGTCGACGATGGCCTTCACCGTCACGTGGTAGCGGTGGGCGATGGCGTCGAGCGTGTGGCCGCGGGCGACGATGTGCGTGATGTCTGCTCGCGCCGCGCCACCCCAACAAAGCGCGGCCGTGAAGACTGCAAACTGCAACGAACGCACGAGGTGCGTATACCGCAGTCCCAGCTCGAGCGAACGCCTTTTTTGACCGCGGACGAGCGCAGGTGCAACACTTAGCGGGCGCATGGCAGACGGCAGAAATCTCGTCGGGGTCGACATCGGCGCGAGCTCGATCAAGGTCGTGCACGTGCGCGAAGCACGCAAGCGGCTGACGGTCATCCGCTACGGAATCGCCCCACTCCCGCCGCAGACGATCGTCGACGGCCACATCATGAACCGCGCGGCGGTCATCGACGCCGTCGGCGCGATCTGGGCGCAGCAAAAGATCCCGACGCGCGACGTCGCGATCGGCGTCTACGGACAGAGCGTCATCGTCCGCAAGATCACCGTGCCGATGATGACGACGGCGGAGCTCGCCGAGCAGATCACCTGGGAAGCGGAGCAGCACATTCCGTTCGACATCAAGGTGATGAACATCGACTACGAGGTCCTTCGCCGCCGGCCCGAGGCCGGGCAGATGGATCTCTTGCTCGTCGCCGCGAAGAAGGACGAGATCAACGACTTCGCGAGCGTCGTGCGCGAGGCGCGCATCAAGCCGCAGGTCGTCGACATCAACGCGTTCTGCGTGCAGAACGCGTTCGAGTTCGTCCACGGGCTGCCGGACGATCAGACCATCGCGCTCCTCAACGTTGGCGCGGCGGTGTCGTCGCTCAACATCGTGTCGCGCGGCGTGTCGGCGTTCACGCGCGAGGTGACGAACGCGGGCAACACGGTCACCGAAGAGATCCAGCGGCAGATGGGCGTGCCGTTCGAGCAGGCCGAGCAGATGAAGATCGCGGCGTCGCAGGGCGCGCCGGTGCCGCCGCAGGTGCATCAGATCATCTCGACGGCGTGCGACGCGCTCGCGGGCGAGATCCAGCGCTCGCTCGACTTCTACCTCGCGACGAGCGGCGAAGCGGAGATCCAGCGCGTGTACGTGTGCGGCGGGAGCGCGTACCTCGCGCCGCTCGTGTCGGCGATCGAGAAGCGCGCGCGCGTGCCGGTGATGGTGCTCGACCCGCTCGCGAACCTCGCCGTCGACAACCGCACCGTGAACGAAGCGGACCTCCGGTCGCGCGCGGCGCAGCTCTCGGTCGCGGTGGGCCTCGCGCTCCGCACCGATCGCGAGCGCCGCGACGTCGACATGCGCCGCGTGCGCGTGAACCTCCTCGCGCAGCGCAAGGAGACGAAAGGGCGCGCGTCGTCCGAGGGCAGCCAGGCGTGGCTCGTCGCGGTCGGGGCCGCGGTCCTCGTCGAGGTGCTCGTGCTCGGCGCGTGGCACGCGTCGATGGCGAACGATCTCAAGAAGATGACGAACGACAACGCCGGCGTGCAGGCGCAGATCGATCAGATCAAGAAGGACACGGCGGATCACCCGAAGGTGAAGGACCGCCTCGCGGAGCTGAAAGAGCGCGAGGACGCGATCGCCAAGCTCCAGGCGGCGCGCACGGGGCCGACGTCGGTGCTCCTCGAGCTCTCGCACATCCTCACGCCGGGCCGCGGGCCGACCGTCGATCACGACAAGCTCGAGCAGCTCAAACGCGACGACCCGTCGGTGGTGCCGAACCCGAACTGGGATCCGCGGAGGCTGTGGCTGCTCAAGTACAGCGAGGTCGATCGCAACGTGAAGATCGAAGGGCTCGCGCGCGACGGCGAGGACATCGCCGAGTTCATGCGCCGGCTCGGCGTGAGCGACTTCTTCTACGACGTGAAACCGCTGCCCGCGACCGAGACGAGCGACAAGGACACGAAGATCAATTTGAAGCAGTTCGCGGTGAGCGCGAAGGTGAGGTACTGATGGCGCAGGCGGGGACGGGGCTCACCCTCGGCAAGATCACGGCGCCGGCGAAGCTCGGCATCGGCGCCCTCGGCGTCGCGGTCGTCGCGGCGATCTACTGGGTCGTCTTCTACAGCGACATCTCGGCCAAGCTGAAGAACGCCGAGACGCAGAAGGGCACGCTCGCGACCGAGCTCTCGACGCAGCAGCGCGAGCAGGCGTCGTTCATCCAGGACAAGGACGATCTCGCCGCGCGCCAGCTCCGCCAGAAGGATCTCAACCGCGCGCTCCCGGCCGAGGCGCAGGCGCCCGAGTTCCTGTCGTCGCTGCAGCAAGTGGCGAACGTGAGCGGCGTCGATCTCAAGGCGTGGAAGCCGATGGACGAGCAGCCGCAGAGCTTCTACGCGAAGGTCCCGATGCAGCTCGAGATCACGGGACGCTTCCACCAGATCGCGAAGTTCGCGTACGAGGCGGGCAAGGTCGAGCGCATCATCAACGTCGAGAACCTCGAGATGACCGATCCGAAGCTCGACGGCGACGAGGTGAAGCTCAAGGGCAAATGCCTCGCGACGACGTTCCACGCGATCGCCCCGAAGCCCGGCGGGTCCGGGCGTCCGGGCGCGCCGAAGCCGCCGGCGACGAACGCGCCGACGCCGGGAGGAGCGAAGTGATGCGCGCCTTGCTCGCGGGTTCGCTCACGCTCTTCGCGCTCGCGTGCGGCTCGACGCCGACCACGAACGCCACGCCGCCGCCGCCGGCCTCCGCGCGCGCCTCGGTGCAGCCGGACGCGGGCGCGCTCGCGCCGCCGCCGATCGCGCAGAAGGACCTCGTCGAGAACGACTTCACCGAGAGCGATCGCTCGCGCGATCCGTTCCGTTCGTTCGCGACCATGTTCGTGCAGGACAAGAACAAGACGCACACCGGGCCGCAGGTGCAGGTGCTCCTCGGGCAGTACTCGATCGACGAGCTGAAGCTCGTCGGCATCGCGCTCGGCGGAGACTATCCGCGCGCGATGCTCGTCGATCCGACCAAGAAGGGTTGGGTCGTCAAGAAGGGCGACTACGTCGGGCGCGCCGACACGGTGCACGTCGGCGGAACGAACGGCGCCGACTACCAGCTCAATTGGCGAATCGATCGCATCCGCGACGGGGACGTCGTGCTCACGCGGGAGGACCCCGCGCAGCCGATGGTGCCGCCGGCGACGCGCGTGCTGCCGCTCCATCCCGAGGCGGACGAGAAGGCGGCCGCGGCGTTGGGCATCCCGAACTAGGGATCAGCGCCGATCGGCTTGCTACAAACTGGTCCGTTTCGAACCTCGCGTTCTACCGTCACATCATGAGGTTCTCGAGACTGTGGCTTTCGGCTGCGGCGACGATGGCGGCGTCGGCGGCGGCGCAAGCGAGCGGTGGGCCGTCGAATCACGTTCGGGACGTGCGCGTCCACGTGAGCGAGGCCGGAGCGTCGACGGACGTCGAGGTCGTCGGCACGGCGGCGCCGGTGTACCAAGCGCGATTCGACGCGGCGCGGAAGCGACTGATCGTCGACATCAGTCACGCCGACGTCGAGTCGGCGCCGCAGGCGATCACAGGGGTGCACGGGCTCGCGGGCGGCGTGCTGACGAACGCGTTCTCGACCGACGGCGGGGGATCGATGACGCGCGTGACGATCAACTTCGCGCGCGACGCCACGTACCGCATCAGGCCGGAAGGCAACAAGCTGCACGTGCTGCTCTACGGCGCGTCGCTCGGCTCCTCGGCGGCGAGCACGCTGCCCGACTTCGGCAAGGCGATCGCGAAGACAGAGACGGTGGCCACCGCTTCATCCGAGCTCGCCGACGTGCACTTCGAGCGAAAGCCGGGCGCCAGCGGCTCGACGGGCAAGGATCGCATCGTCATCGCGCTCTCGCCGGTGCCGGCGTACTCGCTCGACACGACCGCTTCGGGGCGCGTGCGGCTCACGCTGCGCGGCACGAAGATTCCCGACAACCTCGTGCGCACGCTCGACGTGACGCCGTATCGCGGCACGCTCCGCACGGTGTCGACGTTCAAGGACGACAAGAGCGGCGACTGCGTGATTGAGATCGATCGCACCGGCAACGACGACGGCGAGGTCGCCGTCGAGGGCGACAAGCTCGTGTGGTCCTTCGACGTGCCGAGGACGCACGTCGAGCCGTCGCCGATCGGCATCGGGCGCGTGCGCACCATCGAGCGCGACGAGGAGCCGGCGGACGTGCCGAAGGTGCTCACGTCGATCCACGAGGGCGAGACGCGCGACGGCGCGCACGAGGCGACGACGGGCGGCGCCGAGGCGGGCTTCGCGTCGTCGTCGGCGGAGCAGCGCACGGGTCACTACAACGGCCGGCGCATCGACCTCGACCTCAAGGACGCCGACGTCCACAACATCCTCCGCTTCCTCGCCGACATCGGGCGCGTGAACATCGTCACGGCCGACGACGTCTCGGGGACGATCACGATCCGCATGCGCAACGTGCCGTGGGATCAGGCGCTCGACGTCATCCTGCAGGCGAAGGGCCTCGGGATGGTGCGGCAAGGCAACTTGATCCGCGTCGCGCCGCTCGCCGTGCTCCAGAAAGAGCGCGACCTCGAGCTCGCGCGTCACAAGCAGGAGCTCGAGCTCGCGCCGCTCGAGACGCGGCTCATCCCCGTGTCGTACGCGAACGCCGACGAGCTCCAGGCGCGCGCGAGGGACCTCCTCTCGCCGCGCGGATCGATCGCGGTCGACGCGCGCACGAACGTCCTCATCGCGCGCGACGTCAGCGGCAACTTGAACCACGTGGAAGAATTGGTGCGCGCGCTCGACACGCAGACGCCGCAGGTGCTCGTCGAGGCGCGCATCGTCGAGGCGACGAGCAAGTACCTCCGCGACGTCGGCATCCAGTGGGGCGGTGACGCGACGTTCAGCGAGGCGACCGGAAACCCGACGGGCATCGCGTTCCCGTCGCGCGTCGGCGTGGCCGGCGGTAACTACGACCAGACGACGCCCACGGCGGGTCTCTCGCCCTTCACGCGAACGATCCCGAACCCGAACTTCGCGGTCAACTTGCCCGCCGCGGTCGGCACCGATACCGGCGGCGCGCTCGGCTTCTCGCTCGGCTCGGTCGACAACAACATCAACTTGAACGTGCGCCTCTCGGCGGCGGAGTCGAGCGGCATGGTCCGCATCGTCAGCTCGCCGCGCGTGCTCACGCTCGACAACCGCGAGGCGCGCATCGCGCAAGGCACGCTGCTTCCGTTCTCGCAGGTGTCGGCGCAAGGCGTTCAGACGACGTTCCAAGAGGCGAAGCTGCAGCTCCTCGTGCGGCCGCACGTCACCGCCGACGGCAGCGTCTCGATGCACGTGCGCATCAACCGCGACGAGCCGGACTTCACGCAGACCTCGGCGCGTGGCGACCCGACCATCCTCAAGCGCGAGGCCGAGACCGAGCTGCTCGTCATGGACGGACACACGGCGGTCATCGGCGGCATCTACACGCGCAACACGGGTCGAAACCTCGACCAGGTGCCCTTCTTCGGCGACATCCCGATCCTCGGCGTGCTCTTCCAGCGGCGCCGCGCGAGCGACG
>Ga0335082_10003971_pt1 | contig 16093 bp, 13 predicted proteins | sample Lox_Sample_41_FD_206718 | JGI IMG/M metagenome (GOLD analysis project Ga0335082, IMG submission 206718) | Soil microbial communities from Loxahatchee National Wildlife Refuge, Florida, United States - Lox_Sample_4.1 | ecosystem: Environmental > Terrestrial > Soil > Wetlands | place: USA...
GGAATGGAGATTGACGCGGGCGTCTCCGGTTGGTCGAGCTTGGCGGAGGGGGTTGGCCGAAACGTTGGTTCAGATGGAATGATCCTGGTCTCCCGTTTGACTCCCAGGAGGAAGGCGTTGCCATCTTTGCGGCAGTTTCGCGCGACTGCCCAGAACTGCTCCCGATGCCACTTGATGGTGACTCTGGACCCGAGGGCGACGGGATGCTGCACGCGAACGCAAGCGCCTGACGCCGAGGTGTCTTCCAGCGTGGCCGGGAGCCGATGCGGGGCGCCGCTGGCGTCGTGCCAGCAGATTTCTGCCACGGCCCACATCACTCTCCGAGTCTCGAGATAGCGCCCGTCCATGCCATGTGTATCGGCACAGGACCGCCGGAGTTTAGTTACCAGTGGCAGTATGAGGGCTCAAGGTTCTGTCGAATGCAACTGGCTAGTAGAAAAGCTTCATTAGGCCAGTGGCGGGCAGGTCTGGCGAGAGGAATTGCCGCTTGCCGATACCGGCTGCGCGCACCAGGGCTTCGGCTGCCAGGTATCCGCTGCGCACGGCGCCTTCCATCGTCGCGGGCCAGCCGGTGGCTGTCCAGTCTCCTGCCAGGAAGACTCGCGGCCATGACGTAATGGGCGTTGGCCTGTGAGCGTCAATGCCGGGACGCGGCGAGTAGGTCGCATTCACTTCTTTGATGACCGTCGACTTCACGAGATTCGCTTCGCGCGCGGCAGGGAAGAACTCTCGGACTTCACTCAGTGCAAGATCGACAATTTCTGTGCGGGACGTGTCGATCAAAGTCTTCGATGAACTGACGACAAGCTCGATGTAGCTGCCCCCGCTCCCGTTTTCGTTTTGCGTGCGCATGGGCTGCAGCCGCGACTTATGGAACATCCACTGGATAGTGCGGTCAAGCAGGACAGCATGATCGAGATCGGAAATCTGCCGGTCGAACCAGAGATGGATCCCCGTGATAGGGGAATTCTCGAAGTGAGAGATTTGTTCGCGAAGCGGCGCGCTCTGCGGCGACTGTGGAAGGACGGAGTCGAGCGCATCGAACGGAAGGCCGACGATCAGATAGTCGAACGATTCTTCCGACCGCTCGGCCCCGCGAGCGCGAAGTCGTACTTGCGATGTCTCAGCAGTGAAGGTTTCGATGGGGCAACGAAACCGAAGAATACCCTTGCGGGCACGAACATAATCCCCCGCGGCATTATAGAGATCCGTCAGAGGCAGAGTAGGGACGCCCATATGGCGGGCTGCTGGTGTCTTCATGGACTCGCGTACGACCTGGGCGGCGGCGGAAACCGAGATTCGGTCGAGTTCTTCACTGAGGGCGCTGATCAGAATCGGGTGCCAGAAACGCGCTACGGCGCTCTTGGTTTGGCCATGGCGATCGAGCCATTCAAGGAAGGGTTGCCCGTTGTCGGGCTGTGCGGTCAGCGTCAAGGGAACAAGGGCTCGCGTGATCGCCAGCTTGTCGGATGCGCTTAAAAAAGGGAAGCGAAGGAACGACGGTGCCGTGTGCAGCGGCGCGGGGAGTGGCGAGGATTTCATTACCGAGATGCGCCCGCCGGGCTCGATGAAATTCATCTGATCGAACCAGCGAATCTGATTGGCGACGCCGATTCGCTCGTAGAACTCCACCAGATTCGTGCAAACTCGAAACAGCACGTGCTGGCAGTTGTCGACGATTTCGCCCGTGCCCGGATGTTCGTAGGAAGAGGCGCGACCTCCGAGAAATGGGCGCTTTTCAAAGAGCGTTACGCGACAGCCCACGTCAGCGAGCCCGCAGGCGGCAGCGAGTCCGGCGAGGCCGCCTCCGGCGATGGCTACTGTGGGAGAAGATTGAGTCATTGTTGATTCCAGGCTGTCGATTTCAGATTGTAGATGGAAGAAGCGCGATTACAGGCGACGCTTCAATCTCGAACCTGAAATGGAGAATTATGCGATCCGCCTGAGGAAGCCTTTTCCCAGAATGCGAAGCTTTTCCCATCGGCTGAGGGCGATTCGCGTCGTGAAGACGTCGTATTGCTTGAGTCCAATCTTCTCGAGCAGATTTCGGTAGATATTGATCAGCACCCAGAGAGCAGGCTGGCTGTCTTCGGAAACGTAGGAGACCAGCTGATCGCCGGCCTTATAAAACTCTCGTGCGCGGTCGGCTTCGAGAAGAAGCAAGGGACGCAGCTTTGCCGGATCGGGTGTATTCACAACGTCGGACAAAGTAAGCCCGAACTTCGCCAGATCTTCTTCCGGCAAGTACACGCGACCCAGTCCCGCATCTTCCTTTACATCGCGAATGATGTTCGTGAGTTGGAATGCGAGTCCACAGTGCTCGGCCAGCGACTCCGCCGCGGGATCGCGATATCCGAAAACATGAATACAAACCAGGCCTACAACGGAGGCGACGCGATAGCAGTAGAGCCGAAGATCGTCAAAAGTTTTGTAATGGATGATCCCGGCTCCGGTTTGCATCGAGGCCTCGGCTTCTTCGACATCCATGGCGGTTCCATGCGCAAGTTCATCGAGCAGGCCGGCTGGGATGGTGAAGCGGCGTTGGGCGTCAGTCAGAGCGAGCAAAATCGCGTCGTCCGTGGGATGCCCTTGCTGGGCGCGATGCAATGCGTCGAGCCAGGTCTCAAGTTGCTGGCGGCGCTCGGCAGGGCTCAGTTTAGGGTCATCGGTAATGTCGTCGCAGCGCCGCATGAAAGCGTAGACGGCGCACAGAGCTTCGCGCTTGCGCCGGGGCAAAACAAGAAATGCGTAATAGAAATTCTTGGCCGCCACCCGCGTGATCCCCTTACAAACGGAATACGCCATGACGAGTTGCGGAGGAGCTGGGGTCCAGGGCACGGATGCCGGCTGTGTGCCGACGCTCATTGCAGCCCTCCGCCCGTCATTCCGAGAACCTTGGCCAGTGCGGCATGAGCGACGAGTGTAATTTTGCGAAACTTTGAAATTGCCGGACGGTTACCCAGAACGGCGTAATTCTGGTCCTGAATGGAGTTCAGGATTTCCAGGCCTCCGCGGCTGAACAGGTCGAGATCAATAGCGAGTTCGCGATCGACCTTTCCAATCAGCGGCAGGCCTTGGCGGAACCAGTGGCGGGCGCGCTCCACTTCAAACTGCATCATGGCGCGGAAGGCCTCCGTGTTCCGGTGGTGCACGATGTCGTCCTGGCCTACGCCGAAACGCCGCAGGTCTTCCAGAGGAAGATAGATGCGACCTTTCTCGTAATCGCGAGTCACGTCTTGCCAGAAGTTGGCGAGTTGCAGTGCCGTACAAGTGAAATCGGAAAGCTTTTGGCGCTCTTCATCGCGATATCCGCACAAGTAGAGGACCAGGTGGCCGACTGGATTCGCGGAGTAGTGACAGTATCCCAAGACGTCGTCGAACGTTTCGAAGCGAGTGACGGTTTGATCCCGCCGAAAAGCGGTTAGCAGGTCAGAAAATTCCTGCTTGGGAATATCGAATTGGCGGACCGTCTCTGCGAGTGCTACAAATACCGGATGTCTGGGAGCGCCGTCATAGCAGGCGTCGAGTTCGCACTGCCATTGGTCGAGAAGAGCGAGCGCTGCCGTGGTATCGCCGACCTCGTCTCCGAGATCGTCGGAAATGCGGCAATACGCGTAGACATTGAAGAAGTGTTGGCGAAGCGGACGGGGAAGAAACCAGCTGGCCACCGAGAAATTCTCGTAATGAGAGCGCGCGAGGCGTTCGCAATACTTACGCGCCTTGTCAATCGTTGGTGCGGTCGCGGGGATGGCATAGGCCGCCGGTAGGCGCGACCATCCGAGGGCAGCAGGATTTTGGGCAGCGGTATGATTCACAGGTAATAAGGCATTGTTGAATGATGATTGTTGACTGTTGAACGAGAGCTCATGACGTCTGCAGTAGATAATTAATCAACAATCAAAAATCAACAATTGTTTTCTCAGTGTCCTGGGATGATCGCCGTTTTGATGTCGCCACCCCGATTCAGCATGTGACGCAAAACCTGCTGCAAGCGCGACAGGGGCGCCTCGCCGGTGATGTAGTCGGTGGGACGGATCTTCTTGGCTGCGATCAGACCAAAGGCCCGACGAACAGTTTCGGGCGTGTGATGAAATGTGGCTTTGAGCGTGATTTCGGAATAGTGCAGGCGGTTCGTTTCGAGTTGAACCTTGGTTCCGCTGGCGCAACCGCCGAAGAAATTGACGGTGCCACCCTTTCGGACCATTTCTACGGCCCACTCCCAGGCTTCCGGTTTGCCTACAGCTTCGATCACGACATCGCATCCGCGCTTTTGCGGAGAGAGTGCGCGCACGGCATCGACCACGTTCGCGGTCTTTGTGGTCTGGATAATTTCATGGGCTCCCATCAGGCGGGCAGCTTCGACCTGGCCGTCGCGCTTCACTACGGAAATGACATTACAGCCGATGGCGCGCGCTACTTGAACGAACATCAGGCCAATCGGGCCGCCTCCAAGGATGGCCACCGTATCGCCGATCTCGACCCCGGTCTCATGCAGGCCGCGCAGAACGCAGGCCAAGGGTTCCGTCATCGCTGCGTCTTCAAATGACACATTGGCCGGAATGACCAGCATGTTGGCGTCAACGATCCGGCGGGGCACGCGAATGTACTCCGCGTATGCGCCGTTATTGAAGAGGAGATCTTCGCAGAGGTTTTCCTGATGTTTGGAGCAGTAGAAGCACATCTGGCAGGGAGCGGAGTTGAGCGCGACGACCCGCATTCCCTTTTTGAAGCTGTTGACGTTGCTTCCGACTTCTTCGATCACCCCGGCCAGTTCATGGCCAAAAAGGGCTGGGGGAACAATCATGCGGGCGTGGTAGCCGCGTTGGTAAACCTTGAGATCGGTACCGCAGGTGAGCGCAACCTGTACCTTGACCAGCACTTCCCCGTCGCCGACCCGGGGAATGGGAACTTTCTCGATCTTCAGGTCTTCTTTGCCGTACAGGACGGCAGCCGTCATTTTTCCGTTCACTGCAGATTTCCTTCCCAAGAACTACCGGGCTGAATCACAACTTTCATAGAGGAAGGCTGCGGATGCGCAGCCAGATCCAGAGCCTGTGGACTTTGAGAAAGCGAGAACCGGTGACTGATCAACCGTTGCAGGTCCATTTCTCGATTCATGACAAACTGAACCGACTCTTCCTGGAGGTCGACCGATGCGCTGTAGGATCCGACTAGAGTCTTCTCGTCGACACAGATGGCGGCAGGATCGATCACTGCCTCACCGTGCTGTGTTTGCGCAAATAGCAAAATCCGGCCACCTGGACGGGCCGCATCCATCGCAGTACGAATCAGGGAATTCCCGCCAACTGCGAGAATCACCGCGTCGGCGCCGCGTCCCTGGGTCAATTCGCGAACGCGCTCCACTACATTTGTCCGCGATGCATCAATTACAAGTTCTAGACCGAAGCTTGAACCTATTTTAAGCCTCTCGGGATATAAATCGGTAGTAATTAAGGTGGCCCCCGTGCGCCGGGCCAGCACGCCCAGAATGATTCCGATGGGTCCCTGCCCGATCGTGAGGACGGTTTCGCCGGGCTTCAGCTTCAGAGCGTTGACGCCCTTGAGACACGTGTTCACTGGCTCTACGAAACACGCCTGCTCGTAAGAAGTTTCGTCGGGAATTCGGACCGTGCCGTGTTCGACAATCCAGTCCATGACACGGACATACTCCGCAAAGCCCCCGCCGGAAGCCTCAAAGCCGGCCGTGCAACCGACTTTTTTGTAGGTAGCGCACTGGGCAAACGTCTTGTTCTGGCAGTAAAAGCACTCCCGGCAGGGGATGTGATGGAACATCATCACGCGATCGCCGGGGCCATATTTTGTGACGTTTTTGCCTACTTGGGCGACTATGCCGGCGGTCTCATGCCCGAAGATTCGCGGGGCGGAATGGGAGCCTGTGGAAATCTTCTTCAGGTCGGTGCCGCAGACGCCGCAGGAATGAACCCGAATCAACATCTCACCGGGCCCAATTGCGGGGACAGGGACGGTTTCCATACGGACATCATTGACGCCCCGATAGACTGCGGCCTGCATGGTTGCTGCTACGGGAGCTATGTCGATCTCGGCCGTACTCGGCCCGGGCTTGTCCATAAGTTCCGTTAGATGATGTTCTTCACCGCTGCGTTTCACCATTGTACGGCAGAGGGGGGAGTGGGCGCTTTCGAGCCTATGAATCCCGCTGCTTCTTGGCAGTGGGCGTCTTGTCGCGGGAGGTTGTGCCACCTTGGAAAACAGGGATGCGACCCAGCAATCTACTATGCATCGCTGGGTTGGCTTTCATGCTATGCTGCGCACAAGTTCAGCGTCCCAGGATCGCTCGTGCTTATAGAACTGCGCCTAGAGAACTATGCGGTTATCGACAACCTGGTGGTGGAGTTCGGGACGGGATTGAACCTGCTGACGGGCGAAACTGGGGCGGGGAAGTCCATCCTGATCGACGCCCTGGCATTGCTTCTAGGAGAGAAGGCCTCCACTGATGTGATCCGGGTAGGCGCGGACCGGGCAGTGATTTCCGCGGTCTTCGAGGCGGACGGCGGCGCGGCGAAGGCCTTGGAGAAGATCCTTGACGCCAATGGTCTGGACGAGTCCGACGACGGATCCCTGATTTTGCGCCGGGAAATCGCCTCTGGCGGCAAGGGACGCGTATTCGTCAACAATCAGCCGGCCACTGTAAGCGTCCTCAAATCGCTGTCGCCGTTTCTGGCAATCATCCACGCGCAAAACGAATCGATTCTTTCCTTTGATGGTCCGGCGCGGCTGGAACTTCTGGATGCTTTTGCGGGCATCAATCTGGAAGGGGTGACAGCAGCTTTTGCTGCATGGAAAGGCGTTCGCACCAGGATCGACGAACTAGAGCAGGGCGAACAAGATCGATTGCGCCTCGTCGATCTGTGGACATTCCAGAAACGCGAGATCGAAGAAGGAAAGCTGCAGAGCGGCGAGGATGAGCGTCTGGAGTCCGAGAAGCGAGTGCTCGGCAATGCCGAGAGGATTTACAACGCCGCTATGAATGCGTTTGATCTGCTTTATGAGGGGAATAGCTCAACCGCGTCGTCACTGCGGGCAGCACAGAAACAGATTGAAGACCTATCCCGGTATGAACCTAAGTTTAAGGAAGCGCTCGCGGCTCTGGAGTCGGCGCGCATCAGCGTGGAAGATGTGGGCGTCACCGTGCGCGATTATGCAGGCGGAATTCAGTCATCCCCGGAACATCTGGCCGAGGTGGAAGACCGGCTTGCACTATTGGATCGGCTGAAGCGGAAGTATGGCCCCACACTCGATGATGTCATCCAGTTCGGGGCAGAAGTCTCACAAAAGCTTTCGGAAGTGGAGAATAAGGACGAGATCCTGCGGCAGTTGCGCGCCGAACTGGCCAAGGCGGGTGAGGAGTACCTGCATGCGGCGCGGGTACTTTCCAAGAGGCGCAACGATGCGGGGCGCAAGATGGAGAAGTTGGTCGAGGCCGAGATTAACGATCTGGCGATGAAGTCGAGTTTCCGCGTCGAAAAGACGCAATCGGAAGAAGAGCGGGAATGGACTGATTCGGGCATCGATCAGGTCGTGTACATGATGTCGACGAACCCGGGTGAGCCCATGCGGCAATTGGAGCATATTGCGTCGGGAGGAGAACTTTCGCGGGTCATGCTAGCGCTGAAGGCGACGGTGGATTCCGCCAACGGCCCTGCGTCACGAAAGTCCCGTGGAGCGCAGAAAACGCTGGTATTTGATGAGATCGACACGGGCATCGGGGGACGCGCAGCGGAGGCAGTTGGCAAGAAACTGAAGTCGCTTTCTCGCGCGAATCAGGTGCTCTGTGTCACGCATTTGCCGCAGATCGCTACCTTTGCCGATCAGCATTTTGTAATTGAAAAGAAGGAATACGGAGGACGTACTCGGACGAGTATCCGTCCGGTCGAAGGCGACGAGCGCACTGAAGAAGTGGCCCGCATGCTCAGCGGCGCAAAGCTTACCGAAACCTCGCGTAAGCACGCCGAGCAGATGATCAAGGCCAACGCCTGAGCCTAACAGCGCGTCCGGGCGAGCAATCCTAGGGAACTTAGGCTCTATCCGGCGCGTATTCCTCTCTGCTATAAGGATCGCCGCTTTCGTCAATCCCTGGAGAGGATCTCAATAACGAATGTTCAACTCAAGTGCAGTGATGCGCCTCGCGCGAATTGGACTGCTTGGGATGGTTTCCTGCAGTGCGCTGACAACTTTTGCAGCGAGCAAAGCCGCGTGGGTCAAACTGAATCCGCTTAATAGTCCGCCCGCGTTGTCGGCCGTGGCGATGACTTATGACCCGGTTAGCAGGAAAGCCGTCGTGTTCGGCGGCTATGACAGCTCGGCTACGTATCACAATGAAACATGGCTGTTCGATGGTACGACATGGACTCAAGCCGTTACACCTGAGGCGCCTCCGGTGCGCGCAGCCGCGGCGATCACCTTCGATGAACCCAGCGGCAGGTTGGTATTGTTCGGCGGCTACGATGGAAACGGATACTTGGGCGATACGTGGTTGTGGGACGGAACGAGTGAGACCTGGTCGGAAGCCAGCCCTGCGCACCTGCCAACTGCGGTCACCCTTCCGATGATGTTCATGGATCCCGTGAACGGGCGCGCCGAAATGTTTGGTGGCTACGGGGGCCAGTTCTATCAAGGGATTACATGGCAGTGGACGGGTACTGACTGGCTACAGTTGCATCCCGCGACGTCTCCCTCTGCACGCGGTGCATCGGTGGTGGCCAACGATCTGGCACACAAAACTGTGGTCATCTGGAGTGGCTTAGGCGATGTGAATCCGAACAACACCTGGACCTGGGACGGAACTATCTGGACGCTACAGAATCCAGCTAACACGCCACCATCGACCTACTACTCGGCTGCGGCGTGGGTTCCCGGGCTGAATGCGGTCGTCATGTTCGGCGGCGCCAATATCGGCAGGACGACATGGGCATGGACGGGAAGCAACTGGATCACTGTGCCCACTTGGTACGCTCCAAGGACTCGGCTGTCGTTGGGGATGGCATTCGATTCTGACAGTAATCAGCTTCTGATCTTTGGCGGCGAGAATAGCGTGATCCTGGACGAAACGTACAAGCTAACAAAGCGCTGAGATCGGAGCTCTGGGCCAGGAAAGTAGGACTTGTGAACCTCGCGAATACGGCTGCAAGTCACTGCCGAATGCGCGAGGCTTTTGCTTTTGGTGAGTTTGGCGACGTCGGATTAGCGGGTAAGAACGACAGTTTCGTAAGGCAGGCTTTCGGCGAGGGTGGCATTTGTGGAGCTGTCGGCGACTTTGATCGTGAAGTTGACGGTGATCGTGGCTTTCGACTCGACGGCTTGGCCATTCTGCACGATGGGCTTGAAGCGCCATCCGCGGACAGCCGCCTGCGCAGCTGAGGAAAGAATCGCAGGGCCGCTCATCACCCGAAGATTCTGGATGATGCCGTCGGCGCCGATCAGGGCTTGCAGTACGACTGCTCCTTGAACGTTCATGTGCTGCGCCAGCGGCGGATAGGCCGGTATCGTGGTGGCCGCAATGCGCTCGTGTTCGGCGGCGTTGGTTGTGGGTTGCTTTGCTGCCGGAGCGGACTTCGTGATGTCCAGCTTGGTGGTATTGCTTCCAGGATGCACCTTGTTATGACGGTCGCCGGCGACTACCTCAACATCCAGCGGAGGCAGCACTGTGCGGGTCGCAACTACGGCGGGGGTCTCAACGGGTGCCGACTCGGTGGAGATATTGGCGGTAGCATTCTGCTTTTTCGCGGCGCGGGCCTTTGACACAGGTGTTGGTTGCGCCGTGGACTTCACAGCAGTCTGGGACGCTGCCGCGGGCTGGCTTTCATCCGCATCGACGATCGTCGAGTCCGCACCAAACCAGAACTGACGGTCCTTAATCAGAACTGCGGCCAATGCAGCCAGCAACAGGATGAGCGCGAGCAACAACCTGGATTGCTGGCCTCCCCTGGCGACCTGAGCCTGGGGGATGGCGGTCCGTCTTGGGCTTAGTTCCAGCATTTACTCTTGCAACCTGAGACTGTTTTGGAAGACGGCAACAGGGTGCAGCACCTGACAAAAATTGGCAATGGCACGGGGAGGGTAGCCGGGGGCACGACCGGGCCATATCTGTCATTTTTGTGCTCTTGGGCGTGGGGAATTGTGATTGCTATCACAGCCTGGACCCCAGATTCGCCCTAAATTCGTGGAATGACGACACTCAATCGCGATCGCGCTGCCTGGATTCACGGGCCTTCGTCTCATTGTGAAACGGTCCCCAAGGGATCGGATCTGCCGTGGGGGGTGATCTTGCTGGGAGCACCCGGGGTGGGTAAGGGCACGCAGGCCGAGCTGCTGAACCGCCGCCTGCATGCATGCCATCTTTCGACTGGGGATGTCTTTAGGGCGGCAGGCAGCCAAAACGAGTGTGACCTAAGCCCTGTGATGCGCGAGGCTCTGGGATTCATGCGGCGTGGCGAGCTGGTTCCCGATTCGACGGTCTGGGACATGGTGCGCGAGCGGAGCGGCTGCCTGCATTGTGCGGGGGGATTCATTCTCGATGGGTTCCCGCGTACCTTGGGGCAAGCGCAGCTTTTGAAAGTGTTAATGGATAAGGAAGGGATCCTGCTGACGGCGGTTGTGAACTATGAACTACCGTTCGAGGAGATCGTGGCACGGCTTGGAGGACGCCGCACTTGTGCGAAGTGCAAGGCCGTGTATCACGTGACGGAACGGCCTCCAAAAATGGCAGGGCAGTGCGACCGCTGCGAGGGGAAGCTCTTCCAGCGGGAAGACGATCAGATGGAGTCGATCAAAGTACGCTTGGAAGCATACGAGCGCAGCACAGCTCCATTGATCAAGTTTTATGAGAACCTTGGCCTGCTTGTTCATGTGGCGGCGAGTGGATCCCCGGAAGAGATTTTTGACCGGACCGTCGGGGAATTGGAGTCGCGTAGGATTCGAGTATTCGCCCACAAGCTGTGGGACAACGCCGAAAATCGCCGCTAGTTGCCTGAGATTGCCATTCGCTGCTAATTCCCGCCATTTCTGCGGCTTACGTTGACCATCCGGGTACTTTCCGATAGCTTATTAGTATTGCCCACAATGGAGATCGTGTACCCTAAACATAGGAATCCTGTGGGCGGTTTTGCATCTAATTAAGGGTTTAAGCACGTCGGGGAGAGTGTCAATTGGCCGGAATTCTGGCAAATACTGACGGGAAGACTTTACTGCTACTGAAGCCGCGCGGGTTCTGCGCGGGCGTCGTGCGCGCCATTGATGTGGTGCGGATCGCGCTGGAGGCGTTCGGGCCACCAATTTATGTGCGCAAGGAGATCGTCCACAACAGTTTCGTCGTAGAGGACTTGCGCAGCAAGGGCGCGATCTTCGTCGACAGTGAAGATGAAGTGCCCAACGGCGAGCGCATTATCTACAGCGCACACGGTGTTTCGCCCGAAGTGCGGGAGCACAGTACCAAGCGCGGGCTGCGGGTGATCGATGCGACGTGTCCGTTGGTCACAAAGGTCCATGTGGAAGCCGTGAAGTTCGCCAAGGAAGGGTATTCGCTGATTCTCATTGGACACAAGGATCATGATGAGGTTATTGGAACTCTCGGCGAAGCACCCCTCGTTACTCAAGTTGTGGGAACCCCGGAGCAGGTGGCGTCGCTCCAAGTGCCCGATCCCGACCGAGTTGCGTATTTGACGCAGACGACGTTAAGTCTCGATGAAACTAAGGACATCATCGCGGCGCTCAAACAGAAGTTTCCGAATATCAAAGGGCCCGCGGCGCAGGATATTTGTTACGCAACCGAGAACCGACAGGTGGCCGTGAAGCAGGTGGCCTCGGAGTCGGACTTGTTGTTGGTGGTCGGCTCGGAGAACAGCTCGAATTCCAATCGCCTTGTGGAAGTAGCGCGGAACCTCGGAACGAAGGCGCACCTTATCGACAGCTGTAACGATATTGAGGCGGAGTGGCTGAAGGGTGTCAAGACGATCGCGCTGACGGCGGGAGCATCTGCTCCGGAACATTTGGTGGAAGAGACCGTCACTTTCCTGCAGGGCAAGGGTTTTGGCAATGTGCAGGAACTTGAAGTGATGCCCGAGAACGTGCGCTTCGGCTTACCGCCGGAGATAGTAGAGGCGATCGCCGCTGCGCCGGCCCAGTAAGTCATGATCTACCACGGAGACACAGAGACACGGAGCAAACTTCTTCATGAAGAGTTGACCGAACGTGTCATCGATGCGGCAATCGAAGTGCACCGTGCGCTTGGTCCCGGGCTCTTGGAGTCGGCATACGAGGAATGTCTCTGCCATGAAATGTATCTTCGAGGGATCTCTTTTGAAAGACAGGTCCCGCTTCCTGTGGAATACAAGGGCGTACGTCTCGATTGCGGATATCGTCTAGATATTGTCGTCGAGAGGGCATTGATTCTGGAGATCAAATGCCTGGAACATGTTCTGCCTGTCCACGAAGCACAGCTTCTTACTTACTTGAAGATGACAGGCAAGCGTGTTGGGCTGATCCTGAATTTCAAGGTTTCGGTTCTGACGCGTGGCGGAGTTGTTCGAAAGGTAATGTAACTCCGTGCCTCAGTGTCTCTGTGGTGAATGCGGTCTGTTTGAAGATGGAGTAACGAATGAATACTGACTCCCCCGAGTCGCACCTGAATTCCACAACGCTAGGTTCCACTCCGCAGCTTCGCTTTGGGAAAATCGAAGAACTTGGTACGCGGGTACGCACGGCCATTTCTGCCGCTCGCAAGTATCTGTTCTCACAGCAGCATGAAGATGGATATTGGTGCGGAGAACTCGAAGCTGATACGACTCTTGAGTCCGATTACATTTTGCTCCACACGCTGCTTGGTACAGGCAGTCCGGAACGATTTCAGAAGGCAGCCAACTGGATTTTGCTTCACCAGAATGAAGACGGCGGATGGGCCATTTATGTTGGTGGACCTTCGAACCTCAGCGCCTCGGTCAAAGCCTATTTCGGATTGAAGTTGGCCGGGTACACAGCTGATCATCCGGCATTGGAGCGCGCCCGCCGGAAGATCCTGGAGATGGGTGGCGTCACCGAAGTCAACACGTTTACGAAGATATATCTCTGCTTCTTCGGACAATACGATTACGATGCCGTCCCGGCGATTCCGCCGGAAATTGTGCTGTTTCCCAACTGGTTCTGGTTCAACATCTACGAGATCTCGTCGTGGTCGCGGGCGATCCTGGTGCCGCTGTCGATTTGCTACGCGAAGAAGCCCTTCAAGAAGATTCCGGCCGAGATGGGGGTGGAAGAACTTTTTGTGGGCGGCATGCACAAATCGCGCATGCACCTGCACTGGGCGAAGAAGCTGATTTCGTGGCGGAATTTCTTTCTTGTCATTGACAGGGTGACGCACTGGTTCGAGCGCGTGCATGTCCGACCGCTGCGTTCGATTGCGCTGAAGAGCGCGGAGAAGTGGATGCTGGAGCGCTTCGAGATGAGCGACGGGTTGGGCGCGATCTATCCCTCAATGATGAACTCCATCATTGCGCTCCGCTGCCTGGGATACTCCCTCGACGATCCCCAGGTTATCCGCGCGATGGATGAGTTTGAAAAGCTTGGTATCGAAGGGAAAGACACCTTCCGGATGCAGCCCTGCGTTTCCCCCGTATGGGATACGGCCTATGCGTTATTCGCCTTGGGAGAAGCTGGAGTTCCGGCGAATGATCCGCGCCTTGTGAAGTGCGCGGATTGGATTCTGCAGAAGCAGGTTCGTAATCCAGGCGATTGGCAGGTGAAGAACAAGAAGGGAAAGCCAGGTGGATGGTACTTCGAGTTTAACAATGAGTTTTATCCGGATGTCGATGACAGCGCAATGGTTTGTCTGGCATTAAGTCGAGTGGAGCATCCCAATGGGCGCTATCAGCGAGAGTCGGTGCAACGCGCCATCGACTGGATTTTCTCGATGCAGTGCAAGAACGGCGGATGGGCGTCCTTCGACAAAGACAACGACCGCATGGTGTTCCAGTATGTGCCGTTCGCCGACCATAACGCGATGCTCGATCCGGCAACGGTGGACATTACCGGGCGGATTCTGGAAATGCTTGCGACCTACGGGTACGACAAGAATCATCCGGTGGTGAAGAAGGCGATCCAGTTCGTCCGCAAGGAGCAGGAGCCGGATGGCAGCTGGTTTGGACGCTGGGGCGTGAATTACATCTACGGCACAGCTCTGGTGCTGCGTGGTCTGGAAGCGATCGGGATGGACTTGCACGAGCCTTGTATTCAGCAAGGAGCGGAGTGGCTGCGCATGGTGCAGAACTCCGATGGTGGCTGGGGTGAAACCGTGGGCTCGTACGATGATCCGACACTGCGGGGCCAGGGCGATAGTACGCCATCGCAGACCGCGTGGGCGATTCTGGGTCTGCTGGCCGCCGGCGATACTCGCAGCGATTCGGTAGCGCGCGGCGTTGCCTATCTCATGCGCACGCAGAAGTCTGACGGCTCGTGGGATGAGCAGCTCTATACCGGCACAGGATTCCCGCGCGTGTTTTACCTGATGTATCACCTCTACCGGCAGTATTTCCCGTTGCTGTCGCTGACGACCTATCAGAAGGTGATGGAGAAAGGCAGCAGTTAGCACTCGGCATTCAGCATTCTGCGCGCTCGTCTGATGTTGATTACCTAGCAGGCTGCTGAAAAAGTGATCGGCAGCGAGTTTGTCTTTCGGTTTCTCGTTTTGATCGATGTTGAGCTGGATTTCTAAACCGTCTTTACGTTTTGCTTCATGCCCTGCGAGACACACTTCGGCCCAGACTTACACCGTCGAAACGGCGGCGGCCAGATTTCGCATGCGCACCAGATTGTAGGCAGCGCAGGCCAGAGTAAATATCCAGTGCACTTTGCACACCCCACGATGGCGAACCTTCCGCATGAGCGCGATCGTCTTCAGCCAACCGAAGCATTCTTCGATCCGCTTCCTCTTCTTCTGGCTGATGGCATAACCCCAGTGCCGCGTGGTGCGGCCATCGATCGCGCTACCGCCGCGTCGTCCCAAGTTCTGAGCCACGTGCGGCGTGACTCGCAGGTTGCGACACTCTTCCACAAACCCGAAGGTGTCGAACCCTTTGTCGCCGCCCACCGTCAGGGGTTGCGTGCCGGCACGCCGCTCCATCATGATGAGCGCGGCGTCGCGTTCTGCCGTCCCGTTCGCCTGAAACACTTCTGCGTCCACGATCAGTCCGTTGCGGTTCTCCACCAAAAGATTTCCGCAGTAACTCAACCGCGATTCCTTCCCACCGCTTTTGCGTGCCAGCAAAGAGTCGGGATCGGTCTTGGACTCATGGGTTTCGTTCGAGCGCTTCTGCCCATGAAAGTTCACCGTGGGATTGCCCGGATCGTCCGGCGGTGGCGCTGGCTTGGCGGCTTTGGGTTGAAAGCTCTTCAAACTCGCCCAGGCTTCCAGCAACGTGCCGTCCACCGTGAAGTGTTCGTCGCTGGTCAGCCCCTTGCCGCGCGCTTGCTCGACGATCCGCGACAAAAATTCTTTGGCCACGTCCGCTTCCAGCAGGCGGTCGCGGTTCTTGGTGAAGGTGGTCGCGTCCCAGACTTCGTCGTCCGCGTTCAACCCCACGAACCAGCGGAACAGCAGGTTGTAATCCATCTCCTCCATCAACAAACGCTCGCTGCGGATCGAATAGAGCATCTGCAGCAACTGTGCCCGCAACAACTTTTCCGGCGCAATCGACGGCCGGCCAACCCGCGCGTACATGCTGTCAAACCGCCGCGAAAGTTGCGTCAGTACTTCGTCTACCATGGCCCGGATCGCACGCAGCGGATGATCCTTCCGCACTCGCGCTTCCGGAGACAAATAACTGAAGATATGATTCTGCTGCTCATCGTCTCCGCGCATGCCTCTTCGTACCATACAAGACTGTGCATCGGGAGTACTTTTTCAGCAGCCTGCTAGGACTTGAAAGTGGGGTTGCGCGCCAACTCTCTTCCTTGAGTCAAAATCAGATCGATCAACTCTTCCATCTGCGCTTCGGTGGTGACGGGATTCATGCATGTGAATTTCAAACACTGCCGATTGTGAACACGCGTATGCCCGATGACA
>Ga0335082_10003972_pt1 | contig 16093 bp, 22 predicted proteins | sample Lox_Sample_41_FD_206718 | JGI IMG/M metagenome (GOLD analysis project Ga0335082, IMG submission 206718) | Soil microbial communities from Loxahatchee National Wildlife Refuge, Florida, United States - Lox_Sample_4.1 | ecosystem: Environmental > Terrestrial > Soil > Wetlands | place: USA...
GCAGCAAGCTCTACCAGTACGTTATTTTGTCTGATAATGGCATCGCCGTGCCGCGGTCGATTTTTATGTTGCCTGTGCAGCTTGAGCAGTCGTACGAGTTGTTCAAACAGGAGCTAGGGCTGCCCTTTGTGCTCAAGGACATCCATGGCAATAAGGGCGAAAATAACTTCTTGATCAATAACCGGGCTGACTTTAAAAAAGCTTGCCGCCGGGCCGCCGAACAAGAGGTTCAATGCGTTGCCCAGGGCTTTATTAGCAATGATGAAGACTACCGCGTACTGGTCTTTGGCAACAAAATTGCGCTTGTCATCAAGCGCACGCGAACCGACAAGAAGACACACCTTAACAACACCTCGCTGGGTAGTCGAGCTACCTTGCTGGCAACGACCGATTTGCCGGCTGAGGTTCAGACCGATAGTCTGGCTGCAGCCAAGCTCTTGGACCGGCAGGTCGCCGGTGTGGATTTTGTTCAGGACAAATCAAATGGTTTGTGGTACTGTCTGGAAGTTAATGATGGGCCGCAAATCGCTACGGGCACTTTTACCGCCGAAAAGCATGCCGCTTTTGCCGCCTATCTGGAACGAAAGTTAAGTAAATAAGAGATCGCCCTATGAAGATTGCTATTTTATCAAAAGGTGCCGGCAACTATTCCACCAAACGTCTCAAGGAAGAGGCGCTGGCGCGCGGCCACGAGGTGCGGGTAATTGACTACACCAAGTGCTACATCACCGTGGAACGGGACAACCCGGTAGTGCGCTACAAGGGTGAAGAGGTGCAGGACATCAATGTAATCATTCCGCGTATTGCCTCCAGCCTGACGCGCTACGGCAGTTCGATTACGCGCCAGTTTGAGATGCAAAACGTGCCGACCACGACCAGCTCAATCGCGCTGGTGCGCTCGCGCGACAAGCTGCGCAGCATGCAGCTGCTGGCCAAGGCCGGCGTCGGTATTCCGAAGACGGTGGTGGTGCGCGAGACGGCCGACTTTGACGACGTGCTTGAGCAGGTGGGCGGGGCGCCGGTGATTATCAAGGTGGCCCGCGGCACCCACGGCAACGGCGTGGTGCTGGCCGAAACACGCAAGGCGGCCCTGGCCGTGATGCAGGCCTTTTATGTCGAGGGCGTGAACTTTTTGGTGCAGGAATTCGTCGAGGAGAGCGCAGGCGTCGACATTCGCGCCTTAGTCGTCAACGGCAAGGTGGTGGCCAGCATGGTGCGCCAGAGCCTGGACGACGACTTTCGCTCTAACCTGCACCAGGGGGCCGAGGCCGTGCCGGTCAAACTGACCGCCGAGGAACGGCGCACCGCCCAGCGCGCCGCCAAGGCCATGGGCCTGGCCATCGCCGGCGTCGATATGATGCGTTCCAGCCGCGGCCCGCTCGTTTTGGAAGTCAACGCCAGCCCCGGCTTTAACGTCGAGAAAGTAACCGACGTCAACGTGGCCGGCAGCATTATCGACTACGTGGAACTCCTGGCCCGCGCCGGCAGCGGCAAAGACAAAGTCGGCGCCTAAGGCGGCTACCTAAGCGCTCATGCTATGATTGTGCTATGGACGCACCGACCATTACTCTCGCTGCCGTGGTGCTCGCGCCGGTTATTGCTTTGCTTGTGCTGCGCATTAACGCCGCTCTGGTTTTTTTGAGCCTTTGTCTGGGCGACGTGCTCGTGCAGTTCGTGGCCAAAGACACGACCGAGTTCCTGACGCTGCACGGAGATAAAGTGCCGCAAGCCGCCAACGCCGGCAGCAACACCGTCAAACTCGTGTTGTTACTTTTGCCGGTGGTACTAACCGCAGTGTTTATGATTCGCACCATTCACGGCCAGGGCCGGCTTGTTTTGAACGCTTTGCCATCAGCCGGCGTCGGCCTGCTGGGCGCGCTGCTCGTCGTGCCGCTACTGCCGCCGGGACTGGCGCATAACGTCGTTGGCTCTTCGCTCTGGACGCAGGTTACGCGCCTGCAAGATCTGATCGTCGGCGCCAGCGCCGTGGTCTGCCTGTTCGTGCTCTGGCTGCAGCGTCCCAAGGCCGGCAGCAAGCACGGCAAGCATAAGACCTAAATGGCTAATTGCTTATTTTGCAACTATATATTAATATAAACGCATGCTCAGTCCGGATGCACGTACAATTATAGATAGAACCTATGGCGGAAAGGTCGAAGTAGCGGCAATATCCCACAACAAAGCTCTTGCCATAGGGCGTCTTTTACACGAGGGTGGATACAAACACACATACAGCTATGTTTTTACTATGCCACGGATTCATGACAGAGAACCCACTCATCTTGAAAAGCTTCATTATGGTCTGCAGGTCAACAGTATCCTGACTTCATCGCATATGGAATCAGAGCGAGGCAGAAGTGCTCAGCAAGACGTAGAAGATAATCCGGACCTTGTCGTTGGCCCGTTCTATCAGATTGATGCCGAGGGCCAAGAATTCTGCCCTCCGGGGCTCGCCGTCTGGGAACCGGTGCCGGCGCAGCCTGAAGATGTACCTCAGCCAGATTGACTTTGCGGCCAAAATACCGATAATATAAGAAGTTAAAGTTAACCTACCCACTGACGTGGGCCCATAGCTCAGCTGGTAGAGCAGCGGCCTTTTAAGCCGCGTGTCCCGGGTTCGAGCCCCGGTGGGCCCTCCAACAGTAACTTCTGTGGCGTAAAATTATGGACAACAATCCGCTTATACGAGCCGCAAAACTTCGTAAATCCTTTAACGTTTTTCATACGCACGTTATCAATCGGAAGATTATGGATGCAGCCGTGGCTGCCAGGAAGAGCCTCGAGGTAGATATTTCCATTACGCCCGAAGGCACTATATATGTCGGGCATCCGTTGTCGTACTATGAGGGCGCCAAGCTGCCGGCTCCCAACAACCTGCCGCTCGCAACCGTTATCAAAGAGGCAAGGGCGGCTGGCCTCTTTCTTATTTTAGATCTGAAAGACGTGAAAGTTGTCGCCACGGCCAAGCAAGTGATTAATGAATATGGTGCAGACAATTGCTTAGTGCATGCATTTTGCCAAGAATTATCGTTCCGGCCGTGGCCGCCGAAAGTCGAAGCCATAAAAGAGCCAAACTGGGAGGGCGAAGAATTGCCCCTAAAAGAGCTCTTGGATTTACAAAAATCTACGGGAGTACCGCTTGCGTTATCGTGCCACGGCATTACCCAGGAGCGCTTAAATAGTGAAGGCGAGACGATTCTCAAACAGATAGCAGCCATTGCCGAGCAAGGTGCGTTTGCTGTCAGTTTGTCCATGCCGCCGGACGAAGACGTCTCGCTGGTTTTTGCTAATAGCCTCATAGCGCACGGCGTTGTTCCGATAATTAGGGTTGATAGTACTAGTCCGCAAAACCAACCTGAATTTTTTCTTGGTTTTACTGATTATCTGGATCGAGCAACCGACCCCAAGAGCCTAGCTGCAAGTTGATTGCGGATACTAGTCGAAACCTTGCCTATGATATCTCGTCAGCGTTACATAGTCTTTTTGATATTATGAGGCTGTGGCAAAGACCGAATACACCAAGACACTGATCGTCACCCACACAGTGATAATACTTTTAGCGTATTCTTCGCCTTTTTGGCTGGACTGGAAGCTGGTGTTGCTCGGAGTGGCGCTGGATTATATACAAATTATCGTCGCTGGCGGCTGCGTGCTGAGTCTCGCACAGTTTGACGATAAGCAAATGACCTTCCATGAGTGGTACTTGCGCAAGCTCGGCATCCGAGTTAACAGGCCAAAATTTAATTTTGTGTTGCGCTACATCGTGCCTCTGGTGATTCTCGCCGCGGCAGTGCTGTTCCAGGTAGTTGCTAACAATCGGTCGCTCATTACAGTCTAGAAGAAGGTATATCTGTTAATAGGGTACACTACCAAGTATTGACGCATCTGTACACGATAATGTACAATAATAAGTACTATGAAAATTGCATCCACATCCAAGTTTCGTAAAGAGATTAAGCGTTACATCGACGAGGTCGACCAAGACCAGGAGCCGTTGGTGGTTACCCGTTCCGACAATGTCTCGGTGGTGGTTTTGCCGCTGGCTACGTATAACTCCTATGCCGAGACCGACTACCTATTGCGCAGTCCCGCCAATGCGGCTCGTTTGCGCCGGTCAGTCGGCCAAGCGCAAGCCGGTAAAGTCAAAAAGCACAAACTTATTGAAACGTGAGCAGGACGCTGAGTTTCACTGCTGACGGCTGGGAAGACTATCTATACTGGCAAGCCCACGATAAACAGATTCTCAAAAAGATTAACCAGCTCTTTAAAGATTGTCAGCGCGACCCGTTTCTTGGCATCGGTAAGCCGGAACCGCTGCGGAATGAATTGTCAGGGGCCTGGTCCCGGAGGATTACTGAGGAACATCGCTTGGTATACTTAGTCACCGGCAAAGAAATTCGTGTTGCTGGCTGCCGCTACCATTACTAAAGCCTTTGAGGTGCGGCTTGCTATACTGCTGTAGATGCAAACTGCGCTGCTTGTGCTTAGTATGATTTTGGTGACGCTCGGCGGGCTGATCTACTGCGCCAGCATTCTGAGCGGGCGAACCAGGCCGCACCGCACGACGCGCTTTGTGGTGCTGGTCGTTGTAACGCTGAACTTCTTCAGTATTTTGGCGGCGCACGGCAACACCGGCGCGAGCGTTTACGCCGGTATTATATTTGGGGGTGCGATTGTTTTTTGGGTGCTCAGCTTTAAGGCGGGCATGGGCGGCTCAAGCTTTTTTGACTGGGCATGTTTGGTGGTGGCGCTGGCCGGCGTAGCAGCATGGCAAATCACTGACAACCCCGTCTTGGGCGTGTGGTTTGCTGTGGCGGCAGATTTGGTTGCCTACCTGCCGGCCTTTGCCAAAACCTGGCGCCACCCGCACACCGAATCGCCGTGGCTCTATCTACTGGGCAGCGCGGCGGCACTCCTCGGCTTGGCCATCTATCCGATCACGGCGGTCTCGGCCTTCCAAATCTTCACCGCTTTATGCGGTTGCGCCATGCTGGTCTGTATTTATCACCGGCGGCTTATTCCGGGTAGGATGTAATATTTTTCATGGCCGCGACGATACAACTTACGTAGTATCGGATTAGGGGGAGCGCCAATGGATTTTGACCCGCAAGTCCGTCCGGTACATCGCTCGCAGGTTAGGCCCGGTCATATGGCGGGAGCAGTGTTGGCGAGTGTTATGTTATGGCATGCCAAGCCGGCAGCGGCGGATACCGGCAGCCCCAGTCTCGACTTTCGCAGCGAACTTGTCGGTGGCGATGACCTCCAGGGCACAATCGGTGCCACCGGTTGTGTCGATGTGGAACTTTTGTTGCAAAATTCCACCGCCAGCGGCAGCCTGTCATCTAGTTTTAACAGCGAGTCGCACGGAGCTACCACCACTGCCAGTATCAACAGTCAGGAATCAAACAGTTCCGCTAACGGCATGACCAGCAAAACTGACATTAGCGGTCTTGGCAGCGGCGAGACTATTGACTTTGACATTCACGGACCAAGCCTCGTAGGCGCATCCGAGCAGCTTACTCTCAGCCAGTGCGGGGATGACACCGACCCATTATTTACGGCCGGGCCTTTTCCGGTTCAATCAGCCAGCCTCGAGTGGCCGGGCGCCGGCCTTACGCTTGGCGGCGGCTCGACGGGTAGCGGCGGAGGGTCATCGGGTGGCAACCCGGGCAGTGGAGGCAGCAGTGGTTCCGGAAGTGGCAACCAACCGCCCAGTAACGGCGCGGAATGCAAGGAGCCTGCCGTCCCCAAGCGCGGCGAAACCCTTCGCCAGGCCGCGGCCAGCCTAACTCGGGCCAACTGCCAGGTTCAATTAGTTGACTGGCACGCACCGAGGAGATTATCGCGGCGCGCAGCCGAACATCACTTACGCTGGCGAGTAGTGGCTTTTGAGGCCGAGAAGCCCGGCCAAGTCACATTCCGGCGCAGCCCGGCCGGCGCCTCCCTGCCACCCGGCACCAAACTTCGGCCCGAGGAGCGCTTGAGGCGAGTGTAAATCCTCACGCTTATGCTTGCATACACTGTTGCCTGATGGTAGAGTACGGCCCATAGGATAGTGAGGAGTTAATCATGGCTGAGCTCGGACATTTTACGTATCATTTCTCAGAACGCTTGCCGCGCACGGAAGAGCAAAGAGAGCAAGAAGGCTTCGAAGACCTCCCTTCACTTGAAGCAGTCGTTGCCGATGCAATCAAGACGGTCGAGGCGATAGAACAAATTCAGGCGTTACCGCCCCAAAACCAACAATTGGTGCTGGCTATGGCTCGTAGAATGCTCAAGACCGCTAATGATATTGCCAGCTCAGAGGTTGCTGTCCGTAGAACAAACGAATCGGGCTTGTATCTCATTGGCTCACGGGCTAGAGGCGATGCTCGTCCGGATAGCGATGTTGATCTGCTCAGTGCCGGTACATTTTTCCGTAATCAAGGCTTCCTAGGCTTTTATCCTCTTGCCGACGAGAAGCCTGATGTTTTTGATGGTTTTCGGATTGAGATTCCGGATGAACTGCCAGACCAATACAATATTGGCTGGGTAGGCAGGCGCTATATGGTGCGTGCCAAGCCCGAAGCAGACGGTTTACCAGTTGACCTTAAGGTTGCTGATCTAACATGGATGGGCGGCATGACGCTCGACTCATTTAAGCAAGCTGATGTTACGGATAGTTTTCCACCTACGCCGCTTCCGCGGATCCCGCTGCTTGAAGTAGGCGTTGCGGAGCATGTGGAAGAATCGCTGATGGAGCCATGGACTGCCACGGTTTACGACCTTAGGCCAGACCGGGATCTTAACTAAATATTAACAGAGATCAGCACAAGCATTTTGGCCTGCTAGAATAGCCGCACATGCGGCGGGCTTGGCGACATCATTTTAGACGAACAACGGTGACGCTGGCCGGTTGCCTGGCTTTTTTGGCCGGCATCGGCTTAGCGCGCCTTGGACCGGACGAGTGGCTCAACATGGCCTGGCCGGTGGCGGTGCTGTTGCTGATAATCGGGCGCAACCGGACCGCACTGACGCTTTGCTTGGCAGGGTTGCTGGGCGTGAGTCTGGGCTGCTGGCGCGGCGCAATCTTCATGCACAAGCTGGCTGACTACCAGCCATATTATTATCAAAAAATCACCTTCACAGCACGTGCCGCGGACGATGCGGTCTATGGTAAGAATTCCCAATTGGCGTTTGATGCCAAAGATGTACGCGTTGATGATGGCACCAAGCTGGCCGGCAAAATCCAGCTCAGCGGTTTTGGTGAAAACGCCGTATTTGACGGCGATGAGCTGACCGCTACCGGCAAACTGTATCCGGGCTACGGAGCGTATCAGGCGCGGATGAGCTTTGCGCAGCTACACGTCACCGTGCATCATCCGACGCTGGTGAGCACAATTCGTCGGCGTTTTACAGCCGGAATGCAAACGGCCCTGCCCGAGCCGCTGGCGCCGTTTGCCATGGGGCTGCTGATCGGCCAGCGCGCCACACTGCCGGACGACAATAAGCAGGATCTGCTGATGGTCGGACTGACGCATATCATTGCCGTGTCGGGCTACAACTTGACGATCATTCTGCATGCCAGCCGGCGCTTACTGGCAGGGCAGTCAAAGCGCTTGTCGACGCTGCTGTCCTTTAGCCTGATCGGCGTGTTTTTGCTGCTGGCCGGCGCGAGTGCGTCCATCGTGCGAGCAGCAATAGTTAGCATGTTAAGTATTATCGCCAACTATTATGGGCGGGACTTTAAGCCGCTCAATTTGCTGGCTTTGGCGGCGGTGATTACGGCCTGGGCGAACCCGTTTTATGTGTGGAGCGACCTGAGCTGGTACCTGAGCTTTCTGGCGTTTTTTGGTGTGATGGTGCTGGCGCCGCTGATTCAGGCTCGCCGGCCGGGCCGCTGGCACCAAACGATTGTCGGCAGCGTGGCGCTGGAGAGCGTCTGCGCCGAGGCTATGAGCCTGCCGTTTATTCTGTACATTTTTGGGCAAATGTCATTTGTCGGTCTGCCGGCCAATGTGCTCGTCACGGCGCTGGTGCCGCTGGCCATGCTGCTGAGCACAGTGGCCGGTTTGGCTGCAATGCTGCCCGGCCCGATCGCCGGCTGGCTGGCGTGGCCGGCCGCACTGCTGCTCAACTACATGCTCGACATCGCGCATATGATGGCACACATTCCGCATATTTTTGTGCAGAATCTCAGCCTATCGCTAGCCGGCATGCTTAGTCTCTACGGATTGATTATCGGTCTGACGTTTGTGCTCTGGCACAAGACAAAGCCAGCAAATGCTGGTACAATAACAGATAGAAATGAGTGGTCACAGCAAATGGTCAACAATTAAACGCCAAAAGGGCGCCAAGGATGCGGCCCGCGGCGCTGTGTTCACCAAACTGGGCAATGCCATCGCCATCGCGGCCCGCGGCGGCACCGATCCCGATACCAATTTTGCGCTGCGCCTGGCGATCGACCGGGCCAAGGCCGCTAACATGCCGGGCGCCAACATCCAGCGCTCCATCGACCGGGTCAAAGACAAGGACGCCGCCCAGTTGCACGAGGTCTTGTACGAAGGTTACGGCCCGGGCGGCACGGCCATTTTGGTCGAGGCAGCCACCGACAATGTCAACCGCACGCTGCCGGAGGTACGACTGGCTTTTTCTAAACACGGCGGCAACCTGGCTGAGAAGGGCGCCGTGGCCTTTCAGTTTGATCGCAAAGGCGTGATCCGGGTGCGCGGCGCGGGCGACGACGTGCTCATGCAAGCCCTCGAGGCCGGCGCCGACGACGTGCAAGAAGAAGGCCAAGAATCAGTCATCTACACCGATCCGCGCGAACTGGCCAAAGTCCGCCAGGCGCTAAGCGACACCGGCCTGGATATCGTGGAGGCCGAGCTAACCTATGTACCAAACACCACCATCGAGGTTACCGACGCCGCCACCGCCGGCAAGATCATGCGCCTCATGGACGCCCTCGACGACCTCGACGACGTCTCCGGCACTCACGTCAACTTCGAAATTCCCGAAGAACTAGTTAATGGCTAGCTTCAAAAAAATTAACGTTGCGGGCGTGGTTATTCGAGATACTAGCGGCCGCTATCTGATTGTTCAGGAGAAGCGGGCTGATATCTATGGCCTTTGGAATATACCCGCGGGCCATCAAGACGAGGGGGAAACGTTGCAGCAAGCCGCGATCCGTGAGGCCCAAGAGGAGACGGGTCTGCGGGTGGAACTGATAAAGGATAAGCCGGTGTATGTCGGACCGACGGCAACCAGAACGCACGTGTTTCAGGCTTTCCCGGCACGAATTGTCGGCGGCAAAATAAAATTTCCTGAAGATGAAATTCTCCAGGTTCGTTGGCTCACCTTTCAAGAAATCAAAATCTTAAATCAGCAGGGCAAAGTGAGGCACAGTTCAACCATGAGGAGCATTGAGGCAGTCGAGCATGCAGCTCCTTACGCCGAATGTTAAATAACGGTTAACAAGTAGTGTACTGAAGGTTGGAAGTGCTAGAATAAGACGCATGAGTGACTCTGATTTTGCGACCAAACAAGATGTCCGTGACCTCGGTATTGCTATGCGCCAGGAAATGGCGGTTCTGAGGACCGATATGAAGACAATGTTCGACGATACCTTCCAGGTGCTCAGTGACATGCTGGGCCACATTGACCGGCGTTTTAACAGGCTGGAAGCTGCTTTTGAAAAACAGCAGAAAGACATCAAGCGGCTTGAGAATTCTTGGGATTGATCCCGGCACCGGCATCCTGGGTTTTGGGGTGATCGAGGCCGACAAAGGCAAAGCGCAGTTGGTGGACGGCGGCGTGATTCGTACGCCGGTCAAAGAAGACGATGCTGTGCGATTGCAAACTATCTACGAAGAATTAAGCGACATTATCGCCCAAACCAAGCCTACTGAGATGGCTGTCGAAAAGCTGTTTTTCGCCCAAAACGTAACAACGGCCATGACGGTGGCGCAAGCTCGCGGCGTGGTGCTGCTGACCGGCCAGCAAGCCGGACTCGCGATCTTTGAGTACACACCGCAACAGATCAAGCAGGCCCTGACCGGCTACGGCCGGGCCCAAAAAAAACAGATTCAGGAGATGGTGCGCGTCATTCTCAAACTGGACAAAGTGCCGACGCCCGACGACTGCGCCGACGCCCTGGCGGCGGCTATCACCCATAGCATGACTATGCGATAATAAGATAATGATTGCGACATTAAGTGGTGTGGTGAGCGAAAAGCTGGCAGACCTGGTGGTACTCGATGTGCAGGGCGTCGGTTACGGCGTCTACGTCACAGCCGAAGATCACGGCCGGCTGGCAATTGGCGAGACCGTTAAGGTCTACGTGTACGAGCATGTACGCGAGCAAGCCCACGACCTCTTCGGCTTTTTGAGCCGCGACACGCAGAACCTTTTTGAGCAGCTTTTAACTGTCAACGGCATCGGCCCGCGCATGGCACTTAACATGTTAAGTATTGGCTCGGCTCAAGATGTGCGGCGGGCCATTGCTGGCGGCGACACCAAGTTCATTCAGCGCGCCAGCGGCGTCGGCAAGCGGGTTGCCGAGCGCGTCGTGGTAGAACTTAAAGACAAAGTCGGCTTGGCCGGCGTTGACCTCGCAGCCGCTGGTCTGCTGCAGTCCGAAGATGCGCTCTTGCAAGACGAAGCCGTCGAGGCGCTCGTCAGCCTGGGCTACAGCCCGGCCGATGCCGGTGCGGCGCTTCAGAACGTCGATGTCGAGCTGCCTACCGCTGAGCGAATTAAACAGGCATTAAGTCAAAAGTAGCCGTGGCAGTACCAAGCATCAAACTTCCGGACGGCCGGCACATCCCGCAGATTGGTTTGGGGCTTTGGAAGGTCAAAGACGCTGATGAATTTAAGACCGCTTTTGAGGCGGCGATCAAGACGGGCTATCGGCATTTTGATTCGGCCCAGGCCTATGACAACGAGCACATGCTGGGCGAGGCCTGGCAAAAGTCGGGATTTAAGCGCGATGAGCTGTTTCTGACCACCAAAATCGCCGTGCAACACTTTGGCTACACCCAGGCTAAGCGGACGTTTGCCGAGTCGCTCCAAAAGCTGCAGACCGACCACGTGGATCTTCTACTACTGCATTTTCCGGTGCCGATTTTGCGCAAGAAGACCTGGCAGGCGGTCGAAGAAATCCACGCCGCCGCCGGCGCCACCTCCATCGGCGTTAGCAACTACATGATCAGTCACCTGGAAGAGATGAAAAGCTACGCCAAGGTCATGCCGGTGGTCAACCAAGTAGAGCTGCATGTGTTTTTGCAGCAGCCCGAACTGGTGGCGTATTGCCAGGAGCACAATATCGCCATCGAAGCCTATTCGCCGCTGGCGCATGCCCGCGCCATGGACAACGATCTGATCGCCGCGCTGGCCAAAAAGCACGGCAAAACCTACGCCCAAATTATGCTGCGCTGGTGCCTCGACAAGGGCTTCATCGTACTGCCCAAGTCCGTGACACCCAGCCGCATCCAAGAAAACTTTGATATTTTTGACTTTGCACTCGACGAGGACGACCTAAAACAAATCGCCGCCCACGATCAAAATCTGCGCACCGCCTGGAGCCCGGTGCACGTTCCGTGAATACTTCCATCACGCTAACGGCTGGTATAATTAGGTCATATGATTGATCGAATTGTAAATAGCGCCGCTGAACCAGAAGAGCCGCAGGAGATCGAGCTGGAGATCACGCTGCGGCCCCGAGATTTTGCCAATTACATCGGTCAGGAACGACTCAAAAAGAATATTCAGCTGGCCATCGACGCCGCCAAAAAGCGCGGCGAGCCGCTGGATCACGTGCTGCTGCACGGGCCGCCGGGCCTTGGTAAAACCACCATGGCCAGCGTCATCGCCCACGAGATGGGCGCTCAAATTCGTGTAACAAGCGGGCCGGCCATTGAGCGGGCCGGCGACCTGGCCAGTCTACTGACTAATCTGCAGGACGGCGACATTCTGTTTATCGACGAGATTCACCGGCTCAACCGCACCGTCGAGGAGGTGCTCTACAGCGCCATGGAAGACTTTAAGCTGGACATCATGCTTGGCAAGGGGCCGTCGGCGCGCAGTCTGCGGCTCGACCTGCCCAAGTTTACGATCATCGGTGCCACCACGCGCACCGGCTCCTTGGCAGCGCCGCTGCGCGACCGCTTTGGCATTGTGCACCGGCTTGATTTTTATACGTCCGAGGAAATCCAGCAGATCATCGAGCGCGCCGCCAAAATTCTCAAAGTCAAGATTGATAAACCGGCAGCGGCCGAACTGGCCCGCCGGGCGCGCCTCACCCCGCGCGTGGCCAACCGCTTGCTCAAGCGTGTGCGCGACTACGCCGATGTCAACGGCGACGGCATTATCGATACCAAGCTGAGCCACCAAGCTCTGACACTGCTCGACATTGACGAACTCGGCCTTGATACGGCCGATCGGCGGCTCTTAAGCGCCATTATCGAAAATTACGCCGGCGGTCCGGTCGGCGTCGAGACGCTGGCCGCCATCACGGCCGAGGAGCGCGGCACCATCGAGGACTTTTACGAACCGTTCCTGATGCAGATCGGACTTTTGGAGCGCACGCCGCGCGGCCGCAAGGCCACACCCCGGGCCTACACGCATATGGGCAAAAAGCCGGGCCATCCGGCCAAAGACAAGCAATCAAGCCTGCTATAATGAGGCCGGCATGGAACCGCAAACCACCCCACAGACCCCTCCGCCCCAACCCGTTAATCCGTTGGACGCCGGCGAACCCGGCGAGCAGCTCGTCTGCGAGATCAGGCGCCACCCGATCGGCATCATCGGCGTCTACGTTGCCGCCGGATTTTTGCTGGTGATTTTGGCGGTGCTGCTCCTGGTGCTGATGCCGCACATTGTCAGTGACAGCAGTTCAAGCCGCCTGGGGCTCATCGACACGCTAATTTTCTTAATCGGTGCGATCATTGCCGGCGGGTACGTGTTCATCATGCACAAAGTCTATGAGGGCAATCGCTGGATTGTCAGCAACAACAGCATTACCCAAATCACCCAGACCAGCTTGTTTGATAAGCAGATTAGCCAACTATCGCTAGCCGATCTAGAAGATATCACGGCCGAGCAAGACGGCCCCATCGCGCAAATGTTTCATTACGGCGTCATCAGCGCCGAAACGGCGGCCGCGACCGACAAGTTCACCTTCTTGTTTTGCCCGGAGCCGAATGAGTACGCTAAGCGCATTCTGGCTGCCCGCGAGCAATTTGAGCAAGCCCGCCGCCCGGCGACGCCGCCTCCGCTTGAGCCGCCCCAACAGTAAACCTTACTGGAACGGGTTATTGCGTGCATTGTCAAAGAGACTTTGCACACTGACGCTATTGTCTTGCAGCGATTGGATTTGCTGGACGACTGACTGGTCGATATGCGGCACATTAGCAGCCTTGACGTCGCTTGTAACCGCGTCTTGCGAAGGCTGCTCGTTGGTCAAACTATTAATGCGCAGCAGCAAGAAGCCATACAGCGCCGCCACAAAAATTAGAAAAACGATAATGGTGTAGCGCTGGAGCCGGCGCAGCTCGGCTGTCCATTTAGCGGCAAGATCTTTAAGGCTGGTTTTTGGCTTGTTCATGGCTTGATGTACTCGTTTAGGGTTAGCGCAAAGTCCAAGAGGCCGGGGTTCTGGGTGTCCGGCGTGAGACTGATGGAGGTCACCTGAGCGGTTCGCCGATCTTGCTCCAGACCATGCAAAAAGTTAATAATCTGAGTGTATTTTACGGGATGGTTCTGGTCGCCCTGAATGGTGATGGTCAGTTGGTACACGCCGGGCAGGCCTTTGGCAATGGTTAGCTGAGACAGCTTGTTGGCCGGGCTGCTCGGCGAAGTAGCCGAGGCCGGCGGCGCCGACGAGGCCGAGGACGAAGTCGAAGAACTGCCGGCCGAATTGCTACCCGAACTCTGACCCAACGAGGAAGACGGGAAGGTAATCGACCCCAGCGCCACGCCGTTGGCCCCGGCAATATTGACCAGCTCGCGCACCGCCTCGGCCTGATCTTTATCTTGCGGTACCACTACCTGGGCGATCTTCTCCAGGCCGGCATACTTTTGGATTTCTCGCTTGGCTTCGACGAGCCGCACCTGTTGCTCGCTCAGTGCCTGGCTCTTGGCACGCAGGCCGGTGAGCGTATCGGCGCGTGCCGACAGCAGCTTATTGGCGCCGTAAGCGCCGGCCACCAGGCCGACGACGAGCAGAACAATCAGTGCCAGCAAGCCAAAGTACATGCGCTTAATGCCCATTTGTATGCCCCTGGCTGTTAATAAACAGGAACGGATTATTCGGCGTAAACAGAGCGCGGATTTGCACTGTGCAGGGATGCGTCGGATCCGGCGCATTGGAACCTTGGCAGACAATGCTCTCCAGGTCCGCCTTGCTAAAAATCTTATTTGTCGGATCTGACAAGTTGACCTGAATCTGGCTGGCGGTCTTGTAATCCGTGGCATCGGCCGTAATATTCAAACCGCCCTGCGTTTGGGCAATCGACAGCCCAGTCAGATTGGCATTGTCAGGCATGCTGGCGCCAATCTGTTTGATCAATCCCGAAAATAAAATCTCTTTACTCAAGACCTGAACCAGCAGCTTAAAGCTGTTGCTGACGGTCTGCACTTTAGCTTGGGTAGCGGCGAAGTTTTCTTGTTTGAGCTGATTCTCGGCAGCCGTAATCTGCTTATTGGCTTGGTCGGTCGCTTGGTGGAGGCTCAGCAAACCGTATGTGGTGAGAGCGCCCAGGCCAACCAGCGCCACCAGGCAAATGACCACCCAGCGGCGTAGCCTGACGTTGCGATGAGCGTACTGATAGCCGGTTTTGACCTCTGGCGGCAGGAGATTGATCATACGCTAAAAATCTCCTTGGGACTGGTAAGGCTGAGACCGGCCACGGTGGCGTACATCGGTTTGTCGGCTGCGACAGGAAGTTGCAAGTTGTGGCGATCAACATACTGCCACGGGTCGCTGTGGCGCACGGCCAGGCGCAGCGCCTCGGTCAAGTACTCACTCAACCCCGGCATATTGGCGCCGCCGCCGAGCGCGATAATCTGGCCGATCGGCCGCCCGGTGCCGTAACGCTCCTCGTAATAGCGGATCATGCGGCGGATTTCTTTGACAATCTCCACCAATGTCGGCTCCAGCGTTTGCTTGATAGCGGCTTGCTGCTTGCTGACGCCCAGGCCGTAGCGCGTTTTAATCAGGCCGGCTTCTTGCAGGCTGACGCCGAGTTTGTCTTTGATGGAAGCAGTGAAGCTCTCGCCGCCGCCTTGCACGGTGCCGGCCACCAGCACATATTTGTCGAAAATGCTGATATCAGAAGATTCAGAGCCAAAGTCGATAATAATGCTGGCCACGTCGCTCTGGGTGTCGGCGGTAAACAATCGGCCCGACGAGCTCAGCGTCGGTTCGATAAGGACTACTTCCAGGCCCATGATCTGCGCTAAATCAAGATAGGAATCAACAATTTTGCGCGGCACCGCCACCAAAAAAACCTCCAGCGTATCGGCGGTCTGCCGAACGATTTGGTAGTCAAGGTACAGCTCTTCGAGCGGCAGCGAGATGTACTGCTCGGCCTCCAGTTCGACGGCGTCTTTGAGCTCGGCTGGTTTGAGCTTGGGCAGGCTGAGCGAGCGTGTAAACGTCCGGTACGCCGGAATAGCCATGGCCGTGCGGCGCGTCGTGATGTCGCCAATAAGCTGCTGCTTAAACAGTTGGTGCGCCGCTTTGGCGATAATTTCGGGCTGCACCACCACTCCGTTTTCCTGCGCGGTTTTATCGAACGTCGTAAAGCCGTAGCCGATCAACCGGGGACGATGGGCCTTGGCGGCCGATTTGGCAGCCGGCGCCTCAATCTGCATGACCTTGAGAGAACCATGGCCAATGTCCAGGCCAAACAGCGGCCGGTCATGAAAAAAGGGAGAGATTTTGGTCGTTTTCATCTTGGTAATGCCCACCTTACCATAAGGGTGTTGACCCCAGTATAGCAAACTGTCGGCAGGCGCGTCCCGATTATGCAAAACCGTTATGCTTTTTTATAATCGGAGAGAGATGAAAAAAACCGAGTCGGGCTATACCCTGGTGGAACTCATGATGGTGATA
>Ga0335082_10003973_pt1 | contig 16093 bp, 10 predicted proteins | sample Lox_Sample_41_FD_206718 | JGI IMG/M metagenome (GOLD analysis project Ga0335082, IMG submission 206718) | Soil microbial communities from Loxahatchee National Wildlife Refuge, Florida, United States - Lox_Sample_4.1 | ecosystem: Environmental > Terrestrial > Soil > Wetlands | place: USA...
CGCGGGCGCCGGCGATGCCGGTCGGCGAGCTCCTCGATCGCACCCTGCGGCTCTACCGCGGGCCGCTGCTCGCCTCGGACGACGACGCCTGGGTGCAGCCGGTGCGCGAGCGGCTGCGCAACCGCTACCTGGCGCTTGTCGAGCGCGCGGGCGAGTTCCTCGAGCGGAGCGAGCGCGCCGACGCCGCGCTTGCCTGTTACCAGCGCGCCCTCGATCTCGATCCGCCGGCCGAGCGCATCTACCAGCGGGTCATGCGGTTCCTCCACGCGCGCGGCCGACGGGCCGAGGCGCTCGAGGTCTATCGGAGCTGCCGCGAGATGCTCGCGGCGACGCTCGGCGCGCAACCCTCGTCGGAAACCGAGGCGCTCCACCGGCTGCTGCGCGGCGGCTAGCCGCGAGCGCACCGGGTGCAGGCCATGACGAGCGCATGGCACCCATCCGAACGGACGATCCCGCGGTAAGCGGGCCGTATGGCGCCCGCGGGTAGTCTCCGCGCGTTCACCTCACGTACGCTCGGGGTCTCGCGCATGGAAGCGATCCTCGCGATCCTGAACCTTCTCGTCTGGCTGCTCGGTGTGGCGCTGCTCGCGTTCCTCGCGTACGGCGGCTATCTCGTGCTCGGCGGGGGCGGCTTCCATCGCGATGCGCCCGAAGACGCCGCGCTTCCGCACCTCGACGTGAGCGACGATCTGAACTTCCACTATCGCTAGCCGGAGCGCGGGCCCGGCCGCCGCTCAGTCCTTCTTCGAGCGCCGCGATCACGCCTTGTGGGCGAGAAGTGGGACATGGGTGGGCTAAAGGTATAGCCAGCAATAATTCTGGGCTCTAGCTGATCCTATATGAGTATAACTACAGGAAAATAATACAATTATGTTCTAGCCCCCACGACCAATCCCACTCCGGCAATGGGACGCAAATTGGTTGACATCCGGCACGGGAGGGGCCGACACTCCTCCGAAAACCGCGCGCGTCTCGAGAAGGAGGGGGGATGGAAGCGGAGTCCCTGCTGCGGGAGATCACCGACTTCTGCCGCCGGACCGGCGTCGCCGAGTCCACGTTCGGTCGGCTCGCAGTGAACGACGGCAAGTTCGTCAACCGGCTGCGCGACGGCGGCCGGATCACCACCACGACCTTCGAGCGCGTCCGCTCGTACATCGCCAATGCGCCGGCTTCGGGCCACCCCGGCGAACGGCCGTTCCTGATACCGCCTGCGGCGACCGCGCGGCCGGTGGGAAAGCCACCGCCCGCCGCCGGCTCGCAGACCCGGAACTTCCGGTTCTTCGACAACCGCCAGAAGTACCTCCTGTTCGTGAGCACCTGCTCCGAGAAGGCGGTGATCGCGCAACGGGTCGCGATGGAGCTCGCCAACCTGCACCCGCGGCCGCCGGCGGTCCGCCTCTTCGACGCCGGCGTCGGCGACGGCACCGTGCTTACCCGGACGATGCGGGCGATGCACAGCCGGTTCCCGACGATGCCGTTCTACATCGTGGGCAAGGAGATCAGCCTCGAGGACGTGCGGCTCGCGCTCGAGAAGATGCCCGACCGGTTCTACGAGCACCCGGCCTCGGTCGTGGTCATGACCAATCTCTACTACCGGGAGGCGCCGTGGCTCGTTCCCGGATCGGTGACCGCGGCGACGAGCCTCGTCTGGCACGAGGTCGCCCTGACCGGCACCACCGGCCACGAGTTCGAGGAGCAGATCACCGCGCTCGGGCCGTTCCTCGCGGAGCACTGGCGCGCCCACGTCAACCCGACGAGCGGCAATCCGGTCTACGAGCGCCCCGCGGTCCTGGTGATCTACCGCGAGGACCACCGCTTCCTGCTCGACCCGATCATCCCGCGCCGGGGCGGCGCGGCCGCCGAGTACGACCTGGTGATCGCCTCGCAGCCCTACCGCGCGCGCGCGCCGCTCGACTTCAAGGCCGCGAAGGTCGTCGCGCCGCTCGCGAAGAGCCTCGGCGCGGGCGGCCGGCTCCTCGGCATCCACTCCCACGGCAACGACCCCGGCGTCGAGATTCTGCAGGGCGTCTGGCCCGGCGAGAACCCGTTCCAGCACGACCGCCACCAGACGCTGAAGGCGGTGAAGGACGCGCTCGGATCCGCGGCGCGCAACCTGAACTTCAATGCGTATGCGGACGCGCGGTCGCTCTTCCGCTACCACATGCATACGCTGCCGACCGAGATCTCCGAGTCGATCGGCACCTCGACGCTGTTTGCCGCATGGAACGCCGCGATCTACGTCGGCCAGATCGAGGACGCGCGGCTCGAGGAGATCATCCGCGGCACCCGCTACCTCGAAGTCACCGGGGAGGTGCTGCAGAAGCACGGCGGGCTGTGGTTCTGGGACGAGTCGTACGTGATCTCGCGGCGGCGCGACTAGGAAGACACGCGATGACCCCGGCAGCTGTCGCCCCGCCCGCGTCCGTGGACGGCACGCTACACGCGTCGATCGTGCGGCTCGCGCGCGGCGCATCGATCGAAACCTCGACCCGCAACCTCGCCGAGATCGACGGCTATGCCGAGCGGTTACCGCCCGGGGCCGACGTCTTCGCGGCGTGGCTTCCCGGGACGCCGTACCACCACCTAGTGAGCGTCGCGAAGCGCCTGCGCCAGGCGGGTCTCAACCCGGTCCCGCACATCGCCGCGCGCCGGCTCGCGAGCGAGGAGGCGGCACGCGAGTTCCTTGCGCTGCTGCGGGACGAAGCGCAGGTGACGCGGGCGCTCCTCATCGCCGGCGACAGCGCCGTCCCGGTCGGGCCGTTCGAATCGAGCCTCTCGTTCCTCGAGACCGGGCTCCTCGAAGCGCACGGCATCTGCAGCATCGGCATCGCGGGCTACCCGGAGGGCCACCCGCGGATCGCCTGGAGCGCGCTCGAGGCCGCGTGCGACCGTAAGCTCGCGTATGCCGCGCGGAACGGGATCGACGCGTTCATCGTTTCGCAGTTCTGCTTCGACCCGGACGCGATCGTCGCCTGGGTCGAGCGGCTCCGCGCGGGTCGGGTGACGGTCCCGATCCGGATCGGCGTGGCCGGCATCGCGACCATCCGCACGCTCCTCAACTACGCCCGGCGATGCGGCATCGGCAGCTCGATCCGCGCGCTCGGGTCCGATCCGATCTCCCTGCCGCGGCTGCTCATGCAGCAGGGACCGGAGACGCTCGTTCGGCGGATCGCGGCGGCGGAAGCCGGTGCGAGCGTCGCCGGCCTGCACTGTTTCGCGTTCGGCGGGTTCGCGCAGGGCGCGCGCTGGCTGCAGCGGGTCGCGGCCGGGCGCTTCCGCCTCGACGACACGGGTTTCGCGGTCGAGGCCTGAGTCCGGCGCGGCCCGCGCTGCGAAGCGATCGCGCGTACCATCGGCAACCTGCGCGGCCGCTCGGCAACGCGAAGGAGACACAGACCATGACCCAACGCACGACGCCGCCGTACCGCGCCGATCACGTCGGCAGCTTCCTCCGTCCCAAGACGCTGCTCGACGCGCGCGAGCAGGCGCAATCGGGCGCGATCTCACGCGCGGAGCTCCGGAAGGTCGAGGACGCGGCGATCCGCGACATCGTGAAGTTCCAGGAGGACCTCGGCCTGCAGGGCATCACCGACGGCGAGTTCCGGCGCACCTACTTCCATATCGACTTCCTCGAGCAGCTCGACGGCGTCGAGACGCGCGGCGGCATCACCGCGAGCTTCCACGGGAAGCACGGCGACGTGAGCTTCGCGCCGCCGGTCATGCACGTGACGGGCAAGGTGCGCCACGCGCGGCCGATCCAGCGCGCCGACTTCGAGTACCTCAAAGGGGTCACGAAGCGCGTGGCGAAGGTGACGATCCCGTCGCCGACGATGCTGCACTTCCGCGGCGGCCGCGCCGCGATCAGCAGGGAGGCCTATCCCGACCTCGAGGCGTTCTACGACGACGTCGCGGCCGCGTATCGCGACGAGCTGAAGCAGCTCGCGGATGCGGGCTGCCGGTACCTGCAGCTCGACGACACCAATCTCGCCTACCTGTGCGACCCGAAGCTGCGCGAGGGCGCGAAGTCGCGCGGCGACGATCCGGACGAGCTGCCGCGCCGCTACGCGAAGCTCATCAACGCGGCGATCGCCGGGCGGCCGAAGGACATGGCGGTGTGCGTGCATCTTTGCCGCGGCAACTTCAAGAGCGCGTGGGTGGCCGAGGGCGGGTACGAGCCGGTGGCCGAGGCACTCTTCCGCGACCTCGCGGTCGACGGCTACTTCCTCGAGTACGACGACGCGCGCTCCGGCGACTTCTCGCCGCTCCGCTTCGTGCCGAAGGGCAAGATCGTCGTCCTCGGCCTGGTCACCACCAAGGTGGGCGAGCTCGAGAAGAAGGACGACCTCAAGCGCCGCATCGACGAAGCCGCGCGCCACGTGCCGCTCGAGCAACTCGCGCTCTCCCCGCAGTGCGGCTTCTCGAGCACGGTCCACGGCAACGAGATCATGCGCGAGTCGCAGGCGGCGAAGCTCCGTCTGATCGTCGAGACCGCGCGGGAGGTCTGGGGCGCGGCCTGAAGCCCGCGCTGCCGCCGTGAGCCCCTGCCGGACAGCAATCCGGCTTGATCTGGATCAGAACTGCCGCCGCCCGTCCGGGCACCATATCCTTACTCCTGGTGTTCGGCGGGAGGGCCGAAGTCCGCAAGGGCGGCTGGCTTCCCGCCGCTTTTTTTCCCCGAACCCACCAGATTTGATAGCGTAATCGACCTCGGCGTCATCCTCTGGAGCGGCGAGGGCGTCGCGAAGCACGAGGGGCGTCGCAATCGCCTGCTCGCGCGCTAGCCAGGCGTGCCGGGGTGCTGGTGATCCCCGCCGAGTCGCCCTGACGATCTCGCACCGCATCAAGCGCTCGCGCCACGCGCGCCTTGCCCCGGCGTGCGCGATTGACGTCGCCGCCTGAGCGGATGGACATCGCGAGCGCGGTCGTTCACGCCGCACCGGGCCGGAGCGCCGAGGTGCGCGCGCAGCTCGAGCGCCTGCGCGGGATCGAGATCCACGCCGAGACGCCCGAGGGGCGGTTCGTCGTGACCGCCGAAGACACGCCCGAAGGCAGCGCGGGCGACGCGATCATGGCCCTGCACCGCCTCGACGGCGTGCTCGCCGCGGCGATGGTCTACCAGTACTCCGACGACCAGGAGGAGGCCTCATGACAATCAACCGACGCGGCTTCATGAAGGCGAACGCCGCGGCCGCGGCCGCCGCGGCCGCGGGCATCAGCCTGCCGGCGGCCCCGGCCGGCGCGCAGAACGCGGGCGCGGACAAGATCCGCTGGGACAAGGCCGCCTGCCGCTTCTGCGGCACCGGCTGCGGCGTGCTCGTCGGTGTCCAGGACGGGCGGGTGGTCGCGACGCAGGGCGACCCCGAGGCCGAGGTGAACCGCGGCCTGAACTGCGTCAAGGGTTACTTCCTCGCGAAGATCATGTACGGCGCGGACCGGCTCAAGATGCCGCTCCTCAGGAAGAAGGACGGCAAGTACGACAAGAACGGCGAGTTCGCGCCGGTCTCGTGGAAGGAAGCGTTCGACATCATGGCCGAGAAGTGGAAGGAGGCGCTTCGCAAGGGCGGCCCGACCACGGTCGGGATGTTCGGCTCAGGCCAGTGGACGGTCTGGGAGGGCTATGCCGCGGCGAAGCTCTACAAGGCGGGTTTTCGCTCGAACAACCTCGACCCGAACGCGCGCCACTGCATGGCCTCGGCGGTGACCGGGTTCATGCGCAGCTTCGGCATGGACGAGCCGATGGGCTGCTACGACGACTGCGAGCACGCCGACGCGTTCGTCATGTGGGGCTCGAACATGGCCGAGATGCATCCGGTGATCTGGACCCGGATCACAGACCGGCGGCTGCAGCACCCGCACGTCAAGGTGGCGGTGCTGTCGACCTATCAGCACCGCGGTCACGAGCTCGCCGACCTGAACATCATCTTCACGCCGCAGACCGACCTCGCGATCCTCAACTTCATCGCGCACCACATCATCAGCACCGGGCGGGTGAACAAGGAGTTCGTGTCGAGGAACGTCAACTTCGTGCGCGGCAACGACGACATCGGCTACGGCCTGCGGCCGGAGGATCCGCGCGAGCAGAAGGCGAAGAACGCGAAGGACGCGGAGACGATGAAACCCATCGACTTCGAGGCCTACGCGAAGTTCGTCTCCGACTACACCGCGGAGAAGGTCGAGAAGATCTCGGGCGTGCCTGCGCGGAGCCTCGTCGCGCTCGCAGAGCTCTACGCCGACCCGAAGGTGAAGGTGATGTCGCTGTGGACGATGGGATTCAACCAGCACACGCGCGGCACGTGGGTGAACCAGCTCTGCTACAACATCCATCTCCTCACCGGCAAGATCGCCGAGCCGGGCAACAGCCCGTTCTCGCTCACCGGCCAGCCGTCGGCGTGCGGGACCGCGCGCGAGGTCGGCACGTTCTCGCACCGCCTGCCCGCGGACATGGTGGTGACCAATCCCAAGCATCGCGCCGAGGCCGAGCACATCTGGAAGCTGCCGGCGGGCACGATCCCCGACCGGCCCGGCTATCACGCCGTGCTGCAGAACCGGATGCTGAAGGACGGGAAGCTCAACGCCTACTGGGTGATGTGCAACAACAACATGCAGACCGGGGCGAACATCAACGGCGAGATCTGGCCCGGCTACCGCAACCCGGCCAACTTCGTGGTGGTGAGCGACCCGTACCCGACGGTTACCGCGATGGCGGCCGACCTGATCCTGCCCACCGCGATGTGGGTCGAGAAGGAGGGCGCCTACGGGAACGCGGAGCGCCGCACCCAGTTCTGGCGCCAGCAGGTGAAGCCGCCCGGCGAGGCGCGCTCCGACCTGTGGCAGCTCGTCGAGTTCTCGAAGCGCTTCAGGGTGGAGGAAGTCTGGCCGGCCGAGCTCGTCGCGCAGAAGCCGGAGTACAAGGGCAAGACGCTCTACGACGTGCTGTTCGCGAACGGACAGGTCAACAAGTTCCCGCTCAAGGAGCTCCAGTCCGGGTTCGAGAACGACGAGTCACGCGATTTCGGCTTCTACCTGCAGAAGGGGCTCTTCGAGGAATACGCGAGCTTCGGACGCGGGCACGCGCACGACCTCGCGCCATTCGACGCCTATCACAAGGTGCGCGGACTGCGCTGGCCGGTGGTGGACGGGAAGGAGACCAAGTGGCGCTACCGCGAGGGCTACGACCCGTACGTCAAGGCGGGCGAGGGCGTGAAGTTCTACGGCAAGCCCGACGGCAAGGCGATCGTGATCGCCGTGCCGTACGAGCCGCCGCCGGAGGTGCCCGACCAGGAATACGACCTTTGGCTCTGTACCGGCCGCGTGCTCGAGCACTGGCACAGCGGCTCGATGACGCGCCGGGTGCCGGAGCTGCATCGCGCGGTCCCCGAGGCGGTCGTCTTCATGCACCCGGCCGACGCCAAGAAGCGCGGCCTCCTCAACGGCATGGAGGTGCGGGTCAGCTCGCGGCGCGGCGACATCTACGCCCGGGTCGACATCCGCGGCCGCAACGAACCGCCCGAGGGGCTGGTGTTCGTACCGTTCTTCGACGAGGGACGCCTCGTCAACAAGCTCACGCTCGACGCGACCTGTCCGATCTCGAGAGAGACCGACTACAAGAAGTGCGCCGTGCGCGTGACCAAGGCGTGAGGGGCGCGCCGATGATCCGGAACCTCGTTCTCGCTGCCGTGCTCGAGGCGCTCCTCGTACCGGCGCTCGCGCAGAGCCAGCCGCCGGCGCAGACACCGCCGCCGGCGCAAGCCCAACCGCCCGTGGTGAAGCCGATCCGCGGCGATACGCCAATCCCGGAGACGAATCATTCGGAGACCTATCGCATGGAGCGTCACGACCGGCCGGTGGCGCGCAACTACGCGCAGCAGCCGCCGATCATCCCGCACAACATCAAGGGCTACCAGATCACGAAGAACGTCAACATGTGCATGGCGTGCCACGCCAAGACCGCGGCGCCGAGCACCGGGGCGACTCCGGTCGGGAAATCCCACTACCTCGATCGCGACGGCAAGGAGTCGTTGAACATCTCGACGCGGCGCTACTTCTGCCTGCAGTGCCATATCCCGCAGTTCGACGCCGACCCGCTGGTGGCGAACACGTTCAAGCCGGCGCAGTAGGGGCGATCGTGGCGAACGATTTCGAGGTCAGGCGGCGCGGCTGGAAGCGGTGGATCCCGGCCTGGGTGTGGCGCATCGGACCGTGGACGGTGGTGGCGCTCTTCGCCGCCGGCATCGTCTTCTGGGGCGGCTTCAACTGGGCGTTCGAGCTCACCAATACCGAGAAGTTCTGCACCTCGTGCCACGAGATGGAGGAGAACGTCTTCAAGGAGTACCGGCACACGATCCACTATACGAACCGGTCGGGGGTGCGCGCGACCTGCCCCGACTGCCACGTGCCGAAGGAATGGGGCCCGAAGATCGTCCGCAAGATCCAGGCCTCGAACGAGGTCCTCCACAAGGTGCTCGGCAGCATCGACACGCCGGAGAAGTTCCAGGCGAAGCGCTGGGCGCTCGCCGAGCACGAGTGGGCGCGGATGCGGGCGAACGATTCGCAGGAGTGCCGCAACTGCCACAACTTCCAGTACATGGACCTCTCCGAGCAGGGGCGGCGGGCGAACGCGACGCATTCGGTCGCCTTCACCGAAGGCAAGACCTGCATCGACTGCCACAAGGGGATCGCGCACCAGCTGCCGCCGATCGACCAGGCGATCGGTGCGCCGCGCGTGGAGCCGTCGGCGGGGAAGTTCGCCCCGCCGCGCTAAGAAGGAAGCTGCGGGAGCTTCAGACCGGCAGGTCGATGGGTGTCGCGCCGGCCGCGGGCGGTTTCGCCCCCGCCTGGGGCTGAGAGCTCGCGAGCAGCTTCCCGAACATCTCCGCCGGCATCGGCTTCGAGAACAGGAAGCCCTGCAGCTCGTCGCAGCTCTTGCTCTTCAGGAAATCCCGCTGGGCCGCGGTCTCGACCCCTTCGGCGACCACCGACAGGCCGAGGCAGTGGGCCATCGCGATGATCGCGATCACGATCGCCGCGTTGTCGGGATCCGAGTCGACGCCCATCACGAACGAGCGGTCGATCTTCAGCTCGTCGAGCGGGAAGCGCTTGAGGTAGCTCAGGGACGAGTAGCCGGTGCCGAAGTCGTCGATCGAGAGGGTGAGCCCCTGCTCCTTCAGCTCGTGCAGGGTGCGGATGTTGCGCTCCGCGTGCCCCATCAACGAGCTCTCGGTCAGCTCCAGGCCGATGTAGCGCGGGTCGAGACCGCTCGATTTGAGCGCGCCGACGACGGTCTCGACGATGCCCGCGGCGCCGAACTGCTTGCCCGAGACGTTCACCGTCACCCGCGGCACCCGCAGGCCCGTGTTCTGCCACGCCCGGCTCTGCGCGCAGGCGGCGCGCAGTACCCATTCGCCGAGCGGGACGATCAGGCCGGTTTCCTCCGCGACGGGGATGAACTCGACCGGGCTCACCAGCCCGCGCTCCGGGTGCGCCCAGCGCACCAGCACCTCGGCGCCGGTGCCGCGAGCGTTGTGCGCGCGGACCTTCGGCTGGTAGTAGAGGCGGAACTCGCCGCGGTCGAGCGCGCGCCGGAGCTCGCTCTCGACGCTCAGGCGGTGCCGCGACTTGGAGTTGAGCTCCTTGGCGTAGAACTGGAAGCCGGTGCCGCCCTGCTGGGCGGCGTGGCGGGCCGCGACGCTGCAGTGGCTGAGCAGCGCGCCCGCCTCCATGTCGTCGTCGGGGAAGACCGAGATGCCGACGGTCGCGCCGATCGCGAGCTCCTGCCCGGCGGCGCGGAACGGCGCGGTCATCGCGGCGAGGAGACCCTGCGCGATCGGTGCCGCCTCTTCGCCGCGCGCGATGCCGGTGAGAAGGAGCGCGAACTCGTCGTCGCCGATGCGGTAGATCGTCGGCACGCCGCGCCGCTCGCCGCTCTCTCGCGCGCCCACGCTCGAGCGCAGGCCGAGGTCGAGCCGCATCGCGACGCCCTTCAGGAGCGAGTCCCCGATGCCGAGCCCGAACGCCTCGATGATCTGCTCGAAGCGCTCGAGGTGCACGTGCATCACGGCGCCCGTGGTGCCGGCGCGCGCGGTCTCGCGCAGCGCCCGCTCCAGGCGGTCCATCAGCAGGCGGCGGTTGGGCAGCGCGGTCACGCTGTCGTAGTTGGCGAGGCGGTCGCGGTAGGCTTTCGCGGAGAGCGTGTTCCGGAGCCGCAGCGCGAGCTCGCTCGGGTCGGTCGGCTTGGCGAGAAAGTCGGTCGCGCCGAGCTCGAGCGCCTTCAGTTTGGTCTCCGCGTCGGTCGAGGAGGTGAGAACGATCACCGGCACGTGGCGCATCGTCTCGTCGGCGCGCATGCGTTCGATGATCTCGAACCCGCTCATCTCCGGCATGTTGAGGTCGAGCAGGACGACGTCCGGGTGGCGCTCGCCGATCAGCCCGAGCACCTTCAGGGGCTCGCTGCAGGCGATGAACTCGCGGTACCCGGCTTCCTCGAGGAAGGTCTGCAGCACCTCGAGGTTGAGCGGCTCGTCGTCCACCATCATGACGACCGGGTCGTCGGCCCGCTCGGCTTCCCACCCGGCCTCGCGGCCCGCTTCGGCCGGCAGGCGGGCGACCTTGAGCGCGCTGCGTGGTGGCATCGGCAGCAGGCTCGGGGGGCCGTCAAAGGTCAGGATCGTCGCCATAACCACTGCAATTTAAAGCGCTTTCGGTATCGGCGCGCGTCAAAGCTGCGCACTCGTGCGGAATATGCGGTGCTGCTCCTGTGCACGATGCCGCACTTCACGCCGCCTGAACGTCGGCGTCCTGCGGCACCGCCAGCCGCGCCTCGAGACCGCGCAGTTCCGCGAGCGCCGCTTTGGTGCCCTGGGCGTCGCCCGCCTTCGCGAGCGTCTCCAGGTTGCGTGCCGGCGCCGTGAAGTCGTCGTAGCCGACGGTGCCGCCCGCGCCTTTCAGCCAGTGGGCGAGGGCCGTGAGCTCGACGAAGTTCCCCGCTGCGTGAGCCCGCTCCATCGCATCGAGCTGCTCGCCCAGGCGGCCGGCAAACCGCGCCGCGGCGCTCCGCAGTCGGGGGTGATTGGCGAAGCGGGAGACGATCGGCGGTCCACCTGCGCCTGCGGCCGGCCCGAGGTCGATCCGCTCCTCGAGCACCGGCACCGGGATGGACGCGCTGAGCGGGGCGGGGGCTGGCGCGGCCTGCTCGGCCGGTGCCGCTGCCGCCTTCGCGCGGCGACCCGCTCCCAGCTTTTCCGCCAGCGTTCCGAGCAGCACATCGATGTCGATCGGCTTCGTCACGTAGCCGGTGCAGCCCGCGGCCAGGATCTCCTGTTCGAAGCCTTTCATCGCGTGCGCGGTGAGAGCGATGATCGGCAGCTTCACGCCGCGGCTGCGGAGCAGCTTGGTGGCGGTGTAGCCGTCCATCACCGGCATGGACATGTCCATGAGGACCGCGTCGTAGCGGCTCCGCGCAACCATGTCGACCGCGATCTGGCCGTTTTCCGCCTCTTCGGTGGCGAGTCCCGCCTCCTGCAGCACGAGCGTGACCAGCTCGCGGTTCTCCGGGCCGTCGTCCACGACGAGGATCCGCCGTGCCGGGAACTCCCAGCGGAGGCTCGAGTCCGCCGCGACTTCCTCGTCGACCCGCGTCGCCTCCGCCGGATCGAGCATGCGCACGCCGATCAGCGCTCCGGTGTCGATCGTCGCGGTGAAGGTGCTGCCCTGGCCGGCCACGCTCGTGACGGTGATGTCGCCCCCGAGCGCGCGGGCGAAGTTCCGGCTGAGGACGAGGCCGAGGCCGGTGCCGCCGAACTTCCGCGTCACCGACGTGTCGGCCTGCACGAACGCCTCGAACAGCTTCCCGATCTTGTCCTCGGGGATGCCGACGCCGGTGTCGATCACGTCGATCGCGAGCTGCGGCGCGGACCTCGTTCCCGCGATCCGCGCGACGACGCGCACGCCGCCGCGCTCGGTGAATTTCAGCGCGTTGCCGACCAGGTTGGTGACGATCTGGCGCAGGCGGCCCGGGTCGGACTGGATCCGCTCCGGGATCGGCCCGGCGGCGTTGAACGCGAGCGTGATCCCTTTCTCGCGCGCCCGCGCGGTGAGCACCTTGACGACTTCGCGGATGACCTTGTGCGGCTCGCAGTCGATGCGCTCGACCTCCATGCGGCCGGCTTCGACCTTGGAGAGGTCGAGGATGTCGTTGATCAGCTCGATCAGATGCTTGCCGCTCGAGTGGATCGTGTCGAGGTGCTTGCGCGCCTCGCGCTCGTTCTTGCCCCAGCCGCGCTTGAGCACCTCGGTGAAGCCGAGGATCGCGTTCATCGGCGTGCGGATCTCGTGGCTCATGTTGGCGAGGAAGTCGCTCTTCGCGCGGTTCGCCGCCTCGGCGTCGTCGCGCGCCTGGGCGAGCTCCGCCTTGTTCTGCTCGAGCTCGGTGACGTCGTCGAGGCTGATCAGCACGCCGCCCGCTTTTCCGTCGGGTCCCATGACCGGCGAGCAGTTGGCGCTGAAGGTGCGCAGCTTTCCGGCGTGGTCGGTGAAGTGGAGCGTGCTGTTCCGCTGGAGTGCACCCTCGCGCAGCGCCGCCGCCCACGGGGATTTCTCCTTCGGGAGCGGCGCGCCGTCGGGTCCGAACCAGCCGAGCTCGGACACCTGGCGCGCCGAGAGCGTCTCCGGCGTCGCGCCGGTGAGCGTCGCGAAGGCCTGGTTCGCGAGCACGATGTTCTGCTTCTTGTCGATCACCAGCAGGCCTTCCGCCAGCGTGTCGAGCGCCGAGCGCACGCGCGCCGGGACGGCGTGCGAGACGTCGAGGTGGCGCAGCATGCGGCCGAGATACATGTAGAACGAGCCGAAGCACGAGACGAACATGAAGCCGACGAGGTAGAGCCAGGGCATCTCCATCCCGAAGAGGTGCGGCACCCCGGTCGGCTTGAACGCGAGCTCGAGCTGTCCCCAGCGCTCGCTCTTCGTGAGGATCGGCACCTGCATCTGCCGGTCGGTCGAGCGGTCGTCGGCGAGCGGCTTCCAGGTATTCGCGTGGTCGCCGGCGGCGACTACCAGCACGCCGTCCGCGCGCCGCACGCCCGCCGAGACAAGGTCCCTGTTGCGCTCGAGCATGAACTTGAGCATCGCCTCCACGCGCGGTGCGCCCTCGGGCACGATCGCCGCGGTGCTGTTCACGGCGGTGAGCTCGGCGAGCGCGCTCCGCCCCTCGCGGATCGCGCCCGCGCGATCGGGCAGGACGCCGACGAAGGCGCTCGCCATCACGATGCTTGCGACGAGGAACGAGAGCCCCATCGCGAGGTAAGCCTTCGTGCTGAATCCCTTCATGTCGGCACACTCCCTACGTTGTCGTTCTCAGGCGTCGTGTCGTCGCCGGGCGCATCGGGCACGTCCCGGTCCTCCGCGACCAGATCCTCGAGCGAATCGTCGTCCTCGTCGTCCGCGCGGCCGCCCATGCTCCCGAGGACCGGCAGTGGGTCGACGAGGCGCCATGCCGGCAGCGACGAGAGCAGGCTCGCGATCAGCGCGCCGCCGCGCAGCAGCCAGAGGACGTAGCCCACCGAGAGACCCGTACTGACCACGAAGACCGAGCCGGCGACACGCGCCTCGACCTTGATCTCCTCTTGGGTGCGCTCGCGCGCCTCGTCAAGCGCCTGGCGCACTTCGGGCGCGGCCATTGCGGCGACCGCCTGCATCTCGGCCTTGACCTCGCCGATCGGGGGCTCGCCGCGGCTCTCCGCCTGCGGCGTGGGCCCGGCGGCGCGCGGATCGGTCGGCACGCTGCTCGACTGGAAGCCGATACTGCCGGTCGGCGGCGAACCGGCCTGCGGGACCGAGGTGACCAGCGCGCCGGCCGTCGCTGCCGTTGCCGCGGCTCCTGCCGCTGCGCCGGCGTCCGGTGCCGGTGCCGCCGTATCGCTCGGTCCCGGTCCGGCAGTGGCACCGCCGCTACCACCGCCGCGGCCACCGGCCGAGGGCACGGCACCGCTCCCGCCAGGAGCGGGCGCGGCAGGCGGTTGCGCGGCGGGCGTCGCGCCGGGCGTCGTGGCCGGCGGCGTGATCGGTGCGGGCGGTGCGGGCGGTGCGGGCGGAGCGGGCGGAGCGGCAAAGCCGATCGTCATCGTGTTCGCCGCCGCGGCGGTGCTCGTCGCGTCGTGGACGAGGAAGCCGAAGCTGGTCGCGACCGCGCTGCCGGTGGTGGGCGGAGTGTAGACGAGCTTCCCGGCGGCGAGGTCCGCCGGCGTCACATCCTCGTTGACGGCCGCCGCGACACCGTTGAAGAGCAGCGTACCGTCGGCCGGCAGCGAGGTGATCGTCAGGTGGTCGAGCGGATCGCCGTCGACGTCGGCGTAGCCGAAGTCGGACACGTCGAAGACGTACTGGGCACCGGCGAACACGTTGCTGTCGGCGCCCACGGGCGGATCGTTGACCGGAATCACGGTGATCGTCACGGTGACGTCGGCGGACGAGGCTGCCCCGTCGGTCGCGTGATAGATGAAGCTGTCCACGCCGTTGAAGTTGGCGCCCGGCGTATAGACGAAGCTGCCGTCCGCGTTGAACGCGACGGTGCCGTTCGCCGGTCCCGCCACGAGCACGGCCGTGAGCGGGTCGAGGTCCTGGTCGGTGTCGTTCACGAGGATGCCGGACGCGGCGGCGATCACGAGCGGCGCGTCCTCGTTGGTCGTGTAAGCCTCGCCGACTGCGATCGGCGCGTCGTTGGCATTCACCACCGTGACCGCGATCGTCTGCGTGTCGACACCGCCCGCGCCGTCGGACACCTGCACGAGTATGTCGTAGACGTTGTTCCCCGCGGCGTCACCGGGCAGCTCGAAGTCCGGCGCGGTGTTGAACGTGAGCACGCCGGTCACCGCATCGATCGTGAACTGGGCAGCGTCCGCGCCGCCGGCGATCGAGTAGGCGAGCGGCTGGAGATCAACGTCGGTCGCGGTGACCGTCGTCACCGCGGTCGTGTTCTCGGCCACCGTGATCGCGGCCGTCGCACCGCCGCCGTCGCTCGTGATCACCGGCGGGTCGTTCACCGGCGCGACGTCGATCGTCATCGTGCTCGGCGCCAGAGCGAAGGTGGGACCGGGGGGAACGCCGGTGTCGCGTACGCTGAAGGTGAAGCTCGCGTAGCCGGCGCCGTTAGCGTCCGGGACCGGCGTGAAGACCAGGGCGCCGGCGTTGATCGCGGAGGTGTACACGAGCTGCCCGGCGGTGACGTTCACCCCGGCAAGCTGCAGCGTCGCGCCGGTGGGCAGGGCGAGCGAGTCGATCCTCACCGCGGTCATCGCGTCGCCGATGTCCACGTCGGTGAAGCCGAAGTCACCGAGGCCGAAGGTGTAGGTCGAGTCCTCGTTCAGCGTGACCGTCGTGTCGGTCCCGTCGGGCGCGTCGTTGACCGGCTGGACGTAGATCGTCGAGAGGTCGGTGTCAGAGAGCGCACCGCCCGTGCCGCTCGCGCCAAGGTCGTTCGTCGTGAGCGTGATGAAGGCGAGGCCGTTGTAGTTGAGGTTCGGCGTGAACACGAGACCGTTCAGCGCCGCGTTGATCGCCGGAATGGTGCTGGTGAACATCATGTAGGAGTCGGCGGTGCCGGTGCCGGCGCTGAACGCGAGGCCGGCAGTGCCCGACAGCGTGACGACGCCGTTCGAGACGTCGAGCGTGACCTGGACCGGTGTGTTGCCCGCGTCGACGTCGGTGATCGAGATCTGCTTGCCGTTGGCGACGCTGTAGACGAAGGGGGTGTCCTCGAGCGTCGTCGCGCCGCCGGGAAGCGTGTTCACCGGCGCATCGTTGATCGCGGTGATCTGGATCGTTGAGGTCGCAGTGGCGCTCTGCGGGCCGCCGGCGCCGGTCCAGCCGTTGTCGTTGACCGTCAGCGCCAACGTGTCGGTCGGCGGGGGCGAGTCCGAGGTGACGAGATAGGTGACCGTTGCGCCGCCGCCGCCGGCGAGGATCGCGTTGATCGCACTGAGATTGCCGACGATCGTCACGAATGGCGTGCCGGAGCCCGACAGCGAAGTGACGGCGGCGCTACCCGGGTTCACGAAGATCGCGCCGGCGATCGCAGACAGCGTGGCGGTCACGTCGTTGGAGC
>Ga0335082_10003974_pt1 | contig 16091 bp, 12 predicted proteins | sample Lox_Sample_41_FD_206718 | JGI IMG/M metagenome (GOLD analysis project Ga0335082, IMG submission 206718) | Soil microbial communities from Loxahatchee National Wildlife Refuge, Florida, United States - Lox_Sample_4.1 | ecosystem: Environmental > Terrestrial > Soil > Wetlands | place: USA...
CCACACGTGCGGCGCGCGGCAACCGGGCGTGGCGGTCTGCACGTAGTCGGAGTAGCTGTCGGCAACCGGCGGCGGGGCCGTCCCGTCCGCGACCACCGCCGAAGAGGCGTACGCGGCCCCGAACTCGACGCCGAGGTGGTTGCCGTAGCGGCGCGAGGCGGTGACCACCTCCTCCGTGCTCATCCCGGTCTCGCCACCGGTCGCCGCGGCGACGATGCGCAGCACGTTGATCGAGTTTTCCAGCGACTGGCTGGTGATGCGCTGCGAGACCTCGCGACGCTCGTCGTGATAGGTGCGCAGCAGCGGCCAGCCGGCGTCGCCCTTCACACAGAACGCGAGCTTCCACATCGCGTTGTGCATACCCTGCAGGCCGGTGTTCACGCCCAGGCCGCCGGTGGGCGGGAACTGGTGCGCGGCGTCTCCGCAGAGCACGACCCGCCCCGCGACCAGGCGCTCCACCACGGTGGAGTTCATCTTCCAGAAGCCGAGCGATAGAATTTCCGGCTCGAGATCGTCCACGCCGACCGCGGCGCGCACCCAGTCGCGCGCCCGCGCGTCGCTGAACACGTCGCGCGACCATTCCTCCGGCCCGACGCTGATCTGGCAGAGCCAGCGGCCGGCGCCGTCGAGCGGCTGGAGGACCCCGCGCGCGCCCTGGTTGGCGACGAAGAACAGCACGCCCTTGCGATCGCCGATGCGCCGTTCGATGTCGGCTCTGAAATAGCAGTTGACGACGTGCGAGAGGCCCTGCGGCCCCTCGAGCTGCAGGCCGAGCTCGCTGCGGATGAGGCTCGCCGCGCCGTCCGCCGCCACCAGCGCCGCGCCGCGGATGACGGCCGGCGCGCGGCTCCGGCGGTCGACGACCTCGATGGCGGCCTCGCCGTCGGCCGGCGCACCACCGCGTACGAGCCGCGTCGCTTCGAGCCCGAAGCGGACGTCGACGATCCCGCAGGCGCGGACGGCGTCGAGCAGGATCTCCTCGATGAGCTCCTGCGAGGACATCACGGGCTCGCACGGGCTGATCGCCGGCCCCGGTCCCTCGAAGCCCTTCGACTCGATCTTCCCGAAGTCGCGGCCGGTGGCGCTGGCGAGAAAGCGGATCGGGCTCTTCCATCCAGGGGGCGTGTCGATGCTGCGCAGGCGCCTGTACACCGCCGCTCCCCAGCCGCGCGCGATCTCCATCGTCCGCGTGTTGAAGTTGCGCGTCTTCGGATGCCAGGAGGTGCCGTCGTGCTTTTCGACCAGGATGCTCGGGACGCCGTAGCGCGCCAGCTCGAGCGCCGCCCCCAAGCCCACCGGCCCGGCGCCCAGCACGATGACGCGGTTCGGGTCGCCATCGGTCATCTTCGCCCTCCCCGCCCCGGCCTCCTGCGCGGTGTCTTCATCTGTTCGTCCTGTTCGGCGCTCACCGTGCGAGCTGGTCGCAGCGCCCCAGGCTGCCGCGAGCACCCGCGATCACGCTGTCATCAACGTTCCCTTTTCGGCCGCCCGTTGTCCACAAGCGACATTTCGTATTCCCAAGACCGCGTGGCTTCGGGTAGTTGTTCCCTAGACAGAAGCGACACGGGGGAACGGGCTGATGTTCGGCAATGGTCGTCGAGATCGAGCGGGGGTCTGGATCCATCGGGCGTGGCTCGGGCACATCCTGGCGGGAGCGCTGGGTGCGTGGGTGCTGGCGGCACCGCGGGTGGGACGCGCTGCGCTGTCGGGCGATTGCGACGGCGACGCGGCGGTCACGGTCAGCGAGCTGATGATCGCCGTCAACATCGCGCTCGGGACGAGACCGCTCGGCGACTGCATTGCCGCGGATGCGAACGGCGACGGACAGGTGGCGATCACCGACCTGTTGACCGACGTGGCGGCGGCGCTCGGCGCGAGCTTCGCCGGCCACCAACGGATCGTCTACACGGACGGGCTGCACAACGAGAACACCGAGATGATCCGTCTCGGCGACCGCATCGTCCTGATCTTTCGAGGCGGCGAAACCGGCCAGGTCGGCTCGGCGCTGGCACGCATCAAGGTCTTCGAGTCGCTGGACGACGGGCGAACGTTCACCCTGATCAGCGAGGTCAACGCGAACAACCTGCCGGGCGGACGCGACATCCGCGATCCCAAGCTGGTCGAGATGAACGGGACGCTGTTCCTCTACGCCATCAGCCGCGTGCCCGGCTTCCACTACCGCGACTATCTCGGGCAGGCCTGGCTGCTGCGCGCCGAGTCGACGGACGGGGGCCACACCTGGACGCCGCCCGTGAAGTCGTACGAGGACATCGACGCGATGAACGTGGAGACGTTCTGGGGCTTCTGGCGCTTCACCAAGCGGCAGTACACCGCCGGCGGCGAGAACCGCCAGACCCTCTTCGCGACGGCGTACCAGGACGGCGACATCGCCGTCGCCCTGTTCGCTTCCGACGACGGCCTCACCTGGCGGAAGGTGTCGACGATCATCGCCTCCTACGACGACGTCCCGAGCGAAGCCGAGCTGCAGTTCTTCGGCGACAACCAGGACACGGCGGTGGCGTTGGTCCGACTCGACAATCAGGACATTCTCGACGACGGCCAGACGGCGATCTGCACGTCGAAGGACCCGTTCGACACCTGGGAATGCGGACGCCGTATCGAGCAGCGTCTGGACGGCCCGACCTGGGTCGTCCGATCCTCCGCCGAGGGGACGCGCAACTTCGTGTTTGCCCGCAAGCACCTGCCGTGCACGTTCAAGCGCACGGCCGCGTACGAGCTGCGCGGCGACCTGGCGGACCCCAACGCCCCGATCCAGGTCTGCGAGATCCAGGAGCTGAAGAGCTCGGGCGACACCGCCTACACGTCGCTGGCACCCATCGACCCGGATCACTCCCTCCTGGCCTGGTACAGCAGCGCGGTCGACCAGGAGCTGCCGTGGCTGGAAGGCATCTACTCGCCGAGCGATATCTGGCTCGCCGATGTCGACTTCCGCGCCGCGCCGGCCGGTTGCGTGACGCCAGCGCCGCACCAAGCCTGCCAGCCGCCGCCGCTCCCCTCGGGAAACCAGCTGTTCGACGTGAGCGGCATGCACTTCCTAACCCTCGCCCCGGTGATCTGGCCGAGCGAGCCCGTCTACTTCACCGCCGACGTACACCTGCACGACACGAGTCTGCTGGATATCTCGCTGCAGCCCCTCGACGGCGTGACCAAGGCGCCGACCGGCCCGGCATGGCCCCTGACCGACCTCCCCATCGCCGCCGACGGCAGCTTCGCGGCAAACTTCGGCTCACAGCTCCTGCCCGCCCCGGCGTACCCGATCCTGAGCGATCCGCTGTTGACGCTCAACGACTTCACGCTCGTGGGCAAGACGACCTCGCCCGACGCGTTCTGCGGCTTCGCCACCGGCTATGCTCAGGTCCTCTTGACCAATCCGGCGGACCGCGTTCGCATCGAAGGATCAACCTTCGGTGCGACGCGGATCACTGGCGATACGCTGCCGGCACCGGTGAGCTCCTGCGCCGGCGGCAGTCCGTGAGGCCGGCGCGCCCGAGATGCCTGACGCGAAGTTGGGGCCGACGGTCTTCCGGCCTCACTCGTGGCCGCTCGCCGAGCCGGCGTCGGGTGTGGTGACCGGATAGCGCCGGCCCTTCCAGACGCCGAGGCCCTCGTCGAGCACCGCCACCTTGGTGAAACCGTGCGCCTGGAGTTGCTGCGCGAGCTGGCCGGACTCGGCGTGCGGGCACGCGCAGTAGCAGACCAGCCAGGTATCCTTCGGCAGCGCGGCAAAGTACGGCGACGGATCGTAGAACGGCACGCTGACCGCGCCGGTGATGTGCTCGCGCTGGAAGTCCGACGGGGCGCGGGCGTCGAGGATCGCGAAGCGCGCGCCGCGTTGCAGCTCGGCGTGGATCACGTCGGCCGGCGTCATCTCGCTGTACTGCTTGAACCCCTGCGGCTCGGGACCCTTCGGGTTCAGCGGCACCGGCCCGAGCGGCAGCGGCGCCTGACCGTTCGGCCCCCGCGCTTGCGGAATGGGCGGCTGAAAGCTGCGCAGCGCGGCGACGACGTTCTCCACCCCCTGCGGGCCGAGCGTCGATTCGAAGGCGGGCATCGGCGTGCCCGGGCGGCCCTTGCGGATGGCCTCGCGCAGAAAGCCGTTGCTGGCCGACGCGAGGAGCTCGGCCCCGCCGATGCCGACCTGCGGCCCGCCGACGCCGCGCGGGCCGTGGCACTTGGCGCACTGCGCGTCGAAGACCTCGACGCCGGCGTGGGCATCGCCCTTGAGCGGACGCTCGTCGAGGCGCACGGCGGGCCGCCCCTGCCAGCTGCGGATGTACGCGACCACCGCATCGATGTCGGTCGGCTTCAATGGTCCGCCCCGCATCCGCACCCAGGCCGACATCGTGGTGTCGCGCCGGCCGTTGGTGATCGCTTCGCGCAGGTAGTCGTCGCTGACCGAGGCGAGGAACTCCGGCTGGGCGAGGCGCGGCGCCTGGTCGGCGGCGTAGCCCTCGCCCGCCGGTCCGTGGCACACGGCGCACATCTGGGCGTAGAACTGTCCGCCGCGGATGGCTTCCGGGCTCAGCGTCGGCGTGGGCGGCGCCGGCTTCGCCTCGGCGTGACGGCACGGCAGCGCGAGCACGAGGCCGCACGCCGCGACGATCGCCGATCCGATCAGCCAGCGTGCGCCGGTCGCACGACGAGCCGTGGAATCGGTCGACAGCGTGTCGAGACAGGACTTGCTGGGCAGGCGCTCGATCGTCTTTCCCACCAGGACTCCTTCACGGCCTTGAACCGTCGATATTCCATCTCCAGCCCAGATGGTTCAAGGGAGCGCGGTGGTGCCGGATGGAGAACCCTCTCGAGTGCGACCGGCCGTCCCAAATGCCTCACCGCGGAGACGCGGAGACCTAGATGGAAATGCGTCTCGCCGTGCCTCGATACAAGCCAACCAGAAAATGCCCCTCGTGTTAGGGGCTTCGCGATCTGTGGCGGCCACTCGATCTCCGCGCCTCCGCGTCTCCGCGGTGAAGGAGTTCAAGGCTGGTGGTTCGTCGCTGTCGTGCCTTCGAAGCTCATCTCGCGCAGGTCGGGGGCGAGGCGGACCGCGGCGCCGGTCACCTGCTGGACCTCGTCGGCGCGCACGCCGGGGGCGAGCTCGCGCAGCAGGAACCCCCGATCGTCGATGTCGAGGACGGCGAGGTCGGTGACGACGGTCGACACGCACCCGGCGGCGGTAAGCGGAAAGGTGCAGCGCTCGACCAATTTCGGCCGGCCGTCGCGGGTGAGGTGGAACATCACCACCAGCACTCGGGCGCGCCCCGCCGCCAGGTCCATCGCCCCACCGATGCCGCCGATCCCCGTGGTCTCGCGTTCGTTCCGAAGAATGGCGCTGCGCTTGCGCTTCCGGTGCGTTGCGCTAAATGCCGGCATGCGGGGGGCGAGGGAACCCTCCGACCAGCGAGAGGAGGCTCCGATGACGCGAGGAAAAGGTCTCACCGTTGCAACCGTGGTGCTCGGAATGACCGTGGGCGGCGTGCTCTGGGCGACGCACACGCTGGCCAAGACCAAGGGCGGTTGCTCGGACGCGCAGGTCTGCTGCCGGTACCTGAAGGACGGCTCGACGGAGCTGGACTGTATGGACCCTCAGGCGTGCAAGGACGCCGGCGGCAAGGAAGTCCCGAACAAGGCAATGTGCGCGGCCTGAGCGCGCGGGTTCGGAAATCCGGGATCCTCCCCGGCTCGGCCGCCGTACCGGGCCTGAGCCGGGGCACCGCCCCGCGGCCGCTCAGCGCGGTCTCCGGAAGATCGTTCGCCAGACGGCGCGCGGCGTGCGCAGGTTGCTCGGCCAGTTGGCGCTGAGATCGAGGCCGCGCGAGTCGCGGGTCCGAGTTTTGTCAGCTCCGCGTGCGCAGACGCCGGACGCCGAAGAGGACCAGCAGACCAGCCAGGCCGGCCAGCACGGGCACGGAGGCGACTGGCGCGCCCTTGAACGCCGCGAGCTCGAACGCGCCGATGTCGCAGAAGAGCCCGAGGCCACCGTTCGCCGGGCGGTGGACGCCGCGCTGGTCGATGCCGTTCACGGGCTCGGCCGCGCAGGTGGCGTTGTCGGCGTGGTCGATCGCCGGGCTCCCGGGCAGCAGGGCCTGGGTCTGCGTCCCCCCGCCGTTGGTCGCGAGCGGGCCGAGGCCGGGCATGGACGAGGTCAGGTCGGTGGGCTGGACCGCGCACGAGCCGTCGCTGTCCAGGTTGTGCCCCTCGGACGTTGTACCGGAACAGTCGGTGCCACTGATCTGCTTGGCGACGATCGTGTTGGCCAGCGTAAGGTCCTTCACCGCGAGGTTGAAAGTGTCGTTGTATACACCGCCGCCCGGAGTCGTGGCCGGGTTGTCCGAGTCGGCGCCAGCCAGGTTGGCGGAGACCGTCACGTTGACGAGCGCCGCCGAATCATCGTTCTGCACCCCGCCGCCGGTGCCGTCCGCCGCGTTGCCGCTGAGGGTGCTGTTGCCCAGCGTCGCCATGCCCGGGTTGTACATCGCACCGCCGGCCCCCGTCGTGCCGTTGCCGCTCAGCGTGCTCTGCGTCGAAGTGAAGGTGCCCGTGTTGACGATCCCACCGCCGGCGCCATAGATCACCGCATTGTCGCTGACGGTGGTTCTGATCAGCTCCAGCGCGCCGTCGTTCTGGATCGCACCGCCCGACAGGCTGGCCTCGTTCCCGCTCACGACGCCGTTGATCAGCGTCGCCGACCCGAGGTTCATGATGGCGCCGCCCGCCCCGCTGTCGTCGAATTCGGCGCAGCCGTTGTGCAGCTCGGCGTCCTCGAGCGTCAGAGCGCCGGGGATGTCGACGAAGAAAATACGGAACTCCATTTTCGAATTGCAGGGGTCGCCCGTAAAGAGCGCGGCGCTGCGCTGGATGGTCGATCCGTTGGCGCGGATGTCGATCGCGGACCTGATCGCCGGCAGCCCGCTGAGACCAGACGTATTGTCGGCGGCGTCGGGGAGATCGTAGGTGCTGTTGGAGGCGAGGATCACCCGGTTCGGCCCCGGGTCGCCGGGAGTGCAGTCGCCGCCCGAGGTGTCGCCGCCGGCGTTGGCGTTGTCGATGGCCTCGCGCAGCGAGCAGAGCCCGTTGCCCGGATCGACGATGACCTCGCCCGCCGCGACGTGAATCAGCGCCGCGTCGGCGCGGGTCGCACCGAGCGCGAGCGCCAGGCTGTACACCAGAGCCAAAGACGATGCCCTACGCATGCGAGAACCTCCTCCTCCGTGACTCCGCGACGGTTCCGTCCAGCCCCGCCGTTCTAGCCTGTTCGTTCGCGCGGCGCTACTCGACACGAAGACGCGCAATCGGGGCCGCGCCGGACCCGTCTCCCGGCGTTCCAGATGTCGCCACGCCAGCAGCACGAGCAGGCTTCCGGCCGCCGACGCCAGCAACGGGTAGGCCAGCAGGTTGCCGTACCCCTGGCCCCGCAGACCGCCGGCGCTCGGGGACAGGAAAGACGCAGCCGCCAGCCCTCCAACGTCCAGGGCGACGAAGAGCGCCGAGAGCAGGAGGTACGAGCAAACGCGCCGCGGGCGGTTTGCCGGAGCACCGCCCTTCGCCGTTACCGCGAAGGGCCGGTTCGGACACGCGACCGCCTTCAGCAACGCGACGAAGTAGTGGCCGCCGAGGACGTTGTTCATGAGGGCGTTTTCGAGGAAGAAGCTCCGCTGCTCGCGCTCGATGTAGAACTGCTTCTCCCACAGGTGGTTCGCCAGCGCGGACACGATCAGGAAGGCGATCGCACCGAGGATGAGCCCGGTCTGGAAGTGGAGCACCGCCCCGGCGAGCAGCAGCGCGCACAAGGCGCCCTTGGTGAAAACGTAGAACGTGCCCCACACGTAGTAGTTCAGGAGCGCGAAGGAGTAGAGTTGCTCCTTCAGCGTGTACCGGCGGAGCAAACGGGGAAGGTAGCGGAAGAGCAGGTCGAGCCCGCCTGCCGCCCAGCGGTGCTGTTGGCCGAGATACGCCGTCCACGTCGAGGGCAGCTCGCCGACCGCCAACACCTCGTCGACGAAGATGCCGCGCTTCCGCAGGGCGCGCAGCTCCAACATGATGAGATAGTCCTCGGTGAGGTGCACCGGATAGGAGCCGCCGAGTGCGGCGATCGTTTCCGCTCGGAAGGTGGTGTGCGCGCCGACGATCACCGGCATGCCGAGACCGAAGTAGCTGCGGTGGACGACGCCGAAGTAGGTGTCGCGCTCGAAGCTCGCCGCGCGCGTGATGAAGTTCTGCGCGCGGTTGCGGAACGATTCCGGCCCCTGGACGAAGGCCACGTCGCGATCGCGAAAGTACGGCAACACCCGGCGGTAGAACTCCGGCTTGGGGACGTGATCGAGGTCGAGCAGGGTGAGGATGTCGTAGTGGGCGAGGGAAATGGCGTCGAGCCAGGCGTTGATGTTCCCGCCCTTCTGCCGCTGCTGAAAGCGGCTGAAGCGGCGCCCCTCGGGCGGCGTGTTGTAGGCCGCGTGGTGCTTCCTGGTGAAGTGGAAGAAGCGGGCGCCGCGCCGGCGATAGCGGTGATTGAACTCGCGGATCATCGCCTTGACGCGCGGGTCGTCTTCCTCGTCCAGAACCCAGCAGTCGAGCGTGTTCCCGCAGCGGTCGACGCGAACCATCCCTTCGAGCTTGCCGCGCAGCAGCGCGAGCTCACGACTGGGGACGATGGTCGTCGCCATCGCGATGCGCAGCCCCGACGGCACGCGGGTGTCGATCAGGACGGCGCGTTTCATCTTCAGGATGCGGTACACGTAGGCGCCCTGCCAGAAGACGGCGACCGCGGCGTAGACGATCAACAGCGCCGCGGTCGCGGTGGCGCCGACGAGCGGCGCGAGGACGACGGTGACGAGGCGCACCGACAGCCACAGCAGCGCCGCCAGGAAGCACAGCTGCATGGCAACGAACACGGCCCGCTGCGCCCTCGTCCCGACGGTCTCCAACCGGTAGCTGCGAGTGTCCGGAGACGCCCCGCGCGGCGCGCGGGCGATGCCCTCGCCGTCCGCGAGATATGACCCGCTCCGAAGGGTCATGCCGAGGACCGGGCACTGCCCGGGAAGACGGGTGCCAGGGGTCGAGCGACGGATCTCACGGTTTGGCGCGTCTTCGCTTCGGGTCCCATCGCCGGGGCCGGAAAACTTCTCGCGCCGTCTACAGAACCTCCGACGGACTGTCAAATTAGGCCGCCCGTAGCGGCAGGCCTCCGCGCCTGCCGGGCATGCTGGGGCAGACCGCCTGGACCAACCTCACAATTTCACCCGGGTAATATTGCATCATTACTACTGCCCGGGTATTGGAGTGAGCCTTCGGAGGAGCCCTCATGGCGGAATCGTTCTCGAGGAGCTGCACTGCGTTCGATGGGACCAGGTTGTTGGCGTCCGGGCCGCTCGTCGAGGTTGCGCTGGCGGTCAAGCGGGCGCTCGACGGCGGTGCCGCCGGCCCGGTGCTGGCATTCGATGACACGACCGGACGCGTCATCGATCTGGACCTGCGCGGCTCGACGGGCGACGTCGTCGGACGGCTCTCTGCCGAGAGCGGACCGGCGCGGACCGGCGCAGCGCCAGCACCGCCGCGCGGTCGGGGCCGGCCGAAGCTCGGCGTCGTCGCGCGCGAGGTGACACTGCTCCCACGCCACTGGGAATGGCTGGAGACGCAGTCCGGCGGCGCGTCGGCGGCGTTGCGCCGGCTGGTGGACGGCGCGCGCCGTGCCGGCGGCGACGAGAGCCGGAGGCGCGCGGCGCGCGAGACGGCGTACCACTTCATGGTCGCCATCGCCGGCGACCTCCCCGGCTTCGAAGAAGGGACGCGCGCGTTGTTCGCGGGTGACCGCGCGCGCTTCGAGCGACAGACGGCGGCGTGGCCGGCCGACGTGCGCACGCACGCGCTCAGGCTCGGCTTCCCCGACCCCGGTCCGGCACCGGCCGGGGGCGTGTCGGGATGAGGCGGCTCAGAACAGCGCCGCGGCGGTGCGCAACGCCATGATGGCGAGCGCGATCGTCGACAGGGTGAAGACCGAGAACCGCAACGGAATGTTGTTCACCGTGCACTGAATGAGCGAGTGCACGACGCGCAGCGCCACATACGTCCAGGCGAGCCCAATGTTGATCGCGTTCGCCTGGCCCGCGATCTGCGCAGCGAACACGGTCGCGTAGAAGATCGTCGGCTGCTCCATCAGATGGTTGTAGTTGTCCGCGACCCACATGATCTCGGGCGGAAGATTGAGCGTGCGCTCGCGCGCAACCACCTGCGGGTCGATCTTCGCCTTCTGCATCGCCGGAATGCGCGTCGCATACATCCAGATCCAGATCACGAGCGTCCAGAGCACGAGCGCCACGACCGGCGCCATCAGTCCATGCTGGTCCATGCGTTCTCCTCCCCGTGAGCCCTCTTAGGCCGCGCCGGGGACGGCCAGCAAGCTCACTGAGCGGTTGCGGAGCTGGCTGGGCTGCGTAGACTTGGGCGCGCGCGAGGCGGCGAACGAGGAGGAGGGGATGAGCGGAGTCGGGAATCGAACGGGCGCGCGGGCCGTCGTGGTCGCCACGCTGGCGGCGCTGCTGTTGGTCGTCGGGGCAGAGTCCGCGCCCTCCGCGGCGTGCGTGGGCGACTGCAACGGCGACGGCGAGGTGCGGATCAACGAGCTGGTGATCATGGTCAACCTCGACCTCGACGGCGGGTCGGTATCGATCTGCCTTGCCGCCGACGTCAGCGGCGATGGCGTGATCACGATGGACGAGATCGTTCTGGCCGTGAACCGAGCCCTGTACGGGTGCCTCGGCGACGCCACGCCGACACCGACGGTCGCGCCGTGCACGACGCAGTCGTGCCGGCAGTGTACGGCCGCCGATGCCAGCGGGCTGTGTCTCAGCGGGCCCGCGGGTATGTACTGCTGTACACTGACCGACCCGCCCGGCTTCTTCGATCTCGCCAACTGCGACTTCACCGGCAACTACCCGAGCGGCTGCTGGCAGGCGCAGCCCGGCGGCACACCGGGCAGCTGTTACACGCAGGCCGTCTGCCAGGTGCCGTCCGGCAACGCCACGCCGACCGCGTCGCCCAGCGCGGCGACCGCCACCGCGACCGCCAGTCTGCCACCCAGCGCCAGCGCCACGGCGACGGACACGACGACGCCGGGACCGTCGGCCACCGCGACCGATTCGCCGTCGCCGGGCCCGGCGACCTCGACGCCGACCGTTACGCCCCCCGGTCCCTCGCCAACCCCGACCGTCGCCGGGGGATGTACCGCACAGTCGTGCCAGGCCTGTACCGCCGCCGATACGAAGTGCGCCGGGGCGCCGTCGGGCGACTACTGCTGCACGCTGAACGGCGGCCTGTTCCAGACGTTCACCAACTGCAACGGTACCGGCGACTACCCCTCCGGCTGCTGGCAGCCGTCGCCGGGGACCTGTTACGGCGCGGCGGTCTGTCTGGTGCCGACCGCCACCCCGACGATGGCCTGCGCCACTGCGACACCGGCGGCGCCGACGGCGACGGCGTCCGCGACGCCCACCGGCCCGACGCCGACGCCAACCGACCGCTGCTCCACCACCCCGCCGACGACGCCGACCCCGGGCGGCACCTGCCGCATGCTCGAAGTGGTGAACGACGGCGCGGACGCGATATGGATCGGCGCGATCGGCGGCGCAGTCGAGCCGACGTGCTTCGATCAGTGCGACACACCGTCGGTCTGCTTGGTGGTCCCGGCGTATGCCAATTCCGACGGGGCGTGCGCGTGCAGCGCGCACGATTCCCAGATGAGCGGCGCGCTGAAATGCCCGGCAACCGGTGCGCCCGTCTACGACGCCGGGACCGGCGCGTGGACCTGCCAGTGCACCACCGATGCCGACTGCGGCGCCGGCGCCGCCTGCGGGACGGTGGGCAATTGCTTCTGGACCGTGCCCGCCCCGGTCACGCACGGAACCAGCAGCAATGTCTGGGAGCTCCTGCACAACGAGACGGCGTCGTTCTGCCTGCCCGAGCCTCCGACCATCAACGGCGTCACCTCGCCCGTCTGGTGGGGCGGCGGCATCTTCGCGCGCACCAGTTGCCTGGACGACGGCACCGAGTGCGCGACCGCCGACTGCGACGCCTGCGCCAACGCCGCCTGCCCAGCGGGCGGAACGGCCAACAAGCCGTTCTCCCAGGCGGAGTTCACCCTCAGCACGGCCGGCAACGACTTCTACGACGTCACGATCATCAACGGCGCCAACCTGGCTCTCGAGATGGGCCCCCTGCCCTCCCCGACCGCGCCGCCCGTGACGGTCCTGGCGGGGACACCGACGCCCACCCCGAACCCCTACTGGTGCGGCGTGCCGGGAAGCGCGAGTCCGCCGACCGCACTGGAGGCCTGTAGCTGGGAGTTCAACGCGCAATCCATCGCCGTCGTGCCCGCGCCCGGTCAGGCGCTCCTCCTCCAAAGCTACCTGCCGTGCAACACGACGCAGCAGCCCAACGGCTGCCCGACGCCAGCAACCAGCGCGAGCGCTTCGTCCGAGGCCGCCGGTGCCGCCCCGACGCCGACGCCGGTGTACGGCGCCTGGTTCTGCACCTCGGGTACCGCGTCGAACCCGATCGGTCAGTGCATCGTACCGTGTACGTCCAACGCCGACTGCTCCGGCACCGATCTGCCCGAGTGCAACACGACCTCCGGACTGTGCGAGTGCGGAGATGACGACGACTGCCCGGCAGGCCAGTTCTGCGGCACCCAGTTCCTCAACGGTAAGGTCCCGGGACTGGCCAAGCTGTGCGGGACGTTCGTCGGCTGGTGGACCGCCGACGACATCTGCGGCAGCGGCGTGCTCGGGACGAGCGGCTCCTACGGACCGCTCGATTGCACGGCATCGATCACCGACGGCGACGGCAGCACCGACACCACGCTGACCGATCTGTTCGGATGCACCGGTTCCAACGCCGCGTCCTGCTACAACACCAGCTCGAGCAACTCGAACTGCTGCGGCTGCGCGACCTGGCCCACGCCGGCCGCCAACCCGCTGGGGAGCGATTGGCCGCCGCAGACCACCCTGCAGTGCGACGCGCAGAACCCGACTTGGGCATCGGCGGCGCAACCATGGCTCGGCTACTTGAAGAAGTCTTGCCCGACCGCCTACACGTACCCCTACGACGATTCGACCAGCACCTTCACATGTCAGGGCCCCGGCAACCCAAACCTGCTCGGGTACCGCATCACCTTCCGGTCGCTGCCGACGCCGGAACGGGTGGGACCGACGCCGACGCCAACGCCCTGACCGGAAGCCGCAGGAGAAGCGATGAGTTCATTTCGCCGGGAGGAGATTCACGCGGCCTGGAAGCGTCGAATGGCGCTGCAAGACGCCGACGATTGGGCCGGGTTCGGTATGACGTTCACCGAGGACGCGGTTTATCACGAGCATCACTATGGCGTCTTCCGCGGGCGGCGGGCGATCCTCGAGTGGTTGGTGCCCGTGATGCGCTACTGCAAGGGGTGGACGTATCCGGTCGAGTGGGTGTGCATCGACGGCAACCGCGTCGTGCACAAGTGGCTCAACCGCCTGCCGGGCGCGCGAGCCGATGGCTCGTTCTTCGAGTTCGCCGGCATCACGGCGATGGAATATGCCGGCGACGGGCAGTTCTCGTTCCAAGAGGACATCTACAATCGCGTCGAGACCGACCGGATCATCGACGAATGGAAGGCCGCGACGGGCGGGACGTACAAGTGACCGCGCGACGATGGCGCACCGCCGCCGACGGATCCGACGCGGAGGGGTGAGAGGCATTCGCGTCGCCGAGTTAGCCGACCAGATCGCTACGGCGAGGCCCTGATCACGCGCGGCTCGGCCGGTGCTGAAGACGCAAGGTACGCGAGCTGTGCGGGCGCTCGCGCACGTTCTGGCGACTCGAGATGAACCTGCGTGGCGCGCAGATCGGTCGTCCGGCCCCCGGATAGTGCCGCTGACAAATCAATGCGGCCGGGCGGCGTCCAACCCGTCGGCGGCGGCGAGGATCGCGGCCGGCAGGGGACGGACGCGGAAGTTGGGTGCGACGTGCGTCCAGCGCACGATGCCGGCGGCGTCGATCAGCACCGACGCCGAGAGCGCGATGTCCTGGCCGCCATGTCCCTCATGGTGCCGCAGGCCGTAGGCGTCGATGGCGCGCATATCGGGATCCGAGAGAATCGGGAACTCGAGCCCAGCGTCGCGCGAGAGCTGGGCGTTGGTCTCGACTGGGTCGACCACCATCCCGACGACGCGCACCCCCCGTCGCCGGAACTCGCCCATGCTCAGCTGCAGACCCTGCAGCTCCGAGACACAGAAGGGTCACCAGTGGCCGCGATAGAAGACGAGCAAGACGGGCGCGCCGCGCAGGTCGCCAAGCCGCACGATCTTGCCGTTCTGATCGACGAGGGCGAAGTCGGGCGCCGGAGCGCCGACCGCGGGCCCGGTCGCGGCGGGCACGGCCGGCAGCACGTAGAGCATCGCGGCGAACAGGCCGGCGAGGGTCAGGTCGACGGCGAGCAGCACCTTCGTCGCAAGGGCGCGCGGTGCGCGGCGGACCGCGGCGCTTGTCAGCGCCACGCCGGCCGCGACTAGAATCCAATTCGGCAGCGCATCGTTGCGCACCGACGGCAGCCAGGCGGCGAGGTGGAAGACGACGAAGAAGTACCCGACGATGCCGGCGATGACGAGCAACAGGCCGACGAACGCGAGCCGGAGTCCGGTGTTGGGACGCTTCACCCCGGTGCTGTCGGCGGTCATTGGCTGCACCCTACTGCCTTGCCGAGGCGTGACACAATGCGCGCCTTTCGGGAGGCAGTCGGTGCCGGCTAGCCCGCGCGCCCCGCGAAGTGATCGACGAGGCGGGCTCGACCGCCGTGTGCGCGTGGGCGCGTCGAGATCCTAGCCGACGGCGGGACTGGGATCGGCGGATTCCCAGGGTTGCGACAGCGAACGTCGCGATCTCGCGAATCCTCCCGCCGCCCCCTCGTTCGCTCCGTGGCACGCACCATGCTGCTTCGATGAGCAGCCCGGCGCTGGTGCCGGTTGGCCTTTGGAGGGGCAATGCGCCGATTGACTGTCCTGCTGGTTGCCGTCTGGTGGTGCGTGGGAGCGGCCGGTGTCCTGGCGGCGTACCGCGAGGCACCGGTGCCCAACGGTGGCACGATCACCGGCACGGTGTTGGTCGCCGGTGAGGTCCCGGCCCTGCCGCCGCAGCCGGTGTACAAGCAGCTCGAGTTCTGCGGCAGCACCGTGCCCGACGAGCGGCTGGTCGTCGGCCCCGGCGGCGCGCTGGCGAATGCGGTCGTCGAGCTCGTCGGCGTCACCGCCGGAAAGCCCGTGCCGCGCGATCAGCCAGTGGTCCTCGACAACGTCAAGTGCGCATTCGTCCCACACGTGCGCGGCGCCACGGTGGGGCAGACGTTGGAGATCCACAACACCGATCCGTTCCTGCACGACGCGCACGCGTGGCTCGGAACGCGCTCGCTGTTCAACGTCGGCATCCTGCCCGGCCACACCGCCCATCAACCGCTGAACGATGCCGGGCTCGTGCACATCAACTGCAACGTCCGCCATACCTGGATGCACGCCTACGTCTTCGTCGCCGACGACCCCTACCACGCCGTCAGCGGCACCGACGGGCGCTTCGTCATCGATCAGGTCCCGCCGGGAACCTACACCCTGCGCGTCTGGCACGAGCTGCTCGGCAGCATCGAGCGCCCGGTGACGGTCGAGGCCGGGAAGACCGCGACGGTCGACGTCGCTCTCCCGGTGGTCGCGCCGGTACCGCCGGCCCAGGCGCCGTAGCCGCTGCTCGCAAGCCCGTCCGTGCTTCAACGGGCTCAGTACGAACGGTTGGCCTGTTACTGCTCGCTGATGACCTGCTGACAGGCCGCGTCCTGCACGGGATCGATGACCGCTTCGGGAAGGTCGGGCGGGTTGAGCAGACGCGCTTGGCTGAAATCGAACAGGTCGGTGATCGGCGTCGCGTTGGCGTCGCGCGCGGTCAGCGCCGGCAGGTTGAAGCGCGTCTCGACGAAGCGCAGCACGGAGGTGTGGTCGTACACCTCGTGCGAGACGTAGCCCGGGCGCGAGTACGGCGAGACGACGACGAGGGGAACG